>Ga0209168_10000359_pt1 | contig 48519 bp, 43 predicted proteins | sample Coa_R1_FD_187156 | JGI IMG/M metagenome (GOLD analysis project Ga0209168, IMG submission 187156) | Surface soil microbial communities from Centralia Pennsylvania, which are recovering from an underground coalmine fire - Coalmine... | ecosystem: Environmental > Terrestrial > Soil > Unclassified ...
ATTCCTTAATTTTGTTGCAAGAGAGCTGACCTAATGAGTGCTGCTACAGTAGCGAAATCCCCCGAACGCAAACTCGAGTCATCGTCAAATCCAAGGACAGCAGCAAAGAAGAGGGTTTGGATTGACCTGGACAACTCTCCACATGTTCCATTTTTTCGGCCCATTATTGATGAGCTCAAAAAGAGAAAATATGAGGTCTTTGTAACTGCCCGAGACGCCTATCAGGTACGAGAACTCACTGAGTTCTACGGCGTGGAAGCCAGAACCATAGGCAAACATTATGGAAAACACAAAGTCTGGAAGGCGTTGGGTACCGTGTGGAGGGCTATTGAGTTGACCTTCTTTGTATGGGGGCAAAAGCCAGACCTTGCGGTTTGCCATGGATCCCGTTCAATGCTTTTGGCAACGAAGCTACTTGGAATTCCATGTCTTGTCTTGCTCGATTATGAATTTACCTCCGGAATGCCAGGCATCAAACCGACCTGGTTAATGGTACCAAGCGTGGTTCACACAGAGACTGGTGCGGGTTCCGGAATCCTCAAATATCCCGGTATCAAGGAGGATGTATATCTCTCGACCTTCCGGGCCGATGAAACGTTGAAGGATCGTCTTAGTATCCCGCGGGACCATATCCTCATAACGATACGTCCTCCCGCGACCGAAGCCCATTATCATAATCCCGAAGCGGAGACGTTGCTGAAATCCGCCCTCGATCGTTTCGTACAGCAACCCAACACGACGATTCTGCTTCTTCCCAGAAACAAGAGGCAAGAATCGACATTGCGTACGAAGTGGTCCGACGCGATTTCCTCGCGGAAGATCGTAATTCCGACCCATGCAGAAGATGGCCTTAACCTGATTTGGAACTCTGACTTCGTGATTAGCGGTGGCGGTACGATGAACCGGGAAGCGGCTGCGATGGGTGTTCCCGTTTACAGCATCTTTCGAGGGACCATTGGAGCCGTTGATCGCTACCTTGCCGAGCAAGGCCGGTTGGTCCTGATCGAAACCCCGCAAGACGTTTTAGCGAAAATCGAAGCTGTTCACCGAGACCGCTCGCCCAGGCCTTCAGGCGACAGCAAGAATCAAACTCTTGACGCCGTTATCAATGCCATCGTGTCGATTGTTGAAAACAAGGTGGACCCGAGTAGCCCAGCGTTGTCTCCAACACATACCCGCAATAATGTGGCTTGAGACGCGTCGACAAGGCCGAGCAAAATCACACAAGTAATCACGAATCCTTTCGTCTCAATGAATAATCCCAACTCTATCTTGGAAAGCACGCAAGTCCAGCCGGGCATTCGCCCCGAACGGGAACGAATCACTAAACCCTCGATGGTTAGTGCGTTGTGCGAGTTGGCGGCCGCTGGACTGGCGAAGATGTTCGATCCGGAGAAACGGATTTTCTGCGATACCTACATTCGAACAGAAAATGGAATGAAGCGGGAGCGGGTTTCACATCGCTACACAATGATGACCCTCTTGGGCTTGGCTCGGTACGAGCGGTTCGGTAATCCGTCTAGTATTGCGACAGCTCCGATTCTGGATGTTCTTATTAATGACGTTACATGGATCAATACTGCCGGTGATCTTGGGTTATTGCTCTGGACGTGCGCCGAGTTGAATCCTGAACGCCTTCCTGATGTGTACACAAAGATTGGCGCACAGACAGCATTGGCACGCTTTGCGGACGGCCGCTCAGGTTCGACTTTCGAGGTGGCGTGGTATCTGACCGGACTTGCCAGTTGCTACCTGGCTGGCCATCGTGATCTGCCGGGCCTCCCGGAGCAGACAGCGACCGCGAGCCGAATCCTCGAATCGAACTCCGGACCTTCGGGAATCTACGGACATCTCAACCGCGCTGCCTCTCTTGCGGGGCGCTTGCGAGGAAGAATTGGAAGCTTCGCGGATCAGGTGTACCCTACGATCGCGTTTGCGCGCCTGTCGCAAGCGCTTCAAGATAATAAAGCTCAGCAAATGGCCCTGAAAACCGCCGAAAAAATGTGCGAGCTGCAGGGACCGATGGGTGAATGGTCCTGGCACTACGACTCTGTAACAGGAAGGGTGGTTAGCCGTTATCCGGTGTTCTCGGTCCATCAGCACGCGATGGCTCCCATGATGCTATTCGCCGCAAGCGAGGCCACCGGAGTGGACTTTAGCAGCTCCATCTATAAAGGCTTGGCTTGGATCAGTAACAACGAACTGCACCAGGATTTTGTTGAACGGTCGCTGGGTCTGGTGTGGCGTTGCATCTACCTCGATCGATTAGACGCTTGGACCGACGCCGCCCTGCGATTCCTGCAGCTTCGCCAAGGGCCGGTTTCTGCGAGCCGTTTGAAAGTCCGATTTGAATGCCGCCCCTACGAACTGGGATGGCTGCTCTACGCCATGGCTTCTGAATGTCGAAATGCCCCGCTCGCCGCTACGAATTGATATGTGTCCAGCCCGCTAGGACAATGAGATTTTCCGCTTGGACCATGCCCTTCTGGGACTGGTTTGATCCCAAGCCTATTGCTAGTCTCTGCATAAGACATAGGCGGGGGTCTCCGGTTGAGCCTAGCATCCAAGGTAAGAAGGTCATCACGAACTTTTCTGCTAGCACTGTTACCTGTTCTCACGCTGGGGTTTATGGCCGACAAGCTAGCTTCGGCTGGGACAACCAGGCAAGTCGGATCCGGTCAGACTTATCCGACAATTCAAGCTTGTTTGAATGCAGCAGTGTCCGGAGACATCTGCAACGTCCACGCCGGAACCTACAATGAAAGCCCGGTTTTTCAAACAAACGGCGTCACGCTTCAAGCCAATACAGGTGACGCTCCAATCGTGACCGGAGGTATCGACATCAAGTCGAATGCTAACTCGACGGTCAACGGATTCACGCTCCCAAATTTCAACGGGTCCGGAAGTGGTGCGATTCACGCTTACAACACTACTGGTGGCATTATCCGAAACAATACGATCTCTGGCGGTCTTGGCGCGGGGATTTATGTCAGGCTATCGACTGATTTTCAGATCTACGGCAACACGGTACATGCCATGCAGGGGTCACCTGGCGGAACGGATGCCGACGGCATCGTTGTTACGTCGACAAATTCGACAGACGGCACCTACGTCCACGGCGTTCGAGTTTTCAACAACACTGTTTATGAGAACCATCAGGACGGAATCATTATCAACGGAAACTGGCTGTCGATTTATGACAACCTCGTTCACGACAATATCTACTCAGATGCCCTAACGACGCACCCCGACGGGATTGAATGTAACGGTATTTCTGACGGCTACACCGGCTGTGTTCACACGCTTGTCTACAGCAATGTGGTGTACGATCAGTCACAAAACATCTATTTCAGCGGTTATGGAACGGCAGATGAAGACTCCGATATATGGATTTTCAACAACGTAGTGTACACAAACCCTTACTCTTCAACCGGGGTCGATCTGGCTACGTCAATGGTATGCTGCAACATCAATCTGTGGAACGGTAAATCCGTTTACATATTCAATAACACCTTGGGCAATTCGCAAGACGGTTACATGTCGATTTTCCTGCAGACATTCGCGGATGCGCACGTCAAGAACAACATCTTCAATAGTCCGAACGGACCCGCGCTCGATATACCGGACTCGTCTGTCGTCGCCGAACTTGACTACAATCTATACAACGCTCCCACGCTGGTTCAGTGGAACGGCGCCAACCTCAACACCATCGCTGCCGTGCGGTCGACTACGGGTACGGAAAAGAGCGGATTGCAAGGTAATCCGTTGACTGCACCGTTTCCGACCCCAACGCTACAAACCGGGTCGCCCGCAATCGGCGCAGGGGAAAATCTCACGTCAATTGGTCTTTCTCAATTAGATGTCGACATCGCGGGTATCCGACGATCTACAACCGGAGCTTGGGATATCGGCGCGTATATTTATACCGCGGGAGAGATTAATCCCCCGACGAACTTAACCGCAATCGTGCGGTAGTGAAGTTACAGGCCCGCTAGAAATAACCCAATCAGGGTTTATTCAATCGATCGCGAATTGATGATGCGTGTTCTCTACAGCTTTCCCCACAAGATTGGTGCCGATCGCATCTGCTACACCGCATGGGAACAGGTGCGGGGACTGACCTCGGCCGGCGTTAACATAAGACTCTTTACCGGTGCAGTGTCACGTCCTCTGCCCGATTCAGTGACGGCCGAAACAACTCTTTCGCGCGGTAGGCTACGGATTCCCTACAAGCTTCTAGGCAAGATGCGCGCTCTTGCCCTGCACGACCAGATCGTTGCCCGGCGGTTACCGAAGCTAGCAGGCCAGATTGATGTCGTGCATGTCTGGCCCTGCGCGGCGCTAGAGACGATTAAGGTTTGCCAGCGCCTCGGAATCCCGACCGTGCTCGAGCGGCCGAACGCACACACCAGGTTTTGCTATGAGGTTGTTGCAGCTGAGTGCAAACGGATCGGTGTCCTTACTCCTCACCATGATTACGAGCCCGACCCAGCTGTCTTAAAGAAAGAGGAAGCTGAGTTCGCGGCAGCCGACTACCTTTTGTGCGCATCTGAGTTTGCCGAACAGAGCTTCGTAGACCGCGGCGTCCCGAAATCTCGCATTCTCCGGCACCGTTACGGGTACGATCCAACGCAATTCTTTCCCGCGAAACACCCGTCGGATAGAAAATTCACCGCGCTGTTCGTGGGTGTTGATGCAGTGCGCAAGGGGCATCATCTCGCGTTGGAAGCATGGCTGCGTTCTCCAGCGTCCTCTCATGGACAGTTTCTGACCGCGGGCAATCTCCCGGAAGAATACAAGCAGCGTTTCGCCAAGGAATTGAATCATCCGAGCGTGATCCAGCTCGGACACCGTCACGACGTTCCCGAACTCATGCGGCAGGCGGACATCCTGCTCATGCCCTCAATCGAGGAAGGATTCGCATTGGTATGTGCCGAGGCGATCGGTTCCGGATGCGTTCCTCTGGCCTCGAATGCCTGCACCGAGATGTGCCGACACATGGAAAATTCCCTGGTTCACAACGTGGGAGATGTTGCCGTGCTTGAACAGCACATTACGAGTCTCCACAGCCATCCCGATCTGCTGGCCAAGCTACGTGCTGGATGCGTGCGGAGCAGCTTAGATTGGACATGGGAACGAGCAGGAGTAGCACTCGCGAAGGCCTACGGGATTGCGGTTGGAAATGGTCCATTTCGGGAAGCGGTGAATTCACTCGCACCGACCGTGGCTTAAGTCCGCAAGATAGAGGTGTTTGCACCAGAGTACACGGCCTTCGGAAGCAGGCTTTTCGCCGATACTGGAAGGGCAGTTGTCCTTTTGTGCTCTTGGCGATTTGGGATGAAATGTATAGCCTTCTCCAGTTAGGTAATAAACCGAACCCGGAGACTTCCCCCAATGGCAAGGCTCGCTCGAACTACCATGCTCCTGTTTTGCACGTTTCTCACAGGCAGCGCTCTAGCCACAACCTATTACGTCGATTATTCCAGCGGCAGCGACTCCAACAACGGGACTTCAAAAACGAGCCCGTGGAAGCACGCGCCAGGGATGCAGGGATGCACGGGCAGCTGCGGGGCTGCAAGCCCGAAACCTGGAGATCAGTTCATTTTTCGAGGCGGAGTCGTTTGGCCGGCTGGCGTTTTCCAGTGGCAGTGGCAATGGTCCGGTGCCTCCGGGAGCCCCGTCTATTTGGGTGTGGATAGTAGTTGGTACGCGGGTGGTTCCTGGAGCCGCCCGATCCTCAGTGGTGGAGGAGCAGCGGTCGGAACTAACAACCGGTACTTGTGGATTACGGCGAGTTACATAATCCTCGACAATTTCGAATTTACCGGTTTCTACTACAACGCAAGCGGCGGCGCCTATTGTACGAACGACTACATCTGCCTGAACTACGACGCTAACAATTTGGAGATCAAGAACAACTACTTTCATGGCTGGACACACGGGTCGTATCCGGCGTCCGATGACGCTGGCCAGTGTATTTCAGGAGATACGGCTTGGCCCAGTGGTAACTCGAATAGTTCTGTGCATGACAATGTGTTCGACGGATCGGACACGACAAAAGACTCCATGGCTGCAATACATGGCGGCCCCGAAACCGTCTACAATAACTATATCGACAATATGTCGAATGGCTTAGTTGGAGAGTACACAAATGTTCATGACAATGTGATCCAGAACATTAATGAATCTTATAATCCGACGCAACATGAGAACGGACTCGAGATTAACTTTTCGGGGAATGGCACGTTTTATAACAACCTGATCGCGCACGTAAACTACGGCGTGACAGTTTGGGTCTGCCCGCAGCAGGGCGATACGCAATACTTCTTTAACAATGTTTTGTGGGATATACCAATTACCAATATTTTGGATGTCGGCTCGAACTCTTGCGCCCCGAATGGCAAGGGTGGAACGAGTGTCTTCTACAACAACACCGTAGAATGCGGACCTGATGGCGGCCCCAGCTTCATTTGCGTCGCGAATATAAATGTGGCTGCCGGTTCGGTGACGTTAGAGAACAATCACTGGGTTACGAACGCAACCTCCCCAAATGCAGGCGTATGGAGCTCGAACGGCCCCACGCCGGCCGAACTCAGCGATATAGTGATGTCCTATTCGACTGCGTGTAACAAGCAGGGGTATTGTTCGAATGAGATATATCCATTCTCGCCGTCATCGACTTCGAGCGGTACGGTGGGTAAAGGAACAAATCTAAGCTCTCTATGCTCGTCAGTGCCGAGCCTCTGCAGCGATACAACGCTAGGCGTCTCGTACAACGTAGCGAACCATACGACGACCTATCCAGCGAGGACGCCCAACACTCGACCGGCGAGTGGCGCATGGGACGTTGGGGCGTATCTATTCAGCAACTCAAACGGGCCTTTGCCACCAACACAACTTGCGGCAACGGTCCAGTAAAGATCTTTAAGATAACCTCCCTCTGCTCTAAAGCATCACTCTTAAGTCGCGGGCCCATAATGTAAATGCACGTGGGGCCCGCGACGAATAGTTAATTTAAACTATCCATTATGAACAACAATCGCCGAGCGATTGAAGAAGTCGCTCACAGTCTCGGCCTGCATCGCACCGTCCAAAAAGCCTTCCGCCGAAGTATCGGGAGATCCGGCGGGTTAATGAGTGCCTCCCTCCGCAGGTTCTTTGAATGCCTGATCCGTCCTGGAGATCTTGCGTTTGACGTTGGTGCAAACACAGGGAAATTCTCGGAGGCGCTTGACAGCCTAGGTGCTCGGGTCGTTGCTGTCGAGCCAAATAGCGGATGTGCGCGACACATCGAGTTGTCCTATCCCCGCGTGCGGGTTATTCAAGCCGCGGTCGGTTCTGCGAACGAGATTGTTCAGTTTTTCCTCTCCGATAGCAGAAGCGATTTAGGGTCAGCGTCAAAGGAGTGGGTCGACATTTTGAAATCCCAACATCGCGAGTACAACGGGATCTGGAATCGTACCGCCTTCGTACCGTGTATTACTCTCGATGAACTCATTCGCCACTTCGGAAAACCTAATTACATCAAGCTCGACGTCGAGGGACTTGAAGAAGCCGCTCTTCAGGGACTGAGCGTCCAACCCCCATTGCTCTCCTTCGAGTTCAATACAGCGGACCTGAAAGCGTGTTTCGCCTGCTTAAGCAGGCTGAGACCTGAGTCACAATTCAATCTCATTGTTGACGACACTCCGAAATTTGCTTGCCTTAACTGGATGGGCAAGGATCAGCTGAAGTCATTCCTCAACGCTATGCCACCCGGGGAACAGCACGGAGATATATTTGTCTCACTTTCGGTGCGGGACTGAAGGTGGAGACGTCTTGCTGGGTTGAGCCTGCAGGGCGGGCCCATTAGAGTTCGGTTAGAGCAACTGCCCCTTTCCAGAAGAAAGAACCCCTCCCTGATTACATGCTCATCTTGCCGAGGAGAAGTTTATATTGTCAGTTTCAGAATCATTGACGCCGATCTATAGTCCTGAGCAGTTAGCGTGCTTGTCTTCAGATGTCGAGGTTCGCATTCTGCGCTCTCTCGAAGAGCTGGAGGCACTGCGTCCAGTTTGGGAAACCTGGCCTGGCAACCGCGATTCAGACATCGATTTTTACCAACTGGTGGTTCGCAATAATCCTGAGAGCAAGCGCCCGCACGTTTTGGTGGTTTATAGGGGAGGACGACCGGATGCGATGCTTGTTGGGCGCTTGGACTCGACTAGGTTAGATCGCGTGCGAATAGGCTATATCCGTGTTCGCCCGAGAGTCGATGTGCTCTATTTCGTCTATGGCGCCCTAAGAGGCAATCCTTCGCGTGAGAATAGCGAACTGCTTGTTCAGGAAATCTGCAAGTCTCTTGCTGCAGGCGAAGCTGATCTGGCCTATCTAAATTTTCTAATTGAAGGATCACCACTGCTTCAGATTGCTAAAACCGCGCCACCCGCTCCATGCCAAGACCGTTATCAATCATCCCAGGTGCACTTCACAAGATCTCTTCCCTCGAGTGTTGCAGAGTTTCGCCGTGGTCTCTCCAAGCGACTGCTCCGCTTTCTCCGGGGAAATAAGCTAGCGACTGATTATCCAGGCGCAGTGAAACTCCGTTGTTTTCGTGATGCATCTGAACTCGACGAATTGGTTAGCGATGCAGAAGCGGTAGCAAGGACCTCGTACCAGAGGGGGCTTGGAGTCGGATTCAAAGACACGTCGGAGGAGCGAATCCGGCTCCAACTCAAAGCGATGAAGGGCTGGTTGCGTGCATATGTGCTCTACATTGGAGCGAAGCCCGCTGCATTTTGGATCGGTGATATCAACGATGGCGTTTTTGGCAGCGATTACCTAGCTTTTGATCCGGTCTTCTCAAGGTACTCCCCCGGCATGTACCTGATGTTGCGCGCGATGGAAGATTTATATTCTCTGACTAGCAGGGTGACCAGCATCGACTTTGCTACCGGCAAAGCTGAGTACAAAGAAATGCTTTCCGATAAGTCGTGGATCGAAACTTCGATTTTTATCTTCGCTCCATCCATCAAGGGAATAAGTCTAAACATCCTTAAATCTATCGCTACCTACTCTGACCATATGCTTAAAGTAGTTCTGGAGAAAGTGGGTCTGCTACATAGAATAAAGAAGGCTTGGCGGCAGAGGTTGGGGTCGCGAACCGCAGAGGGGATAGAGTGAGCGACTCCCTAAATCAGAATAAGGTAGTTCTCCCAAGCCTGGCAGGTACGGTCGGCCGAAATACGGTCTTCGGGGTGGTGTCCAATTTTGTGCAGATGGCCACTCGCCTGGTCACCGTACCCATTGTGATCCATCACCTGGGTCTGGGTGGCTACGGGATCTGGAATATCATCATGATGACGGCGACCTACATGCGCTTCGGCAGCGTAGGCGTTAAGACAGCGTTTCAAAAGTACGTTGCAGAAGCAACGGGAGACGGTAATTACGAAAAAGCGAATAAGCTGCTGAGTACGGGCTGCGCTGTTATGTTCGGTATCTCTGTCGCTGGCCTGATACCGGCAGCGCTGTTCTCCCATCAGATCGCAAAATGGGGGGGCGTTCCTGCTGAGTTCGTGCAGTCGGCTTCCAGTTCGATCGCGCTTCTCGCCCTGATCATGGGGATGTCAAATGTGGGGGCCGCGTTTGAAGCGACAGTCATGGGCGGACATCGCATCGACCTCGTAAGGAAGGTGGGCACTGTCCTTGCAGTACTTGAAGCTTGCGGAATCGTAGCGGCGATGCACTTTGGCTGCGGCCTGCTCGCTATGTCTTGCGTGATGGGAGCCTCCGAACTTGTTTACGTGAGCGCCTGTTATGTTCTCTCCCACCGGGTAGTGCCGCAGATTCGCGTAAGTCTCCGATCGGTCACTGCAAGCGCATTGGCGGAGCTGTTTCGTTTTGCGGGAAGCTACCAGTTAGTGAATATGCTGGAAATTGTGTACGCTTCATTATTGCCGTTCGCAATTCTGCGGACGTTTGGAGCGAATTCTGCCGGCGTTTATGCGGTTATCATCCGGGTCGTCAGCTGCGCCACGGTTCTACTGGATGCGTTCCTACCCCCGATCCTTTCCGCGGGAACTATAGTGTATGTCTCGGGCTCTCTAGACCGGATGCAGGCTTTGCTGACCAAAGCCTTCAAAGTCACGCTGGCACTATCACTTTTTCCGTTGGGATTCATCGCCGTTTTTGGCCCGACGCTAGCCCTGGCTTGGACAGGCGCGACAGATCCTACATTCAAAATCGCGTTTTGGCTGGTGGCAGCGAAAGGCGTTTTCTCTTCTTTGTCACTGCTTGCTCTGGTCTTATACAGAGTCTCAGGCAAAGCGCTGCTGGACAACATCCGGCAAGTGATTCGAATTGTGATCATACTGGCGATTGTTATGGTTGCAGGCAAGCTAGGTTTTTACGGTGTGCTGGCGGGCATGGGGCTTGCGGAGGTCGCAGGCTTGCTTTTTATGCTTGTGGCGCTGACCCGAACGTTCCACTTGTTCCGCGTGCGAGCATTGCTGCCCGACACGGTCCGGCTGACGGCCGCGGCTGGTGTGATCCTTGGAGCCGGAATTCTCGCCTCCTACTTGCCCGTTCCCGGCGATACAACGGGGCGGTTGTTCGCTGCCCTTAAGCTGGCAGAAATTTCCTGCGCCTGCCTGATAGTAGCGTGGCCGGTTCTGCGTCGGACGGGTGCCATCACTGCAGCCGAGGGGCACGCCTTATTCGGCAACATTTTCCCGAAGAGTAATCCGACCCTGGTCGCCACGCAGACTGCCGGACGCTGACATGCCTCGCAACTCCATCGAGCGCTCAATTATTAGACAAGGGCCGAGAGCTATCTTTCGTCGCCTGGCGAGCAAGCTGAATACGATGTGGCTGAGGAATACGTATCCGTTTGCGCAGTTTGGACGAGGCATCTCTATCCATTATTCATGCGACCTGTACCGCGGAAACTCGCCTTACATTGATGTGGGAGACAATGTCTTTCTGGCTTCAGATGTGTGGCTGAATGTAATCCCTGAGGAGAGGGTCGGGGACCCTAAGATCATCCTACGAAGTGGATGCAAGATCGGCAGGCGGTCGACAATCTCCTCCAGAAACTACATCGAGCTTGGCGATGATGTTCTGCTCGCCCCTTCCGTCCTGATCATGGACCATAACCACGAATATTCGGACCCGACTCGTCCCATCCGCGCGCAAGGGGTGACGGAAGGCGGCAGGATCGTCATTGGCCGCAACTGCTGGCTCGGTTACAACAGCGTTATTTTTTGTGGCAAAGGCGAATTGTCGCTGGGACAAAACAGTGTCGTCGGCGCGAATGCAGTTGTTACTCGGAGTTTTCCTGCATTTAGTGTCATTGCAGGAAACCCAGCAAAGCTCATCAAGAAATATGACCCTGAATTGCAAAAATGGATTCGAGCGGAACAGAGCGACCCAGAGGACGAAGATATGAGGAGATTTAATGCTTTCGCCAACCGCTGAGCACATTCCTGTGCTTACAGTCGAGATACCCGTTTCCTATTGTCCGGCGTGCCGGGGCAACCATGTCGAAGTGTTCTTGCGGGCCCCGGATCGATTTCACGGTCGTCAGAAGGATTACGAACTGGCGCGTTGCCCTTACTGCTCCTTGGTTTGGTTGAACAATCCGCCGAGCCCAGCGGAAATGGGAGAGCATTACGGGCCAGACTATGACCGTTCAGTTGCCGCAGCCGGGGTCTCTCCGGATCGTTGGAAGGGTCGAGTGGAGACCATCTCAAGACTCAAGTCTGGAGGCGCACTGCTCGATCTGGGCTGCAGTTCAGGTAATTTCTTGAGATCGATGAAGAGCCCAACATGGAAACTGTCCGGCATTGAAATGTCGAATGAAGTGGCGCAGCGGGCGGAGGCGGCGAGCGGTGCACATATATTCGTCGGAGACATCCTGGACGCGCCTTTTGCTCCAGAGAGCTTTGATGTAGTGACGTGCTTCCACGTTTTCGAACATCTCTATCAGCCCTTGGAAGTGCTCGAACGAGTGACAAGATGGCTGAAGCCCGGCGGAATCTTTTATTTGATGGTGCCGAACATCGATTCCGCGGGAGCGAAGATTTTTGGCCGTTATTGGTATGCCTTGGAACTCCCGCGGCATCTCTTTCATTTCTCGCCCAAATCCCTCGCAACGATGGCCAACTCCGTTGGATTGGAGAAAACGTCGCTGATCACAGCGCGGGAGGTCTTTATCGAAGACAGCATTCGCTACATGATCGACGATGCGATGCGGCGTTTCGGACGACCCCGTCTTCCTCTCGCCAAAGCGACCACTCCCAGCATTCCCTTTCGGGTTGTTCGAAAGGCATTCCGGCTGACGCTCTTACCCGTGCTCGACGCCGGAGCTGGCCTCGTGGGTGACGGGGAAAGCATTCACGGCATTTTTAGAAAGCCGGAGCGCGGGAAGTAATGGAACCTCGTGGCCCTAAATTTAGCGGGGGTTTGAACGAAACGCTGTTGCACCCAGCCGTGTTGGTGCTGATGGTGATTGCAACTGTTCTGTTTTTCGTGTTGCCTAAGAAATATGTGATCGTACCAGTGATGGTCACCACGTTCCTGATTCCGTTGGGCCAGCAGTTTTACGTCGGTGGCGTTCACTTGTTTGTGTACCGTTTGCTGATTCTGCTGGCTTTCATTCGCGTTCTGACTTCGCGGGGCGGACAAAAATTCCTGTACGCAGGCGGTTGGTTGTCCATCGACACAGCGTTTACCTGCTACGTGCTGATCTCGGCCATCGCGACTGTGCTCCAGTATCCCAGTGGAGCAGCTTTCGTGAATCAGGTGGGATACATCTGGGACTACCTTTTGGGATACTTGCTGCTGCGGGCACTTATTCGCAACGAGCAAGACAGCGTTCTGGTGATCAAGTGTTGTGCCGCGCTCATGGCGGTGCTTGCGGTGGCTATGGTGATCGAGCAGGCAAAGATGGTCAATGTCTTTGGACTGCTCGGAGGAGTCACCGCTGTTCCCGAGGTGCGGGAGGGGAAGATACGCTCACAAGGAGTCTTCCAGCACTCTTTGACGGCGGGGACGTTCGCAGCAACAGCGCTTCCGCTTTTTTATTTATTGTGGAGACGCGGGAAGTCAAAGTTGCTGGTAATTGTAGGGGTAGCGGCTGCCACTGTAATGACGGTCACTACGCAGACCAGCACATCCCTTGTAACGTATGGGGCTGCGATCTTCGGGATTTGCTTCTGGCCCATGCGTAAGAAGATGAGGAAAGTGTGCTGGGGATTGCTGGCCGTCGTGATTGGACTACATCTGATTATGAAGGCGCCAGTGTGGTTCCTGATCGCGCGTATTGACTTGACGGGATCGTCCTCCAGTTATCATCGTGCCGAGCTCATCGATCAGTTTGTGAACCACTTCAGCAGTTGGTGGCTTATTGGCACAAAGGACGCCGCGACCTGGGGTTGGGACATGTGGGACGCGCAGAACATGTATGTCTCCGTTGGGGAGTCCGGAGGATTGGCAGCGCTCGTCTTCTACATTCTTGTGATCTGGCGAAGCTTCGCGCGAGTGGGAGCGGCGCACAAGCGAGCAAGGGACAAAGACCAGGAATGGTTCTTCTGGCTGCTCGGAGCGGCCCTTTTCGCCAATGTCGTAGCTTTCTTTGGCGTCAATTACTTTGATCAGGTGAGAATGGCGTGGTTTGCCCTGATTGCTATGATTTGCGCGACCACTACTCAACTGCTCAAGCCACAACTTTCGTTTAAGGCCGCGGAAGCGGGAGCCGATTTGCCGACCGCGGCGTTGCGTTCTTTAGCTGTAGGTCAATCGGAGCCGAAGTTGACCGAATCGGTGAGCCGCTATCTTTTCAAGTGAATCGTACGTTAACGTCATGAATCCACGCTACGTTGTAATCACTCCTGTCCGGGATGAGGAGAAGTTCCTGCCGCTTGCGATTAAGAGCATGGTGGAGCAGACGCTTCTTCCGCAGGAGTGGGTTATCGTCAATGATGGTTCGAAAGACCGGACCGGAGAGATCATTGAGGAAGCGGTGCGACAATATCCATGGATTCGCTCGGTGCACCGTGGTGATCGCGGATATCGCAAGTGGGGAGCCGGCATCATTGAGGCCTTCTACGATGGGTTCAACGCGTTAACCTGCCGGGATTGGGATTTCATGAGCAAGCTGGACGGGGATCTGTCGTTTGAACCCGATTATTTCGAACGAGCGCTGGAGAAATTTCAGGACAGTCCTCGGATCGGCATCGGCGGCGGGATCCTTTATCACTATGAAGAGGGTCAGGTGGTATGGGAGAAACATCCGAAGTTTCATGTTCGCGGCGGCACCAAGATCTATCGTCGCGCCTGCTGGAACGATATCGACGGATTGTGGGTCGGGCCGGGTTCAGACACTGTCGATGAGGTCAAGGCCAACATGCGAGGCTGGACGACCATGAGCTTCACCGACATTCATCTGCAACATCATCGCTTTACCGGGGCGTCATGGGGGAGGTGGGGCGGGTTGGTCAAGGATGGAAAAATCGATTACGTGTCGGGCTACCATCCCCTCTTTCTCATAGCAAAGGCCTTCGTGCGCCTTCGTCGGCGACCTTATTTTTTAGGATCATTTGCCCTGGTCTGCGGATATATTGCTGCTTATTTCCAGAGAATTCCGCGCGTGAATGATGCGGAATTGATCCGCTACTTGCGGCATCAGCAATTAGCCCGACTCTTCGGAGGCGAATCGATTTGGAAGTGAACGGGATCACTACGGCGAGTTGGGCAGGGTCCTCGAATTCCGCTGCAACGGATACGAGCAGGCCAGGAAAAGCCCCGGACGTGGGGCTATCGATCATTTGCGTGAATTGGAACTCATGGGAGTATTTGCAACACTGTATCGGAAGCATCTACTCGAACCCTCCGAGCGTCTCTTTTGAGATCATCGTCGTGGACAACGCATCCCCGGAAGGCGGGATTGAGAAAATCCAAGCGGAGTTTCCCAGCGTAAGAATTATAAAAAGTAGTACCAATTTAGGATTCGCAGGAGCAAACAACGTCGGCTTCGCGCATTGCAATGGGGGAACGATACTCCTCCTCAATCCAGATACAGAAGTGATGGGGGCCGCACTGGACACAATGCTCAATGCCATGACATCGCTACCGGATGCAGGGATTGTTGGATGTAAGCTTCTGAACAGTGACCTCTCGACATCGACCACTTCCATTCAGAAATTCCCGACGATCCTTAATCAACTTTTAACTGCGGAGCGGTTAAGGTTGATGTTTCCAGGTTGCCACCTGTGGGATATTGCTCCACTGTTTTCCGACAGCGATAAGCCGACAAAGGTAGATGTTATTCCGGGTGCGTGCATGCTGATTCGTCGGGATGTGTTCGAGCGGGTCGGAGGTCTTAGTGAACAGTATTTCATGTACGCCGAAGATATTGATCTTAACTACAAGATTCGTAATCTAGGATATTCAAGCTATTACACGGGACAAGGACGTGTGATTCATCATGGTGGTAAAAGCAGTTCCCAACATAAAGTGAACCAATGGTCCACGATGATGACATATCGATCGATGCTGCAATTCTATCGAACGAATCGTGGACAAGCTTATGCCACTGTTTACCGGCTAGCCATGGGTGTTGCTGCCCTTGTCCGCCTGCTACTTCTCGGACTGATGTTTCCTTTTGGCAATCGGCAGCAGATTCGTTGGTCGACCTCCAAGTGGGCAACCATCCTAAAATGGGCAATCGGGCGCGAGCGGCTGAAATCTGCTACTAATTAGAGACAGCGGAGAACAAATTTGTGTGTGGTATCTGCGGAAAAGTTAATTTTGATCGTGAACGTCCAGTTTCTCCTGCTTTAGTGCGGGCTATGGCGGATACCATCGCTCATCGCGGCCCGGATGACGATGGATACTACGTTAAAGGAGCGCTTGGATTCGGCTTTAGACGACTCTCGATCATCGACCTCAGCACTGGTCATCAGCCTCTTTCGAACGAAGATGGATCAGTGTGGGTGGTGTTTAACGGTGAGATCTACAACTACAGGGAACTTCGGACGGAACTGGTTGCAAAAGGGCATGTCTTTAAGACTCAATCGGACACAGAAGTTCTGGTTCACCTGTTCGAGGAATATGGCGAGCGATCGGTTGAGAGACTGCGAGGGATGTTTGCGTTTGCAATATGGGATGAGCGACGAGAAACATTATTCTTGGCGCGGGATCGTGTCGGGATAAAACCTCTTTACTACTACATGTCGGACAGGTGCTTGATTTTCGGCTCAGAGATCAAGGCTATCTTGGCTGATCCCGAGGTTAAGAGGGAAGTCGTTCCGGAGATGATCGACAGATTCTTAACCTTTTATTACGTCCCGGGAGAGGAAACCCTACTTCGCAACATTTACAAGCTGGCTCCCGGATCTCACATGATCGTCCGTAACGGGACCGTTCAGATCAAGCAGTACTGGGACCTCAAGTTTGCGGCTGCGCCAACCACTCGGGTTCAGGCTGAGGAGAAGCTTCTTAGCCTGCTTGATGAATGTGTACAGAGCCACATGATCAGCGATGTGCCCGTGGGTTTTCTTTTGAGTGGTGGGGTGGACTCCACTGCGATGCTTGGAATGGCCGTAGGGAAGACAGATCACCATCTGAGTAGCTTCACGTTAGGTTTCGCTTTCCCGGGTTTGGCAGATGAAAGACCGTATGCTCGCCTCGCTGCAAGTCGTTACGGTTCTGAGCACCACGAGATGAGCATTAGTGCGCAGGAGTTCGCTGATTTTGTGCCGAACTTCGCATGGTATATGGAAGAACCTGTGTGTGAGCCTCAAGCCATCGCGCTATATTACGTGACGAGATTTGCGAGAGATTTCGTGAAAGTGCTGATATCTGGTGAGGGTGGGGATGAAGCATTTGCCGGTTATCCTATCTATCGAAATGTGCTTTGGGTCGAACGAATCAAACGCGCCTTGGGGCCGTTAAGCAAAATTGCATCCGGGGCCCTAAGCCAGCTTAATCGCGTGTGGCCGCATCAGCGGCTCGCAAAGTACGCCCCTCTTCTGAGGCTAAATCTCGAGTCTTATTATTACAGTCGGACGTCTGGCCCAAGTCGGTTTTTCAACAGCAATAGTGTAGAGCTGTATTCGCCCTCATTTTCCGATCATGTAGACCGAGAGTTTTCGATCTCTGCAGTGAAGAGGTACTTGGAGGAGAATAGCGTCGATGGGTATTTGAATCGAATGCTTTATACAGACACCAAAACGTCGTTGCCCGACGACCTCTTGTTAAAGGCCGATAAGATGACGATGGCCAACTCTGTTGAGCTTCGTGTCCCATTTCTAGATCATCGGCTTCTGGAGTTTGCAGCATCCTTGCCTCCGAACTTCAAAGTGCGCGGTTTTGAAACCAAGCACATCGCAAAAAGGGCTCTGCGAAATAGAGTTCCGCACGAGATATTGCATCGCAAAAAGGTCGGATTTCCAGTTCCATACGAGTCGTGGATGCGAAATGAACTGAAAGATTGGGTGCGGAGCGTTCTGCTCGACCCCGAGTCAATTGGGCGAGGCTATTTTAACCAGCGGTGTATTGAAGACCTCATCGAGAAGAATATTCAGTTTCACTGCTATCCAAAGGAAATTCTCAGCCTGGTTTCACTTGAACTCTGGCATCGTGCTTTCTTCAGCGAAACAAGTCGGCCGTCGGCACACGCCGAGCCTATTCCGATGATATCGAGTAATTGACTCAGACAGCCATCTCCACAACGGCCACAACAATATGTACGAGACAGAAGTTAACAGCCGCACAGAATCGGCAGCTCAAATCCCAGCCGAGGTGATCTCTCACTTTGCGGAAGCTAAGCAGACAGTGCTGGGCCGGAGCGTGTTGCCTTGGGGTGAGCATTGCACAGAATGCGTATGGCCGACCTGCTATTCGAGTTGTGATCTCTATCTTCCGCGTGAGGACGGCAAATGCCGGCGCTTCGTAGACGGAATGGTAAGGATTAGCTGTCCCGAGGCGTTGAATGCTTACATTCTAAAAATCCGGTTCAAGCGTTGGGGAAAGTTGTGGAGTCCTGGGAATACGTACCTAAGGTCGGTGGAAAAAGCGCTCCAAGTCGAGCGCCGCGATTATCGCATAGGAAGTGTCCTTAATATCGTGCCCCTGCCCTCAGCAGTTAGAAACACTCTACGAGGAAAAAGATACAGCCTTAAGAGACGGCTCACATATCGGATGCGTGGAGGCAGCGTCAGCCCAACGTCGTTTCTCTTGGAGTGCTACAACCCCGCCGATGAGGCCGTACGACTGTCATTCACGATACGTGCAGTGGACACGAATGTTCAGGTTCCGTTTCAGAAGTTGCTAAAAATCGATCACGGATTTCAACGAATAAGGATCTCTTACGAAGAGATCACTGAGGTTGTTGATCTAGTTAAACCATTTAACGTGGAATTGATTCCAAACGAAGACGAACACGAAGTTACCTTGTTTTTTGGGCTTCTCGATTTTGTGCGCGAGGCCGTTCAGGAGCATCAGGTCCGGAGCGGTACGGGAGAAAAAGGCAAGAAGGTTAAGTGCGTCGTGTGGGACCTCGACAACACTCTTTGGGACGGTATTTTGGTTGAAGATGGTCCCGATAAGATTCAACTCAAGGCAGGCATGACCGAAATCATTCGGAAACTCGATGAACGAGGAATTCTGTGTTCCATTGCCAGCAAGAACAACGTGCAGGATGTGGTTCCTATATTAAGAAAGTATGGTCTTGAAGAATATTTCCTTTGCCCGCAGGTGTCATGGGAGCCGAAAAGCAAAGCAATCGCAACGATAGCCAATCGACTAAATATAGGCAGGGACAGTCTTTTGTTTGTAGACGATTCTGAATTCGAACGCAAGCAGGTGGAAGCCGTTCTGTCCGATGTCCGCACGATTGATGCTGTACGGTACCGGGAGATTCTAGACCGTGATGACTGCCAGGTGCCCGTGACCGATGAGAGTCGTAATAGGCGCAGGATGTATCGAGTCGAAGAAGAGAGGCTAGGCGCCGCTGAAGGATTTGGGTCGGATTACAAAGCATTTTTGCAGCATTGCGAAATTCAAATGCATGTCCGGCCAATGAGCGAGGCCAACCTAGAGCGCGTTCACGAGCTTACGCAACGCACAAATCAGATGAATTTCTCCGGGAATCGGTACGACCGTAGCTTGCTAAAAGAGATACTGACTCGAGATTACCTGGACACATTCGTAATCGAGGTAGAAGACCGTTACGGTAGCTATGGAGTGGTTGGTTTTTCGATTGTGGATGCTCGAACCCCGGTTATGACCGACCTAATGTTCAGCTGTCGGATCCAATCGAAACGAATTGAGCACGCATTCATGGCGTACTTGCTCAAGAAATACATTGAGCGCACCGGGAAGGACTTCTGGGCAAACTACCGCAAAACCGCCAGGAACGCTCCATCGGGGCGTGTCTTTGATGACATCGGTATGAAAGAGTCCGGGCAAAGCGATGGTGTTCTCCAATTGATGTTTCCGCGGAATCAGGCCGTACCCGATGACGGGCTAGTGAAGGTCACCGTGGATGATCCCGCTACCGTGGCATAGCGCATGAGGTTGCGTTCAGGGATCGGCGGGCTGAGGCGAGCAGTTTGGTCCGCTTTGTACAGGCGTTCCATTCCGCTCGGCGATCATGGCCCAATCGCCACGTTCACATTCGATGATTTTCCTCGTAGCGCGTTACTGCATGGAGTGGACATCATCGAACGGTTCGGTGGGCATGCGACATTTTATGTGTCTGTGGGGCAAATGGGGTCGGTGAACAATCTGGGCGAGCAATGTCACCAAGCTGACCTGCAGGCCTTGTTCGCCCGTGGGCACGAAATCGCAAACCACACTTTTGCTCACAGTTCCGCTCAGAGGTTGCCTTTCAGCGAGTTTGAGCAGGATGTATTACATGGTGGGCAAGCCCTTAAAACTCAACCGGGAGTGAGTCCATCAAACAACTTTGCGTATCCCTACGGTGAGGTGACGCTGAAAGCCAAAAGAACGCTGTCTGGGCAACTGGATAGCTGCCGCAGCACTTGCAGGGGCTTAAACGGACCTTACGTTGATCTTAGTCTGCTGCGTGCTAACTCACTATACGGTGATCTGAAAGAGTCGGCGTCCGCTAAGCGGCTCATTACAGACAACCTGACCTGCAAAAGCTGGGTGATCTTCTACACACACGATGTTAGTGAAAGACCATCGCCGTTCGGATGTACTCCAGAACTGCTACAAGAAGCTGTGTCATACGCTGCAAAATGTGGAAATAGGATCCTGAGTGTCGAGGAAGTTCTCTCGGAGTTGAGCTCAGGGAAACGCATTGACACGGCGCCCAGGGAGCACGACACGTTGTATCAAGACTGCAAAATTCGGAGCTAATAACTTAGATGCATGTTCTTCACGTTGTTGGCGCTCGGCCCAATTTTATGAAAGCGGCGCCAGTCATACGAGCGCTGCGCAGTAGGCAAGACATTGCGCAGAGTCTTGTACATACTGGCCAGCACTATGACGCCAACATGTCGGACGTGTTCTTTTCCCAGCTTGAGATACCCGCACCCGATGAAAACCTCGGGGTCGGCTCCGGGAGCCACGCCCAGCAGACTGCGCAGGTGATCACCCGCCTAGAACCAGTGCTGGTGAACCGAAGGCCTGACATCGTTGTCGTATATGGTGACGTGAATTCCACGATGGCGGCTGCTCTGGTGTGCTCAAAACTATTGATACCGTTTGCACACGTAGAAGCGGGTCTTCGATCATTTGACCGGGAGATGCCGGAAGAGATCAACAGGATCGTTACCGACCGATTGGCGGATTTGTTATTTACCCCTTCGGAGGATGGGGATAAAAACCTGCTCAACGAAGGCGTCGCCGTAGAGAAAATTCACTTGGTTGGGAATGTCATGATTGACACGTTGACGCGCTTGCTTCCTCTTGCCAAGGCGTGCCCAAAGAATGGTTTTGCAAGCCGGTATGCCTTGGTAACGCTCCATCGCCCTAGCAACGTGGACGATCCCGATGTACTGCAACGCATACTCCACTCGCTTTCGAATGTTGGTGGCAACTTGGACGTTGTCTTTCCTGTCCACCCGCGGACTCGACAGCGAATTGAGGCACTCGGTTTGAGGCTCGACAATCTACATCTTCTTGACCCCTTGCCGTATATCGAATTTCTCTCGTTGCAAGCACGGGCGACTCTCGTCATCACCGATTCGGGAGGAATCCAGGAGGAGACAACCTATCTTGGCATTCCGTGCCTGACTGTACGGAGCAATACAGAACGTCCCATCACTATATCGGTGGGCACGAACGTTCTGGTCGGACAAGATTCCATTGCCTTGACGTCCGAGGTCAGCAAGGTCCTTGGCGGGAACGCCAAGCCGGGAGCCATTCCTGCGCTTTGGGATGGCTATGCCGCGCAGCGTATCGCGGATGTGTTGGAGGGCTTTCCGCTGGCTACTCGATCGGCGCGCTCCAGGCCTCGCTCCGCTGATGGTTTGGTAGGAAGCAGGCCACGAGTGCAACAACGTTGAAGAGGTGTTTAGTTCACGGGATCCCAACCCCAGTCTCCTGAACTCGCTTTCATCCCGTTTGTTGGAAGGTTTCTGAATCAGTCTGCCTATTTCAGAGGATTAAAAGGATCTGTAAACTCATGAACACTCATTCTGCTTCATCTGCGAATGCCCAGGAAATTGATTCCAAGATTCCCGCACGATCCGCGCGAGTTGGAGTGATCGGCCTCGGTTATGTCGGATTACCTCTCTCATTGTTGTATATCGGTCAAGGTTTTCCGGTGACCGGCTTTGACATTGACCAGCGAAAGGTGGACATGCTTGGAAATGGGAAATCTTACATCTATAGAATCCCGGAAGAGGAGATTCAGGAGGCACGCGCGAAGAGATTTACGCCGACTTCGGATTTTGCGCAGCTAGCGGAGATGGATGCAATCATCATTTGCGTACCGACCCCCCTTAATGAGCATCATGAACCCGATCTCAGCTTCATTACAAATACTGCTCACGCCATTGCTCCGCATCTCCAGGCTGGCCAGTTAGTGATTCTCGAAAGCACGACTTATCCGGGTACGACGGAAGAGATCTTGGTGCCTATTTTGGAGCAAGGCAATGCAAACGGCCTCAAAGCCGCACGGGGCACGGCCGGCGCAGAGGGCAACTTCTTTGTTGCTTTTTCGCCTGAGCGCGAAGATCCCGGAAACACAACGGTACCACGTCATGACATCCCCAAGGTGGTAGGAGGGCTAAGTCCGAAAGCCACTGGATTGGCGTGCGCTCTTTACGCAACAATTTTTAAGCGCACCATTCCAGTATCCTCTCCGGCCGCAGCAGAGATGACCAAGTTGCTGGAGAACATCTATCGCTGCGTTAATATTGCGATGGTCAACGAGCTCAAGCTCTTATCTTTGCGCATGGGTCTTGACATCTGGGAGGTCATCGAAGCGGCATCTACGAAGCCCTTTGGATTTCACCCTTTTTATCCCGGTCCTGGCCTTGGCGGACATTGCATTCCTATCGATCCTTTCTACCTATCCTGGAAGGCGAAGGAATGGGATTTCCATACACGATTTATCGAATTGGCAGGCGAAATCAACAGCTCCATGCCGTATCACGTTGTAGATTCAGTTGCCTCGGCCTTGAACCGCCAAAAGAGGACTCTCAATGGAGCCGACGTCCTTGTTCTAGGGGTCGCGTACAAGAAAGACATTGACGATCTTCGCGAGTCGCCCGCTCTCACCGTGATCGAACTCCTACAGGCCCAAGGCGCAACCGTTCGCTACAACGATCCGTATCTCCCGTTCATTGGGAAAGGTCGGAAGTACGATCTGCAGATGAAATCCACTCCATTGGAGAATCTCGGACAGTACGACTGTGTTCTGATCGTGACTGACCACAGCGGTTATGACTACCGGCATATCGTGAACACATCAAGGTTGGTGGTAGACACGCGAAATGCCACTAGGGGTATCGACGCCGCTCACGTTGTGCGCTGCTAAGGTGCTGGAATTTAAAAAAGGCGCCTATCCCGGAGATTTGACGTAACACTTTAGGGGAATAGATGAACCGCAAGCATCTCTGTATCATTTTTCAGATGGGGCGATGGACAATCGACCGGGGATCAGTCATTCTCTTGATGGGGATACTGATTGTGATTGCCCTCGTATTGGTGCTTCCGCAGGTTGATCTCCTTGACACGGCATTTCATCTTGGAACCGCGCCTATTCTGATTCACTCACAGGGAACCGCAAAACCTGCTTTTCAGGTCCTTCCGACATCATTTATCTTTCTTTTGGTTACGACCGGGGTTGCTGATCGAAGATCTGAAAGTCGATTAGCGATCATTGGCAACCACGAGGTCCAGATTCTCCAGCATTGCTTTCGTTGTTAAGCCGCGCTATGGCAGCTTTCGACCAGACGCCTTGTGTTTTTGATTGCGACTGAAATCCAAGCTGGCGCGGCTAAGAATCCGAGTTCTTTCTCCCCCCGGCCCCGCTTTTGTGATCCTACGGAGCCACCAGATGAATCAGGCTTTATGTGAGTATTACCGGTGCCCAGAGCGGCAGACTCCACTGCTGCCAAGTGGGCCTCTGTCAGCCGGAAGCGGTTACTTCAAATTCGGACACGACGTTTTGTACGGCCGGCTGCACGGTGCCGAAACAGCTAATACACCTGGTCATTTCTTGCGGGACGTGTCTTCTGAGTGCAATGGCGAGGCTGGCGCAGCGTATCTTCCATTCGACGCAACTGAAGCCGTGAACAACCTGCGATACGAAGCCTACACAGACTGTTCCGCAGGCTGGCACCCAGCATCCTCTCTTCTGGGGCGAGGTTATTATTTCCTCCGCCCACTTCTGCCGGTTGGATTGCGGCGGCACTTGCAGAAAATTCGTCTGAATGGCTGGCGACATCTTAGGTTTCCACATTGGCCCGTGGACCGAACAGTAGATAACGTGATGGAGCAATTGCTACTTCTGTCTCTTAGAGCCAGCAAGCAAGCTGAGGTTCCGTTCGTCTGGTTCTGGCCGAACAGCGCCACTAGTTGTGCCATCATGACCCATGATGTAGAAACGACGACGGGTAGAGATTTCTGTACCTCGTTGATGGATATCGACGATGAATTCGGTACCAAGGCGTCATTCCAGGTTGTGCCGGAGTGTCGTTATGACGTTCCGGAAAGTTACTTAGAAAGTATTCGCAGCCGCGGCTTCGAGGTTAACGTCCAGGATCTGAATCATGATGGTCATTTGTTTCGGAGTAAGAAGGAATTCCTGGCACGCGCAGTGAGAATTAACGAATATCGCAAGAGATTCCGAGCAGACGGCTTCCGCTCTGCGATTTTATATCGCAGGCAAGAGTGGTTTGATGCTCTCGATTTCTCTTATGACATGTCAGTCCCAAATGTGGCTCATCTGGACCCACAAAGAGGTGGTTGTTGCACGGTTATGCCTTACTTCGTGGGAAGTCTAGTCGAACTCCCTGTGACCACGACGCAAGATTATTCGTTGTTCCACATTCTGGGCGAGCACTCGATTAAGCTGTGGGAGCGTCAGATCGAACTAATCATGGCAAAACATGGGTTGATCAGTTTCATCATTCACCCGGACTACATCATTGATCAAAAGGAAAGGGCAACATACGAAGCATTGCTTTCTCATCTGAAGGAATTGAGGGCGCAGAAAAATATCTGGACGCCACTGCCCCGAGAAGTTGCTTCGTGGTGGAGGGAACGGTCAAAGATGAGTGTAGTCGAAATGAATGGGATTTGGCGGGTAGAGGGTGATGGCAAAGAGAGGGCTCGAATCGCGTATGCGAGAGAAGAGAATGGCCAATTGCTCTACTCCTTTGAGTCAAGAAAGACGCAGTCTAATTCGCTTATGGCAGCTAGTTATAAGATTTAACCGGTCGTGAATCACCGAAACTGAAGAACTATGATTACTCAGTCTAGTCGAAGCAGCAGCGCAACATCCGTCACTTTCAGTTGCGATGTTTCCATCATCGGAGCTGGTCCGTACGGTCTTTCCTCTGCAGCCCACTTGAAGGCAAGCGGGATGAGCGTTTGTGTCTTTGGAGAGCCCATGGAGTTTTGGGCAACGAAGATGCCTGAGGGGATGCTCCTTCGTTCCCCTCGAGTCGCTTCGAACCTCTCCGATCCGGACCGCGCATTCACACTGGAAGCGTACGAAGACGCATCGAAAATACAACCGTGTGCTCCTCTTCCACTGGAAACTTTTGTTGAATACGGGCGATGGTTTCGTCATCAATTAGGCTCAAGTTTAGATCGGCGAAGTGTTTCTCGGATTGATCAGGAGCCTGTAGGGTTTAGACTGACGTTGGTTGATGGCACTGAGGTCTACAGTAAGTGTGTAGTCGTTGCGGCTGGCGTTGGACCGTTCAAGAAAAAGCCAGCTGTTTTCGAGGGTCTGCCGCCCGGTTTAGCCATTCACTGCTATGAAGGAAGAAGCATAAAGAAATACACAGGGAAAAGAATATCTGTCATTGGTGCCGGCCAGAGTGCTCTAGAGTCAGCCGCTCTTCTGCACGAATCCGGTGCAGAAGTCGAAATTATTGCGCGACAGTCATGCTTGCGCTGGATTGGCCAACATCGATGGCTCCATAAGATGGGGCTGATCTCTTCGCTTTTATATTCTTCACATGATGTTGGTCCGATTGGGATAAGCAGACTTGTAGCCTATCCTAAGCTTACAAGCTTCATCCCACTGAAACTGCGCGATCGTATACGCACTAGAGCTGTCAGACCAGCAGGCTCTCGATGGCTGCCAGATCGCTTGCAAAATGTAAAAGCAACTACGGGGCGCGTCGTGGTCAAGGCGGATCCAGTCGGCGACCAGGTTGTGCTTAAACTTGACGATGGCTCGGAGCGTCGAGTGGACCATGTGTTGCTTGGAACTGGATATCGAGTTGACATATCTCAGTACGACTTTCTTAGCCCAAAACTTCTAAAGCAAATTGAGCAATTCGATGGCTACCCAAGGTTAGCTGGCGACTTTCAGAGTTCGGTTCCGGGACTTCACTTTATCGGGGCTACTGCAGCACGCACGTTTGGGCCGCTGCTGTACTTTGTGGCCGGAACTGAATTCGCTTCGCGCCAACTCACATCCCACCTGGTGAAACGTAAGGTCTGAATCCGAGCCAGCCTGAAAAGGTACTCTAATCAATACAGATATGATCGGCGCGATCGTCATAGGAGGTGAGCACCCCGGGCTTGGTATTGCCCGGAGTTTGGGCCGCAGAGGCATTCCCGTCGTTGTTATAGACGATCAGGAGTCGATTTCACGGTTCTCGAGATACGTGAATCGCGTCGTTCGCGTGAAAAACCTTCTCGACGAAAATCAAACAGTTGAGAATGTTCTTGAGGTTGGACGTCGCCTAGGCTTGAAGGGCTGGGTCTTGTTCCCCACTCGAGACGAGACCGTCGCGGCGTTCTCATGCCACCGAGATCGTTTGTCTCGGATGTTCCGAGTTAGCACTGGCCCTTGGGCGAGTATTCAATGGGCATGGGACAAGAAAAATACCTACGAACGCGCGCAACAATTGGGAATTCCGGTACCTCAAACGCATAATCCGAGATCCGAGGAAGATCTCGAGCGTTTGGTTGAAAGATTACCCTTGGCACTCAAGCCATCAATAAAAGAAAATTTCTTTTATGCCACGGGCGCCAAAGCTTGGCGAGCCGAGACGGCGCAACAACTCAGATATTTGTTCCACAAAGCTGCTAACCAGATTCGCCTGGAAGAAATCCTCCTTCAAGAAATCATCCCAGGCGATGGCAACTGCCAGTATTCTTATTGTGCGTTCTTCAGGAATGGCGAAGCGCATAGTGTCTTGGTGGCGAGGAGAATGAGACAACACCCCCGCGAATTTGGCCGTGCCGCGACGTACGTAGAGACGGTAGATTGCCCAGAGATCGAGGCGTTATCCGAGCGATTTTTGCGCTCGATCGATTACCACGGTTTGGTGGAAGTAGAGTTCAAGCGAGATCCTCGAGACGGGCAGTTCAAGCTGTTGGATGTAAACGCCAGAGCGTGGGGTTTTCATAGCCTCGGGGGAGCTGCGGGGGTTGATTTTTCATATTTACTTTTTGCAGACCAGATCGGCGAGTCTGTCGAGAGGCGTCGCGCGAAGGCCGGAATCGGATGGCTCCGAATCCTCACTGATATCCCTACGGCCGCTAGAGGACTGCTGCATAAAGAATTGACGCTCAGCGATTACTGGCAGTCGTTGGCGCGAACTAAGGTGGAATCAGTCTTCTGCCGACAGGATCCCCTGCCGTCTCTGGCAGAAGGCTTGATGCTCCCCTACTTGATTGCCAAAAAGTGCTTGCCGAAGCCCAGTGCTCACAGCAAGAGTGAGGTTACCTCTCAAAGAAGTCCGAATATCGAAGAAACTACGGATAACGAGGTGCCCCTCGGTGGTGCGGTCACGACCCATAGTAGTGATCAATAATGTGGATATCCATTCTGACGAGGATACACAGGCGGGTTGTAGCTATGGACTAGCAGTGGGAGGGATATTTTCATTCCCCGGTCGGCACCGTACGCATCGGCCGTTTTCTTCTAACTCACTGTTAAAAAACAACTTGCATGGCTTCTGCTTTAACTGTGCAGCTATGCTTGCGCGTGTTATGATTGCTCATTCCCCTCAACATCCGATCAAGACTAGAGTCGGCAAATTCAGTATCTCCCCCCAAAACCTATTTCAGGAATCCTAATGATCGATATAGCCATTGTTGGTGCGGGTCCCTACGGGCTGTCAGTAGCTGCATATCTTCGTCATCGTGGAATTCAGTTTCGGATCTTTGGTCGGCCGATGGACAGTTGGCTATCGCACATGCCGAAAGGCATGATGCTAAAGTCCGACGGGTTTGCCTCTAACATCTACGATCCCGAGGATGCGTTCACACTGGAGAAGTTCTGCGCAGAGCGTGGGATTCAGTACGCCCACACCGGCGTACCTGTGCGATTGGATACGTTTACCGCCTATGGACTGGCCTTTCGCGATCGAATGGTGCCGGAATTGGAAGACAAGTTGGTCATCGCAGTCGATCGCTCGTCGGACGGCTTCGTTATCCAGCTAGAGAATGGAGAGTCTGTAAAAGCCAGGAAAGTTGTCTTGGCGGTGGGAATTACGCATTTCGAATATGTTCCAGAGAATCTCGCAAAATTGCCTGCGGAGCTAATGTCACACAGCGCGCGTCACCGCGATCTCGACCCGCTTCGTAATCGTAGCGTGGTTGTAGTTGGGGCGGGAGCTTCGGCCTTGGATCTTGCAGGCTTGCTGCGCGAAGCTGGAGCTGACGTTCAACTTGTAAGCCGGCGTGAGGAATTGAATTTTCATAGCAAGCCAACCGGCAGGCCTCGATCATTGTGGCAGCGTGTTCGTCATCCCCAATCTGGTCTGGGTCCAGGTGCGCGTTCTCGTTTCTACTCAGACTTCCCATCGCTCTTCCACTATTTGCCGGAGCGAGTCCGACTCGATGTAGTTCGCAGGGCCCTCGGACCTTCTGGAGGCTGGTTCATCCGAGACAAAGTGGTAGGAAAAGTTCCACTCTCACTTGGATTCACTCCTGAAAGCTGTGACGTGCAGAGCGGCAAAGTTCATCTACACCTACGAGGAAAGGACGGAAGCCGTAAGGAACTCGTGACCGAACATGTCATTGCGGCAACTGGTTATCGCGTTGACGTTGAGCGGTTGAAATTCCTGAATCCCGAAATCCGGAAAAGCATAAACACCGTAAACGCGTCTCCCGCACTGTCGTCAACATTCGAATCATCAGTGCCTGGGTTGTATTTCGTCGGCGTCTCCGCTGCCAACAGCTTTGGTCCGGTGATGCGGTTTGCATTCGGAGCGGGGTTTGCTGCTAAAACGGTGACACAAGCCCTGTCGAAGGTACTTTCTAGGAAGCCAAGTTCCGTGTCGGTGCCCCTGGCAAATGCGGACAAGCAGATTGGAATGACTGATTAACATTGCGGGTTCGGTGGTTCTGGATATGAAGAGAGAGACAATCGCAATTCATGGGGGTTGGGACGGCGATCCGGCTACGAAGGCGGTTGCAGTTCCTATTTACCAGACCGTCGCGTTCGAGTTCGATAGCGCCGAGCACGGCGCTGCATTGTTCAATTTGGAAGTGCCAGGAAATATATATACCCGAATTGGCAATCCCACTAACACGGTATTGGAGAAGCGTGTAGCGGCCTTAGAAGGCGGCGTTGACGGATTAAGTGTTAGTTCCGGCATGGCTGCGATTGAGTACGCGCTGATCAACATCGCCGAAGCAGGAAACAACATTGTTTCCACTCCCCAGCTTTATGGCGCGACATATACGCTTCTAGCGCACATCTTTCGTAAGCGGGGAATTGAGGCGCGCTTTGCCGCAACCGATCGGCCAGAAGATATCGAAAAACTAATCGACAACAATACTCGGGCTGTTTATTGCGAAAGCGTAGGAAATCCAGCGGGCAATGTCGCCGACATCGACGGAATCGCTGCTGTCTCACACAAACATGGCGTACCGCTCGTAGTCGACAACACCGTGGCTTCGCCAATTCTTCTTCGGCCCATCGAGTACGGCGCCGACGTGGTAGTGCATGCGATGACCAAGTTCATCGGAGGCGGTGGAAACAGCATCGGTGGGATGATCGTCGATTCGGGCAAGTTTCCGTGGAGGGACTATCCCGAGAAGTTTTACATGTTCAATGTTCCGGAGGTTGCCTACCACGGGGTCGTGTATGTGGATCAATTCGGCGATGCAGCATTCGTAGCCCGCTGTCGTACCGTCTGCCAAAGAAACACGGGAGCGACTCTCTCGCCATTCAATGGTTTTCTTTTTTTGCAGGGAATCCAGACCTTGCCGCTTCGCATGGAGAGGCACGTGGAAAATGCGCGCAAGGTGGCAGAATTCCTGCGCGCTCACCCATTGGTCGAGTGGGTGAATTATGCAGGCTTTCCTGACAACCCTCTCTATCCGATGGCCCACCGCTACCTTGGAAACAATTTCTGCTCATTGTTGACCTTCGGAGTAAAAGGCGGATACGAGGGTGGCCGGCAGTGTTTCAACGCATTTCGCTTGTTCAAAAGAATGGTGAACATGGGGGATGCGAAGTCATTGACGTGCCATCCCGCCTCCACGACGCACCGTCAACTCACGCCCGACGAACAGCGGAAGGTGGGGGTCACTCCGGAAATGATTCGACTGAGCGTGGGCATTGAGCACATCGACGACATTATCGAAGACCTTGGGCAAGCGTTGGAGCACGCAAGAACGTCAATCGGCGAGTCAGTTGCAGCAAGTTCAGGGGGAATGTAATGCCATTGATTGTCGAGGGATCAAGAGTTCCGGAACGCTGGTTAGAGCGCAAGCCTGCGGGTCGGATTGTGCCGATCGACAGCCACAACCCGAACTCCGATCACATTCGGATTGCGTTGATCAACAATATGCCCGATGCGGCACTCGAAGACACTGAGCTGCAATTCTTCGATTTGCTCGATGCTGCTTCACAGAATTTGCCAGTGGCTGTCAAACTTTTCTCATTGACAGGCGTACCACGTACGGACCGCGGCGCGCGACATTTAAACAACTTCTACTTCGAACTCGATGAGCTGTGGAGCAATCATTTCGATGCTTTGATCATGACTGGGACTGAGCCCAAGTACGCGGATCTAAGGCAGGAACCGTACTGGCCGATATTGACACAAGTGCTCGATTGGGCGGAGGAGAATACCGCGTCCACAATACTTTCCTGCCTGGCAGCTCACGCTGGTGTGCTGCATAGCGACGGAGTTGACAGGCATCGCATAGGTGACAAGAGGTTCGGCGTTTTTGAATTTGCAAGGCTCCTCGATCATTCTTTGACGGCGGGCGGAAGAGAAACGGTTCGGTTCCCGCATTCGCGGTGGAATGAAGTCAGGGCGGAAGCATTGACCTCATGCGGTTATCAAGTGTTAACCGGATCGGTCGACGCCGGCGTGGACTTGTTTGTTAAACAAAAGAAGAGAAGCCTGTTCGTCCATTTCCAGGGGCATCCTGAGTATGGAGCCGAAACCCTCTTCAAGGAGTATCGGCGCGACATCAAGCGGTTTTTGCATGGAGAACGTGAAACCTATCCCTCTATGCCGAAAGGCTATTTTGAGAGGGAGTCCGCTTGTATGCTCAATTCATTTAAGACTCTTGTTGGATCCGATCGGGACGAAAAACTCATCGACAGCTTCCCTGAAGCTGCGGTACTCGGAAGATTACAGAAGACATGGCAGTCCTCGGCGACGGGAATTTATAACAACTGGCTGCGTTATCTTCTGTCTAAAAGAGAAATGATGCCGCGATCTCGAACGGTCGGGCTCTTACAGGGAACTGCGCATCGTGCTTCCCTAGAGTCCGTCGCACAGAGCCGACCGGCAGTAGGATGATTGGCGCGGGTGGCAGGCGCAACGAAGTATAGATTGAGGTGTTTGTTCGGAATGATGAGAGGGCCCGTTGAAACTGCCAGTACTGTTCAGTCGGCTTGTCGGTAAGATTGCTCTATTTGCGCCAGGAGGTTTCAGCATCCGACCATGGTTGCATCGTATCCGCGGCGCAGACATTGGAAAGAAGGTATGGATCAGCCAATTTGTCTACATCGATGAACTACATCCAGCCGACGTAACAATCGGTGACAACAGCACGATCGGTCTTAGAACATCGATCATTTCGCATTTTTATTCGGGTCCCAGAAGACCAGTCAGTAATGGAAAAGTGGTCATTGAAAAGGATGTCTTCATTGGCCCACATTGCGTCATTTTGCCTAATGTGAGAATTGGCGAAGGCGCGGTGATCAGAGCGGGAACCGTGGTAAGTCGTAACGTTCCACCACGTACCTTTTGGGGCGCGCCTTCCGCTGAAGCGTTAGGAATGGCCACTGTTCCTCTGACGCCCGATCACACTTACGAAGAATTTTTGCATGGACTGAAAATGCGGATAAAACGGCGGACCAAGTCAGCTAGCACCTCTGAGTGAGTTCGTTTGCCGCATGCTGTGAAACCAAATCCTGGGGGATTATGCAAATAGAAACGACAGCAATAGAACAAGAGATCCGTAAATTTTTGACAGAAGAGTTTTTGTCTGGGAACGATGAGATCCTCAATGAGAACGTTCCCTTGCTGGGCAATGTCATCGACTCGCAAGGGGTGCTTGAACTAGTTGCATTCATTCAGCAACGTTTCAACATCCAGGTGGAAGACGACGATGTGTCGACCGAGAATCTGGAATCGGTTAGGACCGTGACCGAACTGATTGAAACGAAGCTACGCAGCAAGATGTAAATCTACCTGCGCAGTTATCGAGCTTCGTACGGGCTCGAAGTTCGCAGCAAATTCGATTTCATCATCTACCCGGAACAGACGAATCAAGGGTTGGCTAGCACGGGTCCTCAACTGGGTGTGTTTGGCCCAGCCAGGAAACCGCCATCCAGAATCAGCGACTGGCCGGTCATGAACGAAGAGTGGTCTGAACACATCCACAGCACAGCTTCGGCGACTTCCGCGGGTTTTCCAAAACGTCCGATTGGGTGACAACTCTGAACGTATTGGTGAACCTTTGGTGCGCCAAAGAGCCGCTTGGCCATTGACGTCTCGATGACTCCTGGACAAATGGCATTGATCCGGATACCGCTTTTCGCTGTTTCTAACGCTGCCGCTTTTGTCAGTCCGATCACCCCGTGTTTGCTCGCAGTATAAGCGGCTGCTCCAGCGCTTCCGATTAAGCCCATTGCGGAAGCCATATTCACAATGGCTCCTCCCCGACGCTGTTTCAGCATCTGCTTAATCTCGTATTTCAACGAGAGCCAAACTCCCTTCAAATTGACGTTAATGGTCCGTTCCCAGTCTTCTTCGGATTGAGTTATGATCGGCACCCAAACCCCTTCGATCCCGGCATTGTTGAACGCGATATCCAAATGACCGAATTGAGCGACTGCCTTCTCGACGAGTGCCTGAACATCGGACGCTTTTGAAACATCTGTCTTCACGAAGACAGCATCCGCTCCTTCTGCTCGAATCTTTGCGACTGTTTCCTCACCTTCTGTCTCCCTCCTGCCCGCAACAACCACTTTGGCCCCTGCTTTAGCCAGAAGGACAGAGGTGTCGCGTCCTATTCCTGAGGTGCCGCCTGTGACCACTGCAACTTTGCCATCCAATGAGATTGCCATTTCATTTCCTCGAGCGTCGCTTCTTGCCGATCAGAGTTTGGTAACTCTGAAAATCTCCCGTAAACTTTTAAGGGAATACCTTCACTGAGAGGAGCGCCGGGTGTCAAGCGATCTGACGCAATTATGCCTTCGGAAATAGAGATCACAGCGGATCGACTTGTGGGCACGTGGAGTCTGGTGCGCGCGACGAGCACGACAGCAGCGGGAGACAGAAATCAGAATCCGTATGGCGCGAGCCCGTCCGGTCTTCTGACATATTCTGCTAGTGGGAGAGTGATGGCTCTCATCAGCTTCGGCGGACGCAAACCGCTCTCCGTGCGGGCTAAGGCAGAAGAAAAAGCCGACGCATTTGACACATTTCTCGCTTATGCCGGCAGATATTCCCTTCTCGGCAACCGAGTGACTCATCACGTTGAAGTTTCATCCATTCAGAACTACGTGAATAGAGATCTGGTGCGAACGGTCACTTTCGAGAACGATCGGATGACGTTAGTGACTCCTCCGACACCCGTAAATGGAAAAGTTCAGACTCTTGAGCTGACCTGGCAACGCGCCCCTGAAAGCTAACTAGTCAAATTGTGACTGGAAGAGTCGTCAAACCTCGAAAGCCGAATGTGGAAGCCCACTGTGGCCGCGCGGTTGCCAGCTTCATATTCGGAAATGTTTGCACGAGCTTCTGAATTGCGATTTGTCCCTCCAGACGCGCGAGTTGAGCCCCGATGCAGAAATGGATACCGGCGCTGAAAGCCAAGTGCTGGTTATTGAGCCTGCCTAAATTCAATTGATTGGGCTGATCGAATTGCTTGGGATCCCGATTGGCAGCTCCCAACATGCATAGGATTGTCCAACCTTTTGGAATTCTCTGCCCACAGATTTCAATATCTTCTTTGAGTACGCGAGCGGTGAATTGCACAGGACTCTCGAAACGAAGAAGTTCTTCCACTCCCGAACGGATCATTTCTGGCTTCTCTCTCAGTTCTGTCAGCTGATCTGGATTTCGTAACAGGCTGTACATCCCATTGCCAATCAGATTTCTGGTTGTCTCGTGGCCGGCAAACAGCAATGACACGCATTGTGCATAGAGCTCTTCTTCAGTCAGGACATCGCCGCCTTCCTCGATGTCAATGAGAAGGCTGATTAGATCCGTTCCTTTGTTTTGCCTTCTTTCCGCAACCGTTTTCCGGAAAAAGTCCGTCAATTCAATTAGCGCATCCTGTGCGGCACGCGATTCTTCGACCGTGCGATTCGGATTCCCTCGGAATACAGCAATCGCTCGCGATGCATTGACGAACGTGCCGTGAAGTGCCTCGGGTACACCTAGCAATTCGGAGATGATTCGCACCGGCATTGGGTTTGCGAATTCGCTCATCAGGTCGATCTCCGAGGCGCCCTGAACGCGGTCCAGCATCCGCTGAACAATGGCCTCAGCTTGAGGACGCAATCCCTCGACAGCGGCGGGTGAAAATCCTTTGTTGAGCAATTTGCGCAAGCGCGTATGCTCCGGAGGATCCATGAAAATAAGCCATAAGCTTAGAAAATGCGCCAATTGGCCAAACTCCGCTTGCTTGCTGAGGGGCAGCGACAGCAACATCTGTTTGGCGCGTTTGGCTGAAAGCCTCGGATCCTTCGCAATTGCAGAACACTCGGCGTGGCTGAAAACTGCCCAAACCGCCCATTTTCCCCCAACATCGACGTAATGCACAGGGCCTTCCTTGTGCAGACGGGCGTACGTCGGGTACGGGTCTTGCAGGACCTCGTCGCTAAAGACGACCTTCTTTTGGGCGTCGCTAATCTTGGGCAACTTCCTTCACCTCGTCGGACGTAGATTTCGGGGGAGAATTCTAGAATGTCGAGTTTAACACTGGACTCACGTTCCTCAGTCGAAACGAAGCTGCTTATTGTGCAATGATGAATCCTCTTTGGGACCTCGGATGAGCACGTTACAGAGAATCTCGCATGTCGTGAGAGTGTGGGCAGAGAAGTCGCCAGAGCATCCGGCTTTGGTCGAACCATCCTGCACTTGGACGTACAAGCAATTACACGCCGAAATTGAGGGCGCAAAGAAGTGGCTGACCGACTCTGGTGTCAGGCCTGGCGACCGAGTAATGCTAGTTTGCGAGAACTCTCGCGCATTAGTGGCGTTGCTTTTTTCTTTGACGGAACTCGATGCGTGGCCGGTACTTGTAAATGCTCACCTCGCGGCAGAAGAGATCGACAAAATTCGCGAGCACAGTGGACCGCGAAGAGTCATTTACACAACGAGCATTTCGCCGGCAGCAACGAAGCACGCGAAACGAGACGACGCGGTGATCACGGAGATCGGGGGGCTAGGTGCAATCGGCCTCGGTGCGCTGCACGAAGGAACGAAACCAGAGTCAGTGGAATCTGGAAGCCAGGATAATGTGGCGGCGATGATTTATACATCGGGTACGACGGGTATGCCCAAAGGAGTGATGCTGAGCCACAGAAACCTTCTCTTCATGGCAGAAGGAGCAGCGAACATAAGATCGGTTGTCCCCGAGGATCGAGTTTTTGGTGTACTTCCGATGTCCCACGCCGTGGGGCTGTCCGTCGTGTTGCTAGGGACATTGCTGAAGGGAGCGACACTGTATTTGGCTCCACGCTTTGATCCGATTTCAGGAGCCACTTTCTTAATCAAAGAACGTATCACGATTTTTCTGGGCGTACCGGCGATGTTCGTCCAACTCCTCCAATACGCGAAGCTGCGCGGGTTCTCGTCCCTGCGCTGCCCAGATCTTCGCATCATTTCTTCATCAGGTGCGCCTCTTCAGCAAAGCGTGAAAACGGCAACCGAAAACCTGATGGGTCTGGTGCTGCACAATGGCTATGGCGTAACTGAGTGCTCCCCCACCATTGCCCAGACGAGGATTGACGAACCGAGATTTGATGTGTCGGTAGGTCGCGTATTCCCTGGAGCACAAGTCAAGATCGTCGGGCCCGATGGAAATCCTGTTCCTGACGGCGAAGTCGGGGAACTGCGAGTCCGTGGGCCAAACGTTATGAAGGGATACTACAACGCGCCCGAAGAGACCGCGGCCGTGATCGATTCAGGAGGATGGTTTAACACGCGGGACCTGGCAAAAATCGAAAACGGAAATCTCTTTATCGTGGGCCGCGCCAAAGAATTGATTGTGCATCTTGGGTTGAATGTCTATCCGATTGAGGTAGAAGCCGTGTTAAATACCCATCCTGCTGTTCTCCGGTCCGCCGTAATCGGCCGGCCAATCCAGGGGGACGAGCAGATTCTGGCCTTTGTGCAACTCAGCGAGGGAGCGTCCGTCACGACGAACGAACTTGGTGCCTACGCCGCGACACATTTGGCTACATACAAGCGTCCGTCCAAGATTGTCATCGTTCCAGAGCTGCAAACGACGCCGACCGGCAAGGTTGTAAAGGCCGGACTTGCAAAACTGTTGCCCGAGCCCTCCCCTGCGCAATGAAACAAGAGAATCTTCTGCGAACACCGGCCTGAAGGTAAGGAAAAAAACAACTACCCTGGTCCGTGAATCTGAGAATGGCAGGCGTTGCAAAGTGTAATCAGGTTTTCCTCTGCGTCAGCTCCGGATTGGCTGCGGAACTGTTGATGGTGGACTTCCAGGTTCTGCATCGAACCGCAACATTGGCAGCGCCAGTCGTCCCGGCGAAGAACTCGTTGCCGCAACGCGTAGTAGGATTGAGGATCAAGTTCAACCCGAGGCTGTTTCGGTCGAATGAGCGTCATGTTGCGGTGTGGGGAATGTTTTTCAAGAACGACTGTTTTTGCTCTTCGGGTAAATACTGAAAGAATCGCATCATCGAGAAGAGCAAAGTTTCCGGGTCCCCATTGTCCAGATTCGCTCCTGCGGGAAAGTCCGCACAGATCATCTCCAGACAATAGCCTCGCGAGCGGTCGCTGCCCAGCATCAGGGCTGCTGTCTCAATCGCGCGATCAATCACTGGAACCTGGCTCTCGTACAGCTTGAAGTAGACAATCTCCCACGGCTCCGTTATCTTTCCCGTCAGTTCCCGCTCCACCGCCTGCTGAAAATCCTCCTTCGATAGCTCACCGGCCTTGTGCAACCAGGTTGCACAATCGAAGTGCTGTCGGTCCCGCCGTGCCAGCTTGGCCAATTCGATCCCTTTGGCCCAGCCCACCTTCTCCAGTGCCTTCCTCGCCTGCGGTGGGGTTCTCGTGGATTGACATCAGGTAGTACGCCTTCCTTCGAGACTCTGAGAACCTTCTCAGCAAAAATTCATCGAAGACTTCATACCCTCCACGCGCCAGTACTGTCCCACCCGCACCTCGCACAGGTACCGTCCGAGCTCCACGAACTTGGTGTCGCGCTCCGTCTCCTTCCGTTGTTCCCACGCCAGAATCTCGTCAATCTTCGCCAACACAAACAAGGCGCGCATGTGATTGAATTTTGGCGGCATCGGGGGATTCCTAGTAATTAAGCTCGTCAAGCCAACCAAAGTCTTCTGCTCCTGGACGTCGGACCAGACTGACGTCAACCATCTCTTGGCGCCCAGACACAATCCCAAGTACGGGCAGGTGCTGCAGGGATTCTGCGGGAAGCGAATGCCGCGGTGAGGCATGAACTCGGCCGACTCGATTCGGCGGATCGTGGCTTCGGCCAGGTGACCAAATTCCTGGCGTTGTTCCTCGGTAATCGTCGTTCGCAGGTATTGGATCTCGACGAATCGCTTGCGAACGAACACCACCTGAGCCACTTCGGCAATTCCAGTGATCCGCGAATAGCAGACCAACTGAGGATCCAGAGCGAGCATTCCCGCAGGTTCGTCGGAGTAGCGGTGCGCGGAAGTTTTCCATTCCAGAAGACATCACCTGCCGTCGAGTTCTCCAATGCCATCGATGTAGGCGACGAAGTCATTCTTCCCGACTTGGCGATTGAACTTGATCTGCAGGTCTCGTTGCGGCTGGGCGATCCGGATGCGGTCATCCTGACAGAAGCGGATGAGCAGCATGATGCCTTGCTCGAGCATACGATCCCAGGTGTCACGATCGGAAAACTGGAGGTTCTGGTCTTTGCAGGCCGACCACTCGCGAAACAGGGCGTCTCCCGGATCTTCGCTTCGAAAGTACGCTGCCAGAGCCAATTCGAAGGCAGGCCCGAAGAGCATTGCTGCCCGTGTGTCCTTCTCCTTCCATCCGTCGAGATAGCGATGCCGGTATCGTCGCGGGCAGGTTAGATACTGACTGATCTGGGTGTAGCTGTAGGTCATCAAGCCACCTGCGAGTTGTCGAGATTCGCGGGGGAGAGTTCTTCCCAGCGGCCAGCAGGGGCGAAGCCGTCGAAGCGGAGCAGGGAAGCACCGTTAAAGACGATGTGACTGATCTTCACCACGCCCGTGAGCCCAACGAGTTGACGCTCATCGACCTCGTCGCGACCAAGCAACTCGGCGTCGTAGCCAAAGTCACGCAGGAACCAGTTCAGCTTCCACAAGGCTTTCGGATTGCAGTAGAGCCGACTCGAAATGACGCGGTCGGCAAACCTTTGCGGCTCGAGAATGACCATACTCATGGTGTAGTAAGGCTTCTGCGCCTGCCGACGGAAATAGGCTTTTTGCACCCGAACCAGAAAGATTCCGTCTGGAACCTGGTCGGCAGCACAGCGATCGGCGGCGTTCAACCCGGTGATCTGTCGCTTCATGCGGCACCTTCTTTCTGCCCGGGATAGCTGTTGAGCTGGCAGAGCAGGGCATTGCGATCTTTCTCGGCCCAGTCGGACAGGTGCGCTAGGAAGTTCTCGACTTGATCGCGGGTCGCATCGCGCAAGGTCTTCACCCCGCAGAAGTCGACGGCATAGGACTTGACGAGGTTGGGATCCAGCCCATGCTGGCGGATGACCTGGCACAGACGATCACGGACGGTGCGATTGCCGTCCCCGTTGGCCGCTTGTGGGAGTTTCTTCGAGTCTGGGGCGGGCTCAGTTTGTCGGTCGAAAGAGCCGATTTCCTCGACCGAGCAGATACCGATGCCGTAAGCCTTGCGGAGCGCACGATTGACCGCTCGCGTTTCAGCCACGCGCATCTCGGCGCCATGGACTAAGACGGAGACATTGGAAGGATCGGCATCACCGTAGCCAGTGAACCCCCGGCAGGTCTTTGACTTGTACACTGTGGCTTCAAATGCCCAGCGATGGGTGGAGGGATCTGAGAATTCTGGCACTGGCTTGACATGGATGCCGGAACAGCGATTGTATTTCGCAATTCGTACGAGACCCGTGTGGGTGACATACCAACGCCCATTTAGCAGAATCAAGTCGCCCATCACAATAGAGACTCCAAACTGAATCGACAGCTCTCGGAGGCCCAAGAAAAGAAATTCGTTGAGCGTAGTACCCCAAAGCCGCTTTGCTTCTCTACGATTGAGTCTTACGAGTTTCTGACGCGTTGAACACTGTGATTTCATTGATAAGACCTCTGTACAGGTAGTGTAATGCTACCATAACGACACCATTATTGGAGGAATTTTTTTAATGCTTCTTCTGAGACCGACCGATAATCCGCTCCGCTGACTCTACCGCTGCATTCGCAACGAAGCTGCTGACGCTCCTGCGTTCTGATGCAGCAGCCTGGTCAATAAGCGCTCGTTCTTCTTCCGTGAGATAAACAAAAGTTTTCCTTCCCAACGGCTGTCCTGACCGGCGGCGAGATTTCGGTGAAGATGTTTTCTTCATGACTAAAATGTACTCCGAAGAAATGGCGAAGGCAGTGTCGCTTTCGGTTCACGATATTCCTCTGTTGAGAGCGCGGATACGAGAATTGCCGCTTAAAGGTGGCATTGAGGAGTAGTACAAACCGAGTCCGGACTATGTTCGCCGGTTATTGACGCGCCCGGCGACTAAGGGTAAATGGATTTTTGGTTCTCATCGAATCAGGAGCGCCTTTCGGGTTCGTGCAATCCCCTTGGGAAGTCGACCATCTGATCCTGTATTGGGCGCCATATCAACACGTTACGCAGGTAAAGTAGAAGTACCTCTTCAGGAACATGGTGACGGCTTTCTATTGGTCGAAGAAGCGGTTTTTCGTTCCGCTCTGCCACTTCCTTGCATCGTGGGCAGTTGAACAAAATGGAAATATATGGAGGACGCTATGCCTGAAACCATCGAAAAACGATCGCCGGCACTCGACGAAAGGCGCCCCGTGACAGATCGGCTCGCCATTCCCTCCGAGAAAAGGCTGAAGGCTAATCGGGAAAACGCCAGGAAATCAACTGGTCCGCGGACACAAAGGGGCAAGGCGTACAGCCGGAGGAACGCAATCAAGCACGGGCTCTTTGCAAGGCCTGCCATAGATTTTCTCCTTCAAAACGAACGGTGGTCCGAATATAGGAACTGCTCGAGGACTTACGCGCGCACTACAAGCCTATTGGACGAGCGGAGGAGTTCGAAGTTGAGCGCATCGCCCAGAACTGGTGGAGACTCAAGCGGGCTCATCGGTACGAGAACGCTGCAAACCGCGTTGCAATCCGTGATGTCGCCGGAAAAGAATTAGCGAGGCAGTACGAGTTTTGTGACGAGCAAGATCGGGAAGAAAAGAACTTTATTCTCCAACTACAAGAGTTGAGCGATCAGATTGAAGCCACAAATCAGGTTCCCAACGATTTGAGGGAAAAACTCCTTGCGATCAGGACCGAGTTCGGGCCGATGTGGCCGTTGATAGAAATTGCCGCCGAAGAGTTTTTTAAGGATCCGCGTTTTGCAAGCTTGGCCGAAGAATAAAGCGGGACGGAGCGTCCTCAGGGGTTGGCCCTCGCTATGATCGCACTCGCCAAATTCTCCGTCGAACCTACGAGCGAGATGAGAAGAGCGAACGTGAGAGAGTTGGCATACGACCAGCACGCCATCGCGAACAGCGACGCTCTCGACAAGATCATTCGATACGAGGCATCGATCGACCGTAACCTGAGCCGCACCCTGGATCGCCTTGAGCGGTTGCAAAGTCGTCGCAGGGAAGAATGAGTTCGTCCGCCTCGATAGTTCCTCCCACTCGAGGGTCCTGACACCAGTTTGTGGTCGGATTTGAAGCAGACCTCTTCGTCCGCTTCGTGCTTTCCTTTCACGATTCTCTTCAAGTTTTGTCTCCAAACGCCCTGCTCAGCGACAAATCGCAGATGGCTTAGTCTTGGCCAATCGGGCGGGCTTCTTGGTGCAGGCCTTGATTATTAAGCAATAACGCCGTATCCTTTAATAACGTAGAAGCTTATTAAAGGAACCCTTCATAACGCGAGTGGTCACTGAAAACAAGTCGAGGCTGGGGACTTACGTCACAACCACGGTCACTGGAGAGCCAGTGCGAGCCTTCATCCCGCCTGGGCTTCCTCCCAATCCGCCTGTGGAATTGGCGAGCCTGTACCAGCATCTTGACCGAGCCAACCAGGCACTAGGCCGACTCGATGGCCTGACCACGTTGCTCCCACACCAAATTCTTCCTATACCTCTATATCCAGAAAGAAGCCCTCCTGTCGTCGCAGATCGAAGGGACGCAATCGTCGTTTTCGGATCTATTGCTGTTTGAAAATGACTCGGAACCCGGAGTTCCCATTGATGATGTCGAGGAGGTCTCAAACTACGTGGCGGCGATGCAGCATGGGCTTCGACGGATCGCGGGGGGCTTCCCTCTCTCGCTCCGGCTGATTCGCGAAATTCATACCATCCTCTTGCGCGGCGGGCGTGGGGCCAATAGAACACCAGGCGAATTCCGGCGGTCGCAAAACTGGGTCGGAGGGACTCGTCCCGGCAATGCTACGTTTGTTCCGCCTCCGCCAGAACGATTGATGGAGTGTCTGGACAGTCTTGAGCGTTTTTTTCACGACGAGAAACACAAGCTACCCATCCTGGTCGAAGCCGGATTGATTCATGTGCAGTTCGAGACGATCCACCCGTTTCTAGACGGAAACGGCAGACTCGGTCGGTTGTTGATCACACTCCTGCTTTGTTCTAAAGGAGCATTGCGAGAGCCTCTCTTGTACCTCAGCCTGTACTTCAAGACGAACCGCGAGCGGTACTACGACCTGCTTCAGCGTGTACGAACAGAAGGTGCCTGGGAAGAATGGCTGACTTTTTTTCTCGAAGGGACGGAGATCACGGCGCGCTCGGCCGCTGATGCCGCAAAACAGATTCTGACGCTCTTTGCAAAAGATCGGGACCATATTCAGACAATCGGACGCGCAGCGTCTTCTGCACTGCGTGTTCATGAGTACATGCAGAAGAAACCTCTGGCAGTTATCGGCGCCGTCTCCGACGAGCTTAAGCTATCCATTCCCACGGTGACGGTTGCCCTGGATCACCTAGTTCGCCTAGGCATAGCCAAGGAGGTCACGGGAAAACGACGAGCCCGTGTCTTCGGATATTCACGTTATCTGAAGATCCTGAGTGAGGGGACAGAACCCCTTAAGCAGTAGCAGCGAACTTTGTCATTCCTCATTCGAATTGTAGTGCGACGCAGGCCGAACGAGATCGAACCCCGTTCGAGCTTGTGCGAAGAACATCCGAATCAGCTCGGGCGTATCGCACTGACCTAAGCCGAAGGCTTAGGGATGGTGTCTCTCTGTCTTTTCTCCCTGCCTTCCCTGGACGCGTGCTTGCAGTTAAGGCGCGCGAGCAGCCGGAACCGGGAACTCTTCAAGTTCGATGGATAAAACTGTTCAGCATTACACTTCATTCTTGGCATAAGTGAGAGTCATGCGTGTCCGCACATCAACAACTTGTAAAATGAGATTATGGCCCTGTTGTCGAAAAATGGGCATGGGGCGCTCTCGCAGGATGCCGATGACCGAACGCGCCCCGTTCCGCGAACAGCAGATGCCCGTCCTGCCCTCGTCCAGCATATTTTTTCGACGAACCGAACTTTAATCGCCTTTAACCCCTCTTTCAAACATGCACGCCCCATCGCATCCGAAGGAGCTTTCGCCCCCCGACCAAACTCTTCTTGTCCTCCTGGCCCAGGCCGGCGACCGGGCCGCCCTGGAACAACTCCTCCGTAACAGCCATGCGCCGCTGCGCCGCTACATCACCCCCTTGGCTGGCGCCGATCTCGCCGACGACATTCTCCAGGAGACTTCAATCCAAATTTTCCGTAAGCTTCGGTTCTTGCGCGAGCCCGCTGTCTTCCATGCCTGGGCTCTCCGTATCGCCTCGCGCATCGCTATCAGCCACCTCAAACGCGCCCACCGCTGGCAACCCCTCGGCGAGTCTCCACTCGGAACTTTAACTCCCAATCCCGACCTTGGCGGGCTACCCGATGCCGCCTTCTTGTCTCTTCTCGACCACGTCTCGCCCGCCAGCCGAGCAGTCCTCCTTCTTCACTACCAGCACGATCTTTCGCTAGAGGAAACCGCAGCTATTCTCGACATTCCTGTCGGCACCGCCAAGTCACGTCTTCATTATGGAGTCGCGACACTTCGCAAACATCTCACTCTCGAAAGGAAACCAATATGAGTCCCGAATTCCAACAGCCCAACTCCGAAAATACGAACGCCGAAATCACCTTCGTCCAACAGGCCCTTGCAGCCGCAGACAGATCGGAACGCCTCTCTCGAATCATCGTCGTCGTGCTTGGCATTCTCGCCGTCGTCGCTTTCGTCTGGATGCACCTCCACATGTTCCCGCTGGAAACTCTGGGTGGGCTATTGCATTCGTTGCTTCGCGTCGATCTCTTTTTCCTTGTCGTTATTTTCGCCCTCACCATGTATCTTCGGCATGCCATCAATGAAAACACCCGCATCATCCTTCGGGCGCTTGACAACACGCGCAATCGCTAACTTCACCGCAGACGAGAGCGCGGACCGCCCCGGTCCGCGCTCACGCTTGTGCATGTGATTCGTATTCGCCCAACCCAGAATTTGACGATGTGCGTGATCTTTACCACGCCCGTTAGCCCAACGAGTGGGCGCTCATCGACTTCGTCGCGACCAATCAGCTCGGCGTCGTAGCCAAAGTCACGCAGGAACCAACTCAGTTTCCAGAGCGCTTTCGGATAGCAGAAGAGCCGACTCGATATGACACGGTCGGCAACCCTTTCCCGATTTTCATCAGGCTTCGCCTCATACCTTGTTGTGCCCACCTCACAGCGGATTGGTTAAAGTCGGAATTCTCCTGTCTCCACTGCGGCGGCCCCGGTGCCGGTTCGAGTGATAGATCAAAGATATGCGCGTCTCTATTAAATCTATGTCAATAGACATACTATACTATGACAACGAATTTGCAAAACGAAGCCAAGAAGTCGCTTGTTATCAGCAGATTTTATTTTCTAATCGGATCCGGAGAAGTCGCACAGGCGACAGCACTAAACGCTAGCCGATTGCACCTACCCACACGTTCTTGATTTGCGGAGGATGCAGCAATGTTTGCATGACCACGCAATACTGTTCGGTTTTCTGCTGAAGAGCGCTTAACTGCTCCTGCGTGGCCTGCGGCGCACGGACGTCAAAATTGACCCGAATACTTTCAAATCCGACCGGTACGGTTTTGGACATCCCCAATGTCCCTTGCAAGTCCAGATCTCCCTCAACGGTCACCTCGATATTTTCAGTGGGTATTCCCATGGCGGCGGCTACCATTTGGCAAGTGATCTGCGCGCAAGCGGCCAATGCCCCGAGCAGCAGATCCCCGGAGCAGGCGCCAGCGCCACTTCCCCCCACGCCTTTGTGCGCCTGGGCGTTATAGATGGCCCGACCGAGGTCGACCGAACAAGAGATGGGCACGTCCGTTTTTCTGCCGTGCGCCACGAGAGTGATCCTGGAACTGGACGGAGCTTGCCGATATGCGTCTTTCAAAGGTCGCTGTAGCGATCTGATATCCATTAGATTCCTCTCAAATCCCGGTCATTATATATGCGCATTCACTGGCAGAGCGCGCCTGGCTTATTTTGCTGAATGTGCTCCCACCCTTCGTTGTTTCCTGAAGAGTGGGAGCGCGTTGGGGACATTCAACCTTGTTGTTTTGGATAGATCGAGATTGGTCTAGTTCGCAGATGCAAGAAGCGTGAACTCTTGCACTGCGAGATTTTGTGCCTGCAGTTCTTTTTCGATTCTGCTAGGGCGCAACTGGTAGCTCATTCTCCCCTCACGCTTGACACCAGACAGGAAGTACCGGTCGCCGTATCGGTGAAATACATAAGCCGTTTCCCGGTTCGCCTTCGACGGTTCATTCAGAATAGGAAAGGCTTGGACGTGCTGCTTCCCGCTCCTGATCGAGAGCAATGTTTGTCCAGTCCCCACAACTTGGATTACGCATTCTCCGGCCGGCATCGTCTGGCCGTTCACGACGAAGGCAAACGGGACCTGTGCCTTGAGTGTGATGGTGGACATCTGCGCGTTTGCCAATGCCGTCAACCCGGCGAACATCAGAGTCAAAATCGTTGCGGTTTGCTTTTTCGTCGTCATTTGAGTGTCTCCTTTGCGAAAGATTTTGGAGGCTTGCCTTCTGGGCTTCTGGCCAAGGCCGAGCCTCATTCCTCTATCTAGTAAGGCGGGAACTGACCTGAAAAAACCGCACAGACAAATAAAAAAGTTGCGCCAGCAACCGTTCCTTGCACGCTCTGGCTAGGATTTTTGCCTGTTTTCGTTGTAATGTATTGACACTTCGGGGGATCGATGGGGCTGCCTTCTAGTCATGCGATCACGGGCCTGCTCAAGGCCTGGAGTGGTGGAGACGACGAGGCCCTCGAAAAGCTCACGCCGATGGTGTACCGGCAACTGCACCAGATCGCTCGACACTATATGGGTGGCGAACGCTCCGGCCACACGCTGCAGGCCACAGCCCTGGTCAACGAAGCCTATCTACGGTTAGTCGATTGCACAAAGGTGAACTGGCAGGATCGTGCGCATTTCTTCGCCGTTTCGGCAAATTTGATGCGGCGCATTCTCATCGATTTTGCCCGCTCGCGGGGTTACCTGAAACGGGGTGGCGCCGTTGCGCACATTGCCCTGGACGAGGCTCCTCCGCTCTGCAATGAACCCGACGTGAATCTGGTGGCCTTAGACGATGCTTTAAAGGCATTGGCTGCAATTGATGAGAGGAAAAGCAAAGTTGTAGAGCTGAAATTTTTTGGCGGGTTGAGTGTTGAAGAAACTGCCGCGGTCTTACATATTTCCAGCGATACCGTGATTCGGGACTGGCAATTCGCCAAACTCTGGCTTTTGCGGGAGTTGAGCCGCGAAGGGGTGAGCGATGAAGTCTGAGGTTTGGCATCGCGTCGAAAAACTCTGTCAGCAGGCGTTGGAGCTTGAGGAAGGTCGACGCCCCGAGTTTCTCCGATCCGCTTGCGGAGGGGACGACGGGTTGCGCCATGAAGTGGAGTCGCTGCTGGCTCACGAGAAGAAGGCTGAGCAATTCATTGAATCTCCTGCTCTGGAAGTGGCAGGCAAAATCCTTGCTAAGCAAGCCTCCAAAGAGGCGTGGAAGAACATCATCGGCAGTACGGTTTCACATTACCGAGTAATTGAAAAGCTTGGCGGGGGAGGAATGGGCATTGTTTACAAAGCAGAGGACACCGACCTCGGTCGCCTTGTTGCTCTTAAATTCTTGTCCGACGACGTAGCGCACGACTCTCAGGCTCTCAGTCGCTTCCAGCGCGAAGCTAGGACTGCCTCGGCGCTGAACCATCCGAACATTGTGACCATTTACGAACTTGGGCACCTGAACGGCACCCACTATATCGCAATGGAGATGATTCGCGGTGAGACGCTGCGTGCCCAGATTGCTTCCGGGCCACTGCCATTTCGCAAGGCCATCGCCATCGCAACCCAGATTGCGGACGCGCTGGCGAAAGCGCATGAGACTGGCCTTGTGCATCGTGATCTGAAGCCTGAAAACCTGATGGTTGCCGAGGATGGCACGGCCAAGATTCTCGATTTTGGTTTGGCGAAACTCCGCGAACGCCCTCTCGATTCGGAAAGCCCGACCATAGTCGGTTCGATCACCGACCCTGGAACTGTGATGGGGACGCTCGGCTACATGTCGCCCGAGCAGGCAAACGGCGGCGATGTGGATTTTCGGTCCGATCAATTTTCGTTTGGTGCAGTGCTCTACGAAATTGTCCACGGCCACGCCGCGTTCCCAGGAAACGGCAGGGCTGAAATCATGGCGGCCATCCTCCGCGATCACCCCGAGCGCTTGCCCGCAGCAAAACTGCAGGCGCCGGCACCTTTCTTCTGGATCTTGGAGCGGTGCCTGGCCAAAGATCCGAATCAGCGCTATGCATCGACTCGAGACTTGGCGCGGGATCTGGCCACAGTTCGGGAGTTGCGCATTGATGCACCGCCGCGCCCCATCGTCGCTCGACAAAGCAATATGCCCGTGCAGCGCACGGCCCTCATTGGGCGTGAAAGAGAACTCGAGAATCTTCGCGAGCTTCTGAATCGCGAGGACGTGAGGCTTGTGACCTTGACGGGACCTGGTGGAATCGGCAAAACGCGGCTCGCCGTGCAGGTAATCTCAGAAATAGAGGATGGGTTTTGTGGTCGTGTATGTTTCGTTCCGCTCTCCGCCGTTGCTGGAAACGAGGCGCTGACTTCAGCCACTACCCAAGCAATTGGACTGCGCGAAGTGCCGGGTGAATCGTTGCGCGAGACCTTGCGGGAATATGTGCGCGGACTGACCCAGCCGCTGCTGCTCTTGCTGGACAATTTTGAGCACCTAATTTCGGCGAGCGGCGAGATTGCGGACTTGCTTACTTTGAACGCGAATCTCACTGTTATTGTGACCAGCCAGGCGCCGCTTCACGTCTATGGCGAGCACGAATTTCCTGTCCCGCCCTTGGGCGTGCCCGATATGAGATCTACGTCGAGCACTGCCAAGGCTCTATCGCATTTCCCGGCAGTCGCGCTCTTTCTGGAGCGGGCAAAAGCTATAAAGCATGACTTCACAATCACGAAAGAAAATGCGGCCGCGATTTCTGCAATCTGTACGCGTCTGGACGGTCTACCGCTTGCTATTGAGCTTGCGGCATCGCGGATAAAGCTGCTTTCGCCGGCGATCTTGCAAGTTCGCCTGGAATCTTCGTTGAATCTGCTAACGGGAGGTGCGCGTGACCTGCCTGTACGCCAGCAAACGCTTCGCGGGACCGTAAACTGGAGTTACAGCCTTCTTAACTCTGCGGAGCAAAGCCTGTTTCGACGACTATCTGTGTTCATTGGAGGGTGCACGTTGGAGGCCGTGGAAGCTGTATGCGACACCAAAAGCGATCTTGGACTGGATGTGCTGGATGGAATGGCCTCGATGGTTGACAAGAGCCTGATCCAGCAAATTGAGCATCCGGGAGCAGAAACGCGTTTCGTGATGCTCTCGACAATTCGGGAG
>Ga0209168_10000360_pt1 | contig 48506 bp, 40 predicted proteins | sample Coa_R1_FD_187156 | JGI IMG/M metagenome (GOLD analysis project Ga0209168, IMG submission 187156) | Surface soil microbial communities from Centralia Pennsylvania, which are recovering from an underground coalmine fire - Coalmine... | ecosystem: Environmental > Terrestrial > Soil > Unclassified ...
TTCTCTCGGTCTAATTGCGTGCGTGGCAATCTTCGACACCCATAGCTTCGAGCAGCAGTTTTCGGGAGGTCACGTGCTGCGCGACAGCACAGCAACGGTGCTGGCGATGGGCGGGGGGATGAACAAGCGCCTGTTCGTGAACGGGGTCAGCATCACGTTCCTGACGCCGGTCACGAAGATGATGTCTGCGCTACCTCTCGCGTTCTTGAATCGTCCTGCCCACAATGCTTTGGTCGTATGCTTCGGGATGGGCACTACGCATCGGTCTATGCTGTCGTGGGGAATCGATTCTACCGCGGTTGAACTAGATCCGAGTGTTCCATCCCTATTCTGGTTCTTTCACGAGGATGGCGCGGAACTACTAAAATCGCCACAATCGCACTTGGTGATCGACGACGGCCGCCGCTTCCTCGAGCGAACCACTGATCGGTACGACGTTATCGCGATCGATCCGCCACCCCCCACGCAAGCCGCGGCTTCGAGCCTTCTTTATTCGCGAGAATTCTATTCCGTTGTCAGATCTCGCCTGCAGCCGGACGGAATCTTCCAGCAATGGATCGCAGACGATGGTGACACGGTGGCACAAGCGGCGATCGCCAAGGCACTGAAAGAGTCGTTCCCGTATGTTCGGGCGTTTGGATCGGTGCCGAAATACGGATATCACTTACTTGCGAGCCAAGAGCCGATTCCAAATTTGAGTGCGACAGAATTGGCCAAAAGGTTGCCGTCCGCTGCGGCTTCCGATCTTGTGGAATGGGGCCCTTATTCGAAGCCCGAAGAGCAGATTTCTGCAGTTTTGAGATCTGAAGTCTCGATCGACTCGTTCACCGCTCGGAATCCGTCCACTCCCGCATTACAAGATGACAGACCTGTGAATGAGTACTATCTGCTGCGCGCAATGCACCTATCTGCATTGATAGGTAGCACGCAGTGAAATCTAGAGGCTTCCGTCGATCAATCGCTGCAGGCCGAGCCGATAACCACGGCTACACGAGAGTTCCTTCCCATTTTTCAGTACGACGATGTATTCGCCGCTATTTACCGGCTGGAGTTCTTTGATTTTCTGCACGTTGACGACGGTAGAACGGTGGATTCGGATGAACTGCGTCGGATCCAGCTTCTCCGTAACATGCCCGATTCCTTCGCGCAGCAAGAACGACTGAGTGCCCGCATTGAGCCGCACGTAATTCGCCGCCGCCTCAACCCAGTCAATCTCCTCGAAATTGAGAAAAACCACACGGCCGCCAGTCTTAAGAACAAGCCGCCGGTCCATTATGTTTCCTTGCCTGCTTCGGCTGGAATCCAGGAATTCAAGTAGTCGATGCGTAATATGGCGGTGTCGCCCGGTCAGAAACTCGGCACGGGCGCGGTTGAGGGAGTCATGCAACCGTTCCTGGTCGAATGGCTTGAGCAGGTAATCGAGGGCGTGTGCCTCAAATGCGCGCACTGCATACTGGTCGTAAGCAGTCGTAAAAATCACGATTGGCATGTGCTCGGCATCCGCCTCACCCAACACTTGAAAGCCATCCATGTCGGGCATCTGGATGTCCAGGAGAAGCAGATCGGGTGCACAATTCTGAAGCGCCTCTCGCGTTTGAACGCCGTTCTGGCATTCGGCAACGATCTCCACTTCCGGTTCCTGTTGCAGAAACAACCGCAGCTTTTCTCTTCCCAGGTATTCATCATCCGCTATGATCGTTCGCATTTGAACCTCCTTGGTATTTCGTTGCCATCTTCAAACTGCTTGCAGCGCTGGCATAGCGACGAATCGGAAAGGAATTCGGACTGATACTTCCACCCCACCTCCCGGAACATTTCTTACCTCGAGGGTCTGTTGGTTTCCATATAGCGTTCTCAACCGCTCACGTGTGGTCTTCAGACCTAAATGAGTGCCCACAACCTGAACGTTTCCCTGCTCGAGGCCGGGACCGTTGTCCCTTATTCTTATCTGCAGACTCTCACTGTCAGCTTTTGCTGCAATATGGATTTCTCCCTGTCTTGAAAGCCTGGCGACACCGTGGCGTATAGCGTTCTCGACCAAAGGCTGCAGCAGCAGACTTGGAACCTCGGCGTCGAGCACTTCCGGTGCAATGTCGACGTGGATTTTCAACCGATCTGCGAATCGGATCTTCTCGATTTCCAGATAAGCATTAACGAACTCCATCTCCTGCTGCAGAATAGTGAGCTGCCGTCCACCGTTATCCAGGCTCATTCTCAACAGGTCGCTCAATCGCGTCATCATTTTGTCAGCCGACCGAACGTCAGTCATCATCAGCGCAGAGATGGAATGCAAAGTGTTGAACAGGAAATGCGGCTGCAACTGGCTTCGGAGTGTCTCCAAGTGAGCTTTTGCTAACTGGGTTTCAAGCTGAAGCGTCCGACGCTCCCGGCTCCTGAAGCTCTGGTAGTACCACAGCGCATTCGCGATCAAAACCACTGGCAGGTAACCCTCAAGAATGTCGTCGACCGAATTTAGAAGAAAGAGTTGCCGGATTAAGTCCCACCGAACGGTTAAGATACGCGCCTGGAAGTTCCAAGAGTAGGCGTACACCCTACCGTCGCCGGTCCAGACTGGCAGAGCGGCTGCTCTCACCAGCACGTGTACTCCGAGCATCGCGGCAATCCCCAGTGCCTGAATGGCTGCGACACGTTTCCAGTTGGCACGTTGAAACGGATTTCGTATCGAGAACGCGAATACAAAAGGACTTACAAGCGCGTAAGGGAAGCCAGTGGTCAGAGGAGACTTGAGCTCATCGAGGAGAGATACCGGCTTTCCCATTGACCGCTCGATGTGATAAAGCGTCACTCCGGCAACTACGCTAATCAGAGTCCAGATCCCGAAGCTCAGTGCCCAGACGAGCCATTGGCGGGGAATACTGGGAAGGTCTTCATGATTCACGGCGCTTATAGCTGTGCGACGCTCTCGCTCATTTCCTGCGTCCGCCGTAGCGTCTGAAGATTCAGCGCATGCGTCCATGTTGACAGTCAACATTTGTCTTTGTTTGAGATGTCTTGGTGTGCGCGCCTCCACCTGAGTTGCCATCGTGGCTTAGACGCCTGTCTCGCGTCTACGTGAGCCGCTTCTGTCATTCAATCACCTTCGTGTTCATCAGCAACCCTGCCTGGTCCCAATTGTTCGCGTATTCACCCCGCAATCCGGCACCTTCAAACCGAGACCTTTCTAGGGTCTGGCGGGCCGGGCGTCGGGCAGCACCCATGAGATCTATACTCTCGGAAGTTCGATTGTCTCTCAGGGATTTCAATGCAGAAGACTGCACAGACCGGGGCCGGGCAGGATCATTGCCCTGGTGAGCTGCTTGACTCAATCAACTAGTTTTTTCGACTCAAGATTTAGTCCGAGTCTGTCGCCTTGCAGTGCTTCGCAACCGTTCGCACATCCGTCTCAACGTTTGCCACCTGAAACGGTATGCCATCCACCCCGTGGGCGGTATCACTCGGATTGCTTCCAGCTTTCTCTGGACGAACGCCCGTTTTGATTCTTCCCGGCAGGGGGGTGCCATTGACCTCAACTTCATGATGAAGCTGCTTGTCGAGTTTGTTGCCTACCCCCTTGAGCGCGTACACCATCGAAGTTTTGTCTTCCACAACGATATAATTACCCCGCTCGCCATCCAGGCAGCCGCGCACCGTAGTGACATTCCTCGATGGTGCACGCGAAGGTTCCGCCGACGATTGCACACCATTTTGTGATTGGGCCAAGGCACCCGTGAGAAGCAATCCGGATACCGTAATCAGGGTGTTCATCCCATTCATGTAACCCTCCAACGCCTCAATTAGTCGAAACTAAGTGCAGTGCAAGCATGAAGACTAATGCGACAAATGTTCCAATCACGAGCAAAAGGAGCAGGCCCTGCCGCGTGCTGAAAGAGGCTTCCTTTTTATGCCGTTTGCGCACGACCGCCAACCTGCCTTGCCGGCGGTATGCAACGACAATTCTCTCGATCCACGACACGGCCAATTAAATTCCCGTGGTCTCATAGGTCAGCAGCGCCAAACTTAAACGATAGTCGTATCCTGCCTGGGCATTGCTGATCTCGGCTTGTGTTTGCTGGAGTTGAGCCTGGCTTAATTCGACGATTGACCCCAAACCTAACTTGTAGCGCGACTGCGCCAGACTTAATGCCAACTGTGCCTGCTGCAACAGTTGTTGCGTCACCGCCAGCCGTTGATATGCGGTGTTCGCGTTGAGCCAACTCGTGCGGACATCACGAGCAATGACGTTCCGCATGTCGACAAGTCGAGCTTGCGTTGCCTGGGCTCTCAAACTCGCTTCCCGCGCCCTTGCGGTGTACAAGAAACCGTTGAATAAAGGAATTTCCATGTTCCCGCCTACCGCGCCATAGGTATTGCTCAACGCGCCAGGATTCGGAGCAACTGCCGTATTGCCCACAGGCGTATCTCCCACTGTCCCGATGGCACGAATGCTGGGAAACAAGAGATCTCGCTCGGCAGTCTGGAACTTACGGGCGGACTGGTACTGGAACTGCAGCGAGAGAATCTCTGGACGCATTGAGAATGCCTGCGAAATCAGATCATCCACATTGGCAGGAGGAGCTGTCATAGTGCCGGTATCCTCAACTAACTGGAAGTTCTGCAGCGACGCAAAACCGAGGACCATGGACAACGTCGCGAAGGCGGCATTTTCATTATTCTGTGCATCCAGCAGCAGGAGTTTCGCCTGGGCGAGGTTCACGCTGGCAAAGCTGAAATCAAGTTCTGATTTCAATTTGCTCTTAAACAGAGCCTCCACCTGGTTTGCAACTGTCTGGCGTTGATCCACGGTCTGCTGCGCAACTGTCAGCACCGCCTGCGCTTGGAGGGCGTTGTAGAAAGATCTGTCCACGGCCAGCAGGATCTGCTCCTTGGTGGCCATCGCGTTTTCGTTTTCAGCTTTGGCAGCGTAGTTTGCGCTTGAGATGAGATTCGACGTGCGTCCGAAGTCTGTGATGAGTTGCGTCACCATCACCCCAGCCGCGGCACGCTCGTAAATGATCGGATTATTCAGCGCTCCAGCGGTGATTCTGGTTCCGTTCTCTGCGCCGACTCCGGTAATGTTACCGGTAGCTGTGGGCCACAGGTTCGACCTTACTTCGCGGGTGACCTGTTGCTGCGCCAATGCGATCAGCCGAGCGACTGAGATCTGCGGATTGTTTTTCACCGCTAAGGCTTCAGCCTGCTTTAGAGTCAGGGAGGCCGCGCCAGAAGCGGCTTGGGGAGCTGTCGTGCTGGGGATTTGAGTGTTTGGAGTTGTTTGCGTAGGGACGGTCTGCGGCACCGGCGTTTGCGGCACACGGGCAGCCATTTCCACACGAACTGAGTTCTGTGCCGCGCAGCGCAACCCAAGCGCTAAGCAGATCGATAGGGCGATTCTGTATCTATGCCTTTTCTTCATTCCTATTACGCTCACTATGGAGTGGGGCCACAGTCTTTCTTCCGACGAACAATTCCCAAACGCGTATCGGGATCATTCGGCAAATCGAAGTACATGACCTGCTTTGTCAAATGCAGCTGAATCGCGCGATTTGAGCTGAACACCATCGGCAAGTAATTGACTGCCGAGTCATACCGTCCCACGTAGGTCGCGCAACCGACCCGTATCGAGATGTCGAAAGCGTAGAAGCGCGTCGTCAACGGGGCGTCCGATCGATTGCTTCCACCCATCGCGTAGGTGGGCGATTCGACCCTATACTTTTGAACATCGACCACGGTTCCCTGTACAAACTGATTGGAACGGCTTTGCGCCGCCTGAAGCTGCGAAGCAAAGACCAGCACTGCAATGGCGACACGACTTCTCATGCCTTCTGCTCCACAGCCGCAGAATTTTTCCGCTTGCCGTAAACCAGCGAGTAGGCCGCCGGGACGATAAAGATAGTCAGCAGCACTGACGAGGTCAGGCCACCGATGATCGCCCGCGCCATTGGGGTGTATTGCTCGGCTCCAGTGCCCAGTTTTAGCGCCATGGGAATCATTCCGATGATGGTCGCGAGGGATGTCATCAGGATCGGCCGCAAACGCACACGGCAGGCCGTAATGACCGCGTCCTTTGGAGCCAGCCCTTGCTTTTCAAGATTGTGCGCAAAATCGACGATTAGAATGCTGTTCGAGTCGGCGATTCCGACCAGCATGAGCACGCCCATCAGGGACATCACATTCAATGTGCTGTGAGTCAGAGGAAGAATGAGGAGCACGCCGACGAAGCCCATCGGAATCGCCAGCATGATGAGGAAAGGATCAATAAACGACTTGAACTGCGCCGTCAGAATCAGGAACAGCAGCACGAACGAAATCAGGAAACCAAGAGCGAAGCTCTTGAAGGACGCCTCCATTCCCTGCACCATACCGCGCAGATTTACGCGCACGTTACCGGGAATTTTGGTTTTCGAAAGAATGTCGCGGATGGTATCGGTGACTCGGCCAAGATCCTCGCCGCCCGGGGTCACGTACACATCCATGACGCGCTGAATCTGATAGTGATCAACTTCGGTCGGAGTCTGAATCTGCTTAACATTCACGACGTTGTTGAGAACCGTGATCGGGCGTCCCTGACCGCCGCATGACCAGTTCGACGAGGCCCCAGCGGAGGTTGGTCCGCAGTGCATCCCGGCGGAGTCTCCCGGGTCGCGCAGCGGAATCTGTCCTAAGTCGCTCATGTCGTGGATTGCCGGTTGTCCATGCTCGAAGAACTGCACCGTGAGGTAGTAATCATTGCCGCTTTTGCGGTCCACCCAATAATTCGGAGCGATCATGTAGTTTGAATTCAGCGCGGTGATGACGTTGTCCACCACATCTTTCTGGGAGAGCCCCAACTCACCCGCGTGAACACGATCGACGTCCAATCGCAGCGCTGGATAGTTCATGTCTTGCGGAATGTAAACTTCCCCCACACCTTCGATGTGGCGAATGTCGGTGGCCAGGTTTTGCGCGATTCCGTAGATCTGGTGGAGATCGGGGCTGCTCACCTGCACATCGATCGGCGCAGGCATGCCGGTGTTCAGAATCGCGTCTACCATCGAACCGCTGGAGAAAAACGTCCGGATATCCGGAAACTGTTTTGCCATGGCGGACTGAACACGATCCATGTACTCGAAGCTGCTGAGTTCATGATCGTCGTTCAGCTGCACTTGCACGGTCGCGGTGTACGGTCCTGCGTTGGTCGTGTACAGGGCCGAGAAATCCGGGACAACACCGAGGTTCGACACGATGAGTTTCAGATCTTGCGGTTTGACGGTGTGACGAATCAGGTCCTCGACGTGAGCGACATACTGGTCGGTGACTTCAATACGGCTGCCGGTCGGCACCTTCAAATTGATTGTGAATTGCCCGGCATCTGTTTTGGGAAAGAATGCGAGTCCCAGCAGCGGATAAATCGCAAGACTCAGCACGAAGACACCACTCAGCGCAAGGACCGTTAAACCAGGGCGCTGCAATGCCCACCGCACTGAGCGCTCATAACGATCGAGAATGTGATTGAACATGCGATTGAAGCGGGCATTGAACCGGTCCATCCACGACTGATGCTCGGGAGTCGTGGGCACGACGTCATATTCGTTGTCCTTCTGGTGTTCATGCGAGGCGTGAGGAACGGCCTTTAGGAATCGCGAACAGAACAGGGGGATAACGGTCATGGCAACCACAAAGGAGGCCAAGAGGGACAAGCAAAAAGCCAGTGCCAGGGCGGAGAAAAGAAATTTGGCTACACCATAGAGAAAAACGACTGGAAAGAAATCAACGACATCCACCAATGTGGCGGCGAGCACCGCCAGATTCACTTCAGCGCCGCCGACTTCGGCAGCGATCATCGGTGCTGCACCCATCTCGAGATGGCGATAGATGTTTTCGAGTGAAATTACCGAGTTATCGATCACGCGCGAGAAAGCCAGAGCCATGCCACCCAGGATCATGGTATTGACTGTCCCGCCCATCAACGCGAGTACGACAAAGGCCGCCAGAGCGGACAAGGGAATGGAAAGCAGCACAGCCGAGGTAGCGCGAAAACTTCCGAGGAAAATCAGAATCATTAAGCTGGTGAGAATCAGCCCTAAGAATCCTTCGTGCAGGACGGTGTGAATAGCTTCTTTCACGTACACCGACTGATCAAAGACGATGCTCGTCGACATCTGCTTGGGGATGTCGTAAAGGTGCCGAGTGAGCTTGCGCAGGCCGTCCACGACCGCAATCGTGTTGGTGTCACCGCCCTGCTTCATGATCGGGATGTAGACGGACTTCTGACCGTCGATGCGCACGACATTGGTTTGAATCTGGTGGGCATCTTCGGCTTTTCCGACGTCGCTCACCGTCACCCACGAATGCCCTTTGACTTTGAGCGGAACCTGGCTGAGTTGGTTCATGTCATCGACCAGGCTGTTGGAGTAAACGAAATAATCGTAGGGGCCCATCTTCACGTCGCCGGCCGGCAAAATGAGGTTGGCATTGTTGACCGAATTAACCACATCCATCAAGCTCAGTTGCCGGGACAGCAATTTGTAAGGGTCGACGTAGACCATGATCTGCCGGTACGTGCCACCAAAGACGCCGGGAATTTCTGCGCCGGGGACGGTCGCGATTTGATTGCGAATCTGGAACTGGGCGTAGTCGTGGAGTTGGGTTTCATTCAGACCTTCTCCCTTTACGGTGACCAGCGCTACCGGCAGACTGGAGGCATCGAACTTCAGAACGACGGGCGGTAGTGTTCCGGGAGGCAAGCGCTTCAAGTCAGCTAATGCCAGGTTTGACAACTCGGTGACATCCGCGTCGGGATTTGTTCCCGGCTGGAAGTAGACGCGGATGATGCTGACGCCCAGAAGCGATCGCGACTCCATGTGATCCACACCCGCAGCCAGCGTGAAGAATCGCTCGAGGGGATCTGTGATATCCGTCTCGATATCTTGCGGCGGCATGCCGGAATAGAACGTTGCCACCACGACTTCAGGCAGGTTGATCGGCGGAAATAAATCTACTGGCATGCGCGCAATGCTGGTCACGCCGATCACCAGCAACACGAGGCAGATCACGATAATGAAATACGGATTGCGAATTGAAAATCCAGGCATATGCTTCCAAGTAGCGACGCCATTGAGGCGGCTTTATTGTGCGTTTTCCTGATACTCCATCACTGCGACAATTTGCGGATGCACCTTTTGGCCTGCTTTCAGGCCACTACGATCACTCACGACAACCTGTTCACCTTCATTCACGCCGGAAATAATTTCGGCATCATTCGTCGTCTGCAACCCGATCTGAACAGGTCGGTCTTCGAGAGTTCCGTTGCGATCGACGACAAAAACCGTCGTCTTGCTGCCTTCATGACTCAAGGCCTGCAGCGGCACGGTCGGGACATTGGCTTTCTGGTCGAGTCCGAGTTCGGCTTCGGCGTAGAGTCCTGGCAGCAAAATTCGTTGTGGATTTGGTACATCCACTTCGGTATGCATGGTTCGTGTGTCTTCCCGGACATCGACCGAAAATCGCGCGACCTTCCCGGGAAAAGTACGATTGAGCGAGGGAACGTGAACATCGACCGGGTCTCCAATACGGACATAGCGCACGTAGGATTCAGGCACCGGAATCACCAGACGGAACAGGTCGTCCTCCGATAACTTCACAATCGGAATGGCTTGGGTGCTGGAACTCGTGCCCGCCTGCACGAGAGTTCCCAGGTTGGCGTAACGTTCGGTGACAACTCCGGAAAATGGCGCGGTAATTCTTGAGTAGTCGTAGAGCGACTGATCGTGCGCGAGCTTCGCTTTTGCCGCCGCTAACTGGCTCTGGGCAGCATCCAAGGCTGCCTTTCCGGCATCCACTTGCGATGCAGCAGCCAGATCTTTTCCTTGAGCGTCATCGACTTCCTGCTGTGCAACGATTCCCGGTTGGGTCTCAAAAACCTGATTGATGCGCGTGTACTCCAAGTGCAGCGCATTGTATTGGGCGTCGTATCGTTTCAGTTCGTGATCAGCACGATTTACCTGGTTCGTCGCATTCTTGATTTCCGCCTGATCCTCTTCCAACTGCGCCTGCAGTTCAGGGATTTCCAAAGTCGCCATCACCTGTCCTGCTTTGACGTGCGTCCCGTAATCGACATTCAACTTCTGCACGTAACCGGATTCCTTTGCGTAGACGTCAATCTCTTGAAATGGAACCAACTCAGAGGACAGGGTCAACTGGCGGCTCAGGGTTTTCTTAACTACATTGGTAACGCCAACCGTGACTTGAGCACTTGCCTCCACTTTTTGGTTCTTTCCCCCGCCGCAGGCGGTAAATCCGATCGTCGCCGCGGCCAACCCGACCCCTGCATATCGGGCAGTCTTAACCAGCAGGCGCGTCCAGCCATGATTCTGATTTCTCATTCTGCACCCCAACACTTTCGAACTTCCTGTTTCGCCATCATCATTTCACTCGGCTGAGTTCATGCCGCAACTTCTCGATCGAAAAGTTTGGCGACTTGCAGAATTCAATGACCTCTCGCTCCCGCTTCTGCAGGCGAGACGCGACTGCCGGTATCTCCGCCGCAATTTTGATCGGCACGTTCAAGACCCCGTGCCGGTCGCCATGCAGCAAGTCTCCGGGACGCACCTCCAACCCGCCCACCTTCACCATCGAACCAAAATCGAAAAGATGGGCATAGGCGTGAGATACTGCCACGTTTCCGGCAAACAAATGTAAGCCGAGAGACTTCACACGCGGCAGTTCACGAACCGCGCCGTCCGTCACGAATCCGACGCAACCTAACGCCCGCAAAATCGCGGCATGCATGTCGCCGAGAAAGGCTCCCAGACCTGGTGGCTGATCCAAATCCTCCAGCACCACAATTCGCGGTGCAGGAACTTGCAGAATGCTGTTCCACCATTCCGGACGCTCGTGGTAAAACGCTCCGGCCATTGGCGGTTCACCGGTGCGCAGACGAGCGGTCGCGGCATATCCCACCATCGGCGAAAGGTCTTCAAACATGCAGCGAATGCGCGAATCTGCGAAACCTGTATTGCGCAGCCGGACCTCGAATGTCTCAACTGCATTAGAGACCGAACAACTATCGAGATGCTGCAAATCCGCGAGCACTTTTACTGATAACGGGGTTTCTGCCATGCCGGTCCTCCTGGATCTCCGACGTGTTTACTGAAGTCGAGCAGCGCGTGCCATTCGCAACATAACTCTGCGGTCAGAAAATGCACACTCCGAGCGACCTTCACAGCCGGAAATCAGAAAATAACGAACGGATGGACTACTTAGAGAATGGACGGGGGCGGCCTGTTGTACAGGCTCTCATCAGAAAGATGACTGGTAAGGGCGGGCTCTACAGGTGAAAAATGGGGCTGCAGTACTGCGGGCTCCAAGAATGCGAATTGTGGGGTAGGTGCGATCCAGCCGCTGGCATCTTTGTTGAGATGCTGCCGCTTGGGTTCAGTCGACTGACGGTCGAGCGACTTGAGGCTATGAATTTGTGGGCTGGGCTGGACGCAAAAGCGAGTCGCTAAACTGAAAGTAAGAGAGAAAATGGCCACGAGAATGACGAGACTTCGCCACGCGCCTTCGCTTACCCTGCGATTTCTCAGAATTTGCATCTTTAGCGAGCTTACTTTTGTTGGATTATACATGAACGCGCAAAGTTGGCTCCAAACCGGGATCATTTCTGCCTCCCGGACGAACTCCTGATAAAAGCCAGTTGTCCTATTGGTTAACGCGGGTCCGCTCACCGTTCGGATACACTGCCCCTCAGAGATGACCGATTCGAACCACGAGTTCACGCCATCAGAACTGCGCAAACTCCGCAGCCTGAAAACTCCTCATGGCATTCAAAGATTTCTCGATGACATGCCCTACCATCTCGCCGACACTGCCTGGTCGCCACGACGGATCCTGGCCGAAAATACCTCGCATTGCTTCGAAGGGGCCACGTTTGCCGCCGCCGCTTTGCGCGTCAACGGTTATCCTCCCTTGGTGCTCGACCTTGAAGCCGAGCACGACACCGATCATGTCATCGCAATTTACCGTGAACGCGGCCACTGGGGCGCGGTTGCCAAGTCGAACTACACTGGTTGCAGATATCGCGAACCGGTGTATCGCTCACTCCGCGAATTGGCACTGAGCTACTTCGATGTGTACTTTAATCTTCGCGCAGAACGCACTTTGCGCACCTTCTCCCGCCCCGTAAACCTTGTGCGCTTCGATTTTCGGCATTGGATGACGACGGGAGAACACCTCTTCTTCATCGCCGAATATCTTTTTACGATTCGCCATCACCGACTGTTGACTGCCGCAATGATCAAGAATCTGCATCGTCTCGACACGCGTTCGTTCCGCGCCGGTTGCCTCGGCCGCGCGGAAAAGTGATGGTTGCGACCTCAAGTTGTTTACTCCTGAGGTACGTTACCGCCGTCACGCACCGTTCGTGATGTAGCTCACAGCGTTATGAATCATTACATTCCTATTATCCAGCTTGAACGGACGACCGTAGTTTTCGTCTCGCAGCGTTGTGGGTAGGAACGTAAGCCGGTTCTCGCCAACTTCGTATTAGGGGTCCTTCGCGTTGGGTCCCTCCACGCGGTCGTTTCTTCAAGTTCATTCCGAGGTCTTCGAATGAGGCGACTCGCGCTCTTCGCGTTATTGCTTTGTACTGTCGGTTGCGGAGGTTTTAGCGCACTCCCTTCGCAAAAATCGCCTGTCCCAAATAGTGGAGGCACGCAAAATCCACCCTCCACTCCGAGCCCGACTCCAACTCCGAGCCCAACCGGTTACAGCGGAACTGTCCAGATCACCTCACCTACGCAGGCACTATTCCTGTCCGGCATTCACTTCGCGGCGACCGCGTCGACGACTTGCCCGCAGGGCGTGGCCAGTATGGGTATTTACGCCAGCTCTGGCAATCTCGTTTATTCGGTAAAGGGCGCGAACCTCGACACGATGGTCCATCTTGCTCCAGGCTCCTATCAAGCGCTCGTTCAGGAGTTAGACAACTGCAATGGAGCGGCAAGCTCGGAAGTAGCAGTGACGGTGCAGCCCCCGACAACCACCCTCAGCGCTCAGACTTCCAACAACACGAGCACCGCAGACGATTTCAAGAGCCTTAGTGACGGCGACGAAGGGGCGACCAACGTCAGCAAATCCGACCTTCACACCCTTCTGTACACCGGCTCAACTACGGAGATCTATGCAGAGTTGCAGCCCTGGTTTGGCGACAAACGCCATATGAAAGTCGGGTATGTCTCCTGGGATCCGGCACAGGTTGAAAAGCAACTTGTTGATATGCAGAGCCGCGGCATCACGGGCGTGATCATCGACTGGTACGGGCCGGCGGATGACACTGAGGCAACTACGCTGGCATGGCTGGCCGCAGTCGCGAATCATCCCGGTTTCAAAATCATCATCATGATCGACAAAGGGGCCATCAAACTCAGCCCATGCCCGGGGTGCAATCCGCAGCAGACGCTTATCTATCTAGTGAATTACGTTCTTCAGAATTATGCGACATCGCCGGCTTACGCGAGCCTGAACGGCAATCCGATCATTACGCAATTCGACATCGATCTGCACTACAGCATCGATTGGAAGACCGTGCAGGCGCAAACTTCGTCGAACATTGCCTGGATCTTCGAGAACAACGAGGGATTCTCTCATTCAATCACGTCAGGGAGCTGGTCGTGGGTCAACATCTCGGAAAATTACGGGTTCGATTACCTGAACAAGTTTTATAAGACGGCCGAAAAATATCCGCACGAAATGGCCTGGGGCGGGACCTACAAGGGCTTCAACGATACGTTGGCATCCTGGGGGCAGGGCCGGATCATCGATCAGCAGTGTGGCGAAACCTGGCTTGAAACCTTCAACATCCTGAACAACTATTACAGCGCGAGCACTCAGCTACCGATTCTTCAACTCATCACATGGAATGACTACGAGGAAGGCACTGAGATCGAGAGCGGCATCGATAATTGCCTTAGCGTCAATGCGAACGTTGAAGGATCTTACCTGCAATGGTCGGTCAGCGGAAACGAGCAAACCGTCAGCCAGTACGTGGTTTACATCAGTGTGGACGGAGAGCGCCTGCTGGCGCTGGACACATTACCAGTCGGTTCGCGGCAACTCGATCTCAGCTCGTTTAACCTGGGCAGCGGGAGCTACACATTGTATGTGCAGGCGATAGGTCAACCCACCATCAAGAACCAGATGTCGGCGCCCGTGCAGTTTACCGTAAACTAGAGCAGAGGGATGCACAACAGAACCCCTGGGAACTCTCCGGGTTCTAACTCCGTAAGTATGTGTATGCCACGTCGCGCTAGTGTCATCTTTCTCATCTTGAGCGCCGCAGCCTGGGCGCAGCATTCGCCAGCCGATCCCGCAACGCTTTCTTCTGTTCAGATGCAGGCGTTGATTCGCAAGGCCGCCGACAACGACGTCGAGAACGATAAGAAACAGCGCGACTACACCTATGTTGAACGGCAGGAAGTGCACCGGTTGGACGGCAAGGGTCAGGTGAAATCCACCGAAGTGCGGACCTACGATGTAATGGAGATCTTCGGAGAGCAGGTACAAAAGCTCATCTCCAAAGACGACAAACCCCTATCCGACAAGGAAGCCAAGAAGGAAGACGACAAGATCCAAAAGCTGATCGACAAACGCCGAAACGAATCTGACGGTGATCGCCAGAAGCGACTGGTGAAGGAAGCCAAGCAACGGGAGGAAGACCGTCAGTTCGTGCTCGAAGTCGCGGACGCCTACAACCTGAAGTTCGCAGGCATGGAATCACTCGGTGGACGGCAAAACTATGTGATTGCGGGCGATCCGAAGCCCGGTTACCAGCCAATCCATAAAGAGGCCAAGATGATCCTGCCGAAGACCCGGTTCAGGGTGTGGATCGACCAAGGCGACTCTCAAATGAGCAAGATCGAGGTCGAATTCATCGATACAGTCTCGTGGGGCTTGTTTCTGGCCCGAATCCATAAGGGCACACACGTTACAGTGGAGAATACCCGCGTGAACGATGAGGTCTGGCTTCAGCAGCATGTCTCGGCAAAGGCGGATGTGCGTATTGCGTTGCTTAAAAACTTTGACCTCGATGTGGACATCACCGACCGGGATTACAAAAAGTTTCGCACCGATACCAAGATTCAAACACTCGGTGAGATACAAGAACAAAAAAAATGACGGGCGGTTGAACGCCCGTCTCGAGGAAGTATCGTTTACTGTTTCGTCGCTTTGCCTTCCATCACGGTACTCCAGTTCGTTCCGTCCTGTGACATATCGAACTTGAAGTTGTAAGAAGTAGGAGTCAGGGTCTTGACGATAAACCGACCTTTCACGGTCATGCCGCCCATCTTCTCATCGCTCGTCCACGTCCATGTATCGCCATCGACGTTGCCTTTGGAGTGTTCGGCCTCGCCAGTGCTGTTGAATGCATCGTAGGTATACATTTTGTCATTGCTGTCGTACCCCAGGTAAGCTACGCCGGTGCCGCTGCCCATATCACCCTTGAAGTCATCGTTCATAACGAGGAAGAAGTTACCGTCCATCCACTGGACTTTTTCGGTTTCCATCATTTTTCCGCCGGGCCCCATGGGGCCGGGCTTCATTTCGCCGTCCATTTTCCACGTACCGACGAAGTAATCGAGTTTCTTAAGTTCAGGTGCCGGTTTAAGCGGACCCATTTGCGCGTGAACCGACGGCAGTAAGGCAACGCATAATAACGCGGGAAATACCACATTTGCGAACTTCATCTCTTTACACCTCTCCTGTTTGTGATTGCGTGGCAGGAAGTTTGCATGCCCCAGCGGTTGCGATATTAGATGGGGAAACAAAGACTGTCAATCGGCGTGATGTCTTCAGGTTTGCTTCTGAATCTGCGCCGCCAACTCAGCACGCGGAATCGACCTCTGCTCGCCGGTTTCGAGGTTTTTCAGTGCGAAGGCGTCGGCTTTCACCTCGTTTTCACCGACAATAAGAATGTACCGGGCCCCCGCCTTGGTGGCGATTTCGAAGGATTTCTTGAGGCGGAAGTTTTCGTCTCCTAGCTCGACGACGACATCATGGCGACGCAACTCGCGAGCCAGGCGAGCCGCTTCAGGATTCATGCGCTCACCTAGTGGGGCGACATAAATGTCTGGTTTCTTTTGCAGCGACTCCGCCGACTGTTTCAGAGCCAATACCAGACGGTCTTCGCCGATCGCGAAGCCGATGCCAGGAGCGTTCGGACCGCCGAGCGACTCCGACAAGCCATCGTAACGGCCTCCGCCAAGAATCGCGTTCTGAGCGCCAAGCGCGCCATGCGTGAATTCGAACGCTGTACGTGTGTAGTAGTCGAGCCCGCGTACCAGGCGATCATTCAAGGTAAATGAAACACCCGTGGCTTTCAGAATTTCCTGGACTTGCTCGAAGTGCTGGCGGCAAGGTTCATCGAGGAACTGGCTGATGCGCGGCAGCTTCTCGATGATCGGCTGATCTTCCGGAACCTTGCAGTCAAAGACCCGCAACGGGTTCGTAACGGCGCGTCGCTGGCAGTCGGAGCACATCTTATCTTTGACAGGCTCGAGCGCTTTGCGCAGAGCTTCGTTGTAAGCCGCGCGATCATTGGGGCACCCGATGGAATTCAATTGCAAAATCCAGCCTTCGATGCCGAGGCGATCGAGCAGGGTAGCGAGCAGTTCAAGGAGTTCTGCATCACGCGCAGGCGACTCGCTGCCGGAGCTGGCTGGCCCGATGACTTCAGCGCCGATCTGGTAGAACTGGCGATAGCGTCCCTTTTGCGGCCGCTCGCGGCGGAATTGCGGGCCAATATAAAAGAGTTTGTTCAGGCCGCGGTCCCAGAGCTTGTGCTCGATGTACGCGCGAACGACGCCGGCGGTGTTTTCAGGCCGAAGGGTCAGAGATTGACCCTTCTCGCTCTCTGCGCGAGCACGATCTTCCCACGTATACATTTCCTTCGCGACAATGTCCGTCTCTTCGCCAACACTGCGCGCGAAAAGTTGCGTCTCCTCGAAGATAGGCGTGCGGATTTCGTGAAAGTTGTAGGCGCAAAACACGTCTCGGACGGCAGCTTCGACAAAGTTCCACAGCGCCGTATCGGGCGGCAATAGATCACGAGTTCCACGGACGGCTTTGATCATCGTCGTCGGTCTTCAGTCACTGGTCGTCGGCTGAGTTGCAATGGCGACGGCTACTTCCTCTCAGCCAAATACTGCTCTTTGTATCCCAAGTAATTATTCGCATAGCGCATGATGCTGTCTGCATCTGCCTGAGTCAGCTTTCGTCGAAATTTGCCTGGGGATCCCATCCAAAGTGAGCCAGGCTCAACGATCGTCTTTTCTGGAATCAACGTGCCCGCTGCGATAATCGATCCTGCTCCAATACGGGCGCCGTTCAAAACGACGCAGCCCATTCCGATCAGGCAGCGATCTTCCACGACGCAGCCGTGGAGCGTCACCGAATGGCCAACTGTGACATACTCGCCGAGAAACACTCCGTATTGCTCCTTCATCCCATGCAATACGCTGCAGTCTTGCACATTCGAGTGCGAGCCGATGCGGATGGAGTGCACATCACCACGAAGCACAGCGTTCATCCACACGCTGGTGTGCTCCCCAAGCACGACATCGCCGATGAGCTGTGCGGAGTCATCAACATAGCTGGAAGCGGGCACAGTCGGCGTCACGCCCTTATAAGTTCGGATCATTTTCAGGCTTTCTCTTACAGGTTATCAAGGAAATGGGGGCTTCCTGATCTTCACTCAAAAATCAACAATCGGTAAATAGCAAATTTCAGACTTTTACTTCTGCTGCCGCCAGCGCCTTTACGGCCTCTTTGAAAACCTTCCCCCGGTGCTCGTAGCTGCGGAACTGATCGAAACTGGCGCAAGCTGGCGCAAGCAATACGACGTCCCTAGCTTGTGCAGACTCAGACGCCAATCTGACAGCATTCTCGAGGGTTTCGGCGTGCACGATCTCCGTCCCTTCGATCTGCGACTCGATCTTCGCTGCGGCAGTCCCTATGGTGTAAACCCTTTTGACCCGCTCGCGCAGCAGATCGTTCAGAACCGTATAATCGCTGCCCTTGTCCTTGCCGCCCAGTATCAGGTGAATATTTGCCGGAAAAGATTCAAGCGCTTTGATAGTCGCATCGACGTTGGTGGCCTTGGAATCGTTATAGTAATCGACTCCCCGGACTGATGCCACGAACTCCAAACGGTGCTCTACCGCATGGAATTCGTGCACTGCCTTGCGAATGCGCGCCGGTTGCACATCGCTGAGAGCTCCAACACAAACTGCGGCCAGCACGTTCTCCAGGTTGTGTGCCCCTTTGAGAGTGATATCGGAAACGAGCATGATTTCCTTCTGCCCGTTGCCATCGCGAAACAGAATGCGGGCATCACGAACATATGCCCCCTGCTCGACCTCTTTCTTACGGCTAAACCAGAAGACCTGCGAATGAGTTCGCTTTGCCAGCCCCACGCACGTGGGATCGTCGGCATTGAAAACCACGAAGTCGTCGGGCCCTTGATTTTCGAAGATGCGCGCCTTGGCATCTGTATAAACCGCGAAAGTTCGGTGGCGGTCGAGATGATCGGGAGTGACATTGAGCACTACTGCAATCCGCGGGCGAAAGTTTTGGATCGTTTCCAATTGAAAACTGGAAACCTCTAGAACAGCAATCGTATCGTCCGTGGCAGTGTCGACGAGTGAAATGGCGGGAGTTCCGATGTTCCCACCGACAGCGACAGAGAAGCCGCCGTTCGCGATGACCTCTCCGGCCAATGTGGTCGTGGTCGTCTTTCCGTTGGATCCGGTAATGGCAACGATCGTTCCTGGGAAAAAAGCGGCGGCAAGTTCGATCTCCCCGATAACTTTCTCGCCCAGGACGCGGGCCTGTTGCAAAGGAGCCGCATCGACCGGCACGCCCGGGCTGACCACAATCAGGTCCTGTCCCTGGAACGTGCGCTCGCCGTGGCCGCCGGTCTCGACCGCGATGCCGGCATCGAGGAGGGCAGGAATTTCGTTCTTCAGTTCGTCCTGCCGCTTGGTGTCGGAAACCGTTACACGGGCGCCACGGGCCTTGAGAAACAAGGCGGACGCGACTCCTGACTTCCCAAGCCCGACCACCAGCACGCGTTTGTTTTGCAGATCCATCGATTCGGTTCAACCACGGAGGCGCACAGACACCGGGAGAAGTAGTTATTCTCGCCGACTCCGTGTTGAAGATTATCTCAGTTTTAGAGTGGTCAGCGCGAACAGCGCGAACACCAGCGACGCAATCCAGAAGCGCACAATGATCTTCGACTCCGACCATCCGAGCAACTCGAAGTGATGATGCAGAGGCGCCATTTTGAAGATACGCTTCTTTCGCAGTTTGTAGGAAGCGACTTGCAAGATTACGGAAATGGCCTCGATCACGAACACACCACCGATGAACGGCAGCAGCAGTTCTTGCTTGATCATCACCGCAACCGTGCCAATGGCGCCGCCCAACGCGAGCGACCCAACGTCCCCCATAAATACCTCGGCCGGATGGGCGTTGTACCAGAGAAAACCGATGGACGCGCCGACCATCGCGCCGCAAAAAATGGTCAGTTCACCCACTTGCGGCATGCGTTGCAGCTCAAGGTAAGAAGCAAACGTGGCGTGGCCACTGACATATGTCAGGACGGCCAACGCTCCGGCTGCGATCACGGTGCAACCGATTGCAAGGCCGTCCAGGCCATCGGTCAGGTTCACAGCGTTACTGGACCCGACGATCACCAAGACCACGAAGACCACGAAAGGAACGAAGGCCAATGGCCAAAGATGAGCGCTGTGCTCGAGGGATCCAATGACGAGATCCGGACGAAATTGCTTCACGAATGGGACAAGCAACTTGGTGGAATACAAACCGCGGGTCTGCATCGCGATTAGAGCGACAGCAACCAGAATGCTGGTTGCAATCTGGTATCCCATCTTGGCTTTGCCAGTCAGGCCAAGATTGCGGCGGTGCACAACTTTTGTATAGTCGTCGGCAAATCCGATAGCCGCGAAGGCACAGGTAGAGAAGATCGCAATCCAGACGAAGCGGTTGCTGAGATCCGCCCATAATAAAGTCGGGATTACGATGGCGATCGCGATCAACAACCCACCCATGGTCGGCGTGCCGGCTTTCTTCTGATGGGCTTTCGGTCCCTCCTCGCGAATGTATTGGCTGATCTGGAAATCTCGCAGACGATTAATGACGAGCGGCCCGACAATCAGTCCGGTGAACAAGGCAGTAAGACTGGCGAAGGCGGTGCGAAACGTCAGATAGCGGAAGATACGGAATGGCGGAAAATAGTGAAACAGCTTCAGGTACAGCAGCCAGTAAAGCAATCCGCCTCCGGAAATCAGTGTTTGTCGATCAGTCCCTGCTCGTGAGAGCCTTCCATTTGTCCATGGCCTTTTCGAGTTTGACGCCACGAGAAGCCTTCAGCAGAACGACGTCACCATCGCGAGCCTCATGCGCCAGCCACTCCCCGGCTTCTTCGGGAGTCGCGACAAAGGTGGCGCTCATGCCCGCCGCCGTGGCCCCTTCGACTATGCTTTGCGCCAACCCTCTCACGCCCAGCAGAACGTCGATCTTCTTCTCTGCCATGTGCTGACCTGAACGGCGATGCAACTCGGCCCCGGTCGGGCCGAGTTCGAGCATCTCCCCAGCAAGCACAACCCGGCGCTTCGCCGGCATCATAGCCAGCGCATCCACCATTGCATCAAGGGCCTTTGGATTTGAATTGTAGCAATCGTTGATCACCGTGATGTTGCCGACTTGGACGACCTGTCCGCGCTTGTCGGCAGGAGCGAGCGTGGCCAGAGCGCCAACGGCCTCGGAGGGAGTCATTCCGCGCTCCAAGCCAACTGCGACGGCCGCAAGTGCGTTGTAAACATTGTGGACACCGACCAGCGGCAGGTTGGCCTTCTCACGGCATCCGCCAATGACGAGCTCGAAGGTAGAGCCTTCAGCACCACGCTGATGAATGTTCTCGGCGCGCAAATCCGCGGTCGGCTTCAGCCCGTAAAGGACCACCTTCCCGTGGAAATCGCGTCCGAACTGCGAAACGTATTCGTCGTCACCGTTCAAGATCGCGGTGCCCCCGGAGGGAAGCGAGGCAATCAGTTCGTACTTGGCGCGAGCAATTCCGGCGACAGAATTAAAGAACTCGAGATGGACGGGAGCAACGTTGGTGACTACTCCAATTTCTGGGTGGGCGATCTCGGCCAGTCGGGCGATCTCGCCAGCGTGCGACATGCCCATCTCGATCACGGCGATATCATGCTGTGGCTCAAGCTTCAACAGCATCAATGGCAAGCCGAAATGATTATTGAAGTTGCCCTCGGACTTCATTACCCGAAAGCGCGTCGCCAGCACGTGCGCGATCGCTTCTTTGGTGGTCGTCTTTCCTGTCGATCCGGTGACGCCAACCAGTGGCTTGCCCCATACTCGGCGGACCGCAGTACCGAGCGTCTGCAGAGCGACCAATGTGTCGTCCACCCCGATAAGCTGGGCCTTGACCGGATGGCGGGTGATCTGGTCTTTGCGAACCACGGCAGCAATGGCACCACGCTCCAGCGCTTGCGGCACGAAATCGTGCCCGTCCAAACGATCGCCTTTGACTGCAAAAAAAAGTTCCCCGGATTGGACAGTCCGCGAATCGATGGAGTAGCCGACCGCTAGTGCCGCGTGGTGGAACTCGCCCGTGGCAGAAAGAAACTCGGCAACCCGCGCCAAAGTGAGCTTCATGAAGTTTTCCCGGCAGAGAGGTTCGCGGATTCGCAAGAGTAGCCTGCGCTTTGCAAGGCCTCCTGCGCGACTTCGACATCGTCAAATGGGACTGAACCATCGCGCGTGACTTGCACCTTTTCATGTCCCTTTCCCGCGATCAGCACGACGTCACCGGCACCGGCTTCGCCGATGGCCAGTGCAATCGCTGCTTTGCGGTCAGGGTCCATGCGGTATTTGGCTCCTGAACGCTGCAGGCCAACCATCGCGTCGTTAATGATCGCCAGCGGATCTTCACTCCGGGGATTGTCAGAGGTGAGGACAACGAAATCGCTGCCATGACCGGCGGCTTCCCCCATGAGGGGTCGCTTGGCGCGATCCCGGTCACCACCGCACCCGAAGACGGTAATCACACGGCCATGGTTCCCCGCCTGTTGCACAAACTCACGGGCCAGAGCGGTCAGATTACGCAACGCATCGTCTGTGTGGGCATAGTCCACGACCACCGTGAACGGCTGCTCACAATCGACACGCTCAAAACGCCCCGGTACCCGCGCAAGATTTTCAATCCCGCGGGCGATTGCTTCGTGTTTACAGCCGCGACCATAACCAGCTGCGCACGCTGCCAGGATGTTGTACACATTGACTTTCCCAATTAACGGCGAGAAAAGCGGAATCTTGTCATCTTGAGCAATCAGATCAAAACGCGTGCCGCGTGACGTAATTTGTACGTTTTCGGCGCGAAAATCGCCTTTACTTAGACCATACGTCAATACCTGCGAGCCATGCTTCTTGCTGATTTTCACGAGCTTCTGACCATATTCGTCGTCCGTATTCAGAACGGCGATTCGAGGAGCGTCGGTGCCACATCCTTCGAAGAGAATCTGCTTGGCGGCGAAGTACTCATCCATGGTGCGGTGATAATCCAGGTGATCGCGCGTCAGATTTGTAAATATGGCAACGTCGAACGGAACTCCATACACCCTTTGTTGCGCGAGCGCGTGGGAAGAGACCTCCATGACGCCTTCGGTCGCGCCGTCACCGAGGGCTTGCGACAGGATGCGGTTCAAGTCGAGAGCTTCCGGCGTGGTGTGCGGAGCGGGAAGGACCTGGCCTGCGACGTGATATTCGATGGTTCCGATCAAAGCGCTCTTACGGCCGGCGGCTCGCAGAATCGACTCGACCAGAAATGCCGTTGTGCTCTTGCCATTTGTCCCCGTAATGCCAGTGATCGCCAGGCGTTCAGCGGGACGCTTATAGAAATTTGCGCTCAGCTTGGCGAGGGCCCGCCGCCCATGGGGTACCAACGCCCAAGCCACTCCCTCGCGTGCCTTCTCTGAGGATGAGTCCGTAACGACGGCGACTGCCCCAGCGGCGATGGCGCGGTCGATGAATTTGTTTCCGTCGCTCGACTCCCCTTTTATGGCAACGAACAGATCTCCCGGCTTGATCCGGCGGGAATCGTATTCCAAACCGCTGACGGAGGCGTCGCCGCTGCGCGAAAGCACCTCCGCGCCGTGCAGAAGCTGTTGGAACGTCATTGCAGTGAATTATAGGGCAAGGCTTCTATCAGATTGCTATCGACCGAACTTCACCGTGATCTTGGTTCCGTTCAAGACATGGGTTCCGGGCGGTGGCGACTGTTCTCTCCCCAGGCCGTCGCCTACGGCATCGAGATCCAATCCATTTTCTTCGGCGATTTCGACGGCTGCCCTCACGCTCTTGCCTGCAAACGAGGGCACCACAATTCCACCCTGCTCAAGATCCAGAACCACTGTCCCAGTGGAAGGGACTCGTTCAGCGGGCACGGAGGCAGCGGATGGCTGAGTTGCGATCTCCGGACTTGCGTCGACCTTGGGTTCGAACTTTCTCAGAGCTGCCGGAACAACTGCCGAAGTCGCCGTCTGGACACTGGGTGTGGACGCGGTGGGCACGACCGGTGCTGAACTCGGGTTCTGCGCTTCGGCAACATCCACCGGATCGCCTAGATGATCCGGAGAAACTTCCTCGGCTTCAGGCTCCTTCGTTTTTGCAGCGAGGAGTTGGCGATTCTGTGGTAATTCCACATCGTGCGGAGTGTGTAGGTATTCCAGAACTTGTTGCGCTATGCGATGGAAAACGGGCGCTCCGACTTCGCCGCCATGATGGCCGCCGATCGGAGAATCAAGGATAACGACGCAAACGATCGATGGGTTGTTTACTGGGGCGAAACCGGCGAATGACGCGATATATTTCGTTCGCGAATAAGTGTGTGTTGCCGGGTCGATTTTCTGGGCGGTGCCCGTCTTGCCGGCCGAGCTGTAACCTTCGAGAATCGCTTTTTTGCCCGTGCCATGCAGCACAACCCCTTGCATCATTTGGCGCATTAGTGCCGCGGTCATCGGAGAGACAGCACGCCGTTCCTGCACTGCGTGGAATGAGATTGTCTGCGGAGCATTCTGCGGTTGCGTGGTAGCAGCCACAATTCGCGAACCGACCAGCATGCCGTCGTTGGCAATGCTCGAGACCATGGCTGCAAGCTGCAGAGCCGAAACGCCAATTTCCTGCCCCATCGCAATCGCACCGATGGAGACCTTCGACCAGCGACTCAGCGGCTTTGCCAAGCCACGCGTTTCTCCTGGCAGTTCAATACCTGTTTGCTGCCCGAAACCGAACGAGCGAATGTACTTGTACATCCGCTCGTCGCCAAGGCGCAGTGCGATCTTGATCGCGCCCACGTCGCTCGAGTGCGCAAGAATGTCGGATACGGGCATGACGCCAAACGGGTGCCAATCGTGGATTCTTCGCCCGAAGACTACGATCGACCCCATCTGGCAGTCGAATTTCTCCTCCGGATTTGTCAGGCCTTCATCGAGTGCAGCCGAAATCGTCACTAGTTTGAAAGTCGAGCCCGGTTCATAGACATCGCTGACGGCGTGATTCTTCAACTTTTCAGGTGTAATTTCGCGCGTGACATTAGGATTGAAGGTCGGCCGGTTTGCAAGCGCGAGAATTTCGCCGGTGTGAGGGTTCTCAACAACCACAGTGCCGGTGACGGCTTTGGTTTGGTCCATCGCAGCGTCGAGTTCACGTTCCGCGATGTATTGAATCTGCTGGTCGATGGTGAGCGCGATGTTCTCGCCGGGTTCCGGCTGCTTTTCTACGCTGCCATACCATTTTTTGCGCGCGTCGACCGAGATCAGCATTTCGCCGGGACGGCCGCGCAACTTCTCGTCGTACTCCCGCTCGATGCCGCTGAGACCCTCGTCATCGGTTCCCACATAGCCGATGATTTGAGCAGCGAGATCCCCTTTGGGATAAAAGCGCTTCGACTCCTTCTGAAAATAAATTCCTCTTAGATTGAGAGAGCGAATGCGAGCCGCCGTTTCAGTATCGGCTTTCCGGGCAACCCAGCAGAAGGTCTTCGCAGCTTTGCAGCGCGCCAGGAGTTCCCGAGGATCGCTCTTGGTAATTCGAGAGATTAGAGAAATGGTGCTCGCGAGATCGGGCATCTCGCTGGGAACGGCGAACGCCGAGTCCACCGAAACCGACATCGCCAGTTCGCGGCCAGCACGATCGTAGATGATTCCACGCCGCGGCGAAACCTCGATGGTACGCTGTTGCTGATGCTGAGCGCGCTGCTCGAATTTGCCATAGCGAAAAATCTGCAAATACACCAGGCGCGCACAGATGCCACCGCACCACAAGAGCAGGCCCGCGGCAAGTATGTAGAGCCGGAGATTATTTCGAGGATTATGCGTTGCCACGGTGGCGCCTTAGACGAACATAAACCACGGATTGACACGGATTTCCACGGATAATTCTTCTGTACTCTGTAATCCGCGTTCATCTGCGTAAATCTGCGGCGAGAACCTTTACGGGATCGAGATCACCGACCATGACGCGCTCGCCATCACCGGGGCGCTCGCATCCGGGGAGGCTGACTCCATTCGAATGATCTGTCCTGCCTGCGGCGGTTGCATTCCGTACTCGCGTGCGAGCTTGTCGATCCGGTCCGGAGAGCGCAGCGAAGCTTCTTCCAGGCGCAATGCGCGATGAACTTCCAGCAATCCATCACGAGTAACTTTCAGCGACTCGACTTTGTAGCCGTACTCAATCGCCTTGAAGTGTTGCCAGGTGTAGGTCATCACCAGCAGAAAAAGGCAACTAAGAGCGATACCGAATTGCCGCATCTCTTGTGTACGCTTGGGATCTTCCACTTTCACCAGGCGTGAGTTGTCGATCGGCTTGGCGAAGTAAATCTCCGGCGTGCCATTCCAGCATGGTTTGCGACGATTTTGAACGACCTCGTGCCCCAAGACTGCTGCTGCGGCCATTACGCTACTCCCATAAGTCGAGAATCTGCCTGCGCCACTTCCAATTCGGCCAGCACATAAAAGTTCGCCAGCTTTTCATCTTGCGAGCGCGCCTGCAACGCACGCTGCTCGCTTCGTTCAACTGTTTCCATCAAACTTTCGATCAAATTGCCCGTGTACATCGTTTCCTCGTTTCTACCTGCCACAGAACCTTCTCCGGAGCGGCATCGTGAGAAGGTAGTTTGTGTTTTCGCCCTAGACTGAGAGAGGCGATGCCACTCCGGAAACCTAAATTCGTTCCGCGGCTCGCAATTTAGCGCTGCGCGCTCGCGGGTTGCGATCGATCTCGTCTTCTGATGCGACCACAGGCTTTTTCGTCAGGACCCGAAAGTACTTGTCCTTAATACTGCCCTCGCGGAAGGCATCTTTTACGATGCGATCTTCCAGCGAGTGAAAGCTGATGATCACAATTCGTCCGCCCGGCTTCAGAATCCGTGGGGCCGCTTCCAGCAGCCCCTTCAGATCGTCTAGTTCATGGTTTACGAAGATTCGGAGAGCTTGAAAGGTCAACGTCGCCGGATGAATTCGCTGATGTTTCATTGGCCGGGCCGCGGCTGATACGACTTCCGCAAGGTGTGCGGTACTTCGTATCGGCCGCGACCGGACAATGGCTCTGGCGATTCTCCGCGACCTCCTTTCCTCACCGAATTCGTAAATCACATCGGCAAGCTCACGCTCGTCGAAGTGGTTTACCACTTGTTCGGCGGTCAACTCAGCTTGCGGGTTCATCCGCATGTCGAGTGGTCCTTCCGCCTGAAAACTGAAGCCTCGCGCTGGAGTGTCGAACTGGAGGCTGCTAACGCCGAGGTCGGCGAGCAAGCCGTCCACCTGGCCATCCGTCGTCCGTCGTTCGTCGTCCGCAAGATCCGCGAAAGTGCCGTGAATCAGCGCGATCTCTGGCCAATCGCCTTCTTGGTTTTCGCCGACGACCGACGACTGACGACCAACCACTAACTTCTCCCTTGCGATTTCCAGCGCCGCAGGATCTTTATCGACGGCAATCAAATGACCCGGTGCGCCGAGGCGTTTTGCGATTTCGTAACTGTGCCCGCCAAGGCCCACCGTGGCGTCGATATAGGCCCCGCCACGCCGGACGGCTAAAAAGTCGATCGCTTCTTTTAAAAGAACCGGGACATGGACCACATCTTCTTTCTTGCCATGCCCACCCCGCTCGGGGGTGTCTGTTAAGCCCTCGCCCATGCTTCGGGACTACCAGCGAATCCGCCTTTCGGTCCGCCGGGCCTGCCTAGATGCCCAAATCGTCGAGCGTCTTCTCATCCTCAGGCGTAAACGCTTGTTGCTCGATCTCCTGCCGGTACTGCTCCAGGTTCCGAACCACCAAGTGCGTCAGGTTGCCGGTCACCGCGACTTCCCCCTTGATCTGTGCCGAGTCGCGCAGCAGTTGTGGCATCAGTAGCCGTCCCTGCCCGTCGATTTCGACCATCTGCCCCCAGTAGTTCACCCGGTCCAGGAACTTTTTCTTCGTCGGATTGAAAGTGGAGAGCCCTGCCAGCTTCTGCTCGATCCGCTGCCATTCCTCGAAGGGATACAGTTGAGCAACCTTCCCATCCAGGCTCGTGATGTAAAATTGCGTGCCGTACTTCTCGTCGATGACGCGCTTGAACTCCGCCGGGACCTTCAAACGTCCCTTTTCGTCGACGCGAGTTGGGTGATTGCCGCGAAACATGGTTTCGGCCCTTCAGAGGGCCCGAGATTCGGTTGACTACGACCACAGCTACGAGGGAGGTAAAAGCAGTCAAAAATTCGGTCAAATCGGGTTCGCTCGGGCTGTTTTTCGGGGTGTCAGCTTCAAAATCCACTGGCGCCTCTCGTCATTTCACTCTTGCCCACGACCTCTACTACCTTGACCACTTTCAACCACTTTAGACCACATCCTACGCGTAAATGGTTGTTTGTCAACGACAAACTTTAAGGTGCATAAGAGGAGAATTCTCGGGTTGGACAAAATACCAGAAGTTGCGGTTTACCGATTAGGTGACCACTAGCAATTGCGTTTATCGTTTAGGTTCCGCTGTGGAAGAAATCGAAACCAATAGGCGGGCCGAGCAGAGAATTCCACAGCCCGCCCTTCAAAAACCTGCCAGCCAGTCCTTACCAGATAAATTTCGCGCCCAATTGGATGTGACGAGAGCCGCCGGTCCCCAGGACAGGGTTGGAAGCTGTTCCCAAGTCCGGCGTGAAGATCGCCGTGCCAACAGAACTCGGTTGCGACAGGTCGGTGTTCATGGAGAAGACATCGAAGTTGGGGTGGTTCAGGATATTGAAAAACTCACCCCGAAGTTGCATTCGCACCCGCTCATTGAACTTCCATATCTTTGAGATCGAGAAATCCCATTCGCGAAAAGCAGGCCCTCGGAATATGTTTCGTCCCATGTTGCCAAAATTCGTAGGGGCTGGGGGCGTTATAACTGTGTTGCCTGCGACGTAACACCCACCATTAGTCGTGCTGGAGAACCCGCTGTTGAATGAGAACGCGGTGAAGAATGGGACCGGGGCGTCTACGGTGTCTCCGAGCAGCTGATCCGCCGCGGCCTGCCCCCCATTCTTGATCGCTTGGCTATAGCAGAGCTTGGCGGCGGGGGTTATGCCGCCGGTCACTTTGTAGATCCCGTTAACCGGGTCGACAAGGGCGGTACTGAATTGGGACGGATCAATGAACGGAATCGGCGTGGTTGGAGACCAGTGAACATTTCCTGGTGAACCCGAGATATCCCAGCGGTCATTGAATTCACCTGTCAGACTGACATCGTCGGAAAAATCGCCGAGAGTATACGGCTCGCTGCCTTCCAGGGTCACGATGCTCGCCACCTGCCAGCCTTCCAGCAGTTGCGCCGGCGCTTTACGGGATGGGAGGTCGTACGCCAGTGAAAGCGTAAAGCGATTACGGATATCGAAGTCACCGTTTCCTCGCTCGGCGTTGTAGTTCAGGCTGTTCTGGGGAACACCCGCGGTGTTGCTGGTCGAGGTGTCGATCGCGTGGGCATACGTGTATCCGGCCAATAGGTACAAACCGTGCGAGTAACGCTTGGTGAAGGTCACCTGCAACGAGTGGTAGATCGAGTTGGCCTTGTTGGCGAGCAGTTGCATCGACCCGATGTAGGGAAAGCAGGGCCCTCCGTTGCCGAGACCGCCCAGCGCGACCGAGCAATTGGTGTTCAGTGGCCGTCCCACCTCTTCGCAGAAATCGCAACCGGTAAGCGGATTTTCTAGCGGAGACTGGGGATTGACCTGGTTGGGATCCGTAATGCTGTACAGATCGACGCCGTGATTCCCCACGTACGCCACTTGTAGCAAGCTATCCCCAGGCAGGGCCTGCTGGATATTTAAATTCCAGTTCTCCACATAGGGAGTAGCCAGATGCGGATTCACGGCGAAGACAAAACACTGGCTGTCGATGGTGCATGTGGCGCCTGACCCGTTTTCACCGGGAAAGATTGCCGGGTTTGCGTTCAAATTCCAGTTCAGCACGCTGGTGTCGCGGCTGCTTTGCAGGAAGGCGTTGATGTTTCCGTTTCCTGGCGTCACGCCGAGAGATCCCGCGGTCGGGTTCAGATTCAGCCCGCCGCCGCTAAACAGAAAAGTCCGGATCGAAGGCTGTTCGAAGATGATTCCGGCGCCTGCGCGAAGAATCGTTTTTCCTTTCCCAAAAAGATCCCAGGCAAATCCCGCCCGTGGAGACACTCCGTTATAGCTAGTGTTGTAAGGTGTGCTGATTCCCTCGCCTACCTGCACAATTCCGCCGGGTTGACCATTCGGCAAGGTCGGAACGTAGTTCGCCAGCAGGTTGCGAGAATCCTTGATGGGATACGTGACATCCCATCGCAAGCCCATGTTCAGGGTGACTCGCGGTGTCATGCGGAAACTGTCCTGGGCAAACAGGCCAAAGGACTTCATGCTTACGTCGCGACCGGGATCGCCGTAGAGCAGTTCCCAGCGATGAACATCACCCGTAACGAAGTCGGTAAGATCGCTAAAGTCCACGCGTCCCCGGCCCTCCGTCGCGCGGAAGTACTTGACATCACCAAAGCGGAACTCGCCGCCAAAGCGGATGTTGTGACGGCCTGCCGTGTAGGAAACTGTATCGGACCAACTATAAGTGGCGCTGGGCTTGGTCTCTAACGGCCAGCCAGAGTTGCCGCCCATGTGATCGAAGGCATCGGTCCCCGGATTGATGCGCGGGAACCCGAACAGCACGGGATTGGTGACGCCCGTATTCAAACCAAAAGTTGTCGGATTGACATTGTGATCCAGCGGAAACAGGGACTCATTGAAACTGTCGAAGCTGAATCGACCCTCGTTCACCCAGGTGGAGTTGGGCGTCCACACCCAGTTCACGCCGAAAAGCTGAGTGATGGGGCTTGTGGTGGAGAGCCATTCCGGGCGGAGGTAAATCCCATCGAGTTCAACCAGGTCGCTATTGCTATAAAAATAGCGAGCGCTGAAGACGTGATGGTCATTCAAGTGGAAGTCTGTTTTCGCAATCAGATTGTCGCCCCGATTGGTGTTGTTGAAATCGAAGTTGATAGCAGCCGGATCCGAGGCCTTCAACGTAAATCCCGGGTTTGGCAAAAACAGACTCGCGAGTTTTAAGCTGAGCGGATTGCAGTTTCCTGCAGCCTGACACCCGGCAATCGCGTCAACGATGCTGTAGTTCTCGGGCGCGAAACCCGCCGGCAATTCAGCTGCGCGAGAAATAAGAGACGTAGTCACTGGGCTGTCGTAAACTCCGGGATTTCCCACCTTATCGCGAATGCCTTCGTAATTAACGAAGTAGAACCACTTGTTCTTCTTGATCGGCCCGCCTAGCGAGGCGCCGAATTGATGCATGATCAGCGCCGAAACCGGGCTTGGCGCAACATCGAAGAAGTTACGCGCGTCCACAGCGCTGTTGCGCGTGAAGTAATAGGCCGATCCGTGAATGTCGTTCGTCCCGGATTTCAGGCCGAGATTCATGACTACACCGGGTTTGAAGCCAAACTCAGCAGTTGGACTCTCCTGCGTATTGAATTCCTGGATGGCATCGAGTGGGAGGAAACTGGCCGGCGTGCCTTGAATTCCAGCTTCATTCACGACTGACTCGCCGTAATAGACATCGTTGTCGGTTGCGCCATCGATAAAGAAATTGTTGTCGTCCGGCCGATTTCCATTGGAAGTAATCGACTGAAAGCCTCCACCTGGAGTGCGTTGCACGCCAGGATGAAGCGGGAGCAGGTTCTGAAAATCGCGCCCTTGCAAGGGTAATTCGTTGATCGCCTTGTTCTCCAATACTCCGTTCAGGGTGCTGTCGGTGATGTCGACCAATGTTTGCTCGGCCATCACGTCGACAGTCTCGGCTGCAGCTCCCGGCTGCAAATGAAAATTGGCGCGAACGTCTCGTCCCACTTCTAGGCTCAAGGCTGAGTTCTGCTCCTTCTTGAAGCCCGTGGCTTCCACCACTACGCGATAAGTCCCGGGATCAAGATCGGGAGCGACGTATTCGCCGGCTCCGTTCGTGACAAGGTTGCGTGTTGTGCCGGTCTGGACATTGGAAACTGTCACTTTCGCCCCAGCGACGACTGCACCCGACGGGTCGGTGACCTGCCCGAGAATGCGTCCCTGATAGGTTTGCGCCACGGCCGAGCCAGCAAACAAACTCAATGCAACTGCGAGAACTAGACGGTAAGATTTCATACGCCCCCTGAGCTTGCGGATGAACAGCACCCGAGTAAAGTTAAGGTCGTTGTGGCTAGGATCGAGCGAAGGAAGGAATCACAAACCGGATTCGAGTTTACCGGCGTCGACGAGCGAGACAATCTGCTCGAGATTGCCGCTAATCGCAGAAAAAGAGTAGCCCTTGGACATTAACGCCGCGCACGCCTGCAACGAAGGCGGCAGTTTGTCAAAGATCGTGCCGGAAGTCAATCCATGTTTGTAATCGTTTAATACGGGCTATTCCCCTGCAGGGTGGATCGAATCTTGCCGCGATCGACGGAGAGCGAGTAACTTGACCCACCTTGCCCACTCCAGGTTTTCAGGTTGAATTTTGCACCGGCCGGTGCTTTGTAAACGGAGACGTTCGAGAACGTGAGCGGCACCTTGTCATGACAGGCTTTGGGAGGCTCCGTAGGTCGAATAAAGTAGGCGCCTTTGCCGCCACCCACGATCGTCGCTGTCCCGTCGGCCTCGACCAGAACTGCAGATTTTTCATCGATTGCGACTTCGCGAGGATTTTGCGACCAACCATCCTCCATGAGCCGAGCGAGAAAACCCAGGGTCCTTCCCATGCGATCCCGCTTCGCGAAATGGCTGTCGGTAATCGTGTTTTTCAGCAGTGGAATATTCAGGAAATCTCTCACCAACGTGACTCGAGCAAAGTACGGGTTCGGCAACACATCGGTCGAAGCGAGATCCTTGTCGTCCGGCTTGTCGCCGAGCGCTCCGTACACGAACTCGCCCTGGACCGCCAATCCGGCACTGGTTCCGCCGATCGGCTTTCCTTCCGCGATGTCCTCGTTGATAGCTTCCTGTACCGGCGTTCCCTTCCAAAAATTCACGTAACGTGCCTGGTCACCGCCGGCGATGAAAATAGCTTCCGCGTGACGAATGATCTCTTTGACGGCTGGTTTTTCGGCTTCTTCGCGACTGGGAATGATCAGCGTGGCGACGGAATTCAACTTGCAAAGCTTGGTGACGTAGGGGTTGTAATCGTCGTCTCCCCGGGCCCGAAGGATCAAGAAATCTCCGTTGTTCGCTTTTTCACAAAGCCAGCGAAATGCCTCGTCCAGGTCGCTGCCCCCGCCCATCATCGCAATTCCAGGCGAAGGCTTGGTCTGGGCGTCCTCTTTGTTGCCCAGTCGCATGTACTGATAAGAATCGGCGCAAAACGCCGCTGGTAAGAACACAAACCCAAGTACGAGGACAATCAGCCATGGGAGGATACGCATTTTCACCGCCAATCGGCACTGAATCGGATGTAGGTAAAAAGACCTGCTCAGCCCGGAGAATAGGTCCCCGGACCAACCCGGCCGGAACTATGCTAATCTAACGCCCAGTAGTTTCCCCAAGGGGTGAGAACAATGGAATGGACGACACCGCAGTTTGAAGAGATCGCGCTGAATTGCGAGATTAATTCCTACGTTAGCGCCACAATGTAATTGTGCGCATTGAAATCCTGGGCTCGGCCGCGGGCGGCGGGTTTCCGCAATGGAATTGCAATTGCCGAAACTGCCAGGCCTTGCGCGCCGGGACTTTCCGGGGTAAGTCCCGCACTCAAACCCAAGTCGCATTATCTGCCGATAACGATTCCTGGTTTCTTTTAAATGCTTCGCCCGATCTGCGTTTGCAGATTGAGGCTTGTCCACGACTTCACCCTCGCCAAGGGCTTCGCCAATCGCCGATTCAGGCCGTCGTGCTCACCAGCGCCGACATTGATAACATCGCCGGTCTTCTTTCGCTGCGCGAACTACAGCCTTTCTCGATTTACTGCACCTCTGCTTTGCGGAAACTTCTAACTGAGCACAACATCGTTTTCAACATGTTGAATCGCGTACCGAACCAGGCTTTGTGGAAGGACATTTATCCCGGCGAGCGGTTTCCCTTGCTTGGCTTGGGAGATGAAGATTCTGGGATCTTCGGCGAAGCCTTGCCGGTTGGATGCCATTACCCAGCTTATATTTCCGTGGCGAGAGAAGCAGAGCTCACTCCAGAACAGGCGTCGCTCGGCCTCTTGGTCGAGTCTGCCGGCAAGCGCATGGCGTACCTGCCTGCTGTTGCTTCAATGGATGACTCTTTGCTCGCAAGACTCGAAACCACTGATCTCGTTTTGTTCGACGGGACCTTTTGGAATGACGATGAATTGATTCAGGTTCAGGGCAGCGGCCCAACTGCTCGCCAGATGGGTCATGTGCCCGTCTCAGGCCCGGAAGGTAGCCTGCAGAAGCTGGCGGGGTTGAAGCGACCTCGAAAAATGTTCATTCATGTCAATAACACAAACCCGATGCTCGATGAATCGAGCCCCCAATATCGAGATGTTCAAAATGCAGGATGGGAAATCGCCGAAGACGGCCTACGCGTGGACCTGTAGGCTCGTTATTCGTACCGCAGAGCTTCGACTGGATGCAGCTTTGCCGCCTTCATCGCCGGATAAATCCCGAAAAACAAGCCAACGCTCATCGAGCCTGTGACGGCTGCGATCACCGACCACAGGGGTACGGAAGAAGGCAAACTGGGCAAGAGTTTATTAATCAGAAAACTGATTCCAGCCCCCAACGCGACTCCGATGATTCCGCCGGTCCCCGTAAGAGTAACGGCTTCAACCAGGAATTGGCGCACAATGTCTTTGGGCCTGGCGCCGATCGCCTTGCGGACACCGATTTCGCGCGTCCGCTCAGTAACCGACATCAGCATGATATTCATCACGCCGACGCCGCCGATTAGAAGTCCGATTGAGCTGATCACCACCACCGCAATCGCGATCGCTCCCGTGATCTGACGGAATTGGCGCGCAATTTCTTCAGAGCTCGAAATGGCGAAGTTGTTCGCCTTATCAAGTGCAACGCCTCGGCGTCGTCGCATCAAGCCAATAATTTCGTCTTCTGCCTGCGACTTTCTTCCCGGATAAGCTTGCGCGCCAATGAAGTGCTCGTCATCAGCGGGATTGTGCTTGTGATATGCGCCGTACGGCACGACGACAACCTTGTCGGCGGATTCATCTTTGAAAAATTGCCCCTTGCGCTTTTCGAGAACTCCAACCACCTCGTAGAAGGCACCGTTGACTTCGATTGATTTGCCCAACGGATCGACTTCGTGAAACAGCCCTTCAGACAAGTCGTGTCCAATGACAGCAACATCCATGTGGTGCAAATTCTCGGCTTCGCTGAAAAATCTGCCCTTTTCAGGATTCGCGTTGTAAACCCATTCGTAAGATGGGATCGTACCGGTGAATTGGATCCCGTAAACTTCGTTACCTTTGTAGCGGGCGGGAACCGCTGTGAAGGGTCGGCCCGGCTCAACTCGTGGAGAGATCTCGACCGTCACATCCTTCACGTCTGGGCATTCGTCCTTGATCGCCATCGTGTCTTCGTAGGTCAACGGTTTGCGATTGCGTTCCTCAGCGGTAAGGCTACCTCGAAATCCGAAGTCCCAACGAAAAACGAACAGCGTGTCCGTGCCATATTGATCGAGGAAGCCGCGAATATCCCGATCGAGGCCAACCATGATCGAGGCGACCGCAACAATGGCCATGATTCCGATCACTACGCCTAAGACGGTCAACAGTGATCGCGTCTTGTGCTGGCGCAGCGAATCGAAGGCCATTCGCGTGCTCTCGTTGACCTCAATATGCATGATTAAATTTCAACCCTCAACGCCTCGATTGGATCAAGCTTGGCCGCCCGATTCGCCGGGTAGATGCCGAAGAACAATCCGACACCTGCCGAGACGGCAAGCGACAAAATCACCGCGCCGATCGGCACTTGCGATGGAACGGGCGTTAGCAATCGGACCAGCGTAGAAAGCATATAAGCGATAGCAATCCCGATCGCTCCTCCAACCGCTGCCATGACTGCGGACTCCACCAGGAACTGCATAAGAATGTCGCGCCTTCGCGCTCCAATCGACTTTCGAACTCCGATCTCGCGCGTACGTTCCGTGACGCTCGCCAACATGACGTTCATGATCACGACGCCGCCAATGACAAGGAAAACCGAAACAACTCCAACCATGGTTGCGGCAATAGCGCCGGTCAGGTTCTTCCACAGGCCCATGATTGTGTCTGACGCGAGGATTCCGAAATTGTCATCGGCATCAGGCTCAAGGTGCCGCCGTCCGCGCATGATGGTACGGGCTTCGTCTTCTGTTTCCCGCATCCAGTCGGGGCCACGAGTCTGGATGTTGATGGCCATGTCCAGATTTTGCCCATGCTCGCCATAATGTTTGAGGAGGGTACGAACCGGGATGTAAACGAAGTTGTCCTGGGATTGGCCGAAGACCGTGCCGATCGGCTTGGCCACGCCAACCACTTGGAATCCGCGACCGTCGATGTAGATCGTCTTGCCGATTGCGTCAACGGTAGGAAACAGCTTCGTTGCCACATCTTGTCCGATAAATGTGACCTCAGAACGGCTATCGTTGTCAGCGTCTGTTATGTAACGGCCGGTTTCAGGTTCTTCGACATCCATGTCTGCGATGTTGGCCGTTACGCCGCGAATATTAATGTCATCGAGAGCTTGCGTTCCCAGGCGGACCTTGCCATTCGTTCGTGTCTCCAATCCGACCGCCTTGGGTAACTTCATGGCATCGTGCAAGGCTTCGTAGTCATCCCAAGTGACATACCGGTTGCGGCGCATAGCTTTAAGAAAGTCTGCCTGATTGGTGATGATCGGAAAGCGCACGACCAGAAAGACGTTCGACCCCAGATTCGCGACGCGGTTTTGAATGTAAAGGTTCGCACCGGTGATGATGGACACAACCAGGATGAGCACGGCTACTGAAAGCGTCACCCCTAACAGCGTCAGTGCAGAACGCAGTTTGTGAGCGCGAAGCGCGGCCAAAGCCTCAAGAATAGGATCGCGAAATACTGTTCCCTGGTGTTTTAGCCGTTTCCCCACCCGCCAGAGCGCAACCTTCTGGGGAATCGCCGGGGGGTGCGCGGCTTCCGTGGTGGGATCTAAGTACGGCACACTGGTTTCGTATACGAGTGGGAAACGATGATAGTTCCCGGATCTAATTACTAGGATGCCTTTTGAGCCAGCTTCTCCTGAATTTCTTCGAGCAGTCGCGAAGTCGCTTCTGCAGCTTCAAGTGTTGAAAAGTCATCTCGCAGTTCGATGATCGGCACCGCGCAACAAGCTTCGGTGAACGCCTGCTGTGTCGCAGGCGCCGCGCTCATCTTCGGGCCAAGAACCAGCAACACCGGACGCGTCACACGCATGAGAATAAGCGCATCACGCAGGCTGCCACTGGTGTGTACGTCGTATCCGCCGCGGCGAAGCAATTCGCGGAGGTAAGCCAGAACATCTGTATTCTGATCGACGCACAAAACCGGCGGCCCGGGAGTAGCGCCGGAATCCTCCGCCGCCCTGCGCTGGTAAAACGCAGAGATTGCGCTCTCTTCCGAGTCGTGGGTCTCAAATAATTGATCGAGGTTGGTCAGGTGCAGCACCTTCTCAATTGGCTGCGGAACATTGCACAACTTCAGATCGCCACGCGATTGCCGCGTGCTGGTCAGTAACCGCACCATGGTTCCCAAGCCACTGCTGTCGATGAATCCAACCTCACCCAAGTGGAGCACAAAATTCTTGCGGTCGCGCATCATCCCGGTAATGTGACTCCGCAATGATTCCGTTTCGCTCCCCGCCACGATGCGCCCGCAACATGCGATGACGGTGACACGGCCCACTCCACGAGTATTGAGAGATAACGGCATCGTGTCCCCCTTCAGCGAAGCCGAATGGAAAATCGTCACATTATATCCAAGGTGAATGCCTTGGAACCGTCAACTTCAAAATGTCTCCCAAAGCGGCCCGAATGTCTCGCCGGTGTAAAAACATTGTCACAATTCAGCGCAAAGGGCGTCTAAATGTCTCAGGAATAGTAATCTTAGGCATCATTTGCCAGAAGTTGGCAGGAAGAGGAACATGTGATGATGCGTGTTGAAGCCACTAGAGAACCCATTCTTCCGCGGCCCGCAGCCACGTTGCCGAAAGAGAGTCTGCGCGTCACCCAGGGGTCGAACACAATGGAGCGAATTCTGGTCGTAGAGGACGATCACGCAGTGCAGAAAGCGCTGAAGCGCTTGTTCGAAAGCGAAGGCTTCGAAATCGAAATCAGTTCGGATGGCAAGGCAGCCCTGGATGCATTTCACAAAGCGATGCCATCGGCCATTGTGCTCGATCTTCGCCTGCCCCTGATGTCGGGACGCGACGTTTGCCGCGAGATCAAGCAACAGGCGCCTGCGCTGCCTATCATCGTGCTGAGCGCGGCCAGCGACGTATCCGACAAGGTTCTGCTGCTCGAACTTGGGGCCGACGACTATGTCACCAAGCCATTCAGCCCGCGAGAGCTGTTAGCCCGCGTGCGAGCCGCCCTGCGGCGAACCGTCCGCAAGGACACGAGCGATTTGGTGGCCTTCGATGGAATCAGCGTGGACTTCTCAAAAATGGAAGTGATTCGCAATGGGGAGCCGATCGTGCTCACTGCGCAGGAATTCAAGACGTTGAAATTCCTTTTGCAGAACGCGGAGCGGGTAATTTCACGTGACGAACTGCTCAATGAAGTCTGGGGTTATCAGAATTATCCATCCACGCGCACCGTTGACAACCACATCCTGAAATTGCGTCAGAAACTGGAACGTGACCCAGCGAACCCAGTGCATTTCCGTACGGTACACGGGATGGGGTACAAGTTTGTCCGCTAAGTCCTCGCGACAAAAAGGATCATAGAGCTGTGACGACGGAGAGCAGAGAGCGATGAAACTGAGAATGCGCACCAAGTTTCTGCTTTCCATGCTCCTCATCACCGCCGGTTTGACCGCGATGAGCCTTCTGCTGGTGCGGCACAGCATTCAGACACAGGTAAAGAAAGAAATATTCTCAGACCTGCAGAACTCGGTCAGCACGTTTCAAAACTTCCAGCGAGAGCGCGAGCAGACGTTAACCCAATTCGCCGATGTGCTGGCTGATCTTCCTAACCTGCGCGCCCTGATGACGACTCAGCACGAAGCAACGATTCAGGATGGATCGGCCGATCTTTGGCGGCTGGCAGGCAGTGACCTGTTTGTGCTTGCAGACCGCGGGGGCAAGGTGGTCGCGCTGCATACAACATCTCCCGGCTTCACTCGCGAAATGGCAAAGCAATCGCTGGGCATTCCTTCCAGTCAGGAGCCATCTTCTTATTGGTGGTTTGGCGCGCAACATTTGTACCAGGTATTTCTCAAGCCGATTTATTTTGGTCCAGCGTCGGAGAATCGCCTTCTCGGATTTCTCGTCATCGGATATGAGATCGGGGACAGAGTCGCCTCACAAGTTAGTCGCGTAGCAGCTAGTCAGGTTGCCTTCTATTACGACGATACGATTGTGCGCAGCACGCTTGATCCGGCACATGAAGCAGAACTCTCTCGTCAGCCGATCATTCGGCTGAAACCCGTGGCTGCCGAACCGGAAGATGTGCAACTTGGAGATGAGCACTTTCTCGGCGCGTCTCTGGAGCTTGCTCCCGGAAAATCGCCTTCTGTACGGCTAACCGTTCTCAAGTCGTATGACCAGGCAACGGCGTTTCTTGACCAGCTCAACCGCCTGTTGCTCGCTTTAGGCCTTGCAGCCGTTGCCGGCGGAAGCGCGTTAGTGTTCTTCATTTCCCACACCTTCACCCGGCCGCTCGGAAATCTGGTCAACGGTGTTCGTGCGCTCGAAAAGGGCGACTTTAACTATGCTCTGGACGCGCGTGGCGGCGACGAAGTCGCGGAGGTAACCGGCGCCTTCAACCGAATGCGGTCAAGTCTGCTGAAGACACAGCAGGAATTGCTGGAGGCGGAACGCCTCGCGACCATTGGCCGCATGGCCAGTTCCATTTCTCACGACTTGCGTCACTCGCTCGCGGCTGTCGTTGCCAACGCCGAATTCCTTCTGGAGAGTCGTCTGTCCACGGAGCAGCGCGAGGAACTTTACCAGGAAGTCCGCATTGCCGTGAATCAGATGACCGAATTGATCGATTCCCTCCTGGAGTTCTCTCGAACCCGTGAGTCACTGCGTCTGACCTACGGCAACGTAAAGGAATCGGTCGATCGTGTTGTACAGATTATCCGCACGCATCCTCGTTTCCACCCGGTGTGGATCGCAATCCGACAGGACGGAAATTGCGAAGGCTGGTTCGATGCCAAGAAACTCGAGCGTGCGCTTTACAACCTTTTGCTGAATGCCTGCGAGGCTACGTCGGGGGATGACGGACGAATCAGCGTCGACCTGGCCGAGGTACCGGCGGGCATTCAAATTCGTGTGGCCGACAACGGACGTGGGATTCCGGATTCGATTCGCGAACGGCTCTTCGAGCCATTTATAAGTTCAGGCAAAGAAAACGGAACGGGTTTGGGACTGACGGTCGTACAAAAAATTGTTCAGGACCATGGAGGGGACGTGATCGTCGAGAATTCGTCCGCTCAAGGCACCGTTTTCCGACTGACTTTGCCGCTGTCCTCGTCCTCTACCATGGAGGGTATTCGAGACGGTAAGCTTGAAGTACCTCCGTTAAGCCAGACAAGACGAGCCTCGGTAGAGTAGGATTCCCATCGGCCCGAGTTCGCCCAACTCGGTCGGAACGATCAATTCGGTACTTCCAGTATCTGTGGAGGCGATTGTGAAGCAGGAGAACATTTTGCCTGTCTGGATAGGGAAACCTGCCATCGTCGGAATGCTTCTGCTGGGCGGGAGTGTTGCCGCCTGGACGCAAGCCGCTAGTCCGGTCAGTTCCCCGTCCCAAAACGACGCTATGGCGGCAGCGATACAACAATTACAGCAGCAAGTCCAGGAACTTCGGCAGGCTGTTTCGGATGTGCGTGCGGAGGCTGCCCAGTATCGTGCTGAAACCACTGAACTGCGGCGCGAACTGCAGGCCATGCACACTCAATCGGAGCCACCGAGTGTTGCCGCAGCGCCTGCTCCAAACACCGCAGGACCGAACGAAGCGGTTGCCGAAACCCCTCCGCCCACACAGCGTCCAACCTCGACTGAACAGCGCCTCGCCTCGCTGGAAGAATCTCTCGGGCTTTTGGGCAGCAAGGTCGACGACCAGTACCAAACCAAAGTCGAGAGCGCGTCGAAGTATCGGGTCCGGCTGTCGGGAATCGTTTTGATGAATCTATTCAGCAACCGCGGCCAGACCGACAACGTGGATATTCCAGATTACGTGGTCGCGCCCGGTGGCACTCAGAGCTTTGGTGCAACTCTCCGACAATCGGAAATTGGCCTGGAGGTCTTCGGCCCCACATTTGCCGGGGCAAAAATATCGGGAAGCTTGCAAGCGGACTTCGCGGGCGGTTTTGCCAACACTTGGAATGGTGTGAACTCCGGGATTTTCCGTTTGCGGACCGCCGATATGCGAATGGACTGGGGCCACACGGCTTTAGTGGTTGGACAAGATGATCTTTTTGTCTCACCGCTTTCACCCACATCCTTCGCGTCGTTAGCCGTTCCCGCTTTCAATTATGCCGGCAACCTGTGGGCGTGGACGCCGCAATTGCGAGTGGAACATCGTTTCGATATTTCCGAGAACCAGAGCCTGTCCCTGCAGGCAGGAACTCTCGACAATCTGACTGGCGAATTTCCGGGTATTTCATACTTCCGTTCTCCTAGCTCCGGCGAGGTGTCGGGTCAGCCTGCATACGGTCTGCACCTATCGTGGACCAACAATTTCCTGGGGCGTCCTTTGACCGTTGGCGCGGCTGGATACTACGGCCGCCAAGATTGGCCCTTCGAGCACTATGTCGATGCCTGGGCCGGGATGACGGATTGGCAAATCCCTATCAATTCTCGCCTGACTCTCTTGGGTGAGTTTTACCGCGGTCGTGGAGTGGGCGGCATCGGCGGCGGAATCAGTCGCAGCGTCATCTACAACGGCAACCCCTCGCTCGCAACTACCGAGGTGCGGGGCCTGGATTCCATCGGCGGCTGGTCCCAGTTGAAGCTCAGGGCCACGCCCAAACTCGAATTTAATGCCGGGTTCGGTGTGGATAACCCGACCGCTTCCGAGATACGTTTTGCCGGCGCAAGTCAGCCTTACATCGGCACCTTGTTAACTAAGAACCTGAGCGGCTTGGCGAACTTCGTTTACCGTCCACGGTCCAATTTATTGTTCTCTGCGGAGTTCCGGCAATTGCAATCGTTCCCGGTGTATGGGGGCAGTGAGTCGGCACAGCAGGTGAACTTGGTGATGGGGGTATTGTTCTAAATGCAGATTCGCCGCCTTGCTGTTTTTTCACTTATGGTTCTTGCGGTGTCGGCCCTCGGCCGTGCCCAATCGACCGTGACAGCGCACGTCGTCTTGCCAACTCAAGGGAAGAAAACCAAATCTCTCGATGCGAGTAATGCGGTAATTTGGCTGACTCCCATAGACAACACGGTCCTGCCTTCTCGCGATCCAAATGCGCCTAAACCCCGTCTGGTGCAGCGAAACAAAAGCTTCGAGCCCCACATCCTGGTCGTGCCTGTGGGTGCACAAGTCGAGTTCCCGAATCGTGACCCGTTCTTTCACAATGTTTTTTCTCTGTTCGAAGGTAAGCGGTTTGATCTTGGTCTCTATGAGGCTGGTAGCACCCGCGACGTCTTATTCGACAAGCCGGGAATCTCTTACATCTTCTGTAACATTCACGCGGAAATGAGTGCCGTGGTGATCGCCATCAACACTCCTTATTACGGGATCTCCGACCGCAAGGGGCAGATCGTGGTCCAAAATGTTGCGGCCGGACGCTACATACTTCACACGTGGCACGAGGCAGCAATGCCGGAAACCCTCAACGGTATGACTCGCGAAGTCAACATTTCCGACAGCACCTCCACCCTGGGAATGCTACGTCTGCCTGCGCTTGTCCCGCCCCAGGCCCACAAGAACATGTATGGACGCGACTACACCCCACCCGCTCCGGGCACTCCCGCATACGAGCATCCGTAGTAGCTTTTTTGGAGGCGGGACTTTTGGTTTGCGATCCGGGGCAAGTTAGCTCCACCCAAGAGCCTTTGTTACAAATAATTTACAAAGGCGTGAAAGGCTTGTGACAACTGCCCGTCCCTGAAATCCTATATTTGGCTAAATCGTGAACGGGCGACCCGCTGCTGGCCCGTTCCCGGCGAGAGGTCCGGACCTCAATAGATTTTGGTCGCAGCGAAATGGAATTCTTGTCTCACTCGAAAACTTCATCTCCCCGATGAAGAGGGCCAGCTATCGAACAGACTGCTGGCCCGACTTTTTGGGGGTTGTTCTATTTTCCGCTGGTCGCAAGCTTATCGTGATCGTAGTACTCGTAAGCGGACATCGGCTTCACACCGCCCTTCTTCCATACTCGCGAATCCTCGGGTAGCTTGCCCAAGACTCGCGCCATCTCGCGTATGTGAATGGCTACTGCGCCACAGCAAGCACCGATGTAGTTGATCCCGATTTCCTGGGCTCGGGCAGCGTAGTCAGCCATGTCCTTACGCGTGAGTTGCAGGGGATCCAGCCCGAGTGGGAATTCTGGCAGGCTGGTGAAGTCCGGCTGCCGTTTTGGCGTGTGATACCCAACCGGCTGGCATCCCAGGTATCCGGCCACCGCTTTGCGCATTTCTTCCATGCTCGGAAGCATGTGCTCGGGTGGGCGCAGACAGTTCATCCCAACGATATCGGCTCCGGCGCCGATCAGCGCTTTCGCAGCCTCGGTCGCGCTTTTGCCGTCGCTGGTTTCGTCTTTGTTCTCAAAGCAAATGGTGACCATGACTGGCAGCCCAGTCTTTTTCGCGCGCTCAACTGCAATTAACGCCTCACCCAGCCAGGAAAAAGTCTCTCCGATGATGAAGTCCACGCCCTCATCGACCTGCACGGCCAGTTGCTCATCGAAGGTTTCTCGCACTCGATCCGCCGCTGCGGGGCTTCCCGGTTCATACATCCAGGTAAGGCTCAGATTTCCTGCGACCAGGCATTTGTCACCCGCCACGTCCTTCGCGATTCGCACCGCGGCTCGATTTAGATCTTCGAGATGGTTCTCCAAACCTACGGTCGCGAGCTTGTCCCGGCTGGCGTAGAAGGTGAGCGCCTGCAAGACGTCGGCGCCAGCTTCGCGAAATTCCGTGTGCAATTCCCGTAACGCATCCGGACGAGTTAGCGCAACTTCGGGCGTGAACGGACCCGCGCGCACCCATCCACGTTTTTCGAGTTCAAGAAGATAACCTCCGTCTCCCAGAACCGGCCCTTCACGTAACCGTTCGAGAATGCCTTTTTTCATACGAACCTCTTTTATTGAGCCTTGGTCACTTTTGCAAAGATTGGGAGATTTACGAGGAATTGACAGATTTTACGTGGAATATCTCGATATTCAACAAAATAAAATTAAGCAATGATGTCCATCGGTCACATTTAGGAGTAGAGGCGGTTCTCAGCGTTCTTCAATCTGTCCGAGCAACCGGATCAGTTCCGCCGGAAGTGGTCGTGAAAGAGAAATCTGTTCTCTGGTCCGAGGATGCTGGAACTGCAATGACGCGGCATGAAGAAAATTTCGCGGCAGCGAAAGTGCTCCCAAATGCCTGCTCCGCATTTCCTGAGGAGCGCCATAAAGCGTGTCTCCCACCACCGGGTGCCCGATGGACGCCAGATGCACACGGATTTGATGAGTACGGCCAGTGTCGATGCGCAATTCCAAAAGAGACAATTTGCCGAATTCGGAGTCGATCCGCTTCTGAACCGAATAATGTGTGACCGCTTCCCTTCCGTTCCCGCGGCGAGTGGTCATGCGAGTTCGTCGCACTCGGTCGCGACTAATGCTGCTGGAAATCGTGCCGCGGTCTTGTTTCAACCATCCGTGCACCAAGGCCACGTAAATCTTTTTGACCTCTCGTTTCGAAAATTGTGCAGCCAGTTTGCGATGCGTTACATCGTTCTTGGCAACCACAATGAGACCGCTTGTCTGCTTATCGAGACGATGCACGATGCCCGGCCGCAGTTCCCCCCCAACTTCGGAGAGTTGCCCGAAACGATGTAAAAGAGCATTCACCAAGGTTCCACGATTGCGCTCGTCATCGGTCGCGCCAGCGCCGGCGTGAACCATCATGCCCGCAGGCTTATTGATGACGGCCAGGTCATCGTCTTCGTAGACGATGTCGAGTGGAATATCCTCGGCAATTGCGCGTAACGGAGGTGCTTGCATGGAAGCGACGATTTGGATCTGCTCACCACCCGAGAGGCGCAGAGAGGATTTCGCGGGTGCTCCGTTAACCAAAACTTTTTGTTCGGAGATCAGCTGCTGAATGCGTGCACGGCTGGTGTCAGGAAGTTGCGTCGCGAGATACTTGTCTACACGCTCGCCGGCAGCGTCCGTGACGGCGCGAAATGTAACCGGAGGTTTCACAGAGGTACACAGGGTAAACCATACGCTCACCCGATGGTCCTCTGTGATCTGTGTGGTTGGTCAAAATGAGAAAGGCTATCGTGCTTGTGCGGGCAGCGCCTTCATGCTCGGCCGCAGATACCAGATCAGCCCACCCATTAGAACCAGGCCGATAGAGATGAGTTGCGTTCCGGTCATGAGCCCGCCGAAGACTTCGCCCCGGCCCGGATCGTCGCGAATGAACTCCAAGAAAAAGCGCGCGACGCCGTAGAGAAAGAGATAGGATCCGAAGACCTGGCCGTCGAACTTCTTGCGCTTCAAAAGCCACATCAGGAGGAAGAAATTCACCAGCTCGACGGCAGACTCGAAGAGTTGTGTCGGTTCCAGAGGTTGACCGAGCGGTGTTCCCACCCACGCTTGCGCCAGAGGGTTCTTGAACGTCACGCCCCAAAAATGGGTTGTGGGCTTGCCATAACAACAACCGGCGGCAAAACATCCGATGCGTCCGATCGCGTGGCCTAACGCGAGCCCGGGCGAAAATGCATCGCAGGTCGCCAAAGCGGGCATACGATTCTTGCGGATATACCACGCCGCAGCAATGAATGCCCCAATCAACCCGCCAGAAAATACGCCACCCGCCTGCAACGTCGCAAAGCTGAAAATTTCCCCTGGATGGGAAGAATACTCACCCCAGTCGTTCACAATGTAAAGAATCTTCGCGCCAATGATCCCACAGAGAACCACCAGGATGCCGAAGTTCCATGCGTGTTCGGGATCGATGCCTTGGCGCTCGGAGTTGCGCACACTGATCCATAAGCCGACCAGCACTCCGATCGACACGAGGAGCCCATAGGTCGGCAGACTGAAGTTTCCAATGTGAAACAGTCGTGGAAGCACTATTTTGTTAGATGCTGAGAAATTGGCTTTTACAACGGAAGTTTAGCAAAGTCGTGGTCGTCCGACGCAACCGTCTTTGTCGTTGGCCGATCACCGAGGGCGAGAGACCGACGACGAATTAAACAAGCCGACCCACGGTGCCGTGTGGTGGGCCGAGAATGAACCGTCGTAAGACGTGTGGGAACCCTCCGAGACCCTTTAGGCGTCTCCGAACTGGCGGAGCATGGCACACCGGATCTTAAGTCGAGTCGGGCCCCCGTTCATTCAGGTGTTGGTTCAAAAATCGGTGACCACCATCACCAACCCTGTAGGCCGGCTTTCACGTTGGATGCTAGGCAATTCAAGAGAGATTCGCAAGGGGGGACGCGCAAATAGTTGGTACTCGGCTTGCCAACGACTTTCGTTACCCCGCCGGCTTGCAAGCTGTGAAACGTAACTTACTATACTTTTACAGTTTGTTGAGGCCATCCAGCGCGGCAACTTTATACGCCTCTGCCAAGGTCGGATAGTTGAGCACCGCATCGCGAAAATATTCGATCGTTCCTCCCATCGCCATCACGGCCTGCCCGATATGCACAATCTCCGTGGCTCGATCGCCTATCACGTGCACTCCCAGAATCTTGAGAGACGTCGGATCGAACAATAACTTGAGCAGTCCCTGCTCATCTCCCAGCATTTGGCCCTTCGCCAATTCCGCATATCGAGCCACTCCGACCTCGTAAGGAATCCTGTCTCGAGTCAGTTGCTCTTCAGTCTGCCCCACCATGGAGATCTCAGGGATGGTGTAGATGCCATAGGGAATCAGGTTGGCTGGCATCTTTCCGGGCTTGCCAAAGACGCCACAACTGGCGAGCCTTCCCTGCTCCATCGATGTGCTGGCCAAGGCCGGAAAACCGATGACGTCTCCGGCTGCATAGATGTGCGGCACCGCTGTCTGAAAATTCTCGTTGACTCCCAGTTTTCCGCGCCCATCGCATTGCAGACCGGCCGCCGCAAGGTTAAGCTGGTCGCTGTTTGCCTGCCGGCCGACGGTATACAGCAGCGCTTGCCCGTGCACGTTCTTGCCGCTTTCCAACTTGGCGAAGACCCGGTCGCGCTCCTGGTCGAAACCAATCGACACCACCTTCTCGCCTAATCGAAATACTGTTCCGAGTTGACGCAACTGAAACAAAAGAGCCTCAATAATCTCGCGATCAGCAAAATCCAGCAGCACCGGCCGTTGATCGAGGAGCGTAACTTTGACTCCCAGGGCTGCAAACATCGAGGCGTATTCCAGTCCGATGATTCCCGCGCCCACGACGATCAACTCGCGCGGCACGACTTCCAGGGAGTGGACCTGATCGGAATCGAAAATGCGTGTGCCATCGATCGGAATGCCATCGGTGTGAGCGGGCCGTGTGCCGCAAGCTATCAGGATGTACCTGCCACGAAGCAGGTGCGAGCCCTCTTCGTTCTTAACCTCGACTGTGTGGTCGTCCAGGAAGCGGGCATCGCCTTCGAAGGTTTCGACGTAATTGCGATGCAACTGCGCTTTGATGACGTCGATTTCCCGCGTCATCACCGCTTGCGCGCGGAAAATAAGGTCCGACATGGAAATTCGGTCTTTGACCACGTAGCTGCGGCCATAAAATGTGCGCAGCCGCAATCCAGTCAGATACAAGACCGCTTCGCGCAGGGTCTTGCTGGGGATCGTTCCCGTATGGACGCAGACCCCTCCCAGGGTCTTCTTCCGGTCGATAATGGCGACCCTCTTGCGCATCTTGGCCGCGCAGATGGCGCCCTTTTGCCCAGCCGGCCCGCTGCCGATTACGACCAGATCGTATTCACTCGCTTCCGTCATCATCGCGCTGCCCCACCCACAGGAAACAGTTTTATTACCATCCACCGACACCCCGTCTGAGACAGACCTTCGGCGAGGTCAAGACTATCGGCAATTCTGTGGATCAATCTGAGTGCTTGGGACGAAACAGACAGTTACCCAAGGCACATGCACGAGACGGGTGACACCCAAGCCATTTTCTTGGTTGGAAACTTCTAATCCTCAGCTAACTTTTCTTGGGTCCTCCAAGACCTCATCCAACGCATCGGAGAGATGATTTGCGCGCTTCAAGTATTCAACGGTTCCCGTGTCGCTATTCTTCTTCAGGAGATGATACTCGTCGGCAATGTTGAGCGCCGCAAGGACCGCAACGCGCACAGTGTCTACCGTATGTGTCTGCTCGGCCACTGCTCTCATCTTCGAGTCAACGTATTCGGCGAGCTTGATGATGTAGTCAGGATCAGACCCACGAAGATTGTAGGCCTGATCAAAGATTTCTACCCGCACGCTGTTGCTCGAGTGATCTGGTTGTTTGGCACCCGATGGCATGGGCTCAGCTCCTGTTTGTAGAACACGAGAAATCGAACCGCTGTTTCAGCTTGCGGCCTGCTCTTCCGACACTCTCTCAATCTGTTGCAGCATCTTCTCAACCCGGGTGCGA
>Ga0209168_10000361_pt1 | contig 48505 bp, 41 predicted proteins | sample Coa_R1_FD_187156 | JGI IMG/M metagenome (GOLD analysis project Ga0209168, IMG submission 187156) | Surface soil microbial communities from Centralia Pennsylvania, which are recovering from an underground coalmine fire - Coalmine... | ecosystem: Environmental > Terrestrial > Soil > Unclassified ...
GGCCTGAACCTGGCAAGGATTTTCACGCGCGCCAAGCTGGATGCCCCGCTGATGGCCAAGGACGTTGACGACTGCCAGGAACTGGTTCAACAACTGAGCAAGGAAATACGCACCACGTCCTACCTGCTGTATCCCCCGCTCCTGGACGAAACCGGGCTGAGCCAGGCGCTGAGCTGGTATATCCAGGGGCTCACCCAGCGCAGCGGATTGGGGATCGATCTTCGCGTTTCTGATAATTTCGGCCGGCTCCCGCGGGAAATGGAACTGGTGATTTACCGGCTGGTGCAGGAATGCCTTACAAACATCCACCGGCACAGCGGAAGCAAGAGCGCGACCATTTTCTTGTCGCGCGACCGGGACAGGGTTTCCGTGGAGATTCAGGATCAGGGCCGGGGGATCGAACCTGAAAAGCTCAACCAGTTGCAATTGCAAGGCGCCGGAGTCGGAATCCGCGGCATGCGGGAAAGGGTTCGGCAATTCGACGGGCGAATGAATATCACTTCGAACCCCGGCGGTACCACGATATCGATCGTCTTCGAACTATCCGCGAAGGATGCCGCGAACCCGCAAACCGAGGGCGGGCCACCGCTCCGGACGGAAGTCTAGCTCCAGCGAGCTAACTCGCGCGCTATTTTCCGCATTTTTTACAGGAATTACAGTATTGCGACCCGTTTGGAATCTGATTATTCTGCAAATCCGTTCCTAACAGCGAAGGTTAGCCGCAACGGAATTGTCTGCCGGAAGGAACTTCAGGCTCGTCGCCCCCAAAATTTCTTTGGAAGAGAGGGAGGAAGCCCATGATACGGCGTGACTACGATATTTTTGAAAAATTCCATGATGGGTCCACCCTTTGGCGGGCCTGCGTGTCGGGACGCTTTGAAGCGCACCGGAAAATGCAGGAGTTTGCCGAGTTTTCGGACAACCAATTTTTCCTGATCGACATTCAGGCCACGGAACTTCTGCCGTCGGGATTGACGGCCGGAGCCACGCGGCCGCGGGCGAAGAGCGCGGCCGCCGCCGGGTAAAAGCGCGGCGCGATTCGCTTCAGTTATCTTCCGCTTCAAATCCCTCTTCGATTTGCATGTCGGTCATGATTTCTTCCCGGGATTTCTTCGGCGGTTTCTCCGGCGTGCTGGTGGTATTTCCGGCAGAGGCTCCGGGACCTTTACAATTTTTCTGATGTTCGCTCAACTCCTGTGCGGAGTTGAAATCCTTGCCGCAGTGCGAGCATACGTTCTTGGTCTGCTGCGTTCCGGTCTGTGCCATGGTGGTCCTCCTGAAATCAAGTAGGCTGAGAACAAATAGGGATCGTACTCGGCAAGGCTAGGCCGGACTATGGAATTTGGAAATCGGGCGATTGATGTAGATGCTTGAGATGCCGATGCAGGCGCGTGACACAGATTCGCCGCGCGGGGCCGAATAGAACGGCTGCGTAAAACTCAAAACGTTGTCATTCTGAGCGAAGCGAAGAATCTCTCCGGGTTGATTTTCTGTTGTTGCATCGATCGAAGAGAGGTTCTTCGCTTCGCTCAGAATGGCCCACGAAGCACTTCTTCCGTTGCCTTAGAGCTGTCCGATCCATCCAAAAGAACTGCGGCTCCGGAATTAGCCTGCGCGCGCGGTTGTGAGACGTTCGAGCGGCGTGGGGACTTCCTCCGCCACCACACCATCGCGCAGCAAAAACGTGCGTCCCGAATTGGCGGGGATACGCTCGCCGGGCAAGAGGATGCCCACGAGATTGAGCGGGTCCGCAGCGGAGATTGAAATGGCCTCTCCGTCCGCGGCTGGCGAGCGCGAGGCGCGCAAGGAATCCGCGGCCACCGGCAGCGCGAATTGCTCGCCGAGAAAACCGTTGACGAACCGGCCGCCGCGGATTTCACCGCGATCCTCGAGGCGGCGCAGCGCGATCAGCACCTCGCGCCATGGAAGCTCGATGGACTCGCGGGTGAGCAGTTCGCGGAACACAATTCCGTAACGCCTTAACAGCATCCAGCAGGTGGATTCCACGGCCGGGGCGCGATCGGCGGCATGATCCGTGAACAGCAGCGACCAGCGGCCTCCGCTGTCACGCGGACGCGAGGTGCGTCCGCGGCCCTGGCCCGCGCGGCGCTTCGGATCGATCAGGGCGCGCAGATTATCAAAACCATCGGCGGTGATCATGCCCGCGGCGACCAGTTCCCAGAGCCCGGCTTCGACCTCGGACTTCAGCTTGCGTGTGCCGCGCACGATGTCCGCAAAAAACAGCGCGCCGCGGGCGGACAGCAAGTCGAGAACTTCCTTCGCGCCGCGGCTCAATCCCTTTTGCTGATCCGGCACGGAACTGTGATGGCGGATCGCCATCCAGTCCGCATCGTCGCGCACAAAAAATGTGATGGGCGCGATGCTGCTGGGCACGATGCGCCGGCCGCGCTCGCCGCGTTCGTGAAGCATCGCAGGATGCGGAGAGAGGCGGCCCCATCCGACGGCGCCGCGCAGGCAAAGGTTGTCCAGGGTGGCCGGATCGTAATCGGCGACGCGCCGCTTGAGAATTTCGCTTTCCCACGCATTGGCCGGGGCTTCGTAGCCCTGCAACTGGCGCAGCACTTCCAGCAGGCCGCGTTCACCAAGGGTGAGCGTTCCGGACGCCAGATGCTGCCAGCGCGACAGCCAGCGCATGAACTGCGCCGCCGTTACCGGCTCGATTTCCTTCCGCAGCTTTCCGACCGTGAGCCGGTGTATTCGCGCGAGCAACCTTCGTTCGCACCATTCGGTTTCGTCCGAGCGACTCCCGGTGAAGTTGCCGCGCAGGATCGCTCCCGTCGATTCGACTCGCAGCAGCGAGTGGGAAATCTCCGATTCCATCAGATTAAAGAGGCGCGCCAGAACACTTACCCGCACCGGCCCGGAATGTTGCAGCCAGCCGGTGAGCAGCGCAGCGAGGGCTTCTTCCCGGCTTGGCGCGGGCTCGTCGATTTCGGCGATCGAGGAACCAAAATGGATACCCGGAAAGATCATCGCAGCGGCTTTTTTTCGTTCGGCGACCACCCAGTAGTGATGGCCGAAAATCTGTGCGCGCCCAGCCCGGCCCTGCGCGGAAAGCGCCTCAAAATAATTTCGCCAATGTGGCAGCGATTCCGCAACGGCCGATTCCAGCGCATCCGGCTGTGCCAATGCGGCGCTTGGATCGGGCGGCTCCGGCAACACGATCAGCGTTTCCAACGCGTCGTGCAGCTCATCGGCGTCGCGCACATCGGGCCAGGCATCCCTGCGGATTTCCTCGATCGCCGAGGGATCCAGGCGGCCGATATCCGAGGCCACGGTTTCGGGAAGCACGCGGCGCATTTCGACGGCCCGCGCGCGGCGCTCTTCGAGCGGCGCATCGTCGAGATAGGCGTAGGGATTGGCGTTCAATATTTCGTGCGAAAACTGCGAAGGCACCGGCGTATCGACCGCCACGCAACGAATGCTGCCGTCCAGAATCCGCGGCAGAAGATCCTTCAGGCCTTCGAGGTCCATGGCCTCGGTGAGCGCATCCTTCATCACTTCACGAATCAGCGGATGGTCTGGAATCTTCATCTCGCCCTGGATATTTTCCTGGCACGCCGCGGCGTCCGGAAACACCGCGGCCAGCAGATCGTCGGCCCGCATGCGCTGAATTTGCGGCGGCACTTTGCGTCCGCCCTGAAAACGGAGAAGCGCCAGCGCGCGCCCGGCGTCCCAGCGCCAGCGCGCCGTGAAGAGCGGCGAAGTCAGCACCGCCTGCTCCAGAACTTTCCCGACGGAATTCGGGTGCAGAAAACGAAACACGTCCGCGAGCGGAAAGCTATGCTGATCGGACAGCGCGATGTTGATGCCTTCGTCCGTCGCCGCAGCTTGCAACTCCAGATTGAAGGAACGGCAGAAACGCTTTCGCAGCGCGAGTCCCCACGCTTTGTTGATGCGGCCGCCGAAGGGCGCATGGATCACGAGTTGCATTCCGCCGCTCTCGTCGAAAAAGCGTTCGGCGATCACCGTGGATTGTGTGGGCACCGCTCCGAGCACCGACCGGCCCGCGACGATGTACTCGACGGCCTGCTCCGCGCCGGCTCGATCGAGGCCGCATTCCCGTTCCAGCCATTCAAAGGCGGCGGTGGCGGCTGGAAAATCGCGCAGCGGCGGGCGGTACGGAATGCTTTCCGTCAGGTCGGCGATTTTCTGCCGCAACTCAGCGACTTGCTCGGAGAGCTCGCGCGTGCGCGCCGGAGCCTCGCCGCGCCAGAACGGAACGTTGGGCGCGGCCCCATGCGCGTCTTCCACAAGGACGCGGCCCGCCTCCACGCGGCGGATGCGCCACGAATTATTTCCAAGGAGCATGATGTCGCCGCGCAAACTCTCCACGGCGAAATCTTCGTCGACGGTGCCGACATGCGCGCCTTCCGGCTCGGCCACCACGGCGTAAAGCGCATTGTCGGGAATCGCGCCGCCGCTGGTGATCGCCGCGAGACGGCTTCCGCGGCGGGCTTTCACTCGCCCATTCACGCGGTCGCGATGCAGATACGCGCCATAACGGCCGCGGCGGGCGTTAATCCCTTCCGACAGCATGACGATTACTTCGTCGAATTCGCTGCGCTGCAGATTGCGATACGGATAGGCGCGGCGAACCAGGGCAAAAAGATCGTCTTCGTTCCAGTCTTCTGACGCGCAGATTGCCACAATCTGCTGCGCCAGAATGTCCAGAGCGTTTTCCGGAATGCTGAGGCGGTCTAGCTCGCCCCCACGCATCGCCCGCACCAGCGCGGCGCACTCGATCAGTTCGCTGCGCGTCGTCGCGAAAATACGGCCCTTGGGAATCGCTCCGTGCCAGTGGCCCGAACGGCCAATGCGCTGCCAGGCGACGGCGATGGCTCGCGGCGATCCGATCTGGCAAACCAGGTCCACGGTGCCAATGTCGATTCCGAGCTCCAGCGATGCGGTCGCCACCAGCGCCCGCACTTCGCCGGCCTTTAATTTTCGCTCAGCCTCCAGCCGCAGCTTGCGTGACAAGCTTCCGTGGTGCGTCGCCACCGCGTCATTTCCCAAGCGCTCCGCGAGGTGATGCGCCACTCGTTCGGACAGCCGCCGCGTATTCACGAAAAGCAATGAGGAGCGATGCTGCTCGACGAGCTGCGCCAGCCGGTCGTAAATTTCGTCCCACATTTCGTGCGTGGCCACGGCGGCCAGCTCGCTGCGCGGAACTTCCACGGCGATATCGACGGTACGCTGATGGCCGATCTGCACGATGACCGGATCGGGCCGGGCGCTGCCCGCTAGGAAGTGCGCGACCAGCTCGATCGGCTTTTGCGTCGCCGACAAACCGACACGCACCGGCGGCCGTTCGGTGAGCGCTTCCAGCCGCTCGAGCGAAAGCGCGAGGTGCGTGCCGCGCTTGTCGTCCGCTACCGCGTGGATTTCGTCGACGATCACGGTTTCCACTGTCCTCAAAATTTCGCGGCTTTTCTGCGCGGTGAGCAGGATGTACAGAGACTCGGGCGTAGTCACCAGAATGTGGGGCGGCCGTTTCAACATCGCCTGCCGGTCTTTGATCAGAGTGTCTCCGGTGCGAACCGCAGTGCGAATTTCCGGCATCAGGTAGCCGCGCGCGCCGGCGAGCTGCAGGATTTCTCCGAGCGGCTGCTCCAGATTTTTCTGAATGTCATTTCCAAGCGCCTTCAGCGGAGACACGTACAAAACTTGCGTGGCGTCGGTCAACTCGCCGGCGATCGCTTTTCGCACCAGGCGGTCGATGCAGGTAAGAAATGCCGCCAGCGTTTTTCCGGAGCCGGTAGGCGCGGAAATCAGCGTGGTTCGCTGGGCAAGAATGTGCGGCCAGCCCTGCTCCTGCGGTTCGGTGGCGGAGCCAAAGCGCGCGGCGAACCATTCCTGAACAACGGGATGAGCCCAACTGAGAGACGGCAGATTCGTTGACATGCTATGACTCTGTGGAATCGTGCGAGATAGAAGGCCCGGGACGAAAGCAATATTGTACACCCTGGCTCTTAGGCTCGCATTCTGTGGGAGCCTGGCGTCCGAGGGCGGCGCGGTATCAGGTGCTGAGGCTGTTCCGGTGCTGCCAGCCTGGGCCGGCCGCGGGGTCTTTGTTCGACTCCCGGGAAATACGATCATCGGCGACCGGCCTTTGGCGGCATGGAATTGCGTATCGACTTGTTTATCCTGTCGGACTCGCTCAGTTCAACTCACCACCGCCATGAAACTGCCGGCAAACTTTGCAGTACGTCGGCGGCAGAGTGTTGTCGACCCGGTGTTTCACCGGCTTCAAGGTTTTGAGATAAGCGTAGATCGACTTCAGGTCTTCGTCGGACATGTTGCGGAACGTGGTCCATGGCATGATCTGGTTGAGCGGACGCGCCCCGACGTAACCGGTGCGCAGAGTTTGTACAAAGCGCGCCTCGTCATAGTAAGGAATTCCGGAAGGATCCGGCGTCAGGTTGGCGCTGGAGACTCTTCCCCACGGACCCTCCAGCACAAATCCTCCGGCGAAATCCATTCCGGCGAGCGGCTGGCCTTTCTCCTGCGGTGTGTGGCAATCGGCGCAAGCCGCCGCATTCACCAGGAATTTTCCGCGCTTTACTCGGTCAGTGAGATCCAGGCGCGGCACGGCGTTCAGGATCGGCTCGGGAGCGCTAAGCATCAGGTGATTCACCGGAAACACGACTTCTGTTTTCGGAAGGGCATTGTGTACCGGCGGAAGCGAGCGCAGGTACACGATGATGGAAGCCAGGTCCTCATCCGGCAATTGTCGAAAATGCTGGTACGGCATCAAGGGAAACAGGCCGCGCCCATCGTGGCCGATGCCCTCGCGAATGGCCCGGGCCAGTGCGTCATCGCTCCACGTTCCGGAGCCCGTTTCGAGATCAGGCGTCAGATTCGGAGCAACGATGTGGCCGGGCAGGCCCTTCAGCATGGAGAAGTCCTGGCCCGCGCCCTTCATTCCCGGGACAATTGGCGAATCGTGCTGTGTCCAGTCATGGGGCGAGTGGCAATCCATGCAGGCGTCCACCGATTCCACCAGATAGGTTCCCCGCGCCAGCCGTTCCGGAGTGCGCAGAAAGGTGCGGCCCGTCAGTGCACGGGAACGAGGGCCAAGGAACGGGCGCCATCCTGCCGTCAAACTAATGCCCGCGGTCAGGATCAGAACAAGAGCCGCGACAACTACGATCGTTTTCTTCAACAATCTTTTCATGATCTTTCTCCTCGCATCGTCTCGCGTCATCACCATCATTTCCCGGCAATCATTTCTTGATTCGGTATGCTCCCCGGTCACAGGCCGGGGAGTTCGACAAAATCAGTGTTCTGCGCCGCGCAGATCGACCAACGGTCGCCTTCGCGCTGCAGCACCACGGTCAAAACTCCGGTTCGAGTTTCCGCGAAGGCGTGTCCTGGAAGACTTTCATGTCCGCGCATCTCCCAATGCATCGGGCAGACCGCAACGTTTGGACTGATGAACCGCACATGCGTCTCCTGAATGCGGATTTCGCTGTTGCGGAAAATTCCGTGATGCAGCCAGCTCAATTCCTTTTCCAGTTCCGCACGGCTGTGCAGGTGGCGGCCAATCACGTTCACGAAATCGAGATCCTCAGCGAACGCGGCCGCGTAGGCCGGCACGTCGTGCCGGTTCCATGCCTGCGTCATGTTGGTGAAGACTTTGCCGAGCTGGGCGGTTGCCGTCGTGGCATCGAATCCTGCGTTTTCCACGATTTGGGTTGCTGCGTTCATGTTTTCATTTCTCCTTTTTGTTGGCGCGGGTTCTTAGATCCGCTGACGGAACGCAGTAAAACATGTTCGGAAAATCTTGTGTGCGCCTTATGAAAGTCTTAAGGAGAGGTTAAGAAACTTTTACGAAAGCGAGCCGCGAGGCGGGAAGCGCGTGAAGAACGGCAATTCCAGGACAAACAGAAGTGGGCAGGAGACTTAGCGGATGAGAGGCGTTCGAATCTGCATCAATTCCAGCGGGCGGGTTACCGCCAGGCTGAATCGCCCGCGGCCGGTCTTTTCGATATGGATGTGGCTCTCGCGTTCGGAGAGCCGTCGCCGCAGGAGCACCAGTCTGGCCTCCAGATTGTCGGCAATATCCGGGAGGTGAATGCGGGGGTCGAGCCGCAGTTCTTTATTCGTGAACGAAGTCCGCTTTTTCTCGGAATAGTCGCAAAGCAGAGTCCAGAGAACGCTGCCCGCCACGCCTTTGATCAGGTAATCGTCACCCACGAAAATCGTATCGTCCTCGCAGTAATGGCGAATCAGCAAGGGCTTGCCGGCGGCGACGGACGGCGCCGTTTCGCTCGGTGAAAATTCTTCGGGCGCGTCGGAGAGTTGCTGCTGCGCATGAATCATCGTTCCGAGCTGCGCCGCCAAAGCCACCAACGCATCTTCGTCGTCATAGCCGAAACGCAATTCTTCGGAACTTTCGACAAACAAGACGCCGAGCAGCCGGCCCGCCGCGAGAATCGGCACGGCGAGCTGGCTGCGCGATTCGGGCAATCCCGGCAGCGGTATTTCATTCTCGAGGATCACGCCCATGCCGCCCTGCTCAATATGGCGGCGGATCGCCCGGCCGTAGTCGTATTCGGACGTCATGTGCCCGATTCGGATGGGAGTCCGCTCGCGCGCCGCGACTCCGACCACTCCGTCCCCAACGGCAATTTCCGAGCCCACGCCGGATTCCTTGTACCCGCGGCTGGCCACCGCGTAGAGGCGGCCCGCCGGGCCGTCCAGCATGAACAGCATCGCGTGACGAATTCCGAAGTAGGCGTCCAGGCTTCCGAGCGTCTCTTGAAACAATCCTTCGAGATCCGTGCAGACGCGAATTCGTTCCGCTGTGCCGCGCAGCGCGGACAGGCAATTGCGCGCAGGCGGAGCCTGGACGGTACGGCCCGGCACGCACTCAATCTCGAGAACGCGGTAGATGTCCGACCCTCGGAGGCGAAAAACTCCGGCCATCCCGGTGTGCGACGCGATCCCCGCCAGTTTTGCTTTCATGCGCTCGAACAGCGCGCCTTCTGTTTCGGTTCGCAGATATTTGATCAACAAGCGATAACGGGCGGCGGTGTAGGGATGTACGACCAGCACACGCGCGTGCGGATTCTCCAGAATATTCTGCCGCGTCTTGTTAAAAAATTGATACGACGTAGCGATGTGCTCGTTATCCACATATTCGACTTGCGAAAGGTAGGTGACGTTCGGCGTTCCGTCGCAAGCGCAGGTCGCAATTGTTCCGGGAATAACGCCGTCCAGCGCCTCACGAATGCCGTCCAGCCGCAGGCTCATCGCTTCGCACCGATCGCGCGCCCGGCGTTGGGCCCGGGGGTTTGCGAGAACGCAGCCGAGGGTGTGAACGTAACCGCGCAGAGATCGTCGGGCTCGAACGCCAGCATGGCTTCAATCGCCTTGCGGGCAAAGCCGAGCTTTTCCAGATGATCCACAAACGCGCGGCAGTAGGAGTTCACGAGCTCGAGGTCGGCCTTCACCGCTTTTCCGACGCGTGCGTCCGACCCTTTCAATTGCAGGGATTGATGTGTGCTGGACAAAGAGAAAACAGCGGCGAGCTTTCCGTTGTCCGCGATATGAGCCAGCATTTCGCGGGCGTCGGCCTTGGGAAAAAAAAGAGTCACTTCACGAAGGTCGGTGGAAAAGCGGTATCCGACGGCTCTGGCCACGAACGGAATGTTGTCCGGCCCGCGGGAAGCTCCGAGGATTGAGAGGTGCCCAATTCGCAGGAAAGCTGCGTCTTCTCTATCCAGGATGAAAGCATGGCCGTTGGCCATAGTCGCATCGATCCGTTCCGCCGATCCGCAGGCTCCGACAAAGAGATGAGTACCCGAATTTGTAGCACTGGAGCCGAATGCAAGCAACGGTCAATGACTCAACAGTCTATTTGATGACGGAAAACGAGCCGTGTCGCGGAACGATGCGGGGAGCGAAGACCGGCGCTTGACTCAGGAGAGGCAGCGTCCGCAGCAGGTCGCAGCCGGCGTGGCCGCCAATTGCAAGCACAGAGAAGATATTCCAACCCTCCGCCCCTTCGAAACCCGTGAAGGAGGGGCCAACCTTAAAATCAAAGCGCCACTTGTCCTTTTCGCACGAAATACACTAGTGTGGTTACTATCGCCATCACGATCAGGAACCAAAACCCCACGATGTTTGCTGCATAGCCTTGCAATCCCCCGTTAGAGGTGATGGCGAACCCCCAATTCGTCGGGCCGTACAAACGAATGAGAATCGCAGCCAGGATTAAGGCGAATATACCGCTTAAGTAGTGCGGACCTCGCACTTGAGACACCTCAGAATAGTTTTGCCAAGCCTTGATTCAGCTACGGCGCGACGTAAGGCGCCAACGCCGTCGCGGCGGACTTCCACTGCCCGTCCTGTTTCACGAATACCAACAGCGACCGGTGTGGAGTAACCACGCTATTACCTTTCGCATCCGTCCAATGCCTGGTTCTACGATCAGTCGCCAGCGCGACGTCCCCATAGTCTGCCCACAACTGGAATTGGTCTGGGACAACTCCTTCGCCAGGCTTGGCATTCGGACGTGGCCTCATAATCGCCTCGCGCGTGAATTCTTTGTTGACGTCCGTCGTCGGGTCCCAGCCAAGGATTTCGAACCACTGGTCGGTAAATAATTCATCCAAATAGTCCCACTTCTGATGCATTGCGGAATCCAGCCACTTCATATCGATCGCCGCGAGCTCTTTTTCCAGTTGCTCATTCGGGCTACGGTGATTTGCGCCGCTATTGTTTGTCTGCTGGCTCGAAGACGAAGTGGTAGCGAAAGGTACGACCGGTACACCCGCCCCAGCGGCGGGCCTCCACCGACCGTTCTCATACACGAACAACCGGAGCCATTTCATAGTCGACGTGAAGGCGGGCAGGCCATTGGCATCCAGGGTTTTGAAAGCCGTGCGGTCGGTGGCGACCGCGAATTTTCCGTAAACCGCCCTTAACTTGAAATCACCCGGAAAAACTCCGTTTAGTGAGACACCGGAAGCGTTTTTAGGAGCGAGAGCAGTTTGCGAAGAAACCATCTCTGCCTTGCTCAAAACGTTCCCTCCGCCAACAACCTCGAAGAATTGCTCGCCCCAAAAATTGGCCCGCTGTTCCACGCATTCTTTTGGCGGCTTAAAATACGGTCCGGCACACAGCCACTCCTGATCGGCGTCCCAAAGCACCTTTTCCAGATCCGAGTTTTTGTCCCGCTTGCTTTGAGCCATCGCCACAGACGAAACGGCCATAAGCACTACCAACCCTAGCATCTGAATCTTCTTCATGGAGACTCTCCTCGTGAACGGTTCAGCGGGAATTGGCCTGTTCTACACTGAACGGTCTTCTGCCACAAGCGAATTATTCGTCGTGAGCAGCATCTTTCGGGTTCTAAAGGGTCGGGGCTTTGACTTCTGTTTCACCACATTGGGCCAACAAACTTTCGCCGGTGCAGCGCATTTCGTTTTCGCTTATAGTTGCGATGCGGGCCTGTAGCTCAGTGGTTAGAGCAGCGGACTCATAATCCGTCGGTCCCAGGTTCAAATCCTGGCGGGCCCACCAATATTTCAAGCGGACGCTTGCAGAGATTTCTAGGATAGCTTTCGGGGAACGCTACATCACCCTACACGCCTACACACAATGGCAGTTCTGAGTGCTCCACTTCCGCGCGGAATTCTGTGACGCCGCGTCATAAAACAAGCAGCGGCAGCCCCGACTTCTCGGTCGAGCTCATCACGCGGTGCGCACTTTCTGGGATGACGGCACAACAGCCTCAGTTCGCACCAGCATTCGGAAAGCCAAGCCATGCGTTATGAGCAGAAGGGGCACAAAGGCAATCACGATGAAATAGGCGGCGCCTAACAATCCCGGTGTATTTGCGAGCGATGTCTGGTTTCCCTGATAGAACGCGAATAGAAGATCTGCGGCTCCGAAGATATTGAATGCCCACGTCAGCACTGTTCCTGTGCGGGATCCCAGGGTAACGAGAGCGAGCAACGCCAGAATCGCGGTGATTAGATCACCATAGGCTGCCGATCGAGCGAATGCAGCAGGCAGGTCCGCGGATACAACACCTGGCACTACAAATGCTAACCCCAGAAATCTGAATCCATGCAGCAGGAGGATGGACTTCAGGCCTTCAGTGCTGGGGCGTTCTCTTAGCGCCGGCCAAAGATAGTAACGAGCGACCGCTCCCCACGCGGCAAAGCTGATTGCGACGCTAATTCCGAACAAAGCTGGATATGGCATTGTCAATCCTTTCCGGCCGTAGCTCGGCCTGGCATTTCTTGGAATCTCTCTGTTGAGCTCTTGCCCATTCACAACTTTAGATGTATATACATCTATACGGACGCAAAAACTTACGCCCCCACCGCCGCTTTTGTGCTCCGCCTAACCGATTCGTTCATGCTCTTCCAGCCGACATCTCCAAGCTTTCGTCGCAGTCTCTGCTCGGCCGCCTGCCAATACGGTTGTGCCTCCGCAAGCTGCCGCTCCCCTGCCCGGGTCAAGCTAAACAATCGCTCCCGTCTATCCCTTCCGCGTTTGGCCTGAACCCAACCCGCCTTGACCAGCAGACGTAACGTCCGTGTGAGCGTAGTGCTGTCCATAACGAAGCCTGCGCTCAGCCGTTTTTGATTGGCCTCGCCCGCGGTGGCCAGTGCCGTTAGAAGGCCGAACTGCGTAATCTCGAGTCCTGCCTTTCGAATTTCTTGATCGTAGATCCGCGTAACGATTCGCGTGAGCCGGCGCAGATTCTGACACGCGCAAGGTAGATCAAAAAGCGCGTGGGAGGCCAGCCCTTTAGATGTTTCCGCTTTCATGTTATATGTATATACATGTAGTTGGCGATTGTCAAGCGTTGGCCGTGATGTTGGGTAATTCGATGGGACCTCCTTTGCAAAGGCCACGCGGGTCCTACTTGGTCCGTGCGGAAGGAATAAATTGCTGACCACAAGTGGGAACTCAAGAATGCGGCGCATGGCGTCGGGAATTGTTTTGGCGTCCCTGCCCCGGAGCGGGACTACAATGGGCCGATGCGACAGCTTGTCTTGATCGCGGTTTTGTTCGGAGGCACCGCCGCCTTCGGTGCGCCTCCCGACCCGTGCTCGCTCAGCTCGACGGCTACGGATGCCAAAGTCGCCATCGCTCTTTCGGAGGGCCGATCCACTTTTCGAGAGGGCGAGATTATTCCGCTGGTTCTCTCGTTTACGTCCACCGCACATAACCGCTATTGGGCCGACAACCGCAATTATGACCGCAGCGGCCGGTTAGACATCGAGACTTACTGCATCGAACCCGATGCACGCGATCCACTCGCGGATTATTTCCGCGCAGGCGCCTTCATGGGAGGGGGCTTGGGCAACACTCAGCAGCTATCTGAAAAGCCATTCACCACTACGGCTGAGCTGAACGAGTGGAGACAGCCCGCGCCGGGTCACTATCGGCTGTACGTCGTGAGCACGCGGGTGTGGCGACCACCAGACGCAGCCGACGCCACTCCTTATGGCCGTGTATCTCTAACGCTCCGCTCGAACACGATTGAGATCGAAATTACCAAGGCGGATGCCGACTGGCGCGACCAGCAATTGCGGGACGCCACTGTGGCTTACCAAGGCTCGACTGACGACGAGCAGAAACACGCAGCCCGTAGATTGCGGTTTCTGAACACGAAATCATCGGCGGAGACAGTCTCGAAACTGTTCTGGGGTTTGAACGACCAGCCCGCGGGATGGGAGCTAATGTTCGGGCTCTTCGGTTCGCCGTACCGCGCGGAAGCGATTGCGGCTATGCAGCTTGAAATCCGCAGTCCCGATCATCCGGTCACGCAGGATTTCCTGCGCACGCTCACGAAGCTGGAAATCAACGCCGATACCTCGTGGGATCCGCCGGCATATGACTCCGTAACTCCGGAAGTTTGGCAGGAATTTTGGCGCAAACGGCAGACGCACGAGCGCGAGCTGATGCAGGCCGCAATCGCGCGAACAGTGGCGGCGCTCCCTCAGAAGACAGGGCGGACCAACGCGCTGACGGTGCGGTCGCTCGCGGAGTCATCCGATCTGCTCGATGCGGCGACCTCTTCGCAAATTCGAAAGCAACTGATCGCCGCGTGGGGAGACCTGCCGGAAGAGACCAGAATGGACTTGATCCAGTATCGATGGCCGCTGATCGCTGGACCGGACATGTTGCCTATCCTCAAAGAGTTTGTATCGCGCCCTGCGCCACCGTTCCGGACGATGGAAGCGATGGCTAGAGATGCGGCGATCCAACATATCTACGAGCTCAATGCCGATGAAGGACGGTCGCTGATTCTTCGCGACCTGAGCAACCCGAGAGCGCAACCTTCCCTTTCGCTGGTCAAACTTCTCTCCCCCGATGAGCTGCGGCCGACCGTCGCGGAAGTTATTGGACGGATTGAGAAGAATGACGCGCGTGAACTGGACTATCACCTGCTCGAGCTGTATGGAAACGAATCGTCATTGGCCGCAATCGAGTCGGTGTTTAACGACCGCCTGGGTAAATGGGCGTGCGAACCGCAAACCGCGATGTTGCGGTATATGCTCAGGCTCGATCCAGAATTCGGAACTAAAGCGGTGCAGGCCTCACTCGCCGCGCGAAACGTGACCGGCTGCTACCACGAGCTGCTGCAGGATTTGGGAGACGCGCTTCCCAAAGTCGAGGCATTGGCGGTCAGTGCGCTCGACGACCCGAACCTCGAGGTTGCCAACGATGCTGCACTGGCAATTGGGCGATGGGGTCCGGCGAGCGCCGAAACGGCCTTGTGGGAGCGGTTGAAGCGTTTTCACCAGGAATGGCACGGTCGCGAAGGTGAATTGCGCGCCACACCCGATTACACCAGCCCGAGTGCCCGCGCGACAGCACTGGAGAGCACGCTCGTGAACTCGATCGCAACAGGGACAAACTGGATCTGCGGCCCCGAAAAACTTGCGCGGCTCGGAGAGATAGCCTCGCCGCGGCAGCGAATACTCGTAACAAATTGGAATAAGGCATGGGAGCGGGGCGACGCGGTGATCCTCCCCAACTGGTATCCCGAGGACCGATTGAGTTTCGGGGTGCTGCAGTATTCCAATTTGGATGAGCAGCAATTCCGGGCGAAGCTCTCGCAGATGCCGAACGGGATGAAGCTGTACTTTCAAATTTGGAAACCGGGTCAGATTTCGCCGCCGGTGAGCATGGAAAAGCAGGAACAAATCTTTAAAGCGCTACGCAAATATGCGGAGCAATTCGGAGTCACAATCGAAGAGCAGAGCGGGCCGTAAAGTTCCAGAAAGCTTCCAATGGATTTACTATCGGGTCTGTGATCGAGTAGAGCCGACTCGTTACTTCTGTGAATATTTTCTCTCTGGAGCCGAACGTGATGAAGATACAAGTGCAAGGCGCACACCACATCACAATCGTTGGATCTACCAAGCAGAGCGCGGTCGATTTCTGGCAGGGGGTGCTTGGCATGCCATTCATCTTCGAACAGCCTAACCTTGGCAAGCCGGATGAGAATCACCTCTACTTTGATCCGGGCGATGGACGATTACTCACCGTATTCACCAACGAATCCAGGAAGGATGCTAGGCGAGAAGCGCCACGGGAGATCGGTTGCGTGGAGCATTTGGCGTTCAATGTGTCGCGGGCAACGTTCACGCTGGCCCCGGCTCGATTGCGCGAACACCATATCGAGTTCATACAGCGCGATCGCGGGTTCATGGACTCGATTTACCTGCACGATCCAAACGGCCTGAAGGTCGAACTCGCCTGCTACAAGTTCGAGACCCCGGAGGGGTTCCGTGCGGTGGATGTGCTTTCGAAAGCTTACTCACTCCGAATCGAACGGGGCGATCACCACATCACGGAAGAGCACCTCGCCGATGCGATCGAGTTGCTACTGGCGACTCGCCGCCGCATGGCTCTTCAGGAAAAGAGTCCGGTCACGGCACAGTAATTGATCCCTCGCCCGACGCCGTCGCGCAGGACGGGTACTACCCGCCTCGGTCTATAACGGTCAGATGATTTATTTCGCGTCGACGGCTCCGTTGGCGGAGGGAATGGGACCTTTTGAACTCGAATTGACGGGTCCTCCTTGGTCTGTGCGAGGCAATAATATTTGGGCGATTAATTCCATTCAGTGCCCCACAAATACCCACGTCTGCGTTTCAGGTGTCATCAGGTCATCAACTTCGCGGACCTTCTCTATGATCTCGTACCCCTGCTTGGACATGGCTTTCCCATGAGCCCGCATGCTCAATTGACAAGCCTCCTCATAATTCTTGGCCACAAGCGTTGCACGAACCGGTGCCGGGAACACGCTGCTGCTCCTTGGATGGCCTATCAACCTTCGGGCCGCCAGATCGCACGCCCTCGCGCCCCTCAGCGGCAAGCCAATTGGAATATCGACGAGAGTCTGCCGGGGTGAAGCCGAAAGGAGTTACGGTCCGCCCCCTGACAGAATTGCCGTATCAACCGAGTCCCAAATTAACGTTATATATTCATAGAGTAATTATGCTAGGCTCTTACACGAACATTAACATTAAAAGACGCCTGACGGTATCGCTACTGAAAGGAAGTCCGTGGGACGCTTTCTGCTGATCTTGCTCGTCTCATTTAGCTTGGACGGCCCCTTTCTTCTCGCCGCTCCGCGGTCAAGACCAGTTGCAGGCCCTCTCCGAGTCGATCACGTTAGTGGACATGCGAAATCTCGCAGGGCCTCGGTCATCGGTCATGAACCGCTCTGGTTTGAACCTAACGAAGGTCAATTTCCACTAAGCGCAAAATTTGCCACGCGAACTAATAGCTATTCACTGTTCTTGTTGCAGACGCAGATCGTGCTGAGGCCATTCCAGCATCCAGAACAATTTGCTGGCGCTCATCCCAGGAATGTTTCTCGTGCCTCGTCAGGTACTGCATTACGATTCGTCGGAGCGAGCCGAAATCCGCAGGTTGTAGGAGTTGAAAAGTTGCAGTCGATTAGCAATTATTTCAACGGCGCTGACCCGACGCATTGGCACACTCGAATTTCCAATTATTCTCGTGTGGAATACAGAAACCTATATCCCGGCATAAATCTCATCTGCCGTGGCGAGGAGTCTGTTCCGGAATTTGATTGGATTGTGGAGCCGGGCGCCGATGCGAGCCAAATTCAAATCTCAATTCGCGGGTCCAAACCGGTAATTGACCGTACGGGTGGAATTTTATTGAAATTGCAAGACGGTGAAGTGCGGTTGAAGAAGCCAGTAATCTATCAAGAGACTGTAGGAATCAAGCAGTTTGTGAATGGTCGTTTTGCGCTAAACGGAAACGATCAGATTGTATTCAAAATTGGCAATTTCGACCGAAGTCGACCGCTTGTTATCGATCCGGCTTTGGTTTATTCCACGTACCTTGGCGGGAGTAGTGATGATGAGGCGGCACAGATCTCCGTAGACGGTTCGGGGAATGCCTATGTCATCGGAACCGCGCAATCCAACGACTATCCCCTCGTTAACCCTTTGCAAGCGAATAAGACGGGTTCCTTCGAGGCGTTCGTAACAAAGTTCGATGCCTCTGGTTCGAACGTCATTTATTCGACCTATATTGGAGGAACTGCTTCAGGCCACGTTGACAGAGGGAATGCGATCGCCGTGGACGCCTCGGGTAACGCGTATCTGGCTGGACAAACGAACGACCTAAATTTTCCGACGACTCGAGGGGCATACCTACCTGCTCCCGGAGGCGTAGGGCTCTGCGGGAATTGTAATGATGGGTGGGTGGCGAAACTAGATCCAACTGGATCGTCCCTGCTCTTCTCAACGTATCTTACAGGAAATGGCAACAACATTCAGAGCCCGGCGTCCGGCGTCACCTTCGATGCATTGGGAAACGTTTATGTAACCGGAACTGCCTATCCGACGGGATTCCCGATCTCACCAGGGGCTTATAACGTTACTTCAACCGGCACACTGCATGTCTTTGTAACCAAGCTAAATTCCAATGGGTCAGCCTTGGTGTATTCCAGTTATTTCGGCGGCAACGATATCGACCAGAGTTTCGGAATTGCACTTGATTCTTCTGGGAACGCATACGTTGCAGGCTTTACAAGTTCTACGGATTTCCCGGCCACCACCGTACTTCAATGGCAAAGCGAACCTAACCAAGCGTTTGTCTTTAAACTAAATGCGAGTGGCAGCCAAATGATGTACTCGACTCTTTTCGGGTCAGCAGAAGCGTTCGGAATCGCGGTAGACAATCAGGGCAGCGCTTACATAACCGGCTTTGGTGATGATTATCATTTCCCAACCGCTGGTCCAATGAAAACCACTTTTCAAGATGATGATGCGTTTGTTTCCAAGCTTGATCCCAGTGGAACATCCTTGGTTTACTCCATTTTCGTGGGCGGCTCCGATGTCGATCAAGGCAACAGCATAGCGGTGGACAGCGTTGGCAATGCGTATGTCACGGGTCGTACTCAATCAGCGGACTTCCCCACTGTCGAGGCTATTCAAGCCAACTATAGTGGTGGAACACTGTGCGCGTACAATTGCTCGGACGCATTCGTAACGGTCGTCAGCGCCGATGGTTCACACTTTATGTTTTCCACATATTTGGGAGACACCGGTTTCGACGTTGCGAACGGGATTGCGATTGATTCTTCAGGATCGATTTATGTGACAGGAGTAACGACGTCTCTTGATTTCCCCTTGGGCCATCCGTATCAGGCAGTCCAGAAAGGAGTCGCAAACTCGTTTGTTACCAAGGTCTCCGGCGGCGTTTCAATTACACCTCAGCGGCTAGTTTTTGGACCGGCACCCCTTGGAACCTTCCAACGGCAGGGCTTGGGCACTCGGTCGATTCCTCAAAGTTTGACTTTCACAAACAATTCAAGTAGTCCGATTACTTTTACCACCGATACTTTTGAGGGGGCGAACCCCACCGAATTCAGTGCGGTGAGTGATAGTTGTGCGAATTCGGCCGTCCAACCGAGCACTTCCTGCACGATTACAGTTGCATTCAATCCAGCGGGCGTGGGCATCAGGCAGGGCAACTTGAAATTAAGCAATTCAGCACAGCAAGCACCATTCATAGTTTCGCTACTTGGCTATGGCTCGCCAGTGATTTTTACACCGACTACACTCGTATTTGGACTTCAAACGCCAGGCTCAACTAGCGCTGCTCAAACATTGACAGTTACGAATAGCGGACAGACCGCTTTGACCATCGGCTCCGTAACGACCGGTGGCGATGCTCCACAATTCTTCCCAATCCAACTGGACGCGTGCACCGGAACTACTCTCTCCGCAAACGCCTCATGCAGCGTTTCAATCTCATTTTCTCCGGTGATCATCGGGCACTTTTCGGCTGTATTGTCCGTGAATGATACAGCTGGAGACACGCCTCAGTATCTTCTTCTTACTGGAATCGGGACAGGACCCGAAGTGACTATTAGCATGTACTTTCTGAACTTCGCGAGCCAGCAAGTGGGGACCATCAGCGCGCCTCAATCGGTGATACTTTCCAACTCTGGTTCAGCGCCGCTCATCCTCACAGGCATCGCGAGTACGGTTAGCGATTTCAGCCAAGCTAATAATTGTAATTCTCCAATAGCGGTCGGCGGAACGTGTACCATTCAGATTTCTTTCACGCCGTCGCGCAACGGAGCCCTTTCGGGTGCTGTCCAAGTATCAGACAATGCTCTTGGTAGCCCACAACAAGTAGAGCTGGGAGGAAATGGTGGCGCCGGTTTCACTACGATGGTAATTTCGCCATCACAACTAAATTATGGAAATCAGCCAGTCGGCTCCAGCAGCCCTCCTCAAGCCGTGACGCTGAGGAACGTAGGCACATCTGGGGTGAACATAACCGGCGTCTCTACCACCAGGAATTTCACGCAAACAAATAACTGCCCCAGCGCTATACCGGCCGGAGCGAGCTGTACTATAGATGTGACATTTGCACCGACAGCGGCAGGGCAAATCAATGGTTTGTTCGCGTTGACGTTCGACGGAGTTGGTAGCCCTCAGACTGTTTCACTGGGAGGACTTGCAAACGATTTTGCGTTTGTGGTTTCTCCGCCAAATTCGAGCGTGATGGATGGTAGCTCGGCTTCGTACACCTTAACCGTTAGCCCGCTAGGGGGAACGTTCAGCTCCCCGATATCGCTAGGATGTTCATCCCTGCCAAGGGGAATGGAGTGCGCGTTCAACCCAGGGTCTGTAACGCCCGGAACAAGTTCACAGCAGTTGACGCTTACGATTTCGACCACAGCCTCAGGGATAGTTTCTCAATGGGGGCGACCTCGGTTGCCCTCCATCCAACTTGCACTGGTTGTATTCGCCATGTTCAGCGTGTGGTGTTTCACCTTCCAAGATGTTCAAAAACTCAGGCGCGCAGGGTCCCTTTTCATTCTATTCTTCGGATTGTGCTGTTTGTATTCGTGCGGCGGAGGGAACAGTACGAGTGTATCTCCTTCGAGTGGAACCCCTCCGGGAACATATGCAATAACGGTCACCGGAAATTCTGGATCCTTGTCGCATTCCCAGTCTGTAAATCTAACGGTGCGGTGATTCTAAGTTCCCACTTGGTTACATCCAGTCAGAAGCAGCAGGAGCCTCGCTTCCAAGAAACCTAAAATAGACGAATCCATGCCCATGTATGGCTTCCATCTCGATGTGTCGGCGCCTCCGGAGGTGGTCGAACAGCGCGTCTGAGCGGTCGTTGGCAAGGCGCCAACTTTTCGGGAGAGGCTGACATCATCGGGGCGAGGTCAATAGGCCGCGACGGCGTATGGGTCCATCGGCTTAGCAGATATGGCGGAAGCCCATCTACAAGAGCGAGCTCTCACAAGGATAGAAGCTTGTGACGCCACGGTGACGCGAGAACGCACAAATTGGGGGATAGAGAAAGAATCACAAAGTAATTGAAAATTTCAGAACCCGCCTCGGACGCATTCCAGAGCAATACAGGTATGTGTATGGAAATACTATTACTGCACTCTTAATCCGTCGGTCCCAGATTCAAATCCTGGCGGGCCCACCAATTCTTGAGCGACCAGCCTCTCTCTGCCGGCACGGGGCTCCGACGCTGCAAGATCCTCTCCACGAATTGGCGGTGAAATGAGATACAATCCCGCCGATGAGCCCCAATCAATCCGAAAAAGCAGGCATGGATCGCAGATCGTTTCTGGGCCTGATTGCCGTTCCGGCGCTGGCGCAGATTCAGCGCGACTGGACCAACAATTCGCCGGTGCGCTACCCCGATCCGGACGTCGTGGTGGTGGACAAGAGCTTTGAGAAATATCAGGTATTCAATGCCGCCATCTACCGGCACTACGTGGGGACGAAATGGGCGGAGGGGCCGGCGTGGTGCGCGCAGGGGCAGTACCTGGTGTGGAGCGATATTCCGAACAACCGGCAGTTGCGTTTTCTGGAAGAGGACGCGCACGTCACGACGTTCCGCAGCCCGAGCGGTTACAGCAATGGGAACACATTCGACTTCGAGGGGCGGCAGCTTTCCTGCGAGCATGCCGGGCGGCGCGTGGCGCGATACGAGCATAACGGCGCGGTGACGACGATCGCCGACAAGTACAACGGCAAGCCGCTCAATTCGCCAAACGATATTGTGGTTCATCCGGACGGTTCTGTGTGGTTTACTGACCCGCCCTACGGCATTCTCGGGAACTATGAGGGGAATCAGGCCAAGCCGGAGTTGAAGGAAGCCGTGTACCGCGTGGATGCCAAGACCGCCAAAATCGAAATCGTAACTGACGCGCTCGACAAACCCAACGGCATCTGCTTTTCGCCCGACTATAAGAAGGTGTACATCTGCGACACGGGCGCGCCGAGCGACATTCAGGTCTTCGACCTCGTCGATAACAAGCTGCGCAACCAGGCACGGTTCACCGACATGAAGATGAACGGCAAGCCCGGCCTGGCCGACGGAATACGGGCCGATGTGGACGGCAATATCTGGGCGGGGACGCGAGGCGGCGCCGGCGTTGACGGCGTGCACGTGTTTTCGCCGGCCGGGCAGCGCATCGGGATGATCCTGCTGCCGGAAGTCTGCGCCAATCTTTGCTTTGGCGGCGCCAAGCGCAACCGGCTGTTTATGGCCGCGAGCCAGTCGTTGTATTCGGTGTATGTGGGAACGCAGGGGGCGCACGTCGCGTAGCGGGGTTCCGCAGGCCCAATAAACACCGGGTTCCCGCCGGCAGAAAAGGCGAAACGTTGTCATTCTGAGCGAAGCGAAGAATCTCTCTTCGTTTTTTCTTATGCGTCAATCGAAGAGAGGTTCTTCGCTTCGCTCAGAATGACAAATCAAGAGATTCTTCAGATTGCCTGCAAGACTCTTCTAAATTTTCCAATCGGGCGTCGCCACGTAAGCGCGGTTAATGTCGGCTACTTTTTGTGTGCCGCAGTTGCCCATCGCCAGTTTCAGTTCGCCCTGCAGGATTTCGAGCACGCGATCTACGCCGGATTGGCCGAACGCTCCCAATCCCCACAGATACGGCCGCCCGATCCCGACGGCCTTTGCGCCCATGGCCAGCGCTTTGAAAGCGTCGGTGCCTCTGCGGATTCCTCCATCGACGAATACCGGAATGCGATTGCCGACTTCTTCCGCGACTTCGGGCAGCGCCTGAATCGTCGGGCGCAGGGTTTCCGTGGCGCGACCTCCGTGATTCGATACCAGGATTCCATCCAGGCCGTGCTCAATGGCTAGCCGCGCGTCTTCACGCGTGTCGATCCCCTTGATGAAGAACTTCCCTTTCCAGAATTTGCGCATGCGGTCGGCGAATGCCCAGTCCAACGCCGGGTTCAGTATGGTGATGCCGTCCATGTTGATGCCGTCGAACATGGGGAGCTCGTGCATATCCGTGAACGGCTCGCCTTTATGGCAGGCCGCGCATTGCGTCATGTCTTTCGGGCGAGTGCGCAGGTAGGTTTCGCTGTTGCGTCCGGTGGTGTTGTCCACGGTGAGGGCGATTACCGGGCATCCTGCCGCTTGCACTCGCGTCAGTAGCTGTTCGCACGCTTCCCACGTGCTCGGCGCGTAGACCTGATACCAGACCGGGCGGCCCAGAGCTTTGTTGACGTCTTCCACTCCTGTGGAGGAAGCCGACGACAGAAACTGCAAAGTGCCGCGAGCCTTGGCCGCTCGCGCGACCGCTGATTCACCCTCCGGCCAGAATGCCCGGTGGCCGGACGTCGGGCACAGAAAGATCGGGCTGTCATAGACGGTGCCGAAGAGTTCGACGCGCATGTCTACTTTGGTGGCGTCGTGCAGGCGGCGCGGGTGCAACTGCACGTGCTGGTATCCTTCGCGATTGGCGCGTAGCGTCGCATCGTCATCCACGCCGCTCACCATGTAGGCCCAGTGGCTATCGCGGACCTTGCGGTGTGCGGCTTCCTCGAAATCGAAAACGTCGAGGGCTTCCGCCGGGCTGCCAATGACGCTGGACGGTTGCTGAGCGGCCTCGAGCAAGCCCCTTTCTTCGAGGAATGCGGCGACTCCGCCGAGCGCCGCCACGTATGGACTCGCGGCCAGAAATTTCAGGAATTCGCGGCGAGCTGTGGATCGGGAGATGTGTTGTCTCATGATTAGTGCGAATGCTAACTCTGGCCGCGCGTTTTGACCAGCGGCGATCTGCGGGCGTGCGGGCCAGTTCAGATCGAGGCCGATCTTCAGATGCTCGGCGGGCTTACGAGATGACGACTTTTTCCTCAGTCACGAAATCGATTTCACGGCCGATGAAGGTGGCGCCATCGTCCCGCAGCCGCCTGGTGGCCGGCGAGCTCTGATATAGGTCGAACGCGGCCTGGTCCTTGAACCAGAGTTCAGCGATGCCGTCCACCTGGATTTCAAACGGCGCCACGTCCTTGCGCGTCGAGGAAGTTTTGACAATCGTGAGCGTATAGCGGCTGATCCCCGGGCAGGCGCGCGCCATTGGCGCGTGAACTTCAACCCAGTGCTTGACGAACTCTTCGTGGGAAATCTCCGGCTTCCGCGCGAGGAGCGAGGCCCGTTTGATCATCGAGCCGTCTGGTGGGACGCTCGCCTCTAGAACTTCGCCGCAGCCCACTTTCGCCGTTGCGGCGAGTGCGGCCAGCCCCGTCAGGCCGATCAGGGTTCTGCGCCGAAAGGCGGACGTCAGTTTGTTATTCGATGGCATGAGGATCTCCTTGCAGGCAAGCGGCGCAATCGGCCCGTAGAGTGTCCCGTTCACAAGACGCGCCGCAATGTGTTGCCGGCGAACTGGAAATTATTCCTTTCCGGGAAGCACATTCCCCAAAAGCGCTATTCCGGCGGCTATGAATCCCAGGCCAAAAATTACTCCGGCGAGCATCACGCTCCAGCCGGCCCACGCAGGACGCAGACCCAGGATCCCTAGAAGCAGCGCTGCGATCCACAGCACCGGGGCCCATCGCGGGAAGGCGTTGCGAACTAGCATGTCGGCGCCCAGTACCACCGCGCCTAAGAGCGTCACGGTCGCGCCGATCAGGTACGCGCTATAGCCGAAAAGACTGAGGCTCGAGCTACGCACCATGAAAATGCCGATCCAGAACACTACAAAACCAATGAAGCCGGCAAGGCCCAAACGATGACTTCGAGTGAGATAAATCCCGCACATGCCCCAAAGCAGCAGGAGATCGGTGATGAAATATGCAAATTGCTGGACTTGGATGGAGGCTGATGGGATCAGCAGGCCGTCCACGACGCGCAGCGCGCCGCCGGCAATGGCCGCGAGCGCCGAGAGCCGGACCAGCGTTTCTTTGCTCATGTGAGATTCAGCGCGTGCGATCAGTTGCTCTTACTCGCAGTATTTTTTAGCACCAGCACGACGATGCGGCCATCGGAATGAAATTCTCCTCCCGTCGCTGTCTTGGCGGTGGTGAGCGGATCGGCCGGCGTGGCGTGATCTCGCTGGATGACCAGGCCGGTGGCGGAAAGAGTGCCGTCAACGAACTCGCGCTCGCCATCGATGGCCGGATCGATCTTGTGGGTGAGGCCGTTATTGCGCTGGTCGCGCTCGAATCCGATGTCGTGGGTCGCGGCGACGCACCATAGCGGGCGCCCGTCGATTTCCCAGGCAGATTTCCAAACGCGCAAGTGATTGCGCGACATTGCCACCTTCACGGGCTCAGCGTGAGCGAAGCCGTAATCCTGGGCGCGATTGAAAAGAAACAGCGTGCTCATGGGCATCGTTAAGTAGTCTTTCTTCTCCAGCGAATCCATCAAGGCGTTCATCGCGGTGCTGCCCACTGCCTTGTCCACTTGCACCCAGCCCGCGGCGGTGAAGGTTTGCACCAGTTCATCCTGCGTGCCGACGATCAACACGTTTACCATGTCGCCGGGATTGCCGTTGGGATCGGAAACGCGGCGCGGAATTTTGGCGAGGAACTCAGGAGTGATGCCTTTGACGCGGGCATCCACGGGACCGCCAACGCTAGCGGCGTCAGCCGAGCCTTCATCGAGGACTTCGATCTTCACGTGGAAACTTCCGGAAGCGGAGGAGGCTTCGCTCATGCTCTGATTGATGCCGAGGAAAACCCGGCCGGCCACCGGGACATCGTAGTCCTTGCTTTCGCCGACCAGAAACGCCTGGGCGTAAGTATCCGAACCGACGCGGCCGATCAGCGCGCCGTGTCCCGCGTCTTTCACCGCGTATTGATGGATCAGGTCGGCCCAGCCGCGCGGCAGGCCGTTCGGCCCGAATGTTCCGGAAGTTCTCGCTTTCCCGGCATAGGAGTCGTCGGCAGGATAGGAAATTTTTCCGGTTGCGGTGAAGCGCAGCTTGGCGCCGCCGCGAACGTCGATATTCGTGTCCACCCATTCCTGTTTTGCGGGAACGTCAATTTCGTACGAATGGTTATTGGCCGAAGTGGACGAAGCCGCTTGCGCGCGGGCGGCCTGCCCCAAACAAAAGAAGGTCGCCGCGCAATATAGGAGGGCCGCAAACTCCGCGGTTGCTTTTGCTTTCTTCAATCTCATGTCAGCCCCCTTGGTCGATGATCGGATTTCACGACGCGGTTGGAGAACCCAAGGTTTGAAGAGAGCATAGACCCGGTTCGGAGTTCGGTGCAATGGCGTCCGCCCCGCGTCGGGCGGGCGGCGTGCTGTTCACCATTTTTGTATTGGCGATGGAAGAATCGCGGGGCGACGGCACCGGCTCCGATTGAGGGATGAACCCGTCTTCGCCGTTTCTTAGTGTCCGGCTGGCAGCTTTACTTTGGCCTCATCGCCGCTAAGTTCCATCGTTGTTCCGAACGGCTTTGAGAGGTCCGCCAGCCGCTGCAGAATGTATGGAGCGCGCGCGGGGGGTGCCAGCGTCGGCAAGCCGCGCGTGTCGAGAAACTGATTATTCGTGTACGGGTCGTGAATGTCGGGCTGGCCTTCGCCGACGTTATTCAGAACGATCGGCCGGAAGGTAATCGATTTCAGGGTGCGGCCCTGAAATTCCACGTAGGCGACGGCGCTTTCCCAGTTCATCGGCTCGTCGATGTATGTGAGCGTCGGCGTCAGATTGTAGATGAAATTGCCGAGGTCGTACAAAATCGGGCGGCCGTGGTAAATCTCCACGCCGTGCAGCAGCGGTGCGCCGTGCATCACCACGATGTCCGCTCCCGCGTCCACTTCGTCGTGCGTCCACTTGACCAGCCACTCGTTGGGCGCAAGGCGCTCGGGCAGGGCTTCGGTAAAAACGTTGGTGAACGAATGATTGCTGAAGACATGGTTGTGCTGGTAGACGATCACCAAGTCGGCGTTTTTGTGGGCGTCGCGAATGCTTTGGAGAATCCTTTGCGCGTCCTCCTGGTTCGGCGTATTTCCCGGCGCGCCGGGCAGATCCGCGGTCGCTTCGTTCGGCTTGCCGCCGGCGTCTACGCGCAACTCATTCACGCCCGGCCGGTCGGCCGTTGCGCTGCCTCCCGCGGCAATCAGTCCTGAGGCGCTGGCAACGAGCGCAACCGTGCCATGAGGAGTGTGCAGGTAACCCGGGGCCACGGCTTCCTTCACCGTGCTTCCAGTTCCGGCGTGAATCATGTTGCGGCTGTTGGCTTCGCGAATCGTGTTGGCGATGCCCACTTCTTTCAGGTCGAACGCGTGATTGCCGGAAAGAGAAAACAAGTTGAAGCCGAAAGTTTTCAGCGCATCGAGGGCTTCCGGCGGGGTGAGAAATCCGCGGCCATCGTGAGCTGTTTCACCCTTCTCGGCCACCGCGGCTTCGACGTTGGTGAAGATCACGTCACCCTTCAACAGCGACTGAATCGGCAGGACCGCGGCCGGCGCGGTGGCGCGCGTGTCGGAACGAATCATGGACTGACCCGCCAGGGTAATCGAAATCGTCTGGGCCTGCGGCCTTGCCGCCACGATTGCAGCGGTCAGGGTGGCGAGGCAGAATGCCGCCAGACAGATTGAATGAAATCTGAACTTTGTTTTCACTCGGCTGCTCCTCGAAATCACGGAAACTTTACGGAAGGTTCGGCCATTTCTGGCTGAATCATAACATGGCGCTGGCAGGAACTCTGTGGCACAGACTTCCGTCTGTGGGTTTTCATTTCGTCTTGGCTGACGCCGGCAGCCTGGGCTGCCGAACGGACCCCCACAGGCTGAAGCCTGTGCCACCTGGCTGCGTCTACGCTCGCGCAAAATCAATATATCCGTGCTGCACGTCCGTGCGAATCAGCTTCACCCGCAATTTGTCTCCGACGTCCACGCCCTGCTGCCCTTGCGCCAGCAGTCCTTCAATCGCCGGACGGGCCACGCGAACGAATGTTCCCTTGGGGGTCACTCCGGTAACGATGGCGTCGAACATTTCACCAATCCTGCTGCTCATGGCGACGGCGGCAATCCGCTTGGTCATCTCGCGCTCCACTTTTCGCGCGGCATCTTCTTTCAAGGTGCAGTTCTTCGCGATGGCTGAGAGCTCATCGTCCGAATAGGGCGCGGGCTGTTTTGCCAGAACCGCTTTCACTAGGCGCTGCGTCACCAGGTCCGCGAATCGCCGGTTCGGCGCGGTGGAATGCGTGTAGTCCTGCACGGCCAAACCGAAATGTCCCTCCGGCGGATCGCCGGGGCGTTCGAGGACATATTCTCCGGGCCCCATCAGCTTGATCACCGTGAGGGAAAGATCCGCGAAGTGCTCTGGATCGGCGGCCTTGCGCCTGATCAGAACGTCGTTGAGCGCTTTGGAATCGGGCTGGGCGGGAAGCGTTTCACCATGCTGTGCCGCGAGCTGCACGATTCGCGGCCAGCGCTCGGGAGTTTTTACCACGCGGCGAATGCTGGAAACGTGATGAGCCTCCAGCATTTGGGCGACCACTTCGTTGGCGGCAATCATGAACTCTTCGATCAGTTCCGTCGCGTTGTTCTTCTCCTGCTTGGCAACGTCCACGATCTTGTCGTTGAGGATGACCGGATGCGTCTCAATCGTTTCGATGTTCAGAGCGCCCCGGCGGTAGCGTTCCTTGAGCAGCGTTTGCGCGACTTGATCCTGTAACTTCAACTGCGATTGCAGTTCCGCCGATGCGGCCACTTTTGGAGGAGCTCCGCCGGTTGCTTCGAGCCAGGCACCGACCGCGTCATAGGTGAGCTGCGCCTTATTTCGCACCAGGGCCCGGTAGATGTCGCTGGATTGAACGCTGCCGTCACTCGCGACGACAAATTCAATCACGATGCTGAGCTTGTCTCCCTCTTCGAGCAGCGAAGTAACGCCGGTGGAGAGCGCTTCCGGCAGCATGGAGAAATTCCGCACACCCGTATAAACGGTGGTTGTTTGCGAGGCGGCGTGCTGGTCGATGGGCGATCCCTTGGGAACGAAGGCGTCAACGTCGGCGATGCCAACCAGCACTTTGGTGACTCCGCCGGGCAAAACTTCGGCGACTTCGATTTGATCGAGATCGCGCGAGGTGTCGTTGTCAATGGAAGACCACAGCAGGTTGCGCAGGTCACGAATGTCCGCCGCCACGGCTGCCTGTGGCGGGTGCGCTTTCAATTCATCCAGCTGTTGCTGAACCTGGGGCGGAGAATCCGGCTCGAAACCATTTTCCAGCATGGTCTGTCTGGCTGCCGCTTGAAGATCAACAGGTTGTGCAGTGTTGGGGTGCATCGGTGCTGTCGCCTTCCTTTCGGAGAAGGAAGATCATACGGTATGTCCGACCGGTCTGCGTCGATTATGATGAAACTTCCGTGGAGAACGAGGTGCGGGGTTTTTTGAAACCTTTGGTCGATGACGCTTCAACACGCCGCGGAACAAGTACGTCGCTTTGTCATTCTGAGCGAAGCGAAGATCTCTCTTCGATTTAAGTGCGAGAAAAACACGGAGAGATTCTTCGCTTGGCTCAGAATGACAGCGTTCTTTTTGGGCGGGCTCTCAAGTCGCGGCAGAGGCGAGCCAACGTTCCATCTGATTGTGATCGACCAAACCCGCTTGCTGAATCACCAGGCGGCCGTGAGAGAAAACCGCAAAGTTGGGAATACCGCGAATGTTGAAGCGCGCGGCCAGTTGTGGGTGCGCTTCTGTATCGACTTTCAACACCACTGCTTTCCCTTCCATATCCCTGGCCGTACGCGAAACTTCCGGAGCCGCGGCGCGGCACGGGCCGCACCACGCCGCCCAGAAATCGACAAACACGGGAACGGGAGAGTTCTGCACGATCTCGTCGAATAGCGCGCCGTCAACTTCGATGGGCTCGGCAACCGGCGCCAGCGGCGATTTACATTTTCCGCAGCGGCCGGTGTTCGCAAGATGCCAGGCCGGGATTCGATTTTTCATTCCGCAGTTGGGACACGCGCGAATCGCGGGCATGGCACCACCTCCAATTCATCTCTTCCAAATCAAGCCATTGGATGCGCCGGAGTTCATCAGAGGCTCACCGGCTCAAACCAGCTTCGCGGAGACGGGCGCCAACCTTGTCGCCGCTGCAAGCAGAGCGTAAGATGAGCCCATCCAACCATGAAATTCACACGACGCAATTTCATCAAGACCAGCGCGGCGGCCGGAGCCGCGGCAAGCTTGTTTGAACTGGGCGCCTCGTCCGCCAATCCCGCCGCCGGAGGAGATGCGCCTCCGACGGAATCGCTTCGTGCATGGTTGCAGGCCGATCATGACGCCCGGAAGCATAAATTGGAACTCTGCCTTCAGCGCATCCGTGAACTTGACCCGAAGATCCACGCCTGGGTGCAAGTGCGACCCGAGAAGCTCACGGTGGACGGGCCACTGTTTGGAATACCGTACGGCGCAAAGGACATCATCGAGACGCGGGAACTGGTGACCGAGTACGGTTCGCCGCTGTACAAGGGCCGCATGGGCCCGGAAGACGCGGCGATCATCCGGCAGATGCGCGCGCACGGCGCGGTGCTCGTCGGCAAAACCGTGACTACCGCCTTCGCCTACCGCACTCCCGGGCCCACGCGAAACCCTCGGAATCTGGAGCATACACCGGGCGGAAGCTCGAGCGGATCGGCAGCCGCAGTGGCTGCGGGTATGGTGCCCTTCACCATTGGAGAGCAGACCCGCGGCTCGATGATCCGGCCCGCTTCATATTGCGGTGTCACCGGCTTCAAGCCGACCTACGACCTCTTACCCATGGAGGGCGTGCTGCCCGTATCCAAAAGCCTGGACACCCTGGGCCTTTTTACCCAATCGGCGGCGGACACGCTGGGGCTTTGGAACGCGCTCGGATATTCGACCGGCCGCGACGAACAATTTGCGTTCGGGGCTGCCGAGCCGATTCCCGATTGCGATCCTGAAATGGCCAACGCTTTCCGGCAGAGTTTGTCGTTGCTGCGAAACTCCGGCATCCGTATTCAGCCTGTGAATATCTCGGATACGCTCAAAAAGCTCGACGCGGCCAACGACGTTCTGATGTTCTACGAGGGCGCCCGCTATCACGAGCCTCGTCTCAAGGAATTCGGCGACCGTTTGGATCAGCCTCTGGCGGCACTGATTCGCGACGGGCTGAAAATCCCGGAGCAACGTTACGAGGAAGCCAAGCAGTTCGTCGCCGACAGCAGGCGGGAATTCGCCGAGATGTTCAAGTCTACGCCGGTGATGCTGACGCCCGCGGCACCGGGTCCCGCGCCTCTGGGCTTGTCCACCACAGGCGATCCCCGAATGAATGCACCGTGGACGGCACTCGGGACGCCCGCTGTGACCGTTCCCATGCCGATCGCCAGCGGCCTTCCCTTGGGATTGCAGTTGACCGCCGATCTTGGACAAGATTCAACGGTGCTGCGCGCGGCGGTTCAGTTGCAAGAGCGATTCAGCGCTGGACCAACAATTTCGGCGCCGTAGTAGGCTGCGGATAATTCAAAACGTTGTCATTCTCAGCGAAGAGAGATTCTTCGCTCCGCTCAGAATGACACCACTAGACATTTTTTTCGCAGCCCGGCAAGCCGCCGGCTCCTACCGCCGCTTCAGGTTTTCGAGTTCCTCGAGCGTCCTTGGCCAGTCCGATCGCAGCAGCCGGGACAATCCGCGGTCGGCGAGGACCTTCCCACCGGTCTGGCATCGCGCGCAGTAGTTCGTTTCGTTGTCCGCGTAGCGAATCCGCTGAATCTTTTCGCCGCATCGAGGACATGGTTGCCCGTAGCGGCCGTGAACAGCCATTTCCTTGCGAAACGCCGTGACCTTTTCCGGGAAACCTGCTCCGGACTCGGCGCGCAGGCGATCCATCCAGAGCGTCAACGTGCCGCGCGTCGCGGCGAATAAACTTTCCCATTCTTGCGGACTCAGTTTTTGTGTCAGGGTCACCGGCGAGAGTTGCGCCGCATGCAGAATTTCATCCGAGTAGGCGTTGCCGATTCCGCTAACCAGGCGCGGATCGGTGAGGGCCCTCTTCAGCGTGCGGTTTTCCGCAGTGAGCGCCGCGCGAAATGCCTGGAGATCGCTGGCGAAGATTTCGATGCCGCCGGGATTGATCGCTTGCAAACCCTCTTCTCCGGCAACCACGTGCAACGACGCGCGGCGCTTGGTGCCGGCTTCGGTGAGCACGAGTGAGCCGTGCGGAAAATCGAATGCCGCCAAATTTTGCCGGCCGGACAATTTCGCTCCGGGCGGCCGCCAGTGCAAGCGCCCGGCAATCATCAGATGCAGCACCAGCCAGAGATCGCCTTCTAGGCCAATGGCGATGCGCTTGCCGATGCGCCGCAATTCGCGCACCACGCGGCCCTCGGCATCGGCGAGCGGCGGTTTCGCGGTGCGCAGCAGAAAAACGCCGGCCACGCGCACCCGCTCGAGCGGCTGCCCGACGATGCGAGGTTCCAGCGCGCTGAGATAGACCGCGATGTCTGGAAGCTCGGGCATGCGGATTAGCATGCAGGTGGCGGCGGGATTTTTGCAACTGCGCGGGGTCGGCCGAAAAGGCTGGCAAGGATTTGGTGCTGTCTAACTTGAAACTTGAGATCCAATCAAACTTCGCTTTTAGGAGGTCCGACCTTCAGGTCGGACGAATAGGAACTCACGCGTCGGGCCTTTAGGCCCTGAAGCTTCAGGGGCTGAAGCCCTGGTGAGTAACGACGTCAACGTCGGGGCTGAAAGCCCCGACCTCCTGACGACCGAAACGACGGCAACAATTCTCAACCTGGGGAATCACTCGACCCCGCGAAACGAATCCCGAATCAAGATTTCCGGAATCACGGAACGATGTCGTACGCCTGCACTACGGCATCCGTGGTGCCGTGATGATTGACAGCGATGAAGAGACGATTCAGCGACGGCACCAGAAATCCGGTAATCGAGTGAAACGCGGTGGGAACCTGGCCCAGGATGTCGTAGCGATCGCCTTCCTCGGACTTCTCCCAGACTTTGAGGAAGGGCGTGCCGATCAGATAGAGGCGCCGGTGCGCCGCGTCGAAAATGGCGTCATCGTAATCGCCCTGGCACGGCAGCGAAGTGATGAGTTTTCCGGAATCGGAATCGATGACCAGAACTTTTCCAGGGTCGCGGGCGTGAACGAACAAGCGATGATCGGCCTCATCGAAAGCCATGGAGCCGATGTTCTTGCCCTCCTGCGTGTAGGGCCAGGAAGCAACCACTTCCTGCTTTTTGCGATCGACGACGGCGACCACGCCCTTGTAATAGACGTTGACGAACATGCGCGGGCCTTTTTCCTCCAGGCGAATCGATTCGATGCGGTCGCCGTCAATCTTGATGTCTCCAACTTTCTTGTCACTCGTGGTATCGATCACGCTGATAGTGGTGTTGGCTTCCTTGGCCTGGCGGCCGCCGTTGCCCACGTAAAACATTTTGCTTTCCGGATCGTAAATGCTGACGTCGGCGTGAGCGCCCATCGGAATCGTGCCCAGCAGCTTGTACGACGTCGTATCGAAGATTTCCACCTGGTTGGGACCGCCGTCATCCACGACGTAGAGTTTTTTCGATTCCGCGTTATAGCCCATGGAATGGGGAGCTTTCGCGCCTAGAATTTTCCCGATCTGTTTGTTGGTCCGAAGATCGATGACCACGATGGTGGAGTTTTCCTCGGCGGCAAGGAACAGGCGCTGGCCCGCGGCATCCAGTGCAAAGTGGTCAAAATCGCCGTCCTTGAGACCGGGAAGCGGAATGGTCTGCACCAGTTTCAAGGGACCGGGCACTTGCGCACGCGCGTGGATCGCAAAGACGAAGACAGTTGCCAGCAAACTTACGAGCGAAATGATTCTCTTGGACATTTTCCCCTTCCCAGGCACGGATCTAACGACGCGAAACCGCCAACGGTTTCCCGTTCGTCGAAAAACCAATCGGATGGAAAGCGAACCGACGAGTGCCCGAATTTTATCCGACGGCATTGCCGGCCCGCAACGAATTTCGATCCGATTTCCTGAGTTTTTGCCGGACTGGCGCGGGCCGCGGAGGACGAAAATGTTTGACACTAATCGGTGGCGTATGGGAATCTCAAGACAGGCAATCATCTGCATGCAAGATCAGCGCAAACTGGGTTCAGGCGGACTCAGCACATTCTGCTGGAGAGGTGTCAAAATGCGGTCCAAGGCAGCGATTTTTCTCGCCGGATTGGTCTGTTTTCTCGCGGTGAGCGTCCCGACGTTCGCGCATCATGGCAATTCGGCGTATGACATGTCGAAAACCGTTGCGGTGAAGGCGACTATCACCAAATTCGAGTACAGCAATCCTCATACGCAAGTCTATTACGACGTGACGAATGACAAGGGCGAAGTCGAGCACTGGGTCGCGGAAACCACCAATCCCGCCATGCTGAACCGCGTGGGTTGGAACCGCGACACTCTCAAACCCGGTGACCAGGTAACCCTGTGGGTCAATCCGAACAAGGTCGGCGCCAAGGTGACTTTCCTGCAAAAAGTTACCATGCCCGATGGCAAGGAACTGTCAACGGCGAAAGCGTTTTAGCCGCCTCCGCGGGACGTTCCGCGAAGTCGCGGCCGGAAACGAAATCACCGGGAATGTCGAATTGACTCGAGGAGTTTTACATGCGTCAGCGGTACTCGATTTCGGTTGGTGTGTTTGCAGCCGTGATGGCCTGTTCAGCTATCGGGTTTGGCCAGACGGCTGCCGCGCCCAAAAACAACAGTTCTCCGGCCCCATCAGCTTCTTCGGTCAAGACTCCCACGAAAGATTCTTCCGCAAAACACTTGTCGCACGACCTGTCCGGCGTGTGGATGCAATATGACGACGGCACCGCTCCCGGATTCGCGCGCATGAACGGAGTGGATGACCGTACCCGCCCTCCCCTGACTCCTTGGGGGCAGGAAAGATTTGACGCTGCGAAACCCCTGATGGGGCCGCGAGCCGTCGGCGGGCAGGAGGACAGCGCCGCCCTGCACTGCGATCCCAGCGGCCCACCGCAGCTTTTGATTCTTCCCAATCCCTGGGAAATCGTTCAGATTCCCGGCCGCACCTTCATGTTTTTTGAGGAATACCATATCTGGCGCACCATCTGGACCGACGGCCGCCCGCTGCCCAAGGATGTCGATCCCAGTTGGCTCGGGTACTCGGTGGGCCACTGGGAAGGCGACACGTTTGTGGTCGACACTGTTGGCTTCAATGACAAAGTCTGGGCGGATCTCTCCGGCAATCCACGCAGCGAACAGATGCACCTGACGGAGCGCTACCGGCGGCTGAATCATGACACGCTCGAACAGCAGATCATCATCGACGATCCCAAGTCGTACACAAAAGTGTGGGTCAGCCCGCCGAAGCTGCACAAGCTCGAGCCGAAGTGGGAGATCGCGGAATGGTTTTGCGCTTCCAGTGAATTATCAACGTACGACAAGGACGTGAGGAAACCATCGGGTGGAGCGAACGAGTCGGGAAAGTAGAGGAGGAGGTGGAAGTGAAGGAAATAGAGGAAGTGAAGGAGGTGGAGGATCGAATCGCCGCCGCGAATTTATGTGCGGGGAAGTTTTCCGGGCTTTCCTTTCCTCAACTTCCTTTGCTTCCTCTACATCCTCTACTTCCCTCCCTCAGACGAAGTCCTCGCAGAATTCACGCCGTTCGTTTTGTCGCGTTGCTCGCCACCGTTGCGCTGAGTTTCTCACCCACGTTATTTGCACAAACGAATTCCCAGCCTGACAAATCCGATGCGCAGGCAGCGAAGGCTTCCGACACAACCTCCCAGCCTCTTTCCCACGATCTTTCCGGCGTGTGGATGCAGTATCGCGACGGCGATGTTCCGGGAACTCCGGGCATGAACGGGGTGAATGAACACTTTCGCCCGCCTCTGACGCCCTGGGGACAAGAGCAGTTCAACAATGCGCGTGCCTTGCAAGGCGCCAACGCCGTTGCCGGCAAGGAAGACACTTCTGTGTTGCGCTGCGAGCCGAGCGGGCCGCCGCAAGTCTTGATTCTTCCCAATCCGTGGGAGATCGTACAGATTCCCGGCCGGGTGCTGATGTTTTTTGAGGAGCAACACATCTGGCGCGAGATCTGGACGGACGGGCGCGCGCTGCCGAAAGATCCCGATCCGAGTTACCTGGGATATTCGGTGGGACACTGGGAAGGCGATACCCTGGTGGTCGAGACGGCAGGATTCAATGACAAGGAATGGGTCGACCTATATGGAAATCCGCGCACTCCGACGACGAAGTTGACCGAACGTTACCGGCGATTGAATCACGACACTTTGGAACAGCAAATCATCATCGAAGATCCGAAAGTTTATACCAAGCCGTGGGTCAGCCCTCCCAAGCTGCACAAGCTCGAGCCCGGCTGGGAACTGGCGGAATGGTTCTGCGTGCTGGACGAGAACCATGATTACGACCAGGTGGTGCGCAAGCCGGCCGGCGTCGCACCCACGACCGGGAAATAATCGACCAAGGGGAATGAAATAAACAATGCCGACTGCGCGCCGCGACTCTCGTTCCAGTTCCAAAAATTTGTTGGTTTTTTGTAGCGCACTCCTGACAGCCGCGCTCACGCTGGCTCTGCTGCCCGCGGTAATCGGCGCCCAATCTGCGCAGCCGTGGCATCTTCCGGATATTCCATGGGCCTTTCCGATTCGTGACAAGGTGCAGCCGACGATTGACGAGCGCAGCGGGCCGATCCACGTTCCCGGCAGCTCCAAGACTTACACTCAGGATCAGATTGATGACCTCGCCAATCCACCGGACTGGTTTCCCGACGAGCACGCGCCGATGCCCAAAGTGGTCGCCCACGGCGGTGGTGGCGAAACCCTGGGCTGCGCTTCCTGCCACCTGGCCTCGGGGCTCGGCCATCCGGAATCGGCAAATCTTGCGGGAGTTTCCGCCGAGTACATCGAGCGGCAACTTTCTGACTTCAAGGCCGGACTGCGAATGGGCGAGGCCATGAACGACATGACCAAGGACCTGACCGACGAAGACGCCCGGCAAGCCGCGGAATGGTTTGCAACGCTCAAACCGAAAGTGTGGCAGCCGGTGGTGGAAACCGATCGCGTGCCGAAAACTTTTATCAACCAGCACCTGATGCGCATGCCCTTGCCGCACGGCGGCGATGAACCGATCGGCAATCGCATCATTGAATTGCCGCAGGATCCAGCGCGAGCCGAAAGCCGCGACCCGCATTCTGGATTCGTTGCATACGTTCCGAAGGGCAGCATCGCCAAGGGCAAGGAATTCGTCACCACGGGCGGCGGAGGAAAATCGATTCAGTGCGTGATCTGCCACGGGCCATCGCTCAACGGCCTGGGGGAAGTGCCGCCGATCGCCGGGCATTCTCCGATGTACCTGTTCCGCCAGCTCTACTATTTCAAGGACGGCTCACGGCACGGGACGCTGGGCGCGCTGATGAAAGCCGTGGTTGCCAACATGTCGCAGGACGACATGCTGGCGGTGGCGGCTTATGTGGGTTCGCTGCAGCCGGGTAGTGAAGAGAGTTCTACGGCCGCGCCTTCTGGGATTTCCGCTCGGAAGTAAGTCGGGAAAGATTTAGCGAATTTTGCGGAAAAACTAAAAACACTGTCATTCTGAGCGAAGCGAAGAATCCCTCCTGGGTTTTCTCGCAGGCTACAATCGAAGAGAGATTCTTCGCTTCGCTCAGAATGACAACACGAAGCCTTTTCCACGGCCTGTTCAGACCTGCAGGACAAATTGCTTACTTCCTAAAATTTTTTGGCAGGACTTCGATTCTCCGCCTTCGCGCGCAAAAGCGACAGGCTGAAGCCTGTCCTACTTTTCCGGGCTGCGGGACGATACGTATGCGGCCAGTGAGATGATGTCGTCCTGAGTGAGATTGGCGACCACGCCCTTCATCAATTCGTCCATTTCGCTGTTGCGAGCTCCTACCTGGAATCCGGCCAACTGGCGAACGATGTAGTTGGGCGAGTGGCCAGCGATCTGCGGCACGGGACCCAGTCCCTTGAGCTCCGGTCCGTGGCAGGCCACGCACGCCGTGGTTTTTCCTTCGCCGCCAGTGGTGGCAAGAGCTTCACCCTTGGCGAGGCTGCCTTTCGGAACATACGCGACGAATCCCGTGTGCGGATCGCGGCACGTCACACGCTCCGGATCTTCCGGCACTTCGATGATTCGTGCGCCGATTGGCTCCATTTTTCCGCCGGGCCGCACGTATCTCCGACGTCCGTCATTCATGTAGGTTTCGGGAACCATGTCCGTTTCAACCACGCGGATCCACTGGCGCGGCTTCTGGGCGGAAAAATAGGCGGCCGCTTCCTGAACATCCTCTTCGGTCATGCCCTTGGCAATTTCGCTCATGCGATGCCGCGGATCAGTGCGGATGCCCTGCTGAAACTCATGCAGCTGGGTCTTGATGTAAGCGGCGGTCAGGCCGGTGAGATTGGCCGACTCCGGGTGTCCGCTGCCCGATGCTAGATGGCAGGACGCGCACCCCGGCGTTGCCTTCCCTTCTCCGCTGGCGACGACTTTGGGATACGGCTGGTGCTCCTCGGGATACCAGTCCGGGGGATTATAAATGTCGTCAATCTGTCCCTGCGTGTAGGACCTGGTGCTGCCCGGCAGATGCTTCACCTTGCTGTTGTCTTCGGGCGGAAAGTCCGGTGAGGGCTCTGGGAACGCCCAGGAAAGGTCCATGCCGTTCAGCCATCGCGAATCGGGCGGAGGGCCGCCGAACGCGGGAACAAAAACGAGACCGAGAGCCAGGATCAAGACCACAAGGCGCATGAAACCTCTCCAAGAATATGATTCCGGTCCTGTCAATGGCGGGTTCCAGGTTCGGCGTTCTGCGTGCGGATTCCTGGGCTCATTGCGCTGCGATAGAACCGTGTCGATTCACTCTATACAAATTCAATCATGAATCAGTTTCAGAGTAAAGATTGGACTTGTTCAGTTTGTCGCGCCCACCCGATTTCTAGCGGGCTGCGATGTTTTTCTCGCGCCGGAATTTGCCGCTAACCGCGCAGGCGCTCCGTCGCCTTTTTGGAAACGGGCGGTGTGGGCAGCCAGCTCTCTCCCGGCTGCAGGATGAACGTGTGCTGCAGCGAGTACCAGGGGCCAGACGCTTCCGATGCAGGCGCAGGCTCATTTTCATGGAATTCGTAGCGCGCCACGAGCGCCCGGGTCACGCCGAATTGCGAATCGGTTTCCAGGTGCGGGTCGTCCGGCGAATAGATCTGCGAGGTAATCGTCTTGTAGCCCGGCTTGCAAACCATAAAATGCAGATGGGCCGGGCGAAAATTGTGCCGCTTCTGGGCGTTCAGCAGAGCACCGACCGGGCCGTTGGTGGGAATTGGGTAGCCCGCGGGCTTGATGCTGCGGAAACTGAATTCGCCGTTGGCATCGGTGGTGAATTTTCCGCGCAGGTTCATCTCCGCCTGTTCGGGATCCTGATTTTCGTAGAGGCCGACGGGTGACGCGTGCCACACATCGACCTCCGCACCGGCGATCGGTTTGCCTTCGGCGTCGCGCACCCAACCTTTGAAAAAGAGCGCCGGGCCGGGAGTATCGGAACGAAGCAGCGACCCGCCGTTTTCCGTCCTCGGCGAATCCGCTCGCCAGAATGGACCGAGCAGGTTGGCGGAACTTTCGGTGGCCGCGTTCGGACCATTGTTCATCAGGCAAACCAAAGTGGAAACACCCAGCGTTCCGGCGATGAGCCGGACCTCGTTGTGGCTCTCGGTGGTGAGTTGCCCGAGCGCAGCGACGTATTGGATGGCCCGATCGAATTCCTTTTCGGTCAGGTGAACTTCGCGCACAAACGCGTGCAGGTGCCGCACCATCGCTTGAAGAATTTCCTTGGTGCGCGGGTCAGGCGTACGCCGCGTTTCGTCAAGAACGGCCTGGGTAACTTGCTCAAGATTTTCAATGATCATGATAAAAAACTCCGAAAAGTTCCGGGCGCACGTACGCAGTCTCTTCCTTTACTTCCTTTACTTCCTCCGCGTCCTCAATTTACTATTTCGTCGTCGCCGGAACCCCCGCCGGCTTTCTTACCGCATCGCCATAACTGTTTTCCTCGTCCGGAATGCAGAAAAATTCCGCGATCTCCCAGCTCGGTTCGAGCTTGAATTTCTGCGGCGGACTTACCCACGGCTTGGTGTAGGCCTTCGGATCGTTCATGATGATTTGCATTTCCAGGGTGTCATGATCCAGCCGGCGGTAGCGCTCCGTCAGGTGCATCTGCTCGCTGCGCGGATTTCCGTAGGAGTCGACCCACGGCTTGTCATTGAATCCGACGGTATCGACGACGAACGTGTCGCCATCCCACTTGCCGACGGCGTAGCCCAGGAAACTCGGATCGGGATCGGTGGGCAGCACGCGCCCGTCAGCCCAAATGGTGCGCCACAAATGATACTGCTCAAAGAACATGAACATCCTGCCAGGCACCTGAATGATCTCAAACGGATTCGGCAGAACCAGTGATTTGGGAACGGCTTCAGGTTCGCAGTGCAGCGCCGGATTATTCTCCTTGCCGGCAACGGCCCTCGGGCCAACCAGCGGGGCCGCCGCGTCGAATTTCGCCTGGCCCCAGGGCGTCAGCGGCGGGCGCAATTTTTCGTCGATGCCGTCCATGTGGATCGAGTATGGCATCCAGACTCCCGACAAATCGTGCGAGAGGGCCTGAGTGGGCGCGGAGGTTGCCGGAGACGCGGAAGATTTTCCGGTTTGCGCCAATGCCGGAGCAGCGGGCGCGAACGCGAGGATGATTGTTGCGAGAGCGATCGCCGGTCCGCCAAGCAACTTCCCCAGTGAGATGTCGCGGCGGTAGCAATGATCCAAGTTTTGTATTTCAAGAACGACGTTACGCTGGTTCATGAGCCTTTTTCTCCCCGTAATTTTGCTCCGCGCGAACAGCTGGAAAACTTATTTCGGCGCTGCCGGAACGGTTCCGGCCGGCAACCGCACGCGGTCCGAGTACTGATCCTCTTCATCCAGCACGCAAAAGAATTCGCCTAGTTCCCAACCCGGTTCGAGTTTGTAAATTCTCGGCGCGCTGGTCCAGATGCCAGTGTAGGCCTTGGGATCGTCCATGATGATTTGTATTTCCAGATTCTGCGAGCCGATCCGCCGGTAGCGTTCGGTCAAATGCATTTTTTCGCTGCGCGGATTGCCGTAGGAATCGACCCACGGCCGGTCATTCAATCCGATGGTATCGACGACGAACGTGTCGCCCTCCCACTTGCCCACTGAATAGCCCAGATAACTTGGATCGGGATCTTTCGGGAGCGGCCGCCCATCTGTCCAGATTTCGCGCCACAGGTGAAACTCCTCGAAGAACATCAGCGTCCTTCCCGGAACTTGAACGATCTCAAACGGCTGGGGAAGGATCAGCGATTTCGGCACCGATTCCGGCTCGCAGCGCAGTGACGGATTATTTTCCTTGCCGGCGACGGCGCGCGGCCCCATGAACGGAATCGCCGCGTCAAACCTGGCCTGCCCCCATGGCGTCAGGGGCGGCCGCGTCTTTTCATCGATTCCGGTGACGATCGGAACTCCGTTCACTCGCTCGTCGGGATACTGCATCCAGACGCCGCTCAGGTCGTGCGGCAGGGGCGTGCCCGGAGGCGGCGGCGCGGGAGGCTTCGGATTGCTAGCCGGCGGGTTGTTCGCCGAAGGATTGCTCTGCGCTGACACGTTGACGGAGAAAAGCGCGAGCGCCACCGTCAGGGCGGCGACGGAACACGCGAGCCGAAACCATGAGAGCAGCGATCGTCGCGAGCTTCTGGGTAAAAAGCGCCGCTCTTGAGATCCAGTTGCACCAACGGCGGTGCCGTCGTTCATGGGCCTTTTTCTCCCTGGCCTACTTCCGTGGCGCGGGCGCCACGCCCGCGGGCTTACGCACAGCATCGTCATACACTTTGTCTTCATCCAGAACGCAAAACCATTCGGCGATTTCCCAGCCGGGCTCGAGCTTGTGAAGCTTCGGCGGGCTGACCCAGGGCTTGGTATATGCCTTGGGATCGTCAATCGTGATTTGCAATTCCAGTGTGTCTTGATTCACGCGCCGGTAGCGCTCAATCAGGTGCGTCGCGTCGCTGCGCGGGTTGCCGTAGGAGTCGTCCCAAAGCTTATCGTTGAAGCCGATGGTATCGACAACCAACGTATCGCCTTCCCACTTGCCCACCGAATATCCCAGGTAACTCGGATCGGGATCCTTCGGCAGCGCGCGGCCGTCCGTCCAGATCTCGCGCCAAATGTGTCCCAACTCAAAAAACATCAGCACCCGCCCGGGAATCTGGACGATCTCAAAAGGATTGGGAAGATTGAGCAGTTTTGGCGGGCCATCGGGCTCGCAGCGCAACTCAGGATTGTTCTCGACGCCGGGAACGGCTCGCGGGCCGACCAGCGGTTTCGCGGCATCGAACTTGACCTGCCCCCACGGCGTGAGCGGAGGGCGCGTGCGATTGCTGACCGCATTCATCCCGGGAACGCCGGGCACATCGCCGTCGGGATATTGCATCCAGACGCCGGAGAGATCGTGAGCCAGGGCGGAGGACTGCTCGGAGACGGCCGCCGGAGACTGCGGAGCTCCTGCCAGCGAGTCCGTCTGCGCGGTAAGGCCCACAGCAAACAATAGATTCACCGCCAGAAAAGCAACGAGGCCCGCGAGGCGCGAGAAATTTGCTGCGACGTTCCACGCCTCGAAATAAACTTTCTTGCAGGCTGAGTAAAAATAAAAACCCCTGTCATTCTGAGCGAAGCGAAGAATCTCTCTTCGATTTAAGTATGAGAACGTAGACAAAAACCGAGAGAGATTCTTCGCTTCGCTCAGAATGACAGTACGAAGCTTTTTTCCCGCAGACTGTTTTGAATTGTTGGGCATTCTGTTTGGCGCTTCGCAAGCGTGTTTCGCAAGGCCGAATCGCGAATCCCCGCGATATTATTTTGACGCCGGCGCGACGCCCGCCGGTTTTCTGACGGTGTTGTCGTAGGATTTATCTTCATCCGCGATGCAAAACCACTCGGCGATTTCCCATCCCGGCTCGTGCTTGTAAAGTTTTGGAGGGCTGGTCCAGACCCTGGTGTACGACTTCGGATCGTCGATGACGATCTGCTGGGAGAGCGTGTCAGGATTCAATCGGCGATAGCGTTCGGTGAGGCGCATCTCGTCGCTGCGCGGGTTGCCATACGGATCGGCCCACTGCTTGTCATTGAATCCAGTGGTCTCTACGACAAACGTGTCGCCGTCCCAGTGGCTCACCGCATAGCCGAGGTAACTTGGGTCGGGATCTTTCGGCAGCGTCCGCCCGTCCGCCCAAACCGTTCGCCAGATGTGCTGCTCCTCAAAAAACATGAATACCCGCCCGGGAACCTGAATGATCTCGAAAGGATTTGGATGATTGAGAAGTTTCGGCGGGCCGTCGGGATCGCATTTCAGCGAAGGGCTGTTTTCGTGTCCGGGGATGGCCCGCGGCCCGAGCAGAGGCTTGGAAGCGTTGAACCGTTCCTGCCCCCACGGCGTGAGCGGAGGGCGAGTGGCCTGATCGACGGCGTTCTTGCCGGTGCCCGGAGGAACGTCGGTGTCCGGATAGGGCATCCAGACTCCGGACAGGTCGTGCGAAAGCGTTGCGGCGTCTTCGGCAATTTTCGTTTCGGGGGATTTCCCGGTTTGCGCGGATGCGTCCGGCGCAATGGCAAGGGAAATTCCCAGCATTGCTATGATTCCAGCGAAGCGTGCCCGATGCTTCATCGGCTGTTCTCTCCCGTTTCTGATCGTCAGGCACACAGCGGAAGTACGAACTTGTTCAAAACTATTCTGCACAAAATTTATGCGTTGCCTTGCCCGAAACTATAGTTCCGCACATCACACGAATCAAGTCCCTGTAGGACAGGCTTCAGCCTGTCTGGTTTTGATTAGCGCCATGCGTAAATCTAAACCAGACAGGCTGAAGCCTGTCCTACGCGATTCGCCAGCGACCTCTAGCCGCACGGCTAGGTCCGCACCTAGCCGATTGACGGATGTGGACCGTTCCGATCTCTGGCATCTTGCGCAAGGAGGTTCTCTGAAAATGTCCACACAACTCATCGATCTTTCCGACGCGCTGGCCCGGGAAACCGAGCACGCGGCTTCCAGCATTGTTGCCGTGCACACCGAGGCTCGAGGTTCTTCCAGCGGCGTCATCTGGCGCAACGGAATCATCGCAACCGCGGAGCACGCTCTGCGGCGCGACGAAGACATTCACGTGACGCTGCCCGATGGCCGCGTCGCAGGCGCCACGCTCGCCGGACGCGATGCGTCCACCGATCTGGCGGTTCTCAAATGCGCGGAAGCCGTGTCGCCGGTTTCTGAATCCAGTGACGCCGCGGCAATCAAACCGGGCAGCCTGGCGCTGGTGGTGGGGCGCACGCGCGCCAGCGGTCCAGTCGCGGCGCTGGCTACCGTCAGCCTGGTGGCCAACGAACGGCGAACCTGGGTGGGCGCTCCTCTCAGCCCGTACATCCGACTGGACGTTGGGCTACAGCCCACGGCCGTGGGCGGCGCAGTGATCGACGCGCATGGCCGGGCGATCGGTATTGCCACGCCGCGCTTCGCTCGCTTCGGGGCGATTGCCATTCCCGCCGCCACCGTGAATCGCGTCGCCGACGCCCTCCTGAAATCGGGCCATATTCCCCATGGCTATTTAGGGGTCGGGCTGCATCCAATCCGGTTACCGGAGGCGCTGCGCCAATCGCTGCAGCGCGCCGAGAAAACCGCGGCGATGGTGGTCGAAGTGGAGCCGGAAGGACCGGCGCACAAGGCGGGCATCATGATCGGCGATTTGCTGATCTCGTTCGGAGCGCATGCGATTACGCAAGTGGAAGACGTGCACGCGCAACTGGCGTCCCAGGCTATCGGCAAGCCGGTGGCGGTGAAATTGCTGCGCGGCGGCGCGCCGCTGGACGCCACGATTATCGTTGGCGAGCGCCCTCACGGAGGCCAATGACATGTCCCTCCCCAAATTTGGCGGTGGATTTGGCCAAGGATTCGGCGAAATCGCGGAGCAGTTGCGCCGCTCGACGGTCCTCATCCAGTCGGGCGGGCGGGGCGCCGGTTCCGGAGTCATCTGGTCCGGCGACGGACTGGTGGTGACCAACGCCCACGTGGTTCGCGGCTCGCGAGTGCAAGTCCAATTGTGGGACGGCCGCGAATTTGAAGCTCGCGTCGCTGCTCGCGATTCGCGCCGCGATTTGGCGCAACTGCGCATCGAGGCTGCGAACTTGCCGGCCGCCTCCGGCGGTGACTCCTCGCAACTGCGTGCCGGCGAACTAGCCATTGCCATTGGCAATCCGCTGGGCTTCGTCGGAGCGCTGGCCACCGGCGTAATACAGGCCGTGGGCCCGCTTCGCGGACTGGGCGCGCAATCCTGGGTGCAGGCGGACGTGCGACTCGCTCCGGGAAATTCGGGCGGGCCGCTGGCGAACGTACGCGGCCAGGTGATTGGCATCAACACGATGGTCGTGGGCAGTTTGGCGCTGGCGATTCCCAGCAACGCGGTGCGCAATTTTCTGAACGAGGGGCCCGCGAATGCCTGGCTCGGTGTGACTGTTCATCCCACGCTCGTTCCGCTAAATGTAAGCGCGAGCGGCGCGAAAAAAACATTCGGACTCGTGGTGCTCGAAATCGAACCAGGCAGTCCGGCGGACCTGGCCTCACTCTTGCCGGGCGATATTCTGCTCGGCACGGAGGAAAAATCCTTCAGCGCGGTGGAGGATCTCGCGGGCGCTCTCCAAGGCGGCGGACAGCGCGCTCTGCGGATTGAATTCCTGCGCGGTGACTACACACGAATTCGTCGAGTCACCGTGCAGATCGGTAGCCCGCTGGCGGCGGGGAGTCCTGTGGCGGCGTGATCCGCGTGTTCATCGTCGCTGCATCACCGCTGGCTCGCGCGGGCCTGGAAAATCTGCTGGCGGCGCGTGATGTCGCGGTGGCTGCGAGCAGAGCGACGCTCGAGGCCCTCGCGGAAATTCTCAGCGATGCGGCGCCCGATGTGGTGCTGGTCGATACGACGGGCGAACCTTTCGAGGCGGCGCTGGAATCCATCGTGGCCTCGGGCCTTGCGTCGGACGTGAGCGTGGTCACGCTTGGCGATGGCTTGACCGCCGCGGCTTCCGCCGAAGCGCTGCGCGCCGGGATTCGCGCGGCGCTGCCCGGGGACATTTCTCCGGATCAGCTGGTCGCGGCGCTGCACGCCGTGGCCGGTGGTTTGCTGGTGCTGCATCCCTCGCAGGTCAGCGAAGGGCTTCCGGCAAGTTCGGCGCCCGCTCGCGCGTTGGATGAACTGGCCGAGGCGCTGACGCGCCGCGAACTCGAAGTCCTGCAAATGCTGGCCAGCGGACGAAGCAACAAGGAAATCGCGGCGCGGCTGAAGATCTCCGATCACACCGTGAAATTCCACGTGGCGTCAATTCTTGGCAAGCTGGGCGCGAGCACCCGCACCGAAGCTGTGTCGCTCGGCATCCGCCGGGGACTGGTTCTGCTCTGAAGCTAATATCGAAGGACGTCGTCGTAGGACAGGCTTCAGCCTGTCTGGTTTTGTCTAGCAATCTAAACCAGACAGGCTGAAGCCTGTCCTACTGGATGCGACATCCTATTCCTCCGCGATCATGCTCGAGGCGAAGAACGTCTGCGACAACCGGTCGCCCCACACTTCTTTCACTTCCAGCGCAATCGCGTAGGGCAGAAACCGGTCGAGATCCTGCGTCTCGCCCGATTCCGGATTCAGCCGGTTCAAGCGGTCCTGCTCGGTCTTCAGAAGAAACTGCCGAAAGCCCTCGATTTCGTCGCACACCTGGCGTCCCAGCGGCGATTTTCTTTTGAGCCACGGCGCCCATCCGAGATTAATCAGAACAAAGGCCGCGACCATCACGGCGAAAGTAAGCGAGACGCCGACCGTGAGATTTTTCAGGAGCAATCCGATCGCCGCGCCAAACACCGCGACCGCCGCCGTGGCCGGAAGCAATCTCGTCCAGCCCACTCCCGTCTGAATCGCCCCTCGCCAGGCCGACGCCAGCGAAAATTCCACGATCATCCCGATGATCAGTCCGCAGAAGAGCACCCACAACGTAAAAAACACCGCGGCGGAAGCATCGCGGCCGTGGGCGGTAAATGCCAGCACCAGGGCGCAGGCGAACGTGGCCAGCACTCCTAGTGCGATCACTCCGGTATGCCGGACGAGATATTTCCCGCTGAGACTTTCCGCCAACTCCTGATGGACATGCTGAACGTAGCGGCCGTTCTGAGCGGCGTTGCGCTGCTCCATCGAGCCGGTCAGCTCGATGGTGGGACCATCTTCAAACAGCGTGTACAGAATATCTTTTTCCTCGGGCGCCAGCGCGGCTTCCGCGGCCTGATCGCTCATCAGCCGTGACAGCCGGTATTTTCCACTCGCCGATTCCACGCGCAGGCAGCGGCGAACGGCGAGCTGCGCGATGACCGCCGCGAGCGAACGTCCATCGGTTTTGCCGAACGCGATGAAACGGGCCGCCGCGGGGGAAAGTCCATCGGGGGGTTCATAGCACGCGACCACTGTGCCGCGCTTGGGCTCAGGACCAATCCAGAGCCAGGCAATCAAGTAGTAGAGAAACAGCGCGGCCGGCGCGCCCAGCAGCCAGCCGTCCCGGCGAAAGGCTTGCGCCCGCGATGTGCGGATATACCCGGATGGCCAGCTGATCGCCAGGCTCAGGCTCTGCCGCGGCCCAACGTTCATCGAGCGATAAACGATCGGTCCGGGCCCATGATCGAGGCGATCTAGGGTGGTTTCCGGCTTGCGGGGGTTGCTCACTCCGCGTCCGGCAACTCTCGGATCGATCGTAATCTTGTCGTCCGGGATGGCGCTAGGCAGACGCACGGAAAGAATCGACTCCTCAATCGGGGCTTCGTGCCCGTGCCCATCGGAGTTCCAGTAGAGCGTGTCGCGCGAGCCGCCCAGCGTCAGTCCGGAATAGACCAGGTAGCGAATCACGAAATGGTGCCGGCTGGAGTCGAACGGAGCGCCTTGCTCGCCGATGGACAGTTGCGGATAGCCCCACGCGCTGCCCTGCTCGTATCCAATGGGCTTGCGATCTTCAAGCACTTCCAGAATCTTCACGCGAATGCCGTTGTCCGTTTTGTATTCGCCCTTGTACCGGGTATCCCAGCGGTCTTCGTCCGAGATGGGCAGGACCCGCTTGAAACCGTATTTGTAAAACGAGGCGGCGTTGTTGACGGCAATTTCCTCGTCTACCTCGAAGGTGCCGTCCTCGAGAACGGTTACATCGGCGCGGAAAAGGGTAATCCCAGAGAAAGACGGAGAGTCCGCCCGCGCCGGCCCGCCGACGCAGATGACCGCGAGAAAAATCGCGAGATTTAACCAGATCCGGCGCACATTGCCTCGGAATCCAACAGAAACTGCGGTACACGCTATGTTACGCGGAAGAAGCGACTCCCCGACAGGGCTTTTGAAGCGGGCGAAACCTGTCATACACTCCGCCTTCGCCAGCCTCGCAGTCGCTGAGCGGCCCGGGTAGGCCCATTAAAGGGCCTCCAAGCTTGCGCGGGAGCGGCAAGCCACCTCTTTGGATAACCCAAACGGAAGACAGTATGGCTTTTAAACCCCGCTTTTGTTATAAGCGAGGGGTCCAGTTTGGTACCGGGATACCACCTGCCCGGCGCCTAACTTTGGACCTCATGGAGATTGGGTCATGAGCATTTCTGCCG
>Ga0209168_10000364_pt1 | contig 47930 bp, 40 predicted proteins | sample Coa_R1_FD_187156 | JGI IMG/M metagenome (GOLD analysis project Ga0209168, IMG submission 187156) | Surface soil microbial communities from Centralia Pennsylvania, which are recovering from an underground coalmine fire - Coalmine... | ecosystem: Environmental > Terrestrial > Soil > Unclassified ...
GAGGGTCATCCACCATGAAAAAAATTATCAGTATTTCGGCTCTCGCAGCCTTTGCGACCTTCATGCTACTCCCTGTCGCAGGGCGCGTCAACGCCGCATCGGTTAACCAATCCGTTCTAGGCCAGGCTGGTAACCCAATGCCCGGCGGAGGCGGCGGACATTTCCAGGCCGGTAATCCGATGCCGGGTGGAGGCGGTGGGCATTTCCAGGCTGGCAATCCGATGCCAGGCGGAGGCGGTGGGCATTTCCAGGCCGGAAATCCGATGCCGGGTGGAGGCGGTGGGCACTTCCAGGCCGGTAACCCGATGCCTGGCGGAGGCGGCGGACATTAAATTCTTAGAATCCGAACCGGGCGCCATTTTCGCGGGGATGTTAGCGTGTAAGTGAATTCATCTTCGTGGTACAATTCGGGCGCTCGGTTCGGACTCATGAATCCTCTCGAAACGATTCTTTCATGGTCGACGCTTTCGTTCGAGTTGATACTTTGCGGTTTTGTCTTTATACGCAGAGTCGATCGGGTTCTCCCATTTTTCACCGCTTATGCCTACGCGCTTTTGGGCAGCACGATCGGCGTGTGGCTCACCTACGAGTGTTTTGGATTTGATTCCAACGCTGCTTATTTTGCCTACTGGATCAGCGTGCTCGTGAACGCCGCGGCGCGCAGTCTTGCCATCGTCGAATTGTGCCGTTATGGACTCCAAGCGTATCGGGGGATCTGGGCTCTAGTGTGGCGGTTCCTCACAGGACTCTCGGTCGTGTTGCTGGCTCACGCCGCGGTAGATGCATGGGGCCAGCCTCGCGGCCTGGCCATCTATGGGGCTACACTCGACCGCGATCTAGCCTTGGCGTCGATCGCCGTCCTGGCGGCGCTTTTCCTGGTGCGGTATCACTACAGCCTCGATGTGAATCCGACGCAGCGACTGATCGCGGCGGGGATTTGCTTGATCTGCGCCGTGGATGTGATCGGCAACACGATCATTCGCAAACTTTTTACGGGCTACCTTTTTTCATGGTTCTTGTCCAGCCAGGAAGCCCAGGCCAGTTGGCCGTCGGTGAGACCGCAATTCATGCACGTCGCTGACATCTGGAGCGCAGTGCATCTGTTTTTCTTCATGCTGTCGATGGGAATCTGGAGTTTTGCGCTTCGCAAACCACTGCTGGAGCAATCCGAGCGGCCGATTTTGCTGCCGGCCGGCATTTACCAAGAACTTTCTCCGGCCATCAATTTGCGTCTAAGCGCGTTTAATGACCGCCTTGTAGAGTTGCTGAAACCATGACCGACCTGGTGATTTTCATTCCTCTGGCGATCGGACTCCTCGGTGCGATGGGGTGGCTGCTGGCCGTGAAGCAAAAACCAGCGGGACCGTCCGCCGGAATCTCCGCCGCCGATGCGCTCGAGGCTTTCTCGACGGAGAGGCACTACGCGCACTTTCGACAGATCCGCCAGGCTCTTTCGGCGACAGACGCCGAATATCTTGCCGCGAACGCGCCTCCGGAAGTCGCTCGGCGGGCCCTGCGAGAGCGTCGCGCGGTGGCCCGGGGCTTTCTCAAGGGGCTGCACGAAGATTTCTCGAATCTCGCAAGACTCGGCCGGATCATCGCGTCGCTTTCGCCGCAGGTCAGCCGCCAGCAGGAAACCGAGCGGCTGATCCTGAGCGTCAAGTTTCAGCTGCTGTATTCCGTGGTGTGGTTGCGCCTTTCCGCCGGCAACTTGCCGCTGCATCAACTGGAACATCTGACCGGCCTGGTGGGAAGACTGGCAACTCGCATGGATGCGGCCATGGCGGAAATCAGCGCCTTGTCAGCGGGCCAAGTCGCGCGAAGCATCGAAACTTAGGTTCTGCCCGAATCACCGATGTCCCCGGAAAGCGCTCCCGATTCCCGCCCCTGAGCCAGGCAGTTACGAATTCGGCAAGTCATTTGCTAATTCGGCACTTCGCTGCTTCTCGGTTGCCCACCGTTCCGTATAATGGTCTTCTCTGAGGCTCCGGGTGTCCAAGACCAAGATACTGATCGTTGACGACGAAGACGCGATTCGAGAGGTGGTTTCCACCCTGCTCGAAGCGCAAGGCTACGAGTGCGCATCCGTGAGCCACGGCCGCCTGGCCAAGGAATACCTTCTGAAGCATCCGGTCGACGTGGTGCTCAGCGACATGATGATGCCGGAGATGGACGGTCCCAGCCTGGTGGACTGGCTGTCGCATGCCGAGCCCGATATACCGGTCATCATGGTTACGGCGGTTCACGATATCTCGACCGCCCTGGAGGCCATCCGTCGCGGGGCCTACGACTACATTCTGAAACCCTTTGAGAAAGACCAGCTGTATCTCAGCGTGCGGCGGGCTCTCGAGCACCGCCGCCTGGTGCTCGAAAACCGCAACTATCAGCGCAATCTTGAAAAACTGGTGGAGGAACGCACGGCGCAGTTGCAGGGCGCGATCGAGCAACTGGAGCGCTCCTACGACGACACGTTGGAGGCCCTGGGGGGCGCGCTGGATTTGAAGGACGCGGAGACCGAAGGCCACTGCAAACGCGTCACCGCCTTCACCATTGCCATTGCCAAGGCCATGGACGTGGAGCCCGGGCAACTCCCGCAAATCGCGCGGGCCGCGTTCCTGCACGATATCGGCAAGATGGCCATTCCCGATCTGATCTTGCGCAAGCCCGGACCGCTTACGCCGGAAGAACGCGACATCATGCGCACGCACTGTGAAATCGGGTACAACATGGTGAAACGCATTCCCTTCCTGCGGGAAGCGGCGGAAATTGTACTGGCGCACCAGGAGTATTACGACGGCACCGGCTACCCGCGCGGGCTGCGCGGAGAGGAAATTCCCCTGGGCGCGAGAATATTCGCGGTGGCTGACGCGCTGGACGCCATGATTTCCGACCGCGTCTACCGCAAAGCCTTGTCCATCCAGCATGCGCAAGAGGAGATTCAGCGCTGCTCGGGAACGCAGTTTGATCCCAAGGTGGTTGAGGTCTTCGTCGAGATGCCCGGCAAGATGTGGTATGAGTTGCGGGAGAACATTGGCACGCCGTACCGGCTTTCCCAATTAAAACCGGCCTGAGAGACCACGCAATCGCCGTCCAGCGCTGGGGTCTTGCGCAAATTCTCCGGCCCCTGTAGTATCCAGCACAAACAGACAGAATAGGCGGAAAAGGACAACCACGATGGCTCTGGTGCCGATCAAAACGGCTTCGACGACAGGTTACTGCGACTGCATCCACGGCTGCTACGAACTGGCCAGCCTGCGCGATGAAGACAACGGGAAGGGCTACTGTCTGCGCTGCGCCAAGGAACATCTGGAAATGAATGCCGGGATCGGCCTGCCGAATCCGGCGCCGTCCAAAGTCTCGGCAAACTCGGGCGCGCCTGCCGCGACACCTTCGATTCCACGTTCGGCGGATCCGCCGGGGCGGTTGCGATAGACCTCCTCAATAACAGACCTCCCCAATCGCTGAGTTAGCCGGTAGGGAATAAAACCCCACAAGCTAAGGCTGTGCTATCAAAGAGCGCCCACGGTGCGATAATGGATGTGCTGGGGCAAATGCTCCCATGGCTCAAACTCCCACCTACGACATTTTCATGGACGGCTCGTGCTCGTTCTGCCGGTGGACTCAGGAGAAGATTCAGCCTTACGACACCGCCGCGCGGCTGCGATTTCTGGACTACAACGATCCGGCAGTGGCTGCGCAGGCACCGTTTTCGCGGGAGTCGCTGGATAGCGAAATGCACGTTCGAACGCCCGGCGGCGCCTGGCTGAAGGGATTCGCGGCGTGGGAGGCGCTGCTGCGGGCCATGCCAAAGCTGGCCTGGCTCGGACGCCTCGCCAGCATGCCTCCCATGCGCTGGATCGGCCCCTCAGCGTACGCATTCATCGCCCGGCACCGTTACAGCCTACCCGGGGCTCCGGCGCGCTGTGAGAGCGATACGTGCGCGATTCCGGGACGGCCGTCCAAGTGACCCCGGCGCGCGCCGCGCGTGATACGATATCCGCCGTGAAACCTCCTATTTCCTGCCCGGATCGTTCGAATTGACGATGGCCGCGCCTCCTTCCCCTGCCACGAACACCATTCCGATGCTGGACCTGCGGGCGCAGTTCGATTCCATTGCTTCCGAGATTCGCGCCGCCGTCGAGGAAGTGCTCACCGCGCAGCAATTCGTGCTGGGACCGCAGGGTGAAGCCCTGGAGCGTGAAATTGCCGCAGCCTGCGGGGTGCGCCATGGGATCGGACTGGCGTCGGGCACCGAAGCGCTGGAGCTCGGGCTGCACGCTTGCGGCGTGAAGGCCGGCGGCGAAGTGATCGTTCCGGCGTTTACGTTCATCGCCACGGGCAGTGCGGTCAGCGCGCTCGGGGCGCGCCCGGTATTCGCCGACGTGGAGCCGGCGACCTTTAATCTCGACCCCGACCAGATCGAGTCGCGAATCACGCCGCGCACGCGGGCGATCGTCGCCGTGCACCTGTTCGGGCTGTCAGCGGATATGGATCCAATCGTCGCCATCGGCGAGAAGCACGGCATTCCCGTGGTCGAAGACAATGCGCAATCGTTTGGCGCGACGTACCGCGGGCGGAAGACGGGCTCGATGGGGCGGCTCGGATGCCTCAGTTTTTATCCCAGCAAGAATCTGGGGGCGTACGGCGACGCGGGAATGATTGTCACTAATGATGACACGCTTGCCGCGCGGCTGCGCTCGCTGCGCAATCACGGGCAAACGGCGCAATACCTCAGCGTCGAGCGCGGCTGGAACAGCCGCCTCGACGAACTACAGGCGGCCATCCTGCGCATAAAGCTGGGGCACATGGCGGAATGGACGGCGGCGCGCCAGGCGCATGCCCGGCGGTACGATTCCCTGCTGGCGGATTTGCCTGGCATCACACTCCCGCGCGTGCCGCCCGGACGAGAGCATGTCTACTACCTCTACACGATTCGCGTCGCGGGACGGCCGGGCGGCGCGGCCAGGCCGACAGGCGGCAACGAATTGCGCAGCGACATCGTACAACAGCGGCTGAAGGAGCGCGGTGTCGCCAGCGTGGTCTACTACCCGGTTCCACTTCACCTGCAGCCGCTATACGCGCTGCTCGGCGGAAAGCCGGGAGATTTTCGCGTGAGCGAACGGGCCGCGCGCGAGGTGCTTTCGATCCCGATCTATCCGGAAATGACGGCGGAACAAATTGAGCGGGTCGCGGAGGAGTTGCGGAAAGCCATGCGCCCGTAGGCCGACCTAGCAGGACTTCAGTTTTGGGTGTTTGTTTTTGGACCCACGAACGCGGACTGCCAGGAGTCGCTGTCCTACTTAAATCGAAGACTCAGCGGTTGCGGCAACCGCGCGGCGGTACAGCAGGAACATCACAGCGAGAAAGAGCACGAGAGCGGGAGTCAGCAGCGCCAGGATTCCCATATCGAGCGAGCGCTCCCCGGACTTGCCGAGCGCCGAGGCCGACGTGTAACAGAGCGCGCAGCCCTGCGCGAAGGCTGCCTGAGCGGATGCCAGGATCGCCAGCAGGGTCACCAAACCGAATTTCATGCGCATGAAACGTCCCTCCCCTAGCTACAACCGCAAGTCCTACCAGAGAATATCACCGGAACAAGACTAGCTCAATGCGGCCTCATTTGCAGCAGCCGGAAGGCCTCCGGGAAGAAAAAGATAAACATCATGCAGATGCAGAAAATCATGGCCGGCACGAGCCACAGCACCAGGGAGAACTTCTCATACTTCAGGTGCATGAAGTACGACATGATCATGGCGGCCTTGACCACCGACAACACCACCAGGATGCTCAACATCACCGAGGGCTGCAATTCCTTGTAGGCCAGGAAAACTTCCAGGCCGGTGATGGCCACCAGGCCCACCCAAACGGTAATGTTGGTTCCTACGCTGGCGCCGTGCACTTCGGCTGCGTGTGCGTCTGAGCTCATAGAATCGCTTTCTCCCGGATGGCCAAAAATTAGTACTTCACTGACATCAAGTAAATCAGCGGAAACACGAACATCCAGACCAGGTCGACAAAGTGCCAGTACAGGCCGTTGACTTCGACGTCCTCAGCGGAAAATTTTCCGCGCCCGTAACCCACGGCCACGATTCCCAGGTAAATCACGCCGATCATCACGTGGGTCATGTGCAGTCCGGTGATACCGAAGAACACCGCGCCGAAGAGCGGGGTGCCTTCCGGATTTCCGGTGATGGTGAAGCCTTCCTTAGTGATCATGTTCAGCCACTCGGTCAAGTGCAGGCCGGTGAAGAGGAGGCCGCCGATCATGGTGGCCACCATCCACATCACCGTTTTCTTGCGGTCATTTCGCTGCGCGGCCATGACGGCCATCACCATGGTCAGCGAGCTGGCCAGCAGCACGACGGTCATGGTGGTGGAAAATGCGATAGCCGGAAAAATCGGGAACGGGCGCGGCCAATCGGGATTGGTGAGCCGCGAATAGCTGTAAACAATCAGCAACGCGGAAAAGGTGAGCGTATCGGAGACGATGAACAGCCACATCCCCAATTTCTTGGAGCCCATCGCGAAGGGCGATTTCCCACCGGACCATGCCGAATCGAGGGCCGCTTCGGTTTTTACATCATGCACGATTCACCGTCCCAGAGTCAGAAGTGCGAACAAGAAAATCCACAGCCCGTCCATGAAGTGCCAGTAGATCGACGTCAGCTCCGCCGCGGTGCGTTGCGAGATGCGCGAACGGCTCCACGGCCGGAACAGCACGTAGAACAGAGCAAAAATCCCGCCGGCCAGGTGCGCGCCGTGCGCGGCGGTCAAGAGGTAGAAAAAACTGCTGCTGGGATTGGTAGCCAGCAACATCCCGGCGGCGGCAAGTTGGCGCCAGGCGATGATTTGCCCGGCCAGGAAAAGCAGGCCAAGCCCGGTGGTCACCCACCACCAGGATTGGAAAGCTTCTCGCTCGCCGCCCTCCAGTCTCCGACGCGCCACCACGATGGTGACGCTGCTTGCGAGCAGTATTGCAGTGTTAAACCACAGCACCCGGGGCAGCGGCGTGGACTGCCAGTCCAGGCCGAGACCTTTTCGAACGATATACGAACTGGCCAGCGCCATGAAGAACATGACAATGGCCGCCAAACCCAACTGCAGCGCCGTGAAATAGGCGCGCCGCGGCACCGGGCGTCGCGAACCGGACGAGTCTCCGTCGTCATCGCCCCCGGCAGGCGGCGGAGTACCGCCGCCGTGGCCGGCGTCTATAAGCTCGACATCATCTACGATCGTTCCAGGCATCTTCTAACTCGTAAGTCTCTCCGCCAGCTAGGCCTTGCGCACCAGATTGGGCGCCAGATGCTGCGGGATGTAGTCGTCCGCTGCGCCCGGCACGCTGAATTCGTAGGGGCCATGGTAGACGACCGGTTCGACGCCGGCGAAATTGTCAAACGGCGGCGGCGAAGGAATCGACCACTCCAGTGTCGTGGCGTGCCACGGATTTTCTTCCTTGGCTTCCTTCCCGGCCATCAGGCTCCAGATAAAATTGAACAGGAAGATCAACTGCGCGGCGATGGTGATGAACGCCGCGATGCTGATAAACACGTGCACCGGCTGCAGCGCCTGCAGGAACGGGCCGGCGGTCATTTCGGAATAGCGCCGCGGGTTCCCGGCCAGGCCCAGGAAGTGCATGGGCATGAAAATGGCATAGACGCCGATGAACGTGAGCCAGAAATGCAGCTTGCCGATTCCCTCATTCATAAACTTGCCGAACATTTTGGGGAACCAGAAGTACAGGCCGGCGAACATTCCGAAGATGGCAGCGACGCCCATGATCAAGTGAAAGTGCGCGACGACGAAGTAACCGTCATGCAGATACAAATCGAGGGCCGGCTGCGCAAGGAACAATCCGGAGAGGCCGCCGCTGACGAACAGCGAAACGAAACCAAGGGCGAAGAGCATGGCGCAGTTGAATTGAATCTTGCCGCCCCAAAGCGTTCCCAGCCAGTTGAATGTCTTGATCGCGGAGGGAACGCCGATGGTCATGGTCAAGATCGAGAAGGCAAACGCCGAATAGGGGCTCATGCCGCTGATGAACATGTGATGGCCCCACACGCAGAAGCCCAGGAAGCCGATGCCGCAGACGGCGCCCACCATGGCGCGGTAGCCGAACACCGGCTTGCGCGAGAAGGTCGAGAGCAAATGCGACGCCACGCCCATGCCGGGCAGGATCGCAATGTACACCTCGGGATGGCCGAAGAACCAAAACAGATGCTGCCACAGCAGCGGCGAGCCGCCCTTGTGCCAGGTGATGACCTGGTCGGTAACGACCAGCCCTCCTGGAATAAAGAAGCTGGTGCCTGCCAGGCGATCGAGCAGCAACAGGATGCAAGCCGCGAGGAGCACGCCGAACGCCAGCAAGCCGAGAATCGCGGTGACGAACCAGGTCCAGCAAGTGAGCGGCAGGCGGCCAAGCGTCATGCCCTTGGCGCGCAGGTCAATCAGCGTGGTGATGAAATTGAGAGCGCCCATCAGCGAAGCGCCGCAGAAAATGGCCAGCCCGATAATCCAAAGTGTTTCGCCGCCGCCCTGCCCCGGTCCGACGATTTCTCCGAGCGCGCTGAGCGGAGGATAGGAAGTCCAGCCGCCGATCGGAGCGCCGCCCGAAACGAAAAACGCGCAGATCATCACGACGAGGGAGAGGAAAGTGGTCCAGAACGACATCATGTTCAGGACAGGAAACGCCATGTCAGCCGCGCCAATTTGAATGGGCAGAAAATAGTTGCCGAAGCCCGATTGCGGCGCGGTGGTCAGCACCATGAAGACCATGATCGTGCCGTGCATGGTCATCAACGCCAGGTATTGCTCCGGCGTCATCTGGCCGCCCTTGAAGATCGAAAAATGCGCGGTCGGCCAGGCCAGGTGCAAGCGCATGAGCAGTGAAAGCGCCATGCCGACGAATACGGAGAACAGAGCCAGCATCAGATATTGAATGCCGATAACCTTATGATCGATGCTGAACACGTATTTCCGAATGAAACCGGACGGAGGCTGGTGCTGGTGCGCGTGCCCGCCGCCGTCTTCGTGTGTCACCATTGAGGCTCTCCTGGGTTCCGACTCAAATTCCTACTGGTTCGCCGCTTCCTGATCTTTTTCCCACTTTTCAAAATCCGGCTCGTTCATGACTGTGAGCATGCTGTGCATGCGGTAGTGTCCCAGGCCGCACAATTCGGCGCAGGCAATTTCATAATCGCCGGGAGTGGTGGCGGTGAAATGCATGTGAATTTCCATGCCCGGAACGGCATCCTGCTTCAGGCGCAATTCGCGCACGTAGAAACTGTGGGTGACGTCCTGCGAGCGGATGATCAGCTCGACTTCGCGGTTTGCCGGAACCACGATCACCGGTGAAACGATGTCGTCCTTGGAAGCCGGATCAGCAGGATCGAGGCCCACCGGATTGCCGGTGGAAGCGCTGACCAGTTCCGGCTTTTCACGGCCGAATTTGCCGTCAGGCCCGGCATAACGAAAATTCCACACGAACTGCTGGCCGGTGACCTCTACCTGCAAAGCGCCGGGCGCCGCACCGATGAAGTGCACCTCCGCCCAGGCGTTGCGGGCGTACAGGCCCAGGCCGACAAAGAGCACGACGGTCGCCAGGGTCCAGACGATCTCCATGGTGTTGTTGCCTTCAAAATAGGTGGCCTTCTGGCCCTGATCGCGGAACTTGAAGATGGCCCAAGCCAGGCCAAACTGCGCGGCAACGAATACAATTCCGGTGATCAGGAAGGTGCGCGCGTACTGGGCGTCAATTTCATGGCCGAAGTCGGTGATGGCCGGAGGAAACCACCAAATCTTGGCCCAGAAAATGTAAACGGTAACCACGGTCATCAGGATCAGAAATACGGCGAAGGACAGGGCAACAGTCGTGGAACCGCGTTCCGGTCGTCTACTCAGCATCGTCTAAGCTCCAAGGATCCGCTCCAGGGGTCTTGCGGGCCTATTTGCTGTGGCCCGAAATCTGTACCAAAGACGTTCGTGCCTGACGAAATCAATTTGTATAGCCTGAACGGAGCATCATATACATCTAGCGGATAATTTCAACAAACTTTCTTGCTTGCATCAAAATATTTGATGGATAGTAGATAGTGACTTCGATCACCGAATCTCCAGTGCATCGACAGAGGTCGAAACGCAATGAAAAGCAGGCGATTACAGCTATTCGTTCGCGGGATCTTTCTGGCCGGCTTGGCGGCGAGCGCCGTTGCCGCTCGGGCTCAGGTGGTCAGCCCTCCGGCTCGCGCGGCGTGCAAATTCGCCGACGGCAAGACGATCTCGGTTCACTATTCCAGCCCGCGCATGCGCGGGCGCAAGATTTTCGGCGATCTCGTTCCCTACGGAGAGGTCTGGCGCGCGGGGGCCGACGATGCCACGTCGTTCGAGACGAATGGGGACGTAGTAGTGGGCGGCAAAAATGTGCCGGCGGGGAGGTATACGTTGTTCACCCTACCGACGCAGCAAAAGTGGACTCTGATCGTCAGCAAAACGATCGGCGAGTGGGGAATTCCTTATCCCGGCGCGAATCACGATTACACGCGTGCCGATATGAACGTCTCGAAGCTTCCCGCGCCGCTGGAGAACTTCACGATTTCTTTCGATGCGACGGGTACGGCGTGCACTATGAAACTCGATTGGGAAACTACTCGGGCAGCGATTGAGATTGCGGAGAAGAAGTAGGCGGCCGAAGACCGTTTTAGTGCGCGGCCTGGCGGCTGTGTTCTCTTTTGGCATGCGCGGCGATTCCGGATGCTCGCCTGAAGGCGAGCGCTACACAAACTCGCGATGCGTCGCTGCGGTTTTGCGATTTTGAGAATGCCTTCGTCCCAATTCGATCTGCGGTGTATAAGTGTGCGCATCTGAAACTGTGCGTCCTGCAGAGCGCTGCTGAACCCGATGCCGGAACCAACCGAACCGCTTTCGACGATTCCGGCACGGCAAGTTGCCGCTGTGGTGATCGGAAACGCGCTGGAATTCTACGATTTTCTGACCTACGCATTTTTTGCGGTATACATCGGCCGGGCCTTCTTCCCTTCTGACATTCCTTCGGCGAGTTTGCTGGCGTCGCTGGCCACGTTTGGCGCCGGTTTCGTGACCCGTCCCGTGGGCAGCCTGGTGATCGGAAGGATGGGCGACCGCGCGGGGCGCAGACCGGCGATGGTTCTATCATTCTCGTTGATGGGGTTGGCCATCGTTGGCTTGGCGCTGACTCCGTCCCAGGTGTCGATCGGGGTCGCGGCGCCCATCCTGGCGATTTTCTTTCGCATGCTGCAGGGTTTCGCGCTGGGCGGCGAAGTCGGACCAACGACCGCGTTTCTGCTGGAAGCGGCGCCGCCCGAGCGACGAGGTTTTTATGCGGCATTTCAAGCGTGGACCCAGGACCTGTCGATTCTGTGCGCTGGGCTCGTGGGATTTGGGCTGGCGAGAATTCTGAACGAGCGGCAATTGCAGGGTTTCGGATGGCGCATCGCGTTTCTTCTCGGCGCGGCGGTCGTGCCGTTTGGATTGTGGATCCGGCGCAGTTTGCCGGAAACATATTCGGCGCACGAGGGCGGCGTTCGCGAGCGCGTGCCGCTGCGCCCCTATCTATGGGTGGCAGTGATCGGCTTGACCGTGCTGGCGAGCGGGACCATCGGTACCTATCTGAAAAACTATATGACGACCTACGCCATCGCCACGCTGCATATGACGCCTACGGCGGCTTTTGCCGCGACAATTGTTGCGGGATTCACCGGCGTGTGTGTGGATCTGGTGAGCGGGGCGCTTTCCGACCGCGTCGGCCGCCGGATCATGATGCTGGCGCCGACCGGGATGCTGCTGGTTTCGATTCTTCCGGCGTTCTCGATCATCTCGCACTTTCGCAGCACCGCGGCTCTGCTGGGCGCCACTTTTGTGCTGTCGATTTTCTCTTCCACGGCGACTTGCATTATGGTGATTTGGCTGGCGGAATCGTTTCCCAAGGCGATTCGCTCGGGCGGAGTCTCGGTGGTGTACGCGTTCGCTATCGCCATCTTCGGAGGCTCGACGCAGTATGTGGTGACCTGGCTGATCCGGCTGACGGGAAATCCGTTGGCGCCGGCATGGTATTGGACGGTGGCCGTGCTGTTCGGCCTCGCGGCGATCTACGCCACGCGCGAAACTGCGCCGCGCAAATCGCGCGTCGCGCAAAGTGTGGAGGTGGCGCCGGGTGACGCGCGGTAATCGGAAAAATCAGCGCTGCCCCCAGCGCTGGCCGATTTACGAGCGGGCGGCTGGTGTTGCCGCGGTTTGTCCGGCTTCGGCGTCAGACTCTTCGACGATTTCGCTGTCCCACTCTACGGTGATGCCGCGGCGCACGCTTTCCGATGCCGCGCACAATCCCTCGTGGTGTTCCAAAGCGCGCTCGACGCTGGCGCGCTTTTCCTTGGGCACTTTCAGGCGGTAGTGCAGCTTGATGCCGGTGAGGATCATCTTGCCGTCCACGTCTTCGATGGTGCCCTCGGCTTCGACGCCCAGCTTGTCGGGAGTGGCGCTTACACCGCGCGCTTCGAGCGCTCCGGCTACGGTGCCGGTCATGCAGCCGCCGACCGCGGCTACGATGTAGTCGAGCGTGGACGCCATGGGCTCGTCCGGCGAAAGCTTGAAATACTGGGCGATGCCGCCGTGAATTCCCATGCGCAGCGCGCCCGGAAAACCCTGGATCTCGGCACGCTTGATTTTGCTTTTTCCGGGCTCCTTGGTGATTTTTACTTTGGACTTTTGAATTAGCTTACCCATTGGAATTCCTCCCGGAACAAATTTTTAGCGGCGATCTAGGCGAGCGCTTCGAGCAATTCGCCGATGGGCAATGGCTGGGCCGCCTTTACAAATGCCGTGAACAGGCTGCGCGGATCTTCTCCGTACGAAATAGAATATGGCTTTCCGCGAAAGAGTTTGCGAGAAAAGAGCTGGAAGTCGGCGTCCAGCGCGTCGCGCGTCGCGGCGTTGTTCGGCGCGAGCAGGCGGTCGTTGACGAAGATTTCCACGTCCTTTCCGTTGAACAGCAATTTCCCGCCGAGTCGCGGTTCGGTCTCCAGGCGCTGAAAGGCGCTGAGCGCCGCGCGGGCCGCCTGCGCCAGGCGGTCCTGATTGCTTCCGTCGAGGCTCTCCTTGCGGTTGTAGCGGACGCCCAGGCGGTTGCCGGTGTTATCGACGCTGTAGTTTCCCTCGTGGCCGATGAGCACGACGCCGGGCCCGGCAGGGACGTGCGTGTAGTCGGCAACGTCGATCAGCAGCTCATCGCCATTTTGGTTTTCGATCCAACTGTGAAAGACGGGGATCAACGGCTCGAGATCAACCGATTGGGCTTCGCGGACGAGAAGTTTGACGTTGATGTGCTGCATTTCCATCGATTCGGATTCCCTTTTTCGCGGGCCTGAAATCGCCGGCGCGATATCACGCAAGGCGTGAAACAAGATTGGCAGCGAAGAGTTGCTTCACACCGGCGCGGGCGCTGAAATGCGATTGTAGCAACTGTGCGCGGCGTCGATGAAAAGCTGGGCCTCATCGATCAGGTAGCGGGCCGAATCCGGTGTGTAGGGCTGGCCCGATTTCTCCTGCGCGCTGAACAGGTAATGCGCGAATTTCCCGCCGGCGAAGGGGTCGAAGAATTTCTGCGTGTCGTAAAAGCGCGCGCGGAATTCGCGAACGATCAGCGCGGGGTCGTCGGCGATGTTGGACGATTCAATTTTCACCAGGGCTTTCGCCGCTCGCACCATCGATCCGTAGGCTTTCGTTCCGGCCTGCTCGGTTTCGCGGTCTTCCAGCGCCACCTGGGCCTCAAACAATTCCCGTTCGGCTGCGGCCAGATCGAATTCGACGGAAGAAACCACTTCTCCGGCGCACTCGCCCGTGCCGATATCCGCAATCGTGTATTGCCGCGGATCGCCCCAATCCTGGAAGAATGAACGGTCCGAGGGATCGGCCGGCGGGCGCGCCAGATCTTCCAGCATTTTTTTCAATTCGACTTTACCCGTGCGGCCGATGAAGTCCTTGAAGCTTTCGCCGTCTTTGCGATTGGCGGCGTAGCGGTCCGTAAGCCGCGAAACAACTTCCGGAATATTTTTCGACGGGATGGCGATTACCGGAAGGCCATAGGAGGCGCCGTTATGTTCCCACTCGCCGCCGAGTACCACCTGAAAGTGCGGAACGGCGTAGCCCGACATCTTGCGGCTGACGCCGTAGAAACCGAGGTCGGCGACGTGGTGCTGGCCGCAACTGTTGAAGCAGCCGCTGATCTTGATGTGCAGCTTCACGACTGAATCGTCGAGCTGGAAATTTTTCTCGTTGAGCCGTTTGCGCAATTCGGCGGCCAGCCCGCGCGAAGAGGAAATACCAAGCTTGCAGGTGTCCGTTCCCGGGCATGCGGCGATGTCCACGATGCTGCCGGCTCCGGAAGCGCCAAGGCCCGCGGCTTCGAGCGCCTTGTGTAGTTCGGCGAGATCGGACTGACTGATCCAGCGCAGAACGATGTTCTGCTCGACGGTGGAGCGGATCGTTTCCCTGGTGAAGCGGCGGGCGATATCCGCGAGCGATCGCAGTTGAGCCGCCGTGATGTCTCCCAACGGCAGCGCGATGGTGGCCACGGTGTAGCCGTCCTGCTTCTGGGCGCGCGTGTTGGTTTTCACCCAGCGCTGGAACGATTCGGAACCGAGCAGCGGCGCTTTACCACCAGGGCGAAGCGGAGCTTCCTCGAATGTTTCCGCGGCGGGGATGAACTCGGTCCATCGCGGATCTTCGGTCAGGGTCTTTCTCTCCTCGAGTACCAGTTCCTTGAACTTCTCAATCCCCAGATCCTGCACCAGGAACTTGATGCGGGCGCGGCTGCGATTTTTCTTTTCGCCGAGGCGCGCGAAGACGCGCGATATGGCTTGGGCCAGCGGCAGCAACTCTTCCGGTGGAACGAAGGAATCGAACAGCTTGGCCTGATAGGGTACGGCGCCGAGGCCGCCGCCGACGGAAACTTCAAAGCCGCGCTTTTCTTTTCCGTTTTCGATTTTTGTGACGGCTACCATGCCCATGTCATGCATGCTGGCCAGCCCGCAGGCATGCTGCGAGCAGCCGCTGAAGGAATGTTTGAATTTGCGCCCGAAATTCTGGGTGTCGGGGTGGCCCAACAGGAATTTGGAGAGGGCACGGGAATACGGCGTGACATCGAATTTTTCATCCGGGCACACGCCGGAGTAGGGGCACGCCGTGACGTTGCGCACGGAATTTCCGCAGGCCTCGCGCGTGGTGATGCCCGCGGCGGCCAGGCGGCGCATCACAGTCGGCGTGTCTTCGATGTGCACGTAGTGCAGCTGGAAATCCTGCCGGGTGGTGACGTGGGCAATGCCGTCGGAATACTCCTCGGCCAGGTCGGCCAGAGTTTCCAGTTGATCCGCGTTCAGCCCGCCGGCGGGAATCTTGATGCGCTGCATTCCCGGGGCGTCCCACATGGTGTTCGGGCCTTTGGTCAACTCGCCCGAGGGGTAGCGGAGTTGCTGAACCGTTTTTCCATTGTGACGCTGGCCGTTGTCATAGCGCTGGCCATAAGCCCCGCGCCGCAGGCGGGTTTCAGCGAACAGGCGCTCGTCGAGCTTGCCCTGCTTGCGCAGGGCGATCTCGGTTTCAAAGTTGTCGATTTCGCGGCCCAAACTCTCCGGAATTTTTCCGGCGAGGCGTTCGGCCCAGGAAGAGTTCGAGACCTTCATCGATCCAGTGCCTCCGTTACCAGTGGCTCGCGCCAATTACGGCGGCGCGCAAGGGGTGGCTTCCCTTTTCTCTAAACCCCTTTTCTCCAAAACACATTAGAACTTGCCGCGCACATTCTACCCCGCGGCGATTGCAGACCGGGCGCCTTCCAGAAACAAAAAACCCACCGTCGGGTGGGTCACCGAGGTGGGCTGCCTGCGCTGCGACTTATCCATTGCCTATCGCGCGAGTCCTCCACACAGCGGCGCCCTGTTGCGGCAACAACAGATGCAGGCGTCGGTCTTGATCCGATAGCTCACGGGGCTCCATCTATCTTACAGCGGAAGGCGAGAAAGTCAATTCGCAGGGGGTGGAAAGAGGACCCGGCAATTTTACTTAGTCTTGTTACTTCGCCATTCTAGAAAACGAATGAACACGTATCCGAGCCCTGTATAGATCGCCACATTTGCGATTTGGGCGAGAACTAAGTTTAGGTCGTCATGGACACGCCCACCTCCCACGATAAATGCGACACAAATCCCGGGTCCAAAAACGAAAAGCAACAGCCATACCAAAAGGTTAGCGACGAGTGAACCGCCCACACTTGCGTGGGCATTCCACAGGAATGTACCTATCCAAGTAAAGATGATACCAATGATCAATCCTCCAACCAGCTGCAACGTTCGCAACAGAAATGTATTCTTCGCATTTTGCGAAGATGCCCGTTTGTGGGTGACGCCCATTTTCATCATTTGAGTCGTGGTGAGTCACGGTATCACATTTTTGACGACGAGAAGAACCACCATCGCCTATCTTCGCGCACCATATGCCAGCTATGTCGCTACCAGAAGTCATTGATTCTAATACGGCTTCGACCCGATGGACTTCGCCCACGCCAACGACGAACCTCAATATGTCATGGAACCCGCCGTCGATGATCGCATCTCGAAAGCCGATCGCAATGCTATCAGGACTCCGCCGCAAGGTTCTCCGCCGCCCCGCTCGCGGTTCCCCGCGGGCCGCCGTGTCTGGATGCTCGTTGGCGCGGCGGCCGTCGCCGGAATCACGCTTCTCATCATCTTGGTCCGCTATTTCCCCTTCGCCGAAAAAAATGTGTTGGAATCTTTGCGCGAAACGTTTCCGAGTGCCATTGGCATCGACCGGTTTGAGACCGTTTACTTTCCGCGTCCCGGCTGCCGAGCCTTCGGAGTGACCTTTCACACTGCTTCCGGGCCGCCGGGCGCGCCCGCGGTGGCCACCATCCAGAAAATGACGATTCAAAGCAGCTACATCGATTTCCTGCTGCGGCCTCATTACATATCGAAGGTTTATCTGGATGGCCTTCGCATCCAGGTCCCGCCACTGGGCGATGCCGGGGCATTTAAGGGCGGTTATACGGATTCGCGAATCACGATCGGGGAACTGACCGCCAACGGAGCGCTTCTCGAATTCACACAAGAGGGCAACCGGCCGGCCACGCGATTCGATATTCATGAGCTTTCGCTGAAATCGGTCAGCTCCAAGGCGGGGATGAACTATCGCGTGGCGATGCACAACCCGGTTCCGCCGGGCGAGATCCGGTCGGCCGGACATTTCGGCCCGTTCCATGGGGAGAACCCGGGACAGACGCCGGTGTCTGGGAGCTACTCATTCGACGGCGCCGATCTGGGCGTTTTTGGCGGCGTGGCCGGAATCGTCAACTCCGCTGGGAAGTTTTCAGGGCCCCTGGAAAAAGTCAGCATCGAAGGGACCACCAATTCGCAAAATTTTGAGGTGGTGCGCAGCGGGCATGCAGCGCCCTTGTCCACACGATTTCGGCTGGAGGTCAATGCGCTGAACGGGAACGTTTCTTTAACCAGCGTCGATGCCACCTATTTCAGCACCGCGATTCACGCCGCCGGCAGCGTGGCGGACAAGGAAGGGTGGGACGGAAAGTTTACTTCGCTGGATTTTGCCGTGCGCGACGGGCGCATTCAGGACGTTCTGCGGCTTTTCGTCAGCGAGAGCCGGCCTCCGATGTCCGGAGCGACCAACTTTCAGGCGCACGTCACCGTGCCGCCGGAAGGCAAACCGTTCCTGAAAGAAGTGACGGTGCAGGGCGAATTTGACATCGCCGACGGTCATTTTGAGAAGCCCAGCCGCCAGGAAAGCGTCGATGATCTAAGCGCGACGGCCCGCGGCGACAAGAAGGCCAAGGATGACATGAAGAAAAATATTCCCACGGATGAAGTTGCGGCGCACGCCCATAGCCATGCCAGCGTTCGGAATGGCGTGGCGACATTGCCGGATTTAATGTTCGTGATTCCCGGCGCGGATGCGCGAATGCACGGGACGTTCGACCTGCTGAGCGAAAAAATCGATCTGCACGGAACAGTGAAGATGGACTCCAAGTTTTCTCAGAACACCAGCGGCATTAAGGCGGTGTTCGCGAAAATTCTGGATCCGTTTTTGGATAAGAAGCACGGCTCCGTGGTCCCTGTGCTGGTGGACGGCACTTATGGGAAGCCGCATTTCGGAATCGATCTGAACCCGATCAAGAAATAGAGGTCGTGTAGCGCCCGCCTTCAGGCGGGCATCCTGGGCCTAACCCGGATGCCCGCCTGAAGGCGGACGCTACAACGCCGGCGACTAGTGGTTGTCCGAGTGGTCGTGGCGCCAGTTCCAGTAATTTTTCTGTTCGTCCTTGTTGAGCTTGTTGTAGTCGCGGTAGGTTTCGTGGCGCTCGTCATAGTAGCGGTGGTAGGCGCGATCCTCATCGTGATCCCAGTGATGGTAGTCGCTGTGATACTCGTCGTAGACGCGGACACGGCCGGCACAGCCGGAACCGGCAATTGCAAATAGAAAGCTCGCAGCAAGGCATGTTGAACTCAGCATTCGATTGATTCGGGACATTTTCAAAGCCCTCCGTTGATTGGCAGGAAATGGATCATCCGTTTCAACACGATTCGCTCCTTCATTGCGCACTGCTCAGACCATAGCGCCGCCGACCCGGCTCTCCCCCTTTGATCCGGGAGAATTGCCGCCTGTATTGTTAGATGCAAATTGGAGACAATCGAGCAAGAGTTTGGCTGTTTCGTTGGACCGCAGGGCGGTCTGCGGCCCTTCAAGGCGACAGATAGCCGGGGATTGCAAAGGAGATTCGGCTTGATTTCCGACGGGTGGAGTAAAAAAGGGCGCGACAAGTCGCGCCCTTTCCAAGTTCATTGCGGCACAGGAGCGCCGCGCCGAATCAATCCCCTAGGCGGGAAAGCTCAGGTGCGCGTCGTGACGTAGCGGTCGGGATGGCGGCTCTTGAGCAGATGCCTGACCCGGTCGCAGGCCTGTTCGAGGGCGTCGTACAGTCCTTCGACTTCCTTGGTTTCCCGGGACATTTTTCCCGCGTCTATGTCGGCCACCAGTTCGTGGCACAGGTTAGTGGCCCGGCGGACGCGATCGGCCACGAGCATGGAAACGATTTCGGTGGAGTCCTTGCCCTTCAGTTGAAATTCGCGCAACTGCTGAACTGCCAGGGCGGTGGTGCGAAGAGCATCGACGGTATCGCGAAATTCATTGAGCATCCGGAAATCGATGCCTTCGGCCTGGAGCGATTTCTCCAGTTTTTGCAGTTCGACGGCGGTTTTCTTGACCTGCAGATTGACGCCCCAGAAGCTCTCGCTGGGGGTAATCAGCTCCACGATAATTCCGTGCGAAACGCCTTCCCTGGAACTGGGGGTGGCCAGCACGCGAGCTTCAGCCGATTCCGCGGAAAGAAAATTGGTAAGAGTAATCCGGCTGCCGACGGGAGGATAGATGGTCATTTCCAGAAACCCGCCATTGGCGTTCACCTGTTTAGCGACCGCCTGGACCAGGACTGGAACACCTTCCGGGTTGCGCCACGTCGCTTCGATCGGCACGACCACCAGAAAGCGGTAACTTTTTCTTCGCTCTTCCTTCGTCCCGTCCGGGGAGGTTCCGCGCCCACCCATAATCGCTGCTTTCCTTCTGTCCATGAAACCTTCTTTTCTCCCCAAGCTGGCTCTAGCCGGCCCACGCCACCATTCACACCATTCAATCGCAGCTTAAATACATGTCCGGAAAATTACTACTGTCCAAAGGTACAGTAGGCAAACGTAGAAAGATCAAGTGCATACAGGGAGCGATCGAGTGGCGGCTCCGCGGGAGAGGGCGGCAATTCATCCGGAAGAACTATTGACCGGATGTCGCGGTGTCCATGCTCACGCGTGCGGGAATGGGACGATATCCGCTGCGTGTGCGGATCCGGTACTTCTTGTATTTCGGATTGGTCAGTTTCACGGTGATGGTGCGCCATCCGCGGTTGGGATTGGGCTGCGGGTAGTAGCTCATGAAGTACAGGTGAGCCAGATCCTCGCGGATGGAGTTGAAGGCGTCGCGCTGGTCTTTCCAGCTCTTGGCGAAGTAGGCCTCGCCGCCGGTGCTCGCGGTCATGCGCGTAAAGACGGCGGCGGAAGCCGCATCCAGCTTGGCTTCCCGAGTGCTGATCATGTAGATCGGAACGCCCTCGGACTGCGCCAGTTCGTCCACGTCTTCGGGAGAAACCATGCTGGAATTATCCGGTCCGTTGGAGAAGACCACCACCACTTTCCGGCCGGAATACTGGGCGGCATCTTTCAAGGTCATGAGCAGGGCGTTGTAGAGCGCCGAATCGTCGCCGTTCACGGTCTCGCGGACTCCGCGCAGGACCTGCGAGCGGTCGGAGGTGAGCGAGGCGGCGCGATAAAAGTCACGGCTGTAGGAATAAAACGCCACTTGATAGGGATGGTCGAGGGTGCGCACGAATTCGGCGATGGAATCCTGGGCGAAAACGAAGCCGCGTCCGCGAAACATGTAGTTGCTGGTGTCAAACAGGATGAAGACGTTGGAGCCGCTGACGGCCGAGGCGATTCCCTCCATGGTGCCGGGCTGAGTGCCGCCGCGTGGAAGATCGCTCGGCGGGCGAACGGACTCGGCGTCGCTCTCCTTGCCGCGGGGCGCATTGGGGTCTTGAGAAGCATCGAGCAAATTCTTCGGGCCTTCGTTCCCTTCCTCAAAGGTGGCGAGCTTTTGCGGAATGGTGTCCTCGCTGATGTCAAAATCCGAGGGGCGCAGAGTGGTCACATAGTTTCCCTTTTCGTCGGTGACGGCCACATTCAGCTGCACCATAGAAACCACGACGCGGATGATATTTCCGCCGCTGCTATCCTGTTCGCGATCCTGGGCCGCGAGCCAGGCCGCGAAACCGGCGACGAAAATCAGAACGCCCATCCCTGCGATCACTCTTCGTTTGGCCATGGTTCCCTCATCAGATACCCGGGGCATCACTGCAAAATGTTTCAGAGTCCAGCGAGTGGACCGCTCTTCGGCAGAGAGGCAATCTTGCCCTGCCGGAACTCTTCTCCGGTCTCGCGCATGGCGCGCAGAACCGCGGACCAATCTTCCAGGTGGGACGCGAAAGTCTGCTCCACCATGCGGCGCGTCAACTGGGGCACCAACACATTGAGCATCACCGGGGAGTAGCCCATTTCATCCGCCAGCCGGGCCCAGTAAAGATTCCCGGAATCCCAGGATTCGGCCATCAGGCGGCTGGAGTAATAAAGAAAGGTAGGAATCGGCTTCATGTTCATGAGCTCGCGCCCGTAGCTCTGCGCCAGCGCCGGGTGAGGAACACCGAAATCGGCGGAGATGCGCTCCATACTGGTCTCCGCTGGAAAGCGCTCCAACAAATTGCCAAGCTCGGTTGCAGAAGGGCCCCAATTCAGATTCTCGGAGCGATGCCGCTGACGATACTCCGCGGCCAGGTAGAAGCTTTCCGAAGGGGCGATCAGCGCGAGGGCGTCGTCATCATGGCCAGCACGCAAAGCGGCTTCGACCTGCTCGAGCCTTTGCGGCAGCAGGCAATCCGAAAGAAGATTTAAAACGGATTCGCGCATCTTTTCGTCTTTCGCGGCGGCGGCCAGCAGTTCCTCGCCACTGCGCTGGTAGAGAGCCACAGCGTGCATTTCATTGCGGGAGACGCTCCACCACCGCGGCAGGACCGCACTGGTGATCAAGCCGGGAACGAGGTCTTCCCAAATAAGGGATTGCACGTTCTGCGGGACGATAAAGTCCTGCTCCACGCGGGCCAAGGCGTAGGGCAGATCGGCCATCGAGCCGATCAAGTGGGCTCCGCCGCTGGCCGTCCATCCGCGGCCGAAAATGCGCGGGGAACGCCAGATCTGGTCACTGGCATTGGCGGCTTCTCCGGAATAGTCGCCTCCGGAAAAATCATGAGAACGGACGAATAGCGGATTGTTATGCACCATCTGCGCGCCGGGCGGCTCGTAGTAGGCATAATTGAGGCCCACCAGCGTGTCCCGGAAAAAGGGCGTGAGCAGGGCGTGCGCCTGGGTCAATTCCGCGGGGCTAGAAGGGCCCTTGAGCACCTTGATCAGATCGGTGCGCATCTGCAGCGCGGTGTGGCGATTGCTGTAAACGCCGGCGGCGAATTCGCTCCGCTCCGTCTTGGTAAACAAAGGCTTGGGCATCTCGAATTCGCGCAACTCACCGGCCAGGGGAAGCAGCGAGTCGCCCGATTCCTTTCCCTTGGCCATCTGGTCGAGACCGTCGCCGAGGGAAATCAGCGTGTCCAGGGAAACCAGCCGCTGATCGTCGATTACCTGATGCATTCTGGCGGCCATCGAAGAGCGCAACTGCTGGCCCTCCTTGGTGTATTGCTCCGGGCCGGCCAGCAATACGAAAAGCTGGTCCTGCGGCAGATACGTTTTGCCGGTTGCAGCGCGCAAGAGTTCCGCGAGCCCGGCGCGACCTGCCTCGTACACCTGGTCGGAAGAATGGAGCGTGGCAAACGGCGTCAGGACCTTCTGCCAGAAATCGTTCATGCGGGCGTCGGGAATCTGGCCCTGCCGGGCAAGGATTTGCCACAGGCCCAACTCGGCTTGCAATGTCCCGAGTGCATCGGTCTTTGTCAGGCGGTCCTGAATTTGATTGAGGCCTTCGGCAACACTCAAGAATCGTGAGATCGAGTCATTGTTGAGCGCATGAAATTCGGCGAAGACCGGATACTGGTCGCCGAACAGAGGAAATTTGTCAGCGAGGAGGTGAGCCGTGGGCACATCGAGCTGTTCGCTGCGATCGCGATTGCGATCGATCTCTGTCAGCATCAGGAAGTTGTAGACAGGTCCCTCCGGCATCGGATAGCGGGAAACGCCGACCAGCCCTTCGACTACCTGCTCGGGATTGTTCCAGCCTGAGGATTTGTCGGCCCATTCATGAACTAGCTTGGAGTCCGTCTTGTGGTGCAGAACCGTCTTCCACACGTCGATATTTCCGGGAATATGCGGCTGGCCGTTGGCGTCGAATTCGAGGCGAGCCTCCAGCAAGAACAGGCCCGGATCGGGACGGAAGGAATGCCGTGTCGGGAGCGGGTTGATGTCGCGCCCGCGCAACGCCTCGTAAAAGCGCTGCAGGTGGCGAGGCGCGGTAAAATAAGCCTGCCGGGTCTGGTCGACGCGCGACAGTGTGTCAAAGTAATCCGCCATCCAGCCGCCGTCTTTCGCCACCAACTTGGTGATGAAGTCCGCGGGAGATCTGGGATTGCCGCCAACCAGGTCCCTCCAGGCGGATTCCGCCCCCGGGCCGCCCGGAACGAGAACTCTTCCGCCGCGAACGCTAATCTGGCTGCCGTAGAAATCCAGCACCGGACCTGCCAAAACCAATTTCTTCAGGCCCACGGATTTCCACAAGAATTCTCCCGTCTCGGTATCCATGCGGGACATCGCCCAATAGAGACGCGCCAACTCGGGATCGCGCAGGATCGAGTCCACCACTCCGCGGTTGGCGTTTTTCTTGTTTTGCACCCAGTCGGACGACTGGTAAAGAACGGGAACTTTTGCCGCGGAATAAGGCAAATCAAATGGCTTGCCGGTTCGCAGCGCGTCCTCCAGATCGGCCAGAGGAAATCCGGAATCGATGGTCAGAAACGCGCGATTGGCGTCCGCGGTCTCGAGCGCTACTTCCGGGCCGCAGGCCCGCGCAATCCGGTAGCCGAGAATGACCAGCAGCGGCTTGGCGTCATCGCAATTCGAGACGTGAATGACTTGCTCTTTGTCGGCAAGCGCTTGCAACTCACGCGCCTGGTCCATGTACCAATTCAGAAGGACCAGAAATTCGGTGGGCCTGCCGGATTCGTAACCGCTCATCACCACGTTGCGGGCCAGCAGCGGCAAGACTTCTTCGGGCGTTACTTTCTGGCTGATCGCGGACATCCGCAGAAACGAGCGCAGCGGGCCGGGAAGAGCGGCCTCTTCAGGAGTCGATGCATTACGGGGAGACGAAGATCGCGGCGAACCGGAAACTCCGGGAAGGGCGCGTTGAGGCGGAGACGGGGGAACCGCGCAGGAGGCGCTTACCTGCAGGATCGCGAGCGCACACAGAAGACCAAAGGAGAAGAACACCGAGCGGATCCGACATTTCATGGCCCAAACCTCCACCGACCGTTGGAGACTTTGACTTTTTAAGCTGTGAGCCTAACCGAAGCGACTGCAAAGCTTCTCTCCGAACAATTTCTCCCCAGATTCTTCAAATTAAAGTGCTGCGCTCACCATTGTCTTTGGCCAAATTTCGTTTTGTGATTCGGTCCTATGTCCCGGCGGGGCCTCTTTCCGTCCGACGCGTTTCTCTCTGTGGGTGCGAAGGATAGAACATGTTTTGGACCTGCGTCAATCGCCAACGAACCATCAAACGGACCGGCGCAAAACACCGCAACAGCATTGCCATTCCGCAAACGCCCGCTCATTCTCGAAAAAATTCCAAACCGGCGTCCATCCACAGTTCCGTTGAATCCGAGCGGATATTCCGGGATGAGGCGGCCGCGCCTGACCTCCGGAATATATCGCCGGGCACCGGGTGGCGTTTGGAAATACGGAAAAAATCGTCCTTTCCCTTGGGGCGGGGGTACGGGAAATGTACAGTAGAAAACTTCTTTTATCAACAGTACCAGGTCGAACCGCTCAACGAGGAAATCGAGCGCCATTCGCTGGCGGATAGCGCGCAATGCGTTGGCAGGCAGGCATAAAGCGCGAATACTGCTTGGCGGGGCGAGGGGGAGTGGCTATGCTGGCGGCTATGAAAATCGCATTCATTGGACTGGGGCACATGGGGAGAGGCATGGCGCGGAACCTGCTTCGCGCCGGGTATGACGTGGCTGTCTACAATCGCAGCGAGGAAAAAGCGCAGGCGCTCGCGGAGGACGGCGCGCGTGTGGCGAGTTCTCCGGCGGAAGCAGCGCGCGATGCGGAAGTAGTAATGACCATGGTCGCGGACGATCACGCGCTGGAAGAGGTGGTGTTCGGAGCGAACGGCATCGCCTCAACATTGAAGCCCGATGGAATCCATCTGTCGCACAGCACCATCAGCACTGCGATGGCTCGCCGGTTGACTGCCGAACACGCCGCGCGCAAGCAAGGTTATCTCAGCGTTCCAGTGTTCGGCCGGCCGGAAGCCGCGGATCGCAAAACTTTGCTGGTGGTGGCAGCCGGGCCCGAGGAACTTGTGGAGCGCTGCCGACCGCTGTTCGAGGCGATCGGCCGGCAGACCTTTGTGGTGGGCGGCGAGCCGTGGCAAGCGAACGTCTCCAAGGTTTGCGGGAACTTCATCATCATCAGTGTGATTGAGGCGTTTGGGGAAGCCTTCGCGACGCTGCGGAAAGCGGGCGTCTCTCCGCAGCAATTCCTGGGGATCATGAACGCCCTGTTGGGCTCCGGAATCATTGCCAATTACGGGCGGCTGATCGCTGACGAACAATTTGAGCCGGCGGGATTTGCGCTGCGGCTGGGGCTGAAAGATGTGCGCCTGGTGCTGGCCGCGGCCGACGAATGCGCCGCTCCCATGCCGCTGGCCAGCCTGATTCACGATCACATGCTGTCCGCGTTGGCGCAGGGCCAGGGGGAATTGGACTGGTCAAGCGTGACGCAGGTGATTGCCCGCAACGCCGGATTGAAACCGACATCGTAGAAATTTTCAGGCGCTGCTGGCACTTGATTGCTGTGGGCATCGGATCGGACGCGTCGAAGGAGGAACGGAAATGTCACTCGTGGATTTTGTCCCTGGGCAGCGGTTTGAGGAATATAAGGAACGGTTCAAGCAACATTACAAGCTGGAACGCCGCGCGGACGGCGTGATTCTGGTGCAGGCGCACACCGCCGGCGGGCCGATTCAACTGAGTGTGGAGAATCACCGCTCGGTGGGCCAACTTTTCAAGACCATCGGGGCGGATCCGGAAAATGAAGTGATGATTTTCACCGGCACAGGCGCGGATTTCATGATGGACGCCGATCCCGAAGGATTCAAGCTGGAGCAGGAAGACCTGCAGCATTGGGCCTACGAGTACGCCTACAAGGACGGCAGAATCAATGTCAGTTCGCTGGTGAACGATCTGGAGATTCCCACGATTGGCGTGCTGAACGGGCCGGGATTTCACACTGAGATTTGCCTGATGTGCGACATCACGATTTGCAGCGAAGACGCGGTCATCTTCGATTTGCATTACGACATCGGCTCGGTGCCGGGAGACGGAATTCACAGCTGCTTTCTGGAACTACTGGGAGTGAAACGCGGAGCGTACGCGCTGCTCACGGGCCAGGCGATCGACGCGAAGAAGGCCCTGGAGTACGGGTTGGTGAACGAAGTGGTGCCACGGGATAAGCTGATCGATCGGGCGTGGACGCTGGCCGATCACATCATGACCCAGCCGCGCATCACCCGGCGGCTGACCACGCAGATCGTGCGGCGCCCCTGGAAAAAACGGATCACCGACGATCTGGACGGCGGATTCGGCATCCAGATGTTTGCGCACCTGGCCAAGAAGAAATCCATCCACAGCCGGAACCATATCGCGTCTTCCGTGGCCTATGTGAAGGAAGGCAAGGAAAACAATATTAAGTAGGACAGGCTTCAGCCTGTCTGGTTTTGACCTGCGCCAGACTTATATCTAAACCAGACAGGCTGAAGCCTGTCCTACTAATTAATCCTTCGGATTGGTCGCAAAGATCGAGACTTCGGGAGCGAAACCGCGATCTTCCATTTCCAGCAGTGACTTCACTACGTACGCGATGTCTTCCGAGCGCAGCTTGGTCTCATTGGGTTTCTGCGGCAGGCTGGCCGTTTGGTAGAAACTGGTCAGCACTTCGCTGGGATTGACGAGGATGACGCGCACGTTGTGCTGGCGGAGTTCGGCGCGCCAGCATTCGGTCATTCCACGCAGGGCGAATTTGCTGCCATAGTACGCGGTGCCTTTCGGAGCGCCGCGCAACGCTGCCGTCGACGCGATATTCACGATGTTGCCGCGCTGGCGCTTCACAAAAATCTTCGCCGCTTCGCGGCCCATGAGCATTGCTCCGGTCACGTTGGTCGCGAATACCGCCTCAAACTCCTTGCGGTCAAAATCCACCAGATTTTTGAAGACGCCGCTGCCGGCGTTATTCACCAAGATGTCCAGATCGCCGAACTGCTGCTGCAACTCCTGATAGGTGCGCAGGACATCGGCTTCCACCGACACGTCGGCATGAATTCCGTGGACGCCCAGTTCGCGCGCCGTCTCGGCGAGGCGCACTTTGTCCCGCCCGGTGATGGCCACGCGCGCGCCGCTGGCGGCCAGCGATTTTGCCACCGCGCGCCCGATGCCGCTGCTGCCGCCGGTAATGAGTGCGACTGCATTCTTAAGGTTCATCCTCGTTCCTCCCAGAATTTGAAAACCCTGCGATCTTGCCACAGCCAGGCGGCCGCGTCACTGCCTGCGCAAAACTGCGCGCGAATTTTCGATGAGGCATTTGCGGTCAAAAACTGCGCACCGCTCGCGCGTCTAGTGCTCGAAGCTCTCGAACGCGAGGTTGTCCTCGCAAACATGTTCCAGGATGTCCCAGGCGGGCCGCAATCCGAAGCGCACCATCGCATTCCAGGGCTTGGCGTAGGCCTTGGGATCGTCGAAGGTGAGGTCGACCTGGAGCGTTTTGTCGTCCACGCGGCGGATGCGCTCAACGATGTGCATCTGCTCGCTCTCGGGATGGCCCAGGCGATCGAGCCAGTTCTTCCCATTCAGGCCGACGGTGTCTACAACCAGCGTGTCGCCTTCCCAATGGCCGATAGAGTGACCGTTATAAGTGGGCGTCAGATCCGCGGGATGACTGCGGCCGTCGGTGAAGATGTAACGGACGATGTGGTCGTACTCAAAAATTTCGATCACTTCCTTGGGCGTTTGCACGATTTGCATCGGGAAAAGTTGTATATAAATGTAAGGCATGCCGGGCGGCGCGCATTTGTAAACGCGATCGTTGGTCTCGGAAAGTTTTACGCCGTGGGGTCCCTGCGAGGGCTTGGCGGAACGAAATTGGTCCGCGCCCCACGGGGTCATCGGAGGGTCGTCTTTGCTGAAGGATGCGAATGCAGTGATGCCGGAGATGACATTCCAGACTCCCGTAAGATCGGCTCCGGCGGCAGGCCGCGATTTTGCCGGCGGCTGCGCAGGCGCCGGGCTGCCGCTCTGGCCGGCCGCTGAGAGAACGCACGCGAACGCCGCGACCACCGCAAATATCACGACCGAACGACGGTTCCGCATCTCGAAACGCCTCCTTCGTTTTATCGCGACGCCAATAATTTTCAAATGGTGGATCAGGCCAGCGCATCGTACGCTTCCCGGCTTTCGTATACAACGGGTTTGCGGGGATTCGCCGGGCCGCATATAGATTTCAACTGCTCAGAAGACCCAGAAAGAATAGACGAGGTAAGAAAGCAGCGCGCCAACGACCACCAACACCAGCCCAGAAAAGCGGCGCTTGTTGAGGAAGAAGATGAGTGTGAGTCCGGTCAGGGAAACGAGAGTCATCAGTATCGCGGAGAAATCGATGACCGCGGACCATTTCGTTCCGGTGTCACGTCCCTTATGCAAATCGTTGAGTACGGCGACCAGACTGAATGGGCTGACCGTAAGGTCAAACTTTCCGGTCTGGCGGTCGATGGTGGCATCGGCTTCGTAGCCCGGTCCCTTGAAGAGTACTTCGCATTGATCGCCATCCACGTGCAAATCGGAGATCGCGCCCTTGGTGCGGTAGGTGCTGCGAAAGTAATTCTGGAGTTCGTCTCTGTCGACCGCACTCGGGTCGGGCGCATTTACCCATGCCTTGTTGAGTACGCCGTGATACACGGCCGGTCGCTGGTGGCTGTCAAACCAATCGGCATGATTCAGGGTGAAGCCAGTCGCCGCGAAAAATAGAAGCAGCGCAAAGCTGAGCATCGACAAGTAAGTGTGCAGCCAGCGGGCCAGATGCGCGAAGCGGCGTTTCCAATGCAAGTACCGCGCGCCATTCGCAGGATAGCGTGGAGCTCCGGCCGGGTCTTGGCCCGGATTATTGGGCGATTTTGTGGTAATCAAGAGTGGCCGACGCAATCTCTACATCGCCCGGAAGCTGAAACTGTCTGGGCGAGCCGTTGAAATCGATGTCCTGATGCATCAACTGATAGGAGCCGTGCTCCCGCACGGCTTCAATCATCACCGTGTACTTCCCGGCCTTCACAGAATTGCCAAAATCGTCCTTGCCGTCCCAATTGAACGTGTATTTTCCAGGAGGACGCGTGGCGCTGGAGACGGAATTCATGATGTGGGTGTCTTGGCTCGTGGAACGCACGCTTTCCTCGCGGGTCCAGGCACGCAACTCATTCAGGTATTTGTATTTTCCGAACCACAGCGCAATGGTGCGCACCGGCGCATGCTGGTCGTCTTCCACCCACACGGCCACGTAGGGGCGATGAACCCGGGAACCTTCGATCAAGCGCAGCTCGATGGTGACGGTCAGCTCATACTTCGGGTCCCATAAAGTGGCGCCGACCCGCGCGGCAACCGGTTCATACGCAGCCGGTCGGGGACGCGGGGACGCGGGCGATGCAGCAGGCGGGGCCGCATAGGCGCTCCACCCGTCGCTCACAATACGACGGCCATTTTTCTCGACCAAAAGGTATTCCACCCCCGGCATCTTCGCTACGAGGCGCGCGGATTCCTGCGGTGTGAGGATCGAAAGTGCGGTGGCCAGCGCTCCCGCGGTGGCCGGCGTTCGGGCGATGACCGTGGAGCTGATGATTTCGTCGGCAGGCATTCCCGTATGGGGATTGACGATGTGCGAATAGTGATGCGCGCCGATCTCGACGCCGCGGCGGTAGTCTCCGCTGGTGGCCACGGCACGATCGCCGACGATCAGGCGCGCGATCGGCGGGCTGTTTTCAGCGTCGGATTTGGGATCGGCAATTTCCACCGGCTCGCTCCAGTTTCCCCGGACCACCAGGTCTCCGCCGATGTTCACGACGATCGCCTGCGCGCCGGATACGCCGAGCGCCTTTTCGGCGGCGCGCCCCGCGATGTAACTCTTCACGAAGGAATTCAGCGCGAGCGGAGCGTCGCTGGTGTGGGTCGCCGTGTGGTTCACGGGATCGAGTTGCCAGTGGACTTCACGCACTGTGGCCACGGCGGCATCGAGTTCAGCGCGTGACGGCGGGCGCTGCTCGGCGGCAGCGCGTTTCCAGACGCGCGTGATGACCTCAGCGGATGCGTCCAGCGCCCCATTGGTGCGCTCGCGCCACTGGTCGAAGAGAGTCAGAACTTCAAACAGTTCAGGAGAAACTGTTACGGGCTGGCCTTCGGTGCGAAACCAGCGGCTGAATTCACTCTGCGGATCCCAGGAACTGAGGATGTGCGCTTCCCTGTCAATCTCCGCGAGGACCGCCTGCTCGGCCTTCTGCGAGTGCGACTCGGAGGTAGCGACGACCTTGATTTCGAGGGATGTGCCGAGGACATTCTCGTAGTGAGCGGTGAATGGTTGATTGCCAGCGGAGTTCGCTGGACGGGCGCCGGCGCTTTGAATGACCAGCAAGACTGCCACCGGCAAGAACAGCAATTTCGTCGTGGACCTTTTCGACAGAATAATCTTCATCGGGACCCGGCCCGAGTTTACACCAGCAAATTTCCGCAGGCGAGCGTGCAGGCGAGCCCACGCGATTCCCGGGCCGGAATGGGATGATTGCGGAAACCTGCCAATTTGCGCCCGGCCGGTATACAATGCCGCGCAATTAGGTTTCCGCAATGCTATCTGCCGGCAAGGGAGAGGGGATTTGCAAATATGAAGCGCAACCTGATTCGATTTTTTGTGATGGCCGCGGCCTTGATGGTTTTCTTTGCGCCGCAAGCACGAGTCCAGGCGCAAACGCCGTCCTCGACGGCGCACAAGCCGAAGCCGCCGAAAACGGTCCGGCTGTATGTATTTGACTGCGGCGTGCTGCACAACTCGGATATGGGACGATTCAATTTGAAAAATGAAGACGTCACCACCACGGATATGTCGATGGCGTGTTTTCTGATCGCCCACCCCAAGGGAAACATTATCTGGGACACCGGAGCGATCCCCGACGAGTCGTGGACGCCGACCGGCAAGATGGTCACGCAGCACGTGACGCTCCCGGACGGACAGCAACGCGACGCGGATGTGGACAAATCCCTGCGCGGGCAACTCGCCGAAATCGGATACTCGCCGGCCGACATCACTTACCTGATCCTCTCGCACTACCATTACGATCACACCGGAAACGCCAACCAGTTCGCGGGATCGACGTGGCTCGTGCCGCAGATCGAGCGGGACGCCATGTTCGGCGGAAAAGCTTTCGGGACTATGCAGCCGTCGACGTTTTCGGCCTTGCAGAACAGCAAGACCATCATCATCAAAAAAGACGAATACGACGTGTTTAACGACGGCACGGTGATCATCAAGGCCGCTCCCGGCCACACCCAGGGACATCAGGTGCTGTACGTAAAGCTGGCCAAAACCGGCGGGGTCGTATTGTCCGGCGATTTGTATCACTATCCGGCCGAGATGAAACTGGGCCGCGTCCCAACATTTGAATTTAACCAGGACCAGACCCGCGCCAGCCGCAAGGAGGTTGACGCGTTCCTGAAAAAAACCGGCGCCCAGCTGTGGATCCAGCACGATTTCGTCGGCAATTCCAAGCTCAAGAAGTCTCCGCAATTCTATGAGTAGCGAGCGGAGCTGAGAAGTTCGCGAGAATGCGGCGCCGGAACCGTTTCTCGGTTGCGGCGCCGCAACATTGCGATGCCCTCTAACTGAGTAGTACTGATAGTACTTTTCTTTTTCTGGATAGGAACTGGCAAAAGTTTTCCGCAATTCCCTTCCGCCTGCGATCGTGAAGCCCCTACCCGTTTCGATGGCCTCGCTAACTTGGTGCACGCACGCAAATTAAAAATAGACAAACGATGGCGCTCGCCAAGTACGGTGGTATTGAAATTGCGGTAAGGAAAGCGGCGGATTGACTCACCTGCCGCCGCACGTCGATTCGGGCCTGGTGCCGTCAAAGGCGCTGCGAGTCCAACACTGCGGACCGGCATAACAAGCGGATCGGCCCAACACTATGATGGATGAATTGCGCATGCCCTCAAGCCATGGAGCGGACGCGGAAGCGCCCTCTTCGCACGAGCCTCGTGCATTGGACCTGAGCTTCGAGCGAAAATTCCTGGAGCACTTCGCTCTCAACGAGCAGCCTTTTGGCGTGACCCCTGATCCGCGTTTTCTGTACCTCGGCCCGAAACAGCGCCAGGCGCTTGCCGCGTTGAACTACGGTACGGAAACCAATCGCGGTTTCCTGACCCTGACGGGGCAGCCGGGATTGGGAAAAACTTCGCTGCTATTCAATTATCTGGAGGGGCTGCGAAACAAAGCGCGCACGGTATTCCTGTTCCAAACCGATTGCGATTCGCGCGAACTGATGTCCTACATCCTGACCGAGCTGGGGATTCCAGGCGCAGGCAAGGACTTGCCGGAAATGCACTCGGTTCTGAACCATGTCCTGACCGCGGAGATGCAACTGGGCCGGCGCTTCGTCCTGGTGATCGATGAGGCGCAAAATCTGGGCGAAAAAGTGCTGGAGTCCGTGCGGCTGCTCTCCAATTTTGAAACGCCGTGGATGAAGCTCATGCAGATTGTGCTTGCCGGGCAACCGCAACTCGCCAAGCGATTGGCCAAGCCTTCCATGGCACAGCTACAACAGCGAGTTTCGTTCGCCATTGAACTTGAGCCGCTCTCCGGCGAGGAGGTCACGGCCTATATCGACCATCGCCTGTGGGTCGCCGGGCACACAGGTGCGCCGCTCTTCAGCCCCGCCGCGCGGACGCTCATCGCGGAACGCAGCGAGGGCGTCCCCCGCAAGATTAATAACCTGTGTTTCTGCGCCATGTCTCTGGCGTGGGCTACGAAGAAGAAAACCGTCGATCGCGAAATCCTGCGGGACGTGCTGGCGGAGACCAAACCTCAGCCGGTAAAAATAAAAACGGCGGAAGCCGCCGCGCCGGCACCCGCGCCACCGAAACCGGATGTGGTCAGCAGTCTACGTTCCTCCGCGGTGCTCACGGTGAAGGACCCGCCGGCCCAAAGCTGGGTGCCAAAAGCGGTGCTGACCTGCGCCGCCCTTCTGGCCCTGGGCTGGGGCGGAATGCGCTTGGAGGTTGGAAAGCGATTTGTCGATTTGTGGCACGGGCTTTCGGCTCCCGCTAAAAGCTCGGAAGTGGTTTCGCCAGTTCCCATGCCGCCGGTCCAGGCCGTCCCCGCGATACCCGGAACTTTTTCATCGGACTCAAAATCGGAATCGCTTACAGATGACAGGAATCCCGGCGTACCGCAGCACGACGGAAACCCTCGATCGTCCTCGAACCAGGAGCCGAATTGAACGTGAAGCCAGCGTGTAATAGCAACCGGAGATGCAATTGTCCGACGAACTAGATCAGATCCTCGGCAGCGTGGAGAACTACTGGGCCATCGTGCGGCGGCGGCACTGGTGGATCCTGATCCCTGTGCTGGTGACGTGGGCAGCCGTATGGGGTGTGAGCTGGCTGCTGCCCTCCACCTACCAGTCCGAAGCCGTGATCCTGCTGGAACAGCAGAATGTTCCCAATCAATTTGTCGCGCCCAACGTCAGCGCCAGCGTCCAGGACCGTTTGCAAATCATCCAGCAGCAGGTGCTGAGCCGGACGCGCCTGCAAGCCATCATCGACCGGTACCATCTGTATCCCGACCCGCACGGACTGAAAGTTTTGATCGAGTCCGGGGATCCGATCGACCGGATGCGCCGGGACATCGAAATTGAACTGGTCGCTGCGCCTGGGCGTGCAGACGAATTCCGGGCGTTCAAGATGCGTTACACGGCGAAATCGCCCAAGCTGGCGCAGGAAATCAACGCGGTGCTCACTTCCCCATTCGGAATTGAAAACGTGGAAGCGCAACAACAGCTTTCCGAGGAAACCACTTCCTTTCTGGACAACCAGCTGTCCGAAGCGCGCGCCAAAATGCAGGAACAGGAAGCGCGCGTGGCGGCGTTCAAGGCCAAGCATCCGGGCGCTTCGCCCAGCCCGCAGGAAATGAATGTGCAGCAGATTCTGGCCGGACTGCAAGCGCAGTTGCAGAGCTCGCATCAGGCCCTCGACGCGGCGCAGCAGCACAGAGCGGAACTGGAATCGCTGATGCAACAGGCCCAGTCCGCGCCGGCGAACTCGGCGGCACGCGGCTCGAATGGAGACGCGGGCGTCATCGCGGAATCTACCTTGCTTGCGGCGCAGTTGGATAAAGAACTGACCGAACTTCGCCTACGGCTACAGGATTTGCAGGCGCAGTACACCGACGATTATCCGGAAGTGGTGGCGCTGAAAGACAAAATCGCCAAGAGAGAGAAACTGAAGAAGCTGGCGGAAGAAGACATCGCCGCCAATTCGGCCAAACGCAAAATGGCGCTACCCGCAGATCCGGGAGCGGCCGACGGGTCGCACAAAGGCTCCTCCACCTCTGTGGCTCAGCTTGAAAGCCAGATGCGCGCGGCTCAGCTGGAGATTCAAAGCAATCAAAAACGCGAGGCCGAGCTGGAATCGCAAGTGTCCTCCTACCTGGCGCGCTTGAATACCGCACCCGAGATCGAAGAACAGATGGCCGGCATTTCACGCGACTACGAGGAATCGAAAACGAATTACAACTCGCTGCTGCAAAAACAAATGCAATCCGAACTGGCCACCCGCCTGGAACAGCGTCAGAAGGGCGATCAGTTCCAGGTCCTCGATCCACCCAGTTTCCCGAAAAAACACCTGGCCCCCAACCGGTTCAAGTTCAGCATGGGCGGACTGTTTCTCGGACTCTTACTGGGAGTCGGGATGGTCGCCGCGCTGGAGCTTACCGACATCCGCGTGCAGCAGGAAAGGGATCTCAAGGCGCTCGTTCCGGCGCACCTACTGGTCAGCATTCCGCGCTTGAGCACGCCGCGTGAAGAGCGAACCCGCATAGTACTTCGCTGGCTGGATTTCTGCGCCGTGACGCTGGTGGTCAGCTTGCTTGCATTTGGGAATTGCTTCGCGTTTTTTAAGCGGTGACAGCGAGGAATGCGGCTTGAAAGAAACAATGGTCGAACGGAATCAATGCGGACTGGTCGCCCCCCGGAGGCGGAATGAACCGGCTATTTGAGGCCTTGAGCGAAATCGAGTTGGAGCTGCTCACGGCGCCGGCCGCTGCCGAGGAGCCGCCCAAGTCCGAGTCGCCCTCGCCAATTCCCTCGCCAGATGCGGAAGTGATTCCGATCGCGATGGAGGAGGCTCCTTTGGAGGCTCCGGCGTCGCATCCGGCATCGGATTTGGTTCTGCCGATTTTTGTTACGGAAGAAAAAACGCTGGAGGAAAAAACCCAGGATTGCGCGGACTCCGTTGCTACGGAAAACTCCGCATCCGATCATTCCGCACCCGAGCCGGGAATTACGGTGGAAGCCGATCCGGTCGCGTCAAATCCTGCTCCAGAGGAAGAATCTTTGCCCGCGCCTGCTCCGGCGGTTCCCAATCCGGAAGACACGCCCGCCGGCATTATTTTCCAAACACTTCCTGCCGCGCTGCAGGCCTTCGACGTGGCTCCCCCCGATCCGGAACGGCAACCGGAGATCGACGAAGCTGAAATGAACGTTCTCCCCCGCGATGTATTTCCCACGGACGTTGTTTCGCTGATTCTCGAACTGCGACCGCGATCAGAAGAGAGTGCTTCAGAAACCACTCCAACTGAGTTCGTCGCGCATCCTGTGGCTCAAATGGAAGAGACCGCCGAGCCGACAGCCCCCGTGGTTGCTCTCCAAGAGGAATCGATCACAAAAAAAGACGAACGGGTGGCAATAAAACAAGAGCCGGTGGCGAAAGAATCTCAACTGAAGATCGTCGCGCCTTCCGCGCCTTCGCGCGTGATCCTGAAGGTTCCTCCCGAATCGCGCCTGGTCGCGCTGACCGATCCGGACAGCCTGGGCGCGGAAAAATTTCGCGCGCTGGCGGCGCGCCTGGAAAACCAGCACGGCCCCGACGTAGTGAAATGTTTCCAAGTGACCAGCAGCGTGATCAACGAAGGCAAGACCCTGGTTTCCGGAAACATAGGGGTCACGCTGGCCAAGCACTTTGGGGCCAAAACGCTGCTTGTCGAAGGCGATCTGCACCGGCCGACTCTGGCTTCGATTTTTGGCCTGGAAAGATTGCGCGGCATCAGCCACTGGTGGGACAGCCGCGATGAGGACCTCACTTCGTTCGTGCACAAACTGGAGGGCCTGCCGCTGTGGTTCCTTCCAGCGGGGCGGCCCAGCGATCGCCCGTCAGACGTGCTGCGCTCCTCCCGATTCGTGTACGCGTTCGAGAAACTGGCGAGCGAGTTTGAGTGGGTGGTAGTGGACTCGACGCCGATGGTGCCCATCGTTGACGTCAATCTGTGGTCGCGGCTGGTGGACGGCACGCTTCTGGTGGCGCGCGAAGGTGTGACTCCGGTGAAGGCGCTACAGAAGGGGTTGCAGGCGCTCGATCATCCAAACCTGATCGGCATGGTGCTGAACGACGCCACTGCGACGATGGACTCCAAGTATGACGGTCAATATTACGGTTCGCCGAAGGTAAAAGCCGAACGGATGAACCAGAACAAGCGCCGCATGTTCTCCGTCTAGCCAGTCTAGCGACGAACTTCCCCGCGTGATTGCCTCAAACGGGGTGGGACACACCCCTGCATCTACCTCGTTTTCGTTTCCTCGACGGCAGCTCTTTCGTTCAGAAGCAGGCGGCGGAGGGAGCGCAGATCATTCAGCAGCGGGCTGCAGGCTTTTACGTGCTCGCCCAGCTTTTTCAACTTGAACAAGACGAGATGCAAGGCCTCCACCCGGCGCACCGAGTTGGCCGCATGCGCGGCGCGCAGCTCTAGGTCGAGTTCGGCCTCCACCTCAAGCAGGGTTTCTGCGAGCAGTTTGAAATATTCCTGGGTATTTTCGACGCTGTCAAATGGCGTGGCGGAAGGGTGCTGCGATTTTCGCGTTCGGGACGGCATATGCGGCCACACCTTTTCTGAAACGGAACAGATAACCCCAGAGCGAAGCTTAACAAGCCTTCACCATGCCCGGGGGACGGGGCGTTCCGCTTGTGATTAGATGCTAACGCCCACGGAATTGCCGAGATTCAAGTGGTAAACCGCACATACAAGCTCCGCTGTATTGCCTCGCCCAGGCGCTCATCTCACTATAGAAGGGTACCGGGCGAAGGCACTCACAGGCCGCGGGATAGCCAGCGGAGTGGGCCTCGACGCTCCATTTCTAAGCACCGCAAATCCAGGTTGGAGACATTGATGGCCACCGCGCCTGCCCGCCGCCGAAGCCGGGGAACGCCCATAACGGTGCTCAAAGAGGCCGAAGCGAGGAACCATCAGTTTGAGAGAACTTTGCATGCTCGGATCTCCGAACGGGCCCACCAAATTTTCCAGAGGAACGGAGAGCACGGCCGGGACCTGGCGAATTGGCTGCAGGCGGAGTCGCAACTGGTTTCCGAGATTCAGGATTTAACGGAATCAGGCGCCTGGTCGACTGCCCGAGTTTCCCTCTTAAATGCTGTTCCTGAGGGAATCACCGTGCTCGTCCGGCGCGACGCAGCGTTAGTGTGCGTAGAGGCGTGGGAGATCGCGGACGATTCCCCGGACACCGATTCGCTGCACCGGATCGTTTACCTCAAGGTGAGGTGGCCAAACGAAGTGGATCCATCGACGGCTAGCGCCTATCTCAAGGACGGAGTTGTAACGCTTTCGGCCAAACACTCATCACCCGGAAACTAGTTCCCAGCCGGTTGTACCGGACGGCAAGCGAACTTCCAGGAGCGTACCCGTTCATGTTCACGCTCAAGTTCACGCTCAAGTTCACATTTACGCACGACGCAGGCTCGGCGGGATGAGCGATCGATACGTTTGCATTCACGGGCATTTCTACCAGCCGCCCAGGGAAAATCCGTCGCTCGAAGCCATCGAATTGCAGGATTCGGCTTATCCCTACCATGACTGGAACGAGCGTATTACTGCGGAGTGTTACGCGCCGAATGCCGCATCCAGAATTCTGGACAGCGAACAGCGCATCGTTCAGCTGATCAATAACTATTCGCGGATCAGCTTCAATTTCGGCCCTACACTGCTTTCCTGGCTGGCCGACAAAGCGCCAAAAGTCTACGGCGCCATTCTTCAGGCCGACAATTTAAGCCGGCAGCGATTTTCGGGTTGCGGTTCGGCCACGGCGCAGGCGTACAACCACATGATATTGCCGCTGGCCAATGCCCGCGACAAAGTGACGCAGGTGCGTTGGGGCATCCGCGATTTTGAATTCCGGTTTCACAGGAAACCCGAAGGCATGTGGCTGCCGGAAACGGCTGTCAACCTCGAGACGCTTTCCGTGCTGGCCGACCACGGTATCAAGTTCACCATTCTGGCACCTCGCCAGGCGCGGCGCATCCGGCGGCGCGGGACGCGCACCTGGGTGGACGTGACCGGCGAAAGAATCGATCCCAGCCGGGCCTACTACGTGCAGCTTCCCACACGCAAAAGAATCAACGTCTTCTTCTACGACGGACCCATTTCCCAGGCGGTCGCATTCGAGGGCGTTTTGAACGACGGGCTGCGCTTCGCCGACCGGCTGGTGAGCGGCTTTTCGGAATTGCGGGACTGGCCGCAACTCGTGCACATCGCCACCGACGGAGAGAGCTACGGACACCATCATCATTTTGGCGAAATGGCGCTCAGTCGCGCGCTGGTCAATATCGAGGAAAATAATCTGGCGCGATTGACCAATTACGGCGAGTTCTTGCAGCGCCATCCCGCGGAATATCTGGTGGAGATTGTGGATGACAGTTCCTGGAGCTGCGTTCACGGCATCGAGCGCTGGCGCACCAACTGCGGCTGCAACTCGGGCGGCCACCCGGAATGGAACCAGGAATGGCGCGCACCGTTGCGGTTTGCCCTGGATTGGCTGCGCGAGCAAGTCGCGGCGGTGTTCGAGGAAAAGGCGCGAGCACTCCTGAAGGATCCGTGGCGCGCCAGGGACGCTTATATTTCGGTTGTGCTGGACCGGTCCGACGCCTCGGTCTCGGTGTTTTTTGCCGATCAGGCGGTCCGGCTGCTCAACGAGCAGGAACAGGTCGCGGCGCTCAAGCTTCTGGAACTGCAGCGGCACGCGATGCTGATGTATACCAGCTGCGGGTGGTTCTTCGACGAGCTGTCCGGCCTGGAAACGGTGCAAGTGATTCTCTACGCGGGACGCGTGGTGGAGCTCGCCAGGGAATTCGTCGACTGGAATCTGGAAGAACAGTTTGTCGAAAGGCTGCGCCAGGCGAAAAGCAATCTTCCGGAGCACGGCGATGGCGCGCAGATTTACGAGAAGTGGGTGAAGCCGGCGTTCATCGACATCGATCGCGTCGCGGGCCACTTCGCGATCACTTCCCTGTTTGAGAATTACAGCGAAAAGACGCGGATTTATTGCTATGACGTGGAACGCGAGCAGTTTTCGCTGGCGACCAGCGGAAAACAGCGCCTGGCCACCGGGCGCGCGCGGTTCCGCTCGGAAATAACGCGTGAGGCCAAAACGGTGAGTTTCGCCGTATTGCACCTCGGAGAACAGAATATTGCCGCGGGCGTGCGGCCTTCGGACGCGGCGTCCGACGAAGCCCTGTGGACGAAGTTGCAGACCGCGTTCGGCGAAGCGGACACCACCGAAGTGATGCGCATCCTCGATGAAGAATTTGGCAAGGACCTCTTCTCCCTGCGCTCGCTGTTCCGCGACAAGCAAAGGGAAATCATGAACTTGATCCTGGACGACGCGCTGACCTCCACGGGCGCCGCGTATCGCGAGATATACGAGCGGCAGGCGCCGCTGCTGCGTTTCCTGAACAGCCTGAAAATGCCGGTTCCGCCGGCGATTCACTCCGCCGCGGAGATCGCGGTGAACAGCGAGCTGCGGCTGGCTTTTGAGCGGCCCGAACTGAACTCCGACGCCATTCGCAGCTACGTGAAGGAGGCGGCCATCAGCCAGATTAATCTGGACGCGACGACCCTGGAATACCTGATGCGCAAACGGCTGGAGAAGAACGCCGAGGAGTTTGCCGCGCGGCCGGACGACATTCACGCGGTGGAGCGCCTCCGAACCACTTTGGAACTGGCGACATCGCTGCCATTCCCTGTGGTGCTGTGGGAAGTGCAGAACATCTGCTACGGGCCGATCATCAAGCGGCTGGGTGAATGCAGCACCCAAAACGGAAATGGAAATCACGATTCCGAGCGGTGGATGTTTGAGCTCGGGCTGCTCCAGGATCGGCTGGGCATGAACCGCATTGTGGCATGAGATGACTCCCTCCACGCGTATACCGTGCGCCACCTATCGCTTGCAATTCAGCAAGGAATTTACGTTCGCGGACGCCTGCAAAATTCTGGATTACCTCAAGGAACTTGGCATCACCGACATTTACGCGTCGCCGATTCTGCGCAGCCGCCACGGTAGCGGACATGGATACGATGCCACCGATCCCACGCGAATCGACCCCGATCTCGGCTCCGAAGAGGAATTCACCCGCTTTCAGAATGAATTGGCGCACCGGGGCATGGGTTTGCTTCTGGATATTGTTCCGAATCATATGGCCGCCAGCCACGAGAATCCGTGGTGGATGGACGTGCTGGAATACGGCGCGGAGTCGGCCTACGCTCCGTACTTCGATATTAACTGGCGGCCGCCAACACGCAATCTTGACGGCAAAATCCTGCTGCCGTTCTTAGGGAAGCCCTTCGGAGAAACTCTCGACTCCGGGGAGATTACTCTGTACTTCAATACGGATCGCTTTTTGTTGCGCTATGGTGACTCGATCTTTCCGGTGGCGCCGCGATCCTACCGGCGCGTTCTGCAGGATCGCGGGGAAAATCTGAAGGCCCGGCTGGGAGAGAATTCTCCCGCGTACCAGGAGTTCGCCGGGATTGCCTCTTCCCTGTCGTCTTACTACGAAAGTGAAACCGCGCTTCGCGATTCCGCCGCGGACCGCCGGTTGAAATTCGATGCCATCCGCGAGAGGCTGCGCGGCCTGGCCGAGCACAGCGTGGAGATTCGCGCGTTCATCGAAGAAAATGTCGCCGCCTTCAATGGCACTCCGGGAATTCCGGGTAGCTTCGCCGCGCTGGAACGCCTGCTGGCCGAGCAGAACTACCGGCTGGCGTACTGGCAGACGGCCAATGACACCATCAATTACCGCCGCTTTTTCACGATTTCAGACCTGGTGGGCATTCGCGTCGAGGATCCCGTGGTGTTTGAGGCCACCCACGGCCCGGTTTTTCGCTGGCTCCGTCCCGAAGCATTCGCGGGCTTGCGAATCGATCACATCGATGGGCTGCGCGATCCGCAGGCGTATCTCAACAAGTTGCAGCAGACGGTGGCCCGCGACGAATCGTCCGCGGGAGAAAACAACACCTACATTCTGGTTGAGAAAATCCTGGCGCGGGATGAGCAGCTTCCGGAGAGCTGGCCGGTCAGCGGAACCACCGGCTACGACTTTCTCGACTACGTGAACGGGCTCCTGGTGTGCGCGCCGAATGCCGCGGCAATGGAAAGCATCTACTCGAAATTCACCGGCCGCAAATCGAACTTTGAAGACGTGTTGTACGACAAAAAGAAGCTGGTGATGAGCACGCTGCTGGCGGTAGAGATGCGTTCGCTGGGCCGTGAACTCGCGGAACTTGCCGCGAGCGACCGCTACGCGCGAGAAATTTCGCGCTTGTCGCTGCTGGATGCACTGATCGAAGTGACCGCCTGTTTGCCAGTCTATCGAACCTATATTCGCAGCCTGGAAGTTCCGGAGGATGCCAAGAGAGTGATCGAGCACGCGGTCGATTGCGCGCGCCTTCGCAAACCGCATCTGGATGCGGCCTGTTTTGATTTCGTCGCCGACGTTCTGCTGCTGACGGACAAGCCGCATCTCAATCCCGAACAGCGGGAGGCGCGGCTTTCCTTCGTGATGCGCTGGCAGCAGTTTACCGGACCCATCGTTGCTAAGGGGCAGGAAGACACCGCGCTGTACGCATATTATCCACTGCTTTCGATGAATGAAGTGGGAAGCGATCCGCAGCCTTCCAAAGCGGCGTCCGGCGATGCGTTCCTGCGATTCATCGAGGAGCGCCAGGCGCGTTGGCCGAACAGCATGAACGCAACGACGACGCATGACACCAAGAGAAGTGAGGATGTTCGCGCACGGATCAGCGTGCTTTCCGAAATTCCCGAAGAGTGGCAAGCGCGGCTGGAGACCTGGGCGAAGTGGAATGCGCCGTACAAGACATCTTTGAACGATCACATCGTTCCCGACCGCAACGAGGAATACTTCATCTATCAAACGCTGATCGGAATGTGGCCGGACCAGCCCGAGGAAATGCCCTCGATGCTGGAGCGGCTGCAAGCCTACCTGGTGAAGGCGACGCGGGAGGCTATGATCCACACGCGGTGGACGCGGCCCAACGAGGATCACGAACTGGCGCTGCAGACATTCGTCACCTCGATTTTGACGCTGCCGGCGGCGGCCGAATTCCGGAGCGACTTTCTGGGCTTTCATCAATCGATCGTATTTTCCGGAGTGTTGAACGGCTTGACGCAGGTGCTTTTGAAAATTACGTGCCCGGGCATCCCGGATTTTTATCAGGGTTCGGAGCTGTGGGATCTGCGTTTGGTGGATCCGGATAATCGTCAGCCGGTCGATTTCGCGCAACGGGAGAAACTATTGGAAAGCTTGCGCGAGGAAATCGGCGGAAGCGCAATCGACCGGGCGCGGCGCCTTCTCTTCCATTGGTGCGACTCGCGCATCAAGCTTTATCTGATTCGGCAGGCGCTGGGTTACCGGCGGGAGCATCTCGACTTGTTTGCCAGAGGCCGATTTTTAGGGCTGCACGCGGTTGGGGCCTATTCGCAAAAGATCATCTGCTTTGCGCGCCAGAGTGACCAGGAGTGGTGTTTGGTGGTTGCCCCGCGCTGGCAGGCGCTGCACCGGCCAGATCGCAGATCGATCGAACTCGACTGGAAGGACACGAGGGTGGCGATGCCGCCGGATGCGCCACGACTGTGGACGAATATTCTTACTGGCGCGTCGACAAGAACGCTCCAGCAGAATGGTCAAAGTTATTTGGAAATGAAAGAAGCGTTGCGCGATTTTCCGCTGGCCATGTTTGTGCCCCAGAATTCCCCTTAGATGCGGGGGGCTCGCCGGTGGCGGCGCGCACGCGGGCAATTTCCGAAGAGCGTGGACCGGCCGAGAAATTTTCAGCACCGATGCTACGATGCCAAGGAACCGTTCGCTGGAGGCGAGCAAGCGTGGGCGACACGAATACCGGCAGCCGAGTGGCCCTGGGCGCACATCGCCGCGAGGATGGGCAATGGGAATTCCTGGTGTGGGCGCCGCGCAGGAAAAGCGTCTCCGTGCATTTGCTCGGCGCGAACGAACGCGTCGTTCCCATGGCCAGGAACGAAGCCGGCTATCACCACGCTGTGCTGAATGATCTGGATCACCACTCGCGCTATCTCTACCGTCTCGACGATTCGCAGGAATTTCCCGATCCGGCTTCACGTTTTCAGCCGGACGGCGTGCACAAACCTTCCGAGGCCGTCGATCTCGAGGAGTTCGCGTGGACCGACTCGAACTGGACACCGCCGAAGCTCGCAGACAGCGTCTTTTACGAACTGCACGTGGGCACGTTCTCCGAACAGGGTTCTCTCGACGCCGCGCGCGCGCAACTCGCACAACTGGCCGAGCTCGGTGTGACTACCGTCGAGCTGATGCCGCTGGCGCAATTTCCCGGGGGGCGCAACTGGGGCTATGACGGCGTGTACCCGTTTGCGGTGCAGAATACTTACGGAGGTCCGTTGGCCCTGCAGCGCTTTGTAAATGCGGCGCACTCGGCGGGCCTCGCGGTCGCTCTGGACGTGGTCTACAACCATTTAGGACCGGAGGGAAATTATTTAGGCCAGTTCGGCCCTTACTTCAGCGACCGGTATCGCACCCCGTGGGGCGAAGCTATCAATTTTGACGGCGCGGACAGCGACCCGGTCCGCCGGTACTTCATCGAAAACGCGCTGTTCTGGTTTGAACAATTCCATATCGACGTTCTGCGGCTGGATGCCATCCACGGGATTTTCGATTTCGGCGCGTATCACATCCTCGCGGAACTCGAAGATCGAGTGGAACTCGCGGCCAAGCGCGCGGGCCGCGACTTCTCTCTGATCGCAGAAAGCGATCTGAACGATGCGCGATTTCTGCAGCCGCGCGAACGAGGCGGGTACGCGTTGCCCGCGCAGTGGAGCGACGATTTCCATCATTCCGTCCATACCCTTCTGACGCGGGAATCGCAGGGCTACTACGCCGATTTTGGAAGCGTGGGACACTTGGCCGGCGTTCTGCACGACGGCTGGTATTATCGCGGGCAATACTCGAAATTTCGCCGCCGCCAGCATGGCAATTCTCCGCGCGGAATTCCCCGTTCGCATTTTGTGGTGTTCAGCCAGAACCACGATCAGGTGGGTAACCGCGCGCGTGGAGACCGGCTCAGCACTCTTGTCGATTTTGAGGCGCAGAAATTGGCCGCAGGCTTGACGCTGCTTTCGCCGTTCGTTCCGCTGCTGTTCATGGGCGAGGAATATGGCGAGTCGGCGCCCTTTCTGTATTTCACCAGCCATGGAGATCGGGATTTGATCGAAGCGGTGCGCCGCGGGCGCCGCGCGGAGTTCGCCGAATTCGGCTGGGCGGGAGAAGTGCCCGACCCGCAGGACGAGAAAACGTTCACCGCTTCCAAGTTGCATCCTCACTTACGTGAGGCTGATCCGCACCGTTCGCTCTGGAACTTTTATCGCGAACTCATTCAATTTCGGCGCGTAAACCATTTGGCCGGCGATGCGGAGTTGGAAATTACCGCGAGCGAGGCGCCGGCACTCTTGACGGTCGGTAGGAGTGCAGCCGGCCGGCGACTTTTGATGATTTTCAATTTCAGCGACGGCGATGCGGAGGTTCGACTGCCGGAGAGCGGCGAAAATTGGACGATGGAGATTTACTCTGCTGAGCGGCGGTGGCTTGGGGCGGGTGGTGATTTTCCGCGAGTGCTGCTTGCGGCCGGAAGCCTTGCCAGGCTCGCTGGAAAGTCGTTTGTGGTGCTCTGCCAGGACACTAAGCGGTCGTGAATTTGACTGCGAGCTTCGTGGTGGCACGATGCCCGCCTGAAGGCGGGCGCTACACTCGAATTCTTGCCGGCGCCGCTCTAGCCGGTACGGGAACAGCGACGCAAGATATGTCTAGAGCTATTTCGCGAGTGATTGCATTCTATGAGCTGGGGGATTGAGCGCGTGCCGAACGAGCATGAGGATGGACGGCGTCGTGTAGTCATCGAACGCGTTACGCCTCAAATCGATTGCGGTTTATTTGCGATCAAGCGCGTCGCGGGAGAGACGGTGGTGGTGGAGGCGGATGTGTTCGCCGATGGCCACGACCAGGTCGCGTGCCGGATTTTGTACTGGCGCGAAAATGACGCTACCGCGAAAACTTCGGCGATGGCTCCGATCGGAAACGACCGGTGGCGCGGCCAGTTTCCGGTTCCCGAGATGGGCCGGTATCAGTACACCGTCGAAGGCTGGATCGACCGGTTCACCACCTGGCAGCGCGACCTTCGGAAGCGCATCGATGCGGCGCAGGACGTCCATGTCGATTTACTGATTGGAGCGCAACTGCTCGAGGATGTCGCCGCGCGCGCCAACCCGGAGGACGCTGAACTGTTCCGCCGCACCGCGGCCCAACTTCGTGACAAGAAAAACAAAATTACCCGGACGGATATCGCGCTCGACCCTGATCTGCTGGGCGCCGTTCTGCGCCACCCGGAGCAGCAGCTCGCGACGCAATTTGAGAAGCGGCTGGCGGTGGTCGTCGATCGCGAGAAGGCGCAATTTTCCGCCTGGTATGAGGTTTTCCCCCGGTCCTGCGCGCCCGAGCCCGGACGGCACGGAACGTTCAAGGATTGCGCGGCGCGCCTTCCCTACATTGCGTCGCTCGGTTTCGATGTGGTCTATCTCCCGCCGATCCATCCCATCGGGCACACTTTCCGCAAGGGAAAGAACAATTCCGTTTCGGCGCGGCCGGAGGATGTCGGCAGCCCGTGGGCCATCGGCTCGGAAGAAGGCGGCCACACCTCCATCCATGCGCAACTCGGCACGCTGGACGATTTCAAGCAGTTAATTTCGGAAGCCAATCGCCAGGGCCTGGAAGTTGCGCTGGACATCGCGTTTCAGTGCACGCCGGACCATCCCTATGTAAAGCAGCATCGCGACTGGTTCCGGGCGCGTCCGGACGGAACGATTCAATACGCGGAGAATCCGCCGAAACTGTATCAAGACATTTTTCCGCTCGATTTTGAGAGCGCCGACTGGCGCGCGCTGTGGAACGAACTTCGCGACGTGGTGCTCTTCTGGGCCCGGCAGGGCGTGCGCATTTTCCGCGTCGACAATCCGCACACCAAGTCCTTCGCGTTCTGGGAGTGGTTCATCCGCGAAATCAAGAATCAATATCCGGACGTGCTGTTTCTCGCAGAGGCTTTTACCCGCCCTCACATGATGTACCGGCTGGCTAAGCTCGGTTTTTCGCAGTCGTACACGTATTTTTCGTGGCGGAACACCAAGCAGGAATTGACGGAGTATTTCACCGAGCTCACCCAGACCGACGTGCGCGAGTACTTCCGTCCCAACCTGTGGCCGAATACTCCCGATATTTTGCCGGAATATCTGCAGGTGGGCGGGCGGCCGGCCTTCATGAACCGCTTCATTCTGGCGGCGACGCTGGGTGCCAGCTACGGAATCTATGGACCGGCGTTTGAACTGTGCGAAAATGTCCCCTACCAGCCGGGAAGCGAAGAATACCTGAATTCCGAAAAATACGAACTGAAGCATCGCGATCTCGATTCGCCGGGAAGCCTCAAGGATTTCATTGCCCGGATCAATCGGATTCGCAAGAAGAATCCGGCGCTGCAGAGCAACCGCAACCTGCGCTTCCACGCCACGGACAACGATTCGTTGCTCTGTTACAGCAAGGCGACGGATGATTTATCGAGCATCATTGTAGTGATTGTGAACCTCGATTCGTTTCACGCGCAGTCCGGTTGGGTGGGTCTCGATCTCGCTTCGCTGGGGCTGGATCCGGCGCACGCATTTCAGGTCCACGATCTGTTGGGCGAAGGCCGCTATTTGTGGAAGGGACCGAGAAATTTTGTGGAGCTCGTTCCGGAGAGCCTGCCCGCGCACATTTTTCATGTGCGCCGGTGGGTGCGCTCGGAAACCGATTTTGATTATTACCTGTAACGGAAGCCCGGCCGCGGCAGCACTCGTAGAAAGGAGGTTCTATGTCGCAATCAGCCTTAAGTGAATTTGACCTGTACCTGCTCGCGGAAGGGACGCACACACGCGCGTACGAAAAGTTGGGCGCGCACCTCAGCGAAAGAGACGGCCGGCGCGGCGTGCAGTTTGCGGTGTGGGCGCCGAACGCCCAGCGCGTTTCGATTATCGGAGACTTCAACCAGTGGAATCCGGCGGCCGACAGCATGCGGCCGAGTTCGGCGGGCGTTTGGGAAAGATTCGTTCCAGGCATCGCCTCGGGCGCGGTCTACAAATATCACATCGAATCGCGGGATCACCGCTACGTGGTCGACAAGGCCGATCCTTACGGTTTCGCCGCGGAAATTCGCCCGCGCACCGCGTCCCGCGTGTGGGATCTTCAGGATTATGCGTGGCAGGATCATTCGTGGATGGTCAGCCGGGTGAAGCATAATTCGCTCTCCTCTCCCATTTCGATTTACGAAGTGCATCCG
>Ga0209168_10000365_pt1 | contig 47759 bp, 49 predicted proteins | sample Coa_R1_FD_187156 | JGI IMG/M metagenome (GOLD analysis project Ga0209168, IMG submission 187156) | Surface soil microbial communities from Centralia Pennsylvania, which are recovering from an underground coalmine fire - Coalmine... | ecosystem: Environmental > Terrestrial > Soil > Unclassified ...
TGTACTGTTTGGACGTAGTGTTAACACTTGGAGGGCTACCTCCCGTGACAGCAAGAGGGTCACAGTCCAGCCTCCGAATACTCCAACCGAGACCTGGCGGGTTTCGGAAGGAGGGAGACGGACGTGACCCTCGAGGACAGCGTTCGCCATCATCGGCTCATGCTCATGCAACGAGCGGCGCAGTTGGGCAATGTCACGCGCGCCTGCCAGGAGGCCGGGATCTCCCGGACCCTGTTCTACCGCTGGCGGCAGCGCCTGTTGCGCTACGGCCCAGAAGGCCTGCGGCCGCGGCCGACCCGGCCCACCCGCTGGCCACGCCAGGCGACCCCGGCCCTGGAGCACGCGGTGTTGGCCTATGCGCTGCTGTGGCCGACCCACGGGCCGGCACGGATCGCCGTGCAACTGCGGCAGCCCCGCTGGGGCCGGTGGCGCATCAGTGCCTCGGGCGTGTACGGCATCCTCAAGCGTCACGGCTTGCAGACGCGGTGGGAGCGGCTGACGCGCCTGGAAGCGCGGGCGCTGGACGTCCAGGGCCTGCTGACCGAACGGACGCGCCGACGGGTCGTCCGGCCGCACGTCGCCGCGGACCAGCCGGGCGATCTGGTCTGCGTGGACGCGTTCTACGTCGGGAAGCTCAAGGGGGTCGGCAAAGTGTGGCAGCTCACGGCCTGCGATGCCGCCTGCTCGTATGCGATCGCGACGCTCGTGCCGCGGGTGACCCAGGCAACGGCCACCGCGTTCCTGCGGACCCACGTGGTGCCCACCTATCAGCGCGCGGGCCATCAGGTCCGCGCGGTCTTGACCGATGGCGGACCGGAGTTCTACGGCCGCTTCCTGACGGCGTGTCGCGCGTTGGGCATCGAGCATCGCCGCACCAAACCGCGCCATGCGTGGACCAACGGCTTCGTCGAACGCTTGCAGGGCACGATCCTGAGCGAGTTGTGGCGGGTTGCCTTCCGCCGCACGTACTACACGAGCGTAGCGCAGTTGGAGCGCGACTTGCAGGCCTACCTGCGCTTCTACAATCGGGAGCGTCCGCATCAAGGATATCGCCTGCTAGGCCGAACGCCGGCCACGCTCTTCGCCGGCAGAAAGGCTGGCTAACCTATGCTGCGGGGCTCGCTTGGAGCGCAAAAGTGTCAACACCTCGTCCACACTGGACACCCTAGAAGGGCTGCTTTGTGCAGGCCGTGCGGTGGACGTGTTATGATCCGACACCGATTCCGTACACGGCGGCGATTCATCGTGTGGTGGACCGAGCTTCGTGAGAACCAAGCGCGGCGTTCGCTCGCTTACCTGACCGAACGTCGGTACTTGGTGCAAGTAGATGTGGACGAGAAGGACAACCCATTGTACGTGCACCGAGGGAGTCGGCATTGAGCCGCAGAAAAGGGCGGGCACAGCGGTTGGGAGAGTTGTGCGAAGGTGGAGCATAGTGCAACCATCGATGGCGAAGCAGAGTACAAGTTAGTCGGGAGAGGTGGGCGGCATGGATCCGAAAGAGATCCTCGACCCGTATGACGCGTCCAGCATTGCCGCATTAAGCGATGGCATCTTTGGTGTTGCCCTGACACTTCTCGTGCTCGACGTTCACCTTCCGGGCACCTCCACCGACCATCTCGCAAGACAACTGCTGTCGCTGTGGCCGAGGTTCTACAGTTTCGGCCTCTCATTTGCCGTTGTCGCGGCCTACTGGGTCGCGTACCACCGTCTGCTCGCGCACATTGTCGCCTATGATCGCCCACTGCTGTTGAGAAACTTCGCGTTTCTCGCGTTCGTCGTCTTGACGCCATTCCCGACGAGTCTAGTGGGTGAGGGGTACTTTGTCACGCAAGGTGACGCGCGAGTTGCCTGGATCGTGTATGCGGGTACCCTTGCGCTGGTGGGATTGACGTTGGCGTGGTTGTGGCAATGTGCGACGGCGCGCAACTTGACAAATCCGAAACTTACTCCGTCTGCTGCCGAGTACCTCTTGATTCGCACCTTGGTGTCACCACTGATCTTTGTACTCTCCATGGGCGTTGCAGCGACCAGTGCACCCCTCGCTCCTTGGACTTTAGTGCTCTTGATCCCGGCGCAGGCCCTCGTGGCGCAACGCTACGCGCAGGCAATCGCTCGCCCGAGATAACCGCGAGTTTGTAGAGCCCGCAACGGTCTTCAACGCGTGGCGCTCGGGGCTCCGGCCTCGGGCGTGGTTCATTTTCCCACCGTTGGAAGCGAGACGCTCGACCGTATATATCTATCGAGAGACCTACAGCACAGAGGGGTAACCATCGACGCGATCTGTCTCTTGACGATCTCGCAGGCGGCGCGGGAACTGGGCGTCTCGGAAGGGACCGTCCGCGCCTACGCTGACCAAGGCGTGCTCAAAGTTGTGATCGTCGGCCCGAAGCGGGACAGGGCGTTCGACCTCGCGGAATCGGAACAGTTCAAGCAGGCGCATACGCGGTCGCCCTATCGACCAGGCCCTCGAAGTGACGGTGTTTCACCCCTCAATCGGTAAACGCGCGATCTCGTATGCGTGCTCGGGGAGTGAAGTCAACGCTGCGGCTGTGGCGACAGGGGTTGCAGCGGCGATCACCGCCGACACAGGACTCGGTGCGAAGGGGATCACCGCTGCGGCGAGCGCCGGGGTGGTGACCGTCAAGTTCCCGTACTTGGTCAGCGGCGACGTTCACCCGACGATCACAACAGCAAGTCTCGCGGGACCACCGGTGATTGTTAGCCTCACCGCGATCTCGCCGGTAATGGCGCTGATCGCCGGCATTTTGATCCTGATGCTACCATGTCTGCTGAATTACATCGTCGCATCTATCTGATCGTGATTGGCTTGGTCGGTTTGTTCGGACGCTGAGTCGTGCCGCATCGGGGTGCGAAGACTTTCGATCCGGCCCTGCTTGGCCACCATTGTTCGTGGGCTCATGGGGGACAGAACGATCACGGTCATCGCCCCGGGACGGCACAAACGGGCTTTCGGCGGCGGCCGGAAGGACCCCGGATGGCAAGAACCGGGGTGGGCACCGTTCATAAGAGGAACACTGGTGTCAAAATTGGAGTCACTTTTGAAGTTTCCTCACGTTCTTCCTTCGCGGACGGCTGTTCATATCGGTCGCTGGACCTTGGACCAGGCACTACTTTCACAAAGGTGAGCGTGTGCCTTGTGTGGGAAGGCAAGTATACTGGCCGGCCCCACTGCTGGGCGGCATCGACCAGCCACAGTACACTCCCTTGTGGATCTCCGCGCCGACCATCCAACCGTCATCGTTGATCCCGAAGACGTTCGTTACATCGGCGCCAAGGATATCGATCGTCGTGACATGTCCCGACACGTCGCGCATGAAGCCATGGATCGACTGGGCGCTGTCCTGGTAGTATCCGACGATCTGGCCGGCGTCGTTCATTCCCCACGCCCAGGTCTTGAGTGCGTTGGGGACATCGATCGTGGTAAATTGTCCGGCCGCGAAGAAGAACCCGTGAGGCACGCGATCCTTTTCGTAGTACCCTACGACCTGGCCGGCGCGGTTGATGCCGTAGGCCAGGGTCGTCGTGGCACCAGGGACCTCGAAGGTGCTGAAGTGTCCTCCGGCCAGCAGAAAGCCGTGGGAGTGCTTGGAGCGATCATCGTACGTTCCGGCGATCTCCCCATTGGCGTTGATATCGTCAGCATAGGTCGCTGCGGCGCCGGGGACATCGATCATGGTGAATCGCCCCGCGGAGAGCATGTAGCCGTGAGATACTCCGCCGGCGTCGATGAAATAGCCAACGATCACACCGGCGTCGTTGATCCCGCCGGCCACCGTCCCACTGGCATTCGGGACTTCGATCGGTGTGAATTGCCCGTCGAAGAACAGGAAGCCATGGATTTTCTTGGTCTTGTCAAGGTAGAATCCGACCATATGGCCGTCGTCATTGATCCCCCTGACCACCGTTGACGCCGAGTTTGGATGATCGATTCGCGTTGCCGGGGTAGTGCTCGCAGGCTCCGCAAGAACGGCGGGCACACCCGCAGCCACGAGTACCCCGATGCTGACAAACGTACCCAGCACCAATGCGACCGCTCGCTTCATGAGAACACACCTCCCGCCGGAAATCGCCAATGAAACGATCGCCGGCGCACGTTCTCTAGCTGAACATTGACACCCGCAGACAGCCTGCCGCCATATACCGCGCCCATTAAAGAGGGAAGCCGCCCCCGGACGGCTTCCCTTTGCCTCACTTAGCGATTGTGCGCTGCTACGGCGATTGCGATCGTCGAGAGGCCGAGGAACAGTCCAACAGCAACCCACGGGAACAACATCGGCCATCCCTCCTTTCTCTCTCCAGATCGCTCGGAGTGTCCCCGATTCACCGGAGTTTCAAACGCCATCCACACGCCCAACAGTTTTTGCCTTAGTTAGACTGTGAGATCCGGGATGGAGCGGGAGAAGAGCGAAAGTCCGCCTAGGGTGTGACCTGCGCTTCAGCATGAAGCCTGCCATATCACGCGTGACGGTTCGCCGCGCGCCAGATTTGTAGCCACGCGCACCCGCGCGTGATACGAGTTGCCATGAGAGGAGCCCCGGCCGCGCGCGTACAGCGCGTACCGAATGATGAATCGGCATTGTCAACGCGGGCGGCGCGCTCATGACGACCCACCGATATCGACAGCGTCGGATTCAGCGCGCTCGTGCGACGCGTTTCATCCTTCGATCGTTAGGGGAACATTACGAGACGAGCAGATACGCAGGGAGGTGGATGCACAATGAAACCCATGCTCGCGTGGCTTGCGTTATTGGCCGTTGTGGTTCTCGGACCTGCGCTCGCAATGGCCCAATCGATGTCCGATACCAGTGGCCCGACCATGAACGTCAAGGGGATCATCGCGAAGCAGCAGTCGATCGCCTGTACCTCGGCGGATCCGAGTTCGTGTCGAACACAACTGGTGGTGACCGCGGGCCCCACGAAGGGCTCGGAAAAACCTGGGCATCCGCCCGCCACTATCATGCCGGTCACGGTTGTGATCATGCCACACACCCCGATCACATGGACACGAGTCCACAGGACGGTGGACCCGAACCAACTCCACACCGGTGATGCTGTCGATATCGATTACCAGTTGGTTGGCGGTGAGAATGTCGCGACACGAGTGGATGTCTCACTTCAGTAGCAGCCCGTAGGGTGGGCAGGCAGGCGAGAAGGTGCACCTTAGGGAGGGTCACGTGCTATGTACCGTTGGCAGGCCGGGGCCAGGATCATTGCGGCAGCGTGTCTGGTTCTGTTAAGCAGCCTCTTGCTACCGAATCTGTCCTATGCCAAGGCGCCAGAGGAGATCGATGCCAGCGTGGACGCAGCGCTGTCCCGATTCACCGAGCAAGTGACCGGGGCCGATGCATTCCTCCGTGACGCTAAGGGTGTCCTCGTGTTCCCCGATGTCATTCAGGCCGGGATTGGAGTCGGCGGGGAATATGGCGAGGGGGCGCTGCGCGTGCACGGCCAGACGGTAGCGTACTACAATATCGCGTCCGGCTCGGTCGGGTTTCAGTTGGGAGCACAGAAGAAGGACATCATCCTCGTGTTTCTCCAGGACAAGGCGCTTCGGGACTTCCAGGCTAAGCAGGGGTGGCAGGCGGGCGTCGACGGGTCGGTGGTACTCGTAAATCTTGGCGCCCACGCGTCCATAGACACCACGACATTCGATCAGCCCATCGTCGGGTTCGTGGTCGGGCAGGAAGGCCTGATGTACAACTTGACACTACAGGAGTCCAAGATTTCCAAGCTGCAGGAGTAGGGGGCCGCGGCCCACTGCGAACCCAGACGGTGAGCCGTGTGCTGTCCCCGCCTCTACTGTGCTTGTTGCGACCTGGAGGCGATGAAGCAGAAACGCCAACAATAGCCGGCTGACTTGACGCCAATATCCCGATCGCCGTCGCTCGTTTTGGGGCGGTACGGACGCGCCGTGCTGGCTAGTGCCGGACGCCGCAAGGATTCGCCAAGAACCCTAGCTCGGGTCTTCGCAGTACCTCCTGCGGCGGAGTTAGCCGCCTTCTCGATGGCCGTGTTTGAGGCATCTTGCTCCCGGGTAACACCTGGGATGTCACTGGCCGGGTCGGGGAAGACGCGCACAATGAGGTGACCACAATGCCGCTGCTTCTTTTGTGGTTCCTGGCCGAAGTTGCCACAGTGGCAATCAAATGCGGCGAAGTAGGAGAGTCCCGTGAGTGCAACTTCCTGGACAGATAGCGGAGTCCGGGACGCTCTTCGCCTAGATCAGCCTGAGAAAGGAGGGCTGTTTATGCAACGGATCACGTTGGCCGCGGCAGGAGTCGCGACTGTGTTGATGCTGATCATGGCCGCGTCCGCGTCGGCGCAACCGTACCCGGGGCCGTACGTACAGCCCTTGGGGCCGGTGCAGCCGTATCGAACGTTGGTCGCCCATGTCCAGGTCGTGACGAGTGGATCGGCGGCGGTTTGTGGCGACCGGGAGGCCTTCAGAGTCCTGCTGACGGCCTACGCGAATAGCAATCCGTATCGGGCGCGCCAACTCGCGCTGGCACAGAACTGCGACAGTGTCCCGGTCGGTGCACGGGTGCTCGTAATGAGCGAACCGACGGCGATTGCGATCTGGCGGAATGACACGCAGGAGGACGTGGTTCTTCAGGTGGTTCAGGTTCACGTGTTGAATGGCCCGACCCGGGGAACCGCGGGATACATGTTGCTCGACGCCTTCCAATAACGAGCACTACACGCGTCCACGCTAGGGAGGAGTCCCGGAAGGAATTTCCCGGGCCCCCCTGGTCTCTGACTCTGCAAGCGACGAGGGTTGAGAGTCTACTCCTACCCCGGCTGTGAGCACGCCCATGGCATGCATGCCGGCGTGCGCGGGCCATCGGGCTGAGCAGCGGTCGCAGGAGGTGCAAAATGGCATGGTACAGATGTTCCTGTGGATTCCTCACTGAGCAGTTCCCGCAGCACGGCGACGTGGTCGTGTCCGTACATCATCTGCACCCAGCCGCGCGGGCGGACGGCGGCGCGGCGGTCGTGCGGATGGTGCCGCTTCCTGACCCGATCCCAGCGCGCGGAGAGCGAACTCCCAAGACAGCACTGACTCTGAGCAACCGCAAGGTGCATGAGGCTTCCTGTGGCAGTGTACCATCGTCTTGACCCGAATGGGCGCTCGGACGAGGGCCCACCGAGCTTGGGATCTTTGATGAAAGGAGTTGCAGAAAGTAAAGCGGAAATCCGGTGCGAAATGTCGATACATAATCCCTTGGACCTGCCGCCTGACCTGCCCGTCCCCGTGGATGACGGGGCGTGTGCTCATCTCCGCGGGATGCGCGTGCCGCCGGTGGCATTGCCGTCGACCTCTGACGTCGCAATCGACCTGTCCGCCCTGGCGGGGCGGACGGTCGTCTACTGTTTCCCGCGGACCGGCCGACCGGACCATGAGGTTCCGAAGGGGTGGAACGAGATTCCCGGCGCACGCGGATGCACTCCGCAGGCCTGCGCGTACCGCGATCACTACGCGGCGCTCAAGGCTCTCGGCACGCGCGTGTTCGGCCTCAGCACGCAGACGACGGACTACCAGCGCGAAGCCGTGACACGCCTGCACTTGCCGTTTGCGCTGCTGAGCGACAAGGATCTTACCTTCACCCGCGCGCTGCGGCTGCCGACGTTCGAGTTCCCGTGGAGCTTCGGGGCACAGCCCGCCGAGCTGATCAAGCGGCTCACGCTGGTGCTTCGCGACGGCCGGATCGAACGCGTCTTCTATCCGGTCTTTCCACCGGACAAGAACGCCGAGCAGGTCCAGGCGTGGCTCGCGCAGCACCGGCGATAGACTCGCGCGCCGGCGGTGCCGCCGCCGGAGGCGAGCCCCGCGGCCAGCACTGGTTGGGCATCGTGCTGAACCTCGGCTCGGCCGTCGCCTACAGCACCTCCGGCTTCTACACGCGGCTGATCCCGCTCGATCCCTGGACGATCCTGTTCTGGCGGGGGATTTTCGCAGGCGTCTTCATCTGCAGCGTCATCGTGTGGCGCTACGGCCGCCGGACCGTGCACGTCGTCCGCGACATCGGCGCGCCGGGCCTGGCCGCGGCGTGCCTCTCGACGTTCGCCACCATCATGTACATCAATGCCTTCCGCCGCACGTCGGTCGCGGACGTCATGATCATGAACGCCACGACGCCGTTCTTGGCCGCGGCACTCGGATGGCTGTGGCTCCGGGAGCGCGAACGCTGGAGCACCTTGCTCGCAAGCACGGTTGCGCTCGTGGGCACGGCGATCATGGTCGGAGGAGCGGTGCGCGAGGGTCATCTCGTCGGTGACCTGCTGGCATTCGGGATGGCACTGTGCATGGCCAGCATGATGCTGGTCATCAGGCGGCACCGCGAGACTCCGATGCTGCCCGCAGCCTGCCTCTCTGCCCTTCTGTGCCCTGCGTTCGTGTGGCCGCTGGCGCATCCGGGTGCCGCCGATCCGACGGACATGCTGTATCTCGCCCTGTTCGGCGTAACGCAATTCGGGCTCGGCCTGCTGCTGCTCACGCTCGGCGCCCGGCTGATCTCCGCGACCGAGACGGCGCTCACCCAAGCGTCGGAAGTGCCGCTCGGACCGCTGTGGGTCTGGCTCGCGTTTCGCGAGGTGCCGCCCGTGTTGACCTGGATCGGCGGAACGATCATTATGGTCGCCGTCTCCGGCCATGTCTACGTGAGCCGACGCCCGTCCACATCCGAGAGGTCGATACTCAACACGTAGGCGATCGTCGGTGCCAATCGTGGCGAGTCGTTGAAACTACTCGCTTCACGCGGCCTCTACAGTCATTTCTTAGCCCGCTGCATGCACGTTGTATCAAGCGGCGCGCAAGTGAGGTGCCGCGGCGTCATGGTAGGCGAGCGTATCGTATCATCCCGCTCTAGGCGTAACCGCCGTTGACGCGGTTGTTCAATCGGGAGGGCGATTGCCTGGCGATGAAACTGCGGCCGGGCAACGTCCACAGCGTCGAGCAGTGGGAGGAGGTACTCCTGCCCGAGATCGAGCGGCAGCAGGCACAGGGCAAGAACGTGGTCGTGCGCGCGGATGCCACCTTCGCCACACCCGAGCTCTACGACACCCTGGAGAAGCGGGGCGTGAGGTACGCGATCCACATTCCATCCAATGACATCCTGGAGCGCGAGATCGCGGAGTCGCTCCGGGGATCCGTCGGACGCCCGAGTCACACCCCGGTGGTCCGGTACAAGCGCTTCCGGTACGAGGCCGCCGTCAGTTGGAAGACGGCACGCCGGGTGGTTGCGAAGATCGAGTTTCACTGCGGGGAACTGTTTCCCCGCGTGGACTTGATCGTGACGACGCTGGAGATGGACTGTCGGGCGGTCGCGCGATTCTACAACAAACGGGGGACGTCGGAACAGTGGATCAGGGAAGGCAAGCAGGCCGTGAAGGTGACGAGGCTAGGGCAGACTGGCTGAATTCAAACATGACAGAAACCCGGTCCGGCCCCTGCGGGTCGGCCAACCCGGGTCCCTGCCAATTCCCCCCGCGACGAATTCAGTGGTTCTCTAGCGAGTATTCAATGTTTACCGTCGCCATTCCCGCCCCCATTGCCGTTGCCGCCGCCGTTCCCATTCCCGCCCCCATTGCCGCCGCCGTTGCCGTTTCCATTGCCGCCGCCGTTGCCGTTCCCATTGCCGCCGCCATTGCCACCGCCGTTGCCGTTCCCATTGCCGCCGCCATTGCCACCGCCGTTGCCGTTTCCATTGCCACCGCCGTTGCCGTTTCCATTGCCGCCGCCGTTGCCGTTTCCATTGCCGCCGCTGCCGTTCCCGTTCCCGCCACCGTTACCGTGACCACCGGAGTTGCCGGTGCCGCCGTTGTTTCCGCCCGCGCTTCCGCCGCCGTGGTTGTCGGCCGCGGCGCTATCGTGCACTTCCTTCTCATTGTGCGCCGCCTGACTCACTAAGTCTCCGATCGTCACGCCGGCTGGTAGCGTTCCTTCGGCCTTGAGTGTCGAGGCCGCCCGGGCTACGGTCGATACCCATGCCCCGTGATTCGGAAAGGAGGTGCCCAGGACGGTCGTCGTGGCCGTCGTGACATTGAGCGCAAGCGTGGTCCCCGTTACGTTGGCGAACACGCCCGTGGCCGAAGTGATTTGCAAGGAGCACTCGCCGGCGGAACACGAATACGTGCCGCTCAGCTGTCCAAACTGAGGACTGAGTCCGGTGACGATCTCGGTGAATGTGCCCACGGTCGCCGACCCGCTCATTGACAACGTCGTCGACAGCCCGCCCAGGTGTCCGCTTGTCGTTGTCTGACTGCCAGACGGGACGTGCACGCCACTGAAATCAACTGCCAGCGGCTGCGTCGCCTGTGCCGCCCACCCGGGAAGCGCCGCGGCAAATCCCACCATCACTACCATCATACCGCTTGCTAGCCACCGCATGATGCCTGTTCCTCCTCGTTGCGTAGTTCTCGCGTCAACCCCGCCGGATCATCGACGAGTCTTAGACTTTTCCTAACCCCCGAATCAACTGACGCCGCTCTTGCGCTGGCAGTATCTTGAGGACCGCGTGCAGCCAGCCCGCGTCCGCATCCAACGCATCAGCGGCGCGGCGCAAGCCGTCGGTGTCTCCGGTCGCGGCCATCGCTTGGATCTCCCCAAGGCGTGCTTGCGCATTCTTGACCAACAGCTCCGCTCGCGCACGCGCGCTTGGCGTCAGCGCGACCTGGGCGTTCTCAATGGCCAGGCGCGCCCCGTACCACGGACTCGATGGGGACGCTCCGGCCGAGGTCGCACCGACTCCTAGCCCGAACGCCCCGAGGAGTACTGCCGCGGCGATGGCGGCCCACCCTGGTTGCCAGCGGTGCGAATTGGAGCGGACTCTTGCCACACCGCCGTCTCCCGAGTACGCCACACCGCCGTCTCCCGAGTATGCCACACTGCCGTCTCCCGAGTACCCCACATCGCCGTCTCCTGAGTGCCGCGTGGCGGCCGACACTACCGCCCGCACGAGGCGCAGCGACATCGATACCGGCAGGTGCTGCCGGGCCGCGCGCAGACGGAGCGCGAGGTCGTGAAGTTCCCGCAACTCCGTGGAGACGTCGTCGTCCGCTGACGACGCGCCCGGTGCACCGGAGGTTTCCCCCGGAAGACGCCTCAACAGAAGTTCGAGCTGCATCTCAGTGTTACGCATCGCGTCGGAGTCCCTCATTAGTGTGCTCCTCCGTCCAACGCCGTTTGAGCGCTCGCAACGCCCGCAACTGCAGACTTCGCACTGCCTCTTCTGACCGTCCCATTGCGATCCCGACCTGCCGCGCCGGCATATCGGACACGATCCGAAGGAACAACACCTGACGATGTTCCCGATCGAGCGCGTCGAGACAACGCCAGAGGGCTTCGGCTTCCAACCGCTCAAGAGTCAAATCTGCCGGGTCGCTTGCCTCACCGGGGTGGTGACATTCGGTGAGTTCTTGCTCCGTAACTTGCCGGCGCCAGAGTCGGGAGGCAAGATGGTCCGCGATTCCGACGAGCCACCTTCCCATGTGTCGAGGCTCACGCCCCGCTCCGAGTCCCGCGAGCGCCGTGGCAAACACCTCGGAAGTCAACTCCTCCGCGTCGTTGCGCCTGCGAGTCCGCGCCAGCAGATAACGGAACACCCGCCGATAGTGGTCATCGTAGATGCGCGCGAATGTCTCTGCGAATGCCTCGGTGTTCATTTCTGCCCCCGTCGTACGCTTCGTCACTATGTGCCTGATCTTCGGCTTTCGTGACGCCCAATGGCGGCTCGAAGTGTGCTGATGTTCTTTCGATACCCGCATTGAGTGTTTCGGATGACCCGAAGTGACGAACACCCGTGCGTGGCCGCACGCGGGAGGCATTCCGGGGCGGGGAGCCCGGACCGGTATGCCACCCGGAGATCGCATCGGCGATCCCGGGCCATATCTACGACCGCGTCTGACGGTGCCGTCGCCGCGGCAATTTCAACCGAATCCGGGCTGCGACAGCACCGGTGCTACCTGGATTCTTCCCGGGATGGTGGACTACTCAGCGAGCCGTCCGCAAAGCCTCAGACGGTGCGTTCGTACCTGGAACGCGAGCGCTTCCCGGAAGAGATGGGAATGCCGACACACATGCCTCGCGTACTTTCGTGTGCAGCGGGGGGAGAGCGACGGGCCGATCCGCTCGCCGTCCAGCGTCAGCGGGGGAACGCGCTGTCGATCACGCCGCCCCACTGACGGAGACAACCGGGCCGCGGCGCCACGATGCGCGCGCGGTCAGCGCACGTCGCGCTGGATCGCGACGTCGACCACCGCGGGCGCTCCCGAACCCAGCGCCTCCTCAAGGGCCGGGCGAAGATCCTCAGGGCGCTCGACGCGCCGACCGCGTACCCCCATCGACTCGGCGATGCGATCGTAGCGAAGCGGCGGGTCAGTCAGATCCATTGCAACGAATTTCCGGTCCGCGTGTCGTGGTCCCAGGTAGTCCATGATATTTTCCTTTAGGATTCGATAACTCGCATTGTTACACACGACCCAGGTGACCGGGATGCGGTGGTGCGCGGCCGTCCAGAACGCACTGACGCTGTACATCGCGGAGCCGTCTGCGACGACGCCGACGACTGGCCGCTCCGGCATCGCGAGCTTCACCCCAAGCGCGCCCGGCAGGCCTGGGCCGAGCCCGCCACCCCGCGCCCGGAAGTACCGGCCGGGTCGCGGCGCCACATAGCGTTGCAGCACCGTGCTGGAGGTGATCGCTTCATCAAAGATTACAGCGTCTGCGGGTACCACATCGGCGAGTTCGCTCATGAGACGCGCAACGGAGATGGGCTGGTTGGTCCAAGTCTTGCGGTCGTTGGCCAACACCGTTTCGCGTTTCTGGCTCCCTTCGGCGGCAATCGCAGCGGCACGTTCCACCGCGCCGGCCGGGGCGCGCGATTCCAGCCGCTCAAGCAGCGCGAGCAGCGCGGCCGCGCAATCGGCCTTGATGCCGAGCGCGCCCGGCACATTCTTGCCGATCTCCCAGCCGTCGAGGTCGATCTGGATGACCTTGGTGGCCGCTGGGACGAGGTCGCCGGGGCGCGGGAAGATGTACCGGAACAGCGGCACCCCCAGTGCAAGCACGACATCATGTCGAGCGAGCACTCGGCTAGTGAACTCGGGCGCCGCGGCGTTCGTGAACGGCAGCGTGCCGATCACCAGGGGATGATTGGCGTCGACGTTGACCTCGGTCGTGTAGCCTTGGTAGATTGGCGCACCGAGCAGCTCCGCGAGACGGGTCACGTGTTCCTGCCCGTTCGACAGGGCGATCCCGTCCCCCGTCACGATCATTGGGCGGCGGCTTGCGGCGAGCAATTCGGCGGCCTCGTCCATCGCTGCGGGGTCGGGATGTGCGCGCCAACGTGTGTAGCTGGTGGGTTGAATCGACACCTCGGCGTCTTCGTCCAACACGTCGATGGGAATCGATAGCACGGTGGGCCCCTGTGGGGCTTCCTCGGCAATTTTCATGGCCCGGCGGACCGCCTGGGGCACGTCCGCCGCGTGGGTGATTTCGTAGGACCATTTGGTGACCGGCGCGGCGATCTCGACCAGATCGCCGGACAGGAGTGGCTCCTGGAACAGCGCCCTGCTCGCGCTCTGGCCGACGTACACGACGAGCGGTGAGCGGCCGACTTTGGCGTTGAACAACATGCCGACGGCATTCCCCAACCCGGGGGCGATGTGGAGCTCCACGAAGGCCGGCTTCCGCGTGGCGCGCGCGAACGCGTCGGCCATGCCGATCGCGACTCCCTCGTGCAGGCAGAGGATGAATTCCACCTGCGGATAGTCCTGGAGCAGGTCCATGAACCCTTGCTCCGTGGTTCCGGGGTTGCCGAAGATGTACCGAACGCCGTCCGCAACGAGCTGCTCGAGCAGTGCGCGTTTGCCAGTGATCCGCGGCATTTCCGTTGATCCTCCCGTGCCCCGATTGAGTGCGATCACCCATCCATCGGCCGCGAACCTACGTCGTCGACTGCGGGGTGTGCGGCTCCCGTCGGTTCTTCGACTTGGCCGGTTTTGCGATCCCACCGGTCCGGATCGCCCAAGAAGCAGGGCGACGCTCGACCGCGCGTGATCCACCGCGCTTCCCAGGGGCGCCCCTGTGGAGGCGCCATGGTCGCCGCGCAGGCCCGTCGCGTCGGCGCGCGCATGACGACATCCGTCAACGATGCGACCGTTGCGGACCACGAACGCTTCCACTCGACTGTCTGGGCTTCCTGCGGATCCGTTGCCGCGGATATTAGTTCGGCGTCTGGTCCGACCCGCTCGCTGCTTCGTCTCCGCGCGGCGGGCGAGCAGCCGCGCGATGATTTGCCGAAGTCGACCCTTCGCAGGGAGCGACCGCGCGCGCCCCGAACACCACGCGCCGGATGCCCCGGGTGGTCCGGGCGCGGCAGTCGCCCGCCAGGCCGTCGTCGTGCGGGGCCGTGGGGCGAGTGCGCGAGCCCGTGGGGAGGCCACCGCACGGGGTGTGGCGCGCCCAAGAACCCGGCGGGTGTAACGATCGACTGCACCATCCGAGACGCGTCAGGGGAAGTTGCCGGCGTGCTGCCGAGTAATGCCCGACGGCGGGGCCTCCATTGGACCAGGGGACGTGGAAAACCCATGGCACGCGACGGCATCGCCGTCGGTCGGGACCTGCCGGCGAGGGTCGGCGTGTCCCGCCGACACGCGGAGTCGGACCGTCACGCCGGTCCGGTACCAGGGGCGGGGAGAGTGTCAACGTGGATGATGTGACCGGGAGCATTGCCAGCTTCGTCGACGGTTTGACGGCGGAGGCGCTTGACGCGTCGGCGATCCACGAGGTGAAACGCAGGGTCGTGGATTCCTTCGGTTGTATCGTCGGCGGACGTGGCGGTGAACCCGCCCGGATTGCAAGACAGCTGGCGAGCCAGTCGCAAGGACGGCTGTCGGCGACCGCTGTCGGACTGGAGACCAAGACCACCGTCGAACTGGCGGCCTTCGCCAATACCGTGATGGTGCGGTACCTTGACTACAACGACATGTATTTCACACCGCGCGGCGGTGGTCAGCACCCCAGCGACTTGATCCCCGCGGCGTTGGCGACCGGGGAGGCGCTGGGGGTCCGCGGTGTCGACGTTCTGCTGAGCATCGTCATCGCCTATGAGGTTGGCGCCGCGTTGGCGGGGGCCACCCGCATTCGGGAACGCGGTTGGGATCAAGGCACCTTCACCGTGGTCGCCGCTGCCATGGGTGCGGGCAAGCTCCTGGGACTGTCTCGGGAGCAACTAGCGCACGCCGCGTCCATCGCCGTCACCTCGAACATCGCCACCCGGCAGACACGTGTGGGGCAGTTGTCGATGTGGAAAGGCAGCGCCACGGCGGCGGCGAACCGGAACGGGATCTTCGCCGCGCTACTCGCTCGCGAGGGGATGACCGGGCCGAGCGAGCCGTTCGTCGGCAAGGATGGCATCATGGATCTCATCACTGGACCGTTCACGCTGGACCTGGCCGTTCCGCACACGCGGCCCTTCGTCGCCGAGGTGAGCGGCCTGAAGTTTCATCCTGCCGAGTACAACTCGCAGAGCGCGCTGGACGTGATCTTGAGGCTGCGGGACCGCGTTCCCGTCGATCAGATCGAGGATATCCATGTGGAGACGTACTGGGTCGCATACAGCGAGATCGGCATGGAACCGGCCAAATGGGATCCGCGTACGCGGGAGACCGCGGATCACAGCCTTCCGTACTTGCTCGCCGCTGCACTCCTCGACGGGCGAATCACGCCAGACTCATTTTCCCCCGACCGGATCGCGGATCCACAGCTTCGGAGCCTGATGCCACGGATCTCGGTGGCGGAGCGCCCCGATTTCTCGCGGCGGTTTCCCGGCGAACTCAATGCCCGGATCATCGTCCGACTGCGCTCAGGTCAGACGATCGAAGGCCAGGCGGCACACCCGCACGGCCACGCCAAACATCCGCTCACGGACGACGAAGTGAACGAAAAGTGTGACGCGCTGTGCGCTTCCGTGCGCGACCGCAAGCTCTGTCGTGAGCTGAAGGACGCCCTGTGGGCGTTCGAATCCCTCGATAACGTGGCGGACGTCCTTGGGAGTCTGGGCCGACTGACCGCGTCGTAGTCCGCGCTGCGGGGGCAAGGCACCGACCGGCGTGTCCAAGCCGGCGCCGTGCTACCGCCGGGGCGCGGCGTATCCGTGCCGGTGGCGGGGAGCGACGCGCGGGGCCGTTTCGAGTGCGCTGATGCGCGGCGACGGGAGCACATCTAGTCGACGCCGGTCGTCGGGTCCGGCTGGGTGCCACGTAGAATGTCGACCGCAGCCACCGTCGGCGGTCGTTGCCCCGGTGTTCCCGCGTTGACGATCTTCCGTGCTTGATTTGTCGTAACCAATCGGTTGCGTTATCGGTAACCAAATGGCTACCATGAATCGCAAAGAGCGTGACGCCGTGTTCCGAGCGATCGTCGATCCGACGCGCCGAGAAACTCTCGGCTTGCTGCGCGGCGGTCGGCGAGATCGCGGAGAATTTCCGCACCAGCCGTCCGGCGATCTCGAAGCACCTACGCGTGCTGCGTTCTGCGGGGTCGTTGTTGCACGCCGAGATGGCACCGCGCGCGTTTGCGCCTTAAACGCGAACGCGTTACGTGCGGTCACCGATTGGCTTCGGGACTATGACGCCTTCTGGGACGAGAACTTGCGCAGTCGCAAGCGGTACGTTGCGGAGGGGCGTCGATGAACCCAACGAACGCCAGCGACACGGTCGTCAAAGAGATCACGAGCAAGGCTCCGGCGGAACGGGTCTTTGAGGCGCTGAGCAACCCCGACCAACGTGTGAGATGGTGGGGAGTCGAAGGGCGATTCCGGGCAACGCACATGGAGTCTGACTTGCGCCCGGGCGGCAAATGGGTGATGCGCGGCGTCGGCATGGGCGGCAAGCCCTTCTGCGTGGGCGGCGAGTATCGCAGCGTTGAGCGTCCGTGCCGGCTGGTGTTCACTTGGCTCCCGGACTGGCAGGAGAACGCGCCGGAGACGCTCGTGCGCTTCGATCTGGAGGAAAAGGGCGGGGTGACGACGGTCCGCCTGACGCACTCGGGTCTGACCACCGAGCGTTCGCGCGAGCATCATCGCGGCTGGCCCCAACTCCTGGCTTGGCTGCAGGCGTACGTCGAGGACCGAGCCTAAGTGGCTACGTGTGCATCCCCGGGTCGGATCGAGTTTGGCAGAGGGCCCCGCGGCACAGTGAATCTGGCTCGACTGGACTGCGGCGTGAACACGCCCCGGGTCGGTGCGACGCTTGGCGATGGCTCGATGCCGACCGAGATGGTCGACTGGAGCGTGCTGCAGCCTGATCGATAGACGTTCAACTGCCGGGTGGGCATGTAACCTTGACGATCCATCGTCTTCAATGCAAGAAATGCACGCGCCACCCTTTCAATCGAAATCCGCGCACGACGGATTGCGGCACGTGGGAGCTACAACTGCGGGCGGCCGCGAAGGCAAGGAAATCACCCTCGGTGATCGGGGCCCAGTCTCAGGGGCCGCCTGACTGGACACGGAGGCTCAATCGTACTTGTTCTCGGTACGCTTTTCCTCCAGCTGAATCTCTACCAGCTCCCCTGAACGGATATCCGGGCCATAGTGACGAACCGCGTCTTTGACGACCGCCAACGCCATTTCCGCGATGTGTTGTCGATCCTCTTTCGTCACCACCTGTAGTTTGATCACTACCGAGTATTCGCGCACGCTGATGGGTGCCACGATTAACGGCCTCCGAAAAGGGATAGGGTTGTGCGGCGTGACCGACGTGCGGTACCGTTCGAGTGTCGGGCGGCGAGTCCACCGGCGGACTACAGCTGACGCAAAAATTTTCGGGCGCGTTCTGCTGCAGCGTCCGCATGTTCGCCCAGTTCTTCTTCGGTGAACTCCAACCGTTTCTGCGAGTCCGTTGGCCGGGCGGTGGATTGCAGGAGGACCACCACCGTGCCATGTTCGGGCCGAGTCGTGACCTTCACGACGACCGCACGTGCGCCCGTCGCGTTCAGCGCCTCGGTGAGAATCGCAGTTGCCTGCGCCTTCAACGTCTCAGCGCTCACCCGTATTTTCCCTGCGTCCATGTCTGGCGGATTCATCATCAGCGTACCCTCTCGTCAGGACTGTGCTGCATGCATTGTACCTGAAGGATCACCCGGAGGGCTACACCGCGTCAGGACGCGGGGTCGGGGCTGGCGCCCTTGCGACGATTGACGGTTGGCGTGGCGCCGGTGTTCAAGGTACAATGAATGGGGGTTTTGCACCAGCCATCGCCACTGGGAGGCACCAACGCATGCAGGATGAGTCACGCAGGGACGTGAGCGCGCGTTCGACGTCTCCCTCCCGTCAGGCACGTGCCGTGCGCGGACGCGCAAATGAACTGGTGCGCCTCCTTGATGAAGTGCTCGGGCGACGTGGCAGATACGCGTGGTACGAAGCCCTCGGCGACTTGAGTCTCCTCACGCACGTCCCGCTGGACCTTGCCGCGGAATGGGCCGATCTCACTGCCATGGACCGGGCGTTCAGCCTCTGCGTCTATCTCGAGGATTGCCGGGTGCCGATTCGGGATGAGTCCGGGACCCAACGCCACGCGGCCGTGTACGACCCCCCTCCGCAAGTGTACGGAGAGTTGGCGCGGATGCTCAAGGACAAGATTGAGAGCCTCGCGACCGATCGGGCGGCGCGAAAGCCGCCCTCGCCGCCGCGCAAACCCCGGAAGCGTCGCGCGACGGGGCTCGAGTCATCGTCTGGCGGGGGGAAGCCTCGTCGTCGCTAGGTAAGACAGTCACGCACGCGAGGGCCAGGATCCCCGATGCGACATGCTCGAACTGTTCCCCGACGGCGCCTAACAGCCTCACGCCCGGTGCGACCGGCCGGCCGAGATCTGGCTGGCGGATAGAATGCTGATCAGGCGAATCTCTCCGCACGCACGGTCCGCCCGGCGCCGAGCGGGGCCGGTCAGTGCATCCAGCCTGCGGTCTATGGCCGCGCGCGGCGGCGACCCGCGGGCGCCTGCGGCAAACGGACCGACACTGGAGGTGGACCGTCCGTGGCACAGGTGACGCTTGCGAAGTTTCGCTTCAAGCCGGGGGGCAAACAGCGGTGGCTCGATTGGTGCGACGAACTGAAGCGACGGTCCGGTGAGGTCGTGGAGACCTTGCGGAACGAAGGCGTCGCGGTTGAGGCGTGCTTTCTCTCCGTCAATGAGGACGCCGTGTACTACTTCGTCGAGGCGGAGGACTTCGATCGGGCGCAACGGGCGCTGCAGCGAAGCCCATACACGATCGACCGCCAGCACATCGACGTCAAGGTGGCGGCCCTTGAGGCGGTCGAACCACTCACGTGCTTGTTCCACTTCGAGCATCGGTGACGCTCCCAGAACACCAGACGGGGCCGGACTCGATACGCGTCCGGCCCCGTCTCCTTGCGAGCGCCTGTGGTGCGGGCTACCTGGCGATCATGTGCCCGGTCGCCGCGAGAGCGATGCCAACGCGGAGCGCACCGGCGAGGACCCACATGGCGAAACACCTCCTTGTGGTTCCCCCCTGACCGCGTTACGCAGTCGCGACTGCCCTAGATTGGTACCCGACGCCTCGCCACCTGACACACGTGCCGTCTCGCCGCGGCGGACTCGTCGAGCGGGGGGGCACAGATGGCGAGGCGAAACCGGCCGCGCAGCGCTTCGGAGCGGTTGCCGCCGCTCGTTGAAACGCGGCTCGATCGCGTTCGACGGCGGATGCCCACGATTGCACCGGGTCACGTCCACTTCACGAGCGCCCGAAGCGGTAGCCTGGTCAGCAGGGCGCGATCTCCTCGTATGATGCACGGGGTCGCGGGAGATCGTTCCGGTGCTTACGTTCGTGCAATCATAGCGGGGCGCGGCAGCGACCGCAAATCGCCTCTGCGCGGCGCCCCGCGGGAACACGGTTCTTTTGCCCGCACCGCGGGCAACTGAGGATCATGGTGTCGACGGATGCGTCGGGCACGATCGCGCTGGCCTCGGCTTCGGGATCACGTTGATACTTGTAGTGGCTGAGCGATGCTGAGACGGTCGGGCTGATCTCCTGAAAAAGTTGCGCGCACCACAGCGCTTGCACCGGCCCGACGGGTGTGTTCGGTCCAAGGAGGTGACGCGCCACCGCGTCTCCAAGCCGGAGTGCAATCTTGGCCGGGTCGGCGTCTGTGCCGGTGATATTGACCAGAGGTTCGTACTCGCCGGCGCGTTCGCGAACCAGCGTCGCGAAGGGCGGGTATTGCCGAAAGTCCACCGTGTTCTTGAAGACCACGTAGTGAGCCCAGTCGAGTTGGTCGGGCAGGCGCTTCGCCAGCGCCTCGCGACCATGGCTCCACAGGCAGTACGAGAACACCGAGTACGTGTCGGCCACCACTTGTCTCTGCGCTTTGGTGAGGGCGGTCAGGAGCGGATGGCGTGACGCGTTCCACGCCGTGGCAAATGCGCTGAACACAAACAGCTCCAACGGCACGACCGGATACCCGAGCCGCTGGGCCGCCTTGCGGTGCGCATCAAAGCTGCCCCCGGCGATCGCGGTGAGGGACAGCGCCAGTTCTACGGGCGTGACGCGCTGCACCGACGGCTTTCGACCCGAACGAGAGAACAGCCCCATGCACGATCCCCCGTGTCTTCGCTAGCGTCTAGGCACGCCTGCCCGCGAGCAGGGCACCCGTCGTTCGCGCGCGGACCGGCGAGGCAGGGCGGAAGTGCTTATGGAACCGCGGCGTAGCCTCGTCCTGCGATGCGATCCGTCCGGGCCCCTCCCGCACGTTTGCATCGGTAGTACGTCCTTGTCGGGGCGGAACCCTGCGGCAAGTGGCGCGGCGCCGATGCGACGACGACGGGAGGGGCGCCGTGGCAGGGCTCGCGATCGTGTAGTATAGTACTCGCGGACGGGACGCGTGGCCGACCGACAGAAGGGGCCGTGTGAGCATACAACCGATCGCACTTCGAGCGTCTCATGCGCGCCAGGTGCGCGCCGGCGTCGCCGTGGAGTGGCTGACGATCGTCTGGATGGTCATTGAGGCCGCCGTGAGCCTGAGCGCCGGCATTGCGGCCGGAAGCATCGCGTTGGTGGCGTTCGGCGTCGACAGCCTGATCGAGCTCGTGTCTGCCGGCGTCCTGCTGTGGCGGCTGATCCTCGAACGGCGGGATCCCGCCGTCGATCCCGAGCGCGTGGAGCGCGCTGAGCGCACCGCATCCCGGGTGGTTGGATGGAGCCTGCTGGTGCTCGCCGCGTACGTGGTGCTGCACTCCGTGTACAATCTGTGGACGAAGGCGATCCCCGACTCATCCGTGGCCGGCGTGGCGCTGGCCGCGGCCGCGCTCGTGGTGATGCCCCTGTTGGTGCGGGCCAAGCTCCGCGTGGCGGCCTCGATCAACAGTGTGGCCCTCAAGGGCGACGCCATGTGCGGGGTCGTCTGCGCGTACATGGCCGCGACGCTCCTCGTCGGCCTGGGGCTTCGTGCGGTCTTCGGCTGGTGGTGGGCCGACCCGGTCGCGGCGCTCGGGCTCGTGTACTTCATCGTGCGCGAGGGCCGCGAGGCCCTGACCGCGCAATGCGGCTGCGCATGCGACTGAGGGCCGGCCGTGGGCTATTCGGCCTTCCGGGCCCCCACGGGGACGGCATTCCTCTTCGGCCGCCGGTTTTGCGGTAGGATTTTCTTCCTCAGCCGCAGCGACTGCGGCGTGATCTCCACGAACTCGTCGTCGGCGATGAACTCGATCGCCTGTTCCAGGTTCAACGCCCGAAACGGGACGAGCCGGATCGCGTCCTCCGCGGTGGACGCCCGCATGTTGGTGAGCTTCTTTTCGCGCACGACGTTGACGTCGAGATCGTTGTCGCGCGAATTTTCGCCGATGACCATGCCTTCGTAGACGTCGACCCCCGGCCCGACAAACAGTTCCCCGCGTTCCTGGAGGTTGTAGAGGGCGTAGGAGGTCGTGACGCCGGGCCGGTCCGCTACCAGCGCGCCGGTCAGACGACGGGGGATCTCGCCCATCCACTTCGTGTGCCCGTCGAAGAGCGAATTCATGACGATGGTGCCGCGCGTGTCGGTGAGCAGTTCGCTGCGGAGGCCGATCAGCCCGCGGCTGGGCAGCCGGAACTCCAGACGCGCCCGTCCGTAGCCGTGGTTGTGCATGTTGGTCATCTGTCCCTTGCGGCCGCCCAGTTTCTCCACGACCACCCCGACGAAGCGTTCCGGCACGTCGATCGTCAGCCGTTCCATCGGTTCCATCAGCACGCCGTCGACCGTCTTGGTCACGATCTCCGGCTTGCCGACCATCAGCTCGTAGCCTTCCCGCCGCATCATTTCGATGAGGATGGCGAGCTGCAGCTCACCCCTGCCCATGATCTTGAAGGTGTCGGTGTTGTCGGTCTCCTCCATTCGCAAGGAGACGTTGGTGAGGAGTTCTTTCTCCAAGCGTTCGCGCAGGTTCCGCGAGGTGACATACGTGCCCTCGCGCCCTGCGAGCGGCGAGGAGTTGACGGTGAACTGCATCGCGATGGTCGGCTCATCGATCGCGATGCGCGGCAGGGGTGAGGGCGTTTCCGCGTCGGTAATGGTATCGCCGATGGCAATGCCCTCAACGCCTGCGACCGCGATGATGTCGCCCAGTTCGGTCGACGCGACTTCCGTCCGCTTGAGGCCGCTGAACGAGAACAGCTTCGTGATGCGCGTCCTGGGGAGCGCCCCATCCGTCTTCGCGATGCCCACCGTCTCGCCGGTCTTGAGCGTGCCGTTGAACACGCGCGCGATGGCGATGCGCCCGAGATAATCGCTGTAGTCGAGGTTGGCCACCAGGATCTGCAGGCGCGCCGCGGCGTCCCCGCCGGGAGGCGGAACCGTTGCGACGATCGCTTCGAACAAGGGGCGCAGATCCACCCCCGCCTGGGCGATGTCGGTCGACGCGGCGCCGGTCTTGGCGTTCGTGTAGAGCACGGGAAAATCGAGCTGTGGCTCTTTGGCGTCCAGATCGATGAACAGGTCGTAGACTTCGTTCAAGACTTGCTGCGGCCGTGCATCGGTCCGGTCGATCTTGTTGATGACCACGATCGGCGGCAGGCCGGCTTCCAGGGCTTTGCTCAGCACGTACCGCGTCTGCGGTAGGGGGCCCTCGCTGGCGTCTACGAGCAACATCACGCCGTCCACCATCTTGAGGGCCCGCTCCACCTCGCCGCCGAAGTCGCTGTGACCGGGCGTGTCCACGATGTTGATCTTGATGTCATGGTAGAAGATCGCGGTGTTCTTGGCCAGGATCGTGATCCCGCGCTCGCGCTCGAGTTCGTTCGAATCCATGACGCGCTCCACCACGGTTTCGTTCGCGCGGAACGTCCCGCTCTGGCGGAGCATGGCGTCGACCAACGTCGTCTTGCCGTGGTCGACGTGGGCGATGATGGCGATGTTGCGAATGGCCTGGGTCACCGGTCGTCTCCTCGTGCACGCGGTCCCGCCTCGCGGCCGCGATCCTCGATGATCGTACAGGCGAACGTCGGGACGGGCGTGCGGCTCGTACCTGGACCCGCTCCGCCTCTGGGCGCGGACACGGGTCCCTTTTAAGGAACGCCGGCAGAGACTGTCGAATGCCCGCATGATCGCTCCGCGGCCCCGTTCGCGGAATCGGACCTCGGCCCGATAGACGCTCAACCGGCCCTCCGGCTACGGTGGGGACGAGCGAAGTTGGTCGATGGGGTGACTGCGACCGTCCGTGATCGGGTGGAGGGAGGCTCGATGATGATCGACAGGCTCGCCGATCGCATCAAGGAGCTACACGACAGGGCGGGGACCCGGACGGTGTTCGGGGACCCGGTTGAGCTTCGCGGCCGCACGATCGTTCCCGTCGCGCGCGTCTGCTACGCATTCGGCATGGGGATGGGACATGGGCGCAAGCGGCCCGAGGGCGATGACGGGATGGTCGGCGAGGGCGGCGGGGGCGGTGGAGGCGTCTCCGTGAAACCCTTGGCCGTCGTTGAGGTCACGGACACGGCGATCAACGTCGTGCCGATCGTCGACGCAACCCGGCTCGCCCTTGTGGGGATGGCGCTCGCCGCCTGGGGTGTGTTCTGGGTGAGTCGGGCGCTGCGGGCGAGACACTGCGCGTGCGGCGGGCGTGGCCCCGAGCGGGAGCCGGGGCGGCCCGGGCCCGGAGCAGGGCCGCGGGGATGACGGACCGCGTGCGTGACGCCGGGGAAGGGGGGGCCTGGCTCGATGAGTGGAGAGGAACCTGATACCCTGGGTGACGAGCGTCGGCGGGCCGGGCCCGCGGAGGCGGCGGGGACGCTGGTGCTGCGCCTCGTCTCCCACGTGGCGGAGTTGCTGCGGCTGCACCTGCTTCTGAGCGGCCAAGAACTGCGGCAGCTCGCGCGCGAGCTCCTGATCAGCGCCGTCTTCATCGTCGTCGCGGCGTTCATGTCGGTCTTCGCGGTGGGGTTGTTGTTGACGTCGGCCGTGCTGGCGCTGTCGTTGGTCTTGACGCCATGGGCTGCGGCGCTGGTCGTGCTCGGTGCGAGCACGGTCCTGATCGCGGCGCTGGGGGTCGTCGGGGCGTGGCGCGTTCGGACCCGGGCCCGCCGGTTCGCGGCCGTGATGGACGCACTTCGGGGAGATCTGCGGTGGCTTTGGAGCGAGCTTCTGAGAATCGGTTAGCCGAGCTGCGGGAGGCGATCGCCGACGACACAACCGCGCTGCGGGCCAGCCTCCGGGACGCGAGGGAGCGCGTGGTCGCGGGACGCCCGGTGCCGCTTCACGTCGCCCTGGAGATCATCCGAGCGCTTTGGTCCCCGCGGGGGCGGGACACGCACACGCCCCGCAGTTCATAGGCAGGCGGTCTCGAGCGCTTGAGCCCGCTCAAGGCGGCGTGTGTCGAACCTCTCCATCGCCGACCGCGCGGCCGAGGCGCTCGGCCTGTCTCCCCGACGGTCTTTGTCGGTTCTTTACACAGCAGGAGTATGGTCGTAATCTGGATGTCGCCGAACACGTCGGGCGCGGGGTGGCCATCGAATGGGTAGGGAACTGACTCGAGTTGTCCGATTTTTGATCGCGGTCGCCGTCGTGGTCCTAGGGCTGACGGCCGTTCAGGCGGGGCCCCGGCCCGCCCCCGCGTTCACGCTGCCGTTGCTCAGCGGCAAGACGCTCAGCCTCGCCGACCTGAAGAGCTCCCCGGCGATTCTCCTCTTTTGGGCGCCGTGGTGCCCGACGTGCAACGCCGAGGCCGCCGCGTGGGAGCGGGAGTACCGGGAGTGGCAGGGAAAGGGCGTGGCGCTGGTTGGGATCGGGCTGCTTGACAACCGAGCCGCGGTCGTCCAGTTTGTGCGACAGTACCATCTGACGTTTCCGATCGGGTACGACGCCGACGGCCGGATCGCCAAGGCGTACGGGTTCACGGTGCAGCCGTTCTGGGCGCTGATTGGGCGGGACGGCACGCTGCTCCGCGCCAGCTATGGCCCGTCCGACGGCGGCGAGCTGGACGCGGCGATCCGGTCCCTGGTCTCGAAGTGAGCAGCGGGTCTGTGCCGATCGCGGCGTGGGGAAGCGGGAGGGCCTTGGCGTGCCGCTGAATCTCCCGATTGCCTTCGCGGCGGGATTGCTGGGGTTCTTCTCCCCGTGCATCCTGCCCTTGATTCCGGGGTATCTGTCTTTCGTCTGCGGGTTGTCCCTGACGGAGTTGGAGGCGGGCGATCCCCGGTACCGGGGCAAGGTGCTCGGCGCAACAGCGATTTTCGTGCTGGGGTTCGCGGTGATCTTCACCGCGCTCGGCGCGTCCGCGTCGCTCGCCGGAAGCTTTGTGCTCTCGAACCGGGACCTGCTCAGCCGCGTCGGCGGGGCCGTCGTGATCCTGTTCGGGCTTGCCGTGTTGGGTGTCGTGTCCGTGCCCGGCCTGGCGCGAGAGCGCCGCGTGCTCATCACGCGCCGCCCGACCGGCTGGCTCGGCGTTCTGCTCGTCGGGATGGCATTCGGGTTTGCGTGGACGCCGTGCGTGGGCCCGATTCTGGGCGCGATCCTTACGCTCGCCGCGACGACCGAGCGCGCGGGAGGCGGGGCGGTCTTGCTGTTCGTCTACTCCCTGGGGCTCGGCCTCCCGTTCCTCTGCGCGGCGGCGTTCCTCGCCGCCGCCACGCGCGTCTTTCGCGCGGCGCGCCGGTACGCGCACGCGCTCGAGGTGGTGAGCGGCGTGTTCCTCGTCGTGATGGGGACCGCGCTGTTATTCGACTGGGTGTACCGGTTCAACAGCTGGATCCTGCAGGTGGTGCCGATTCGTCCGCTACTCTAGCGCGCGCCCGGTTCCGCGAGCAGGCGGCCGATCATCTGTTCCGTTTCCTCGTACGCCCCTTCGCCGATGTGCGTGTACCGGACGCGTCCTTGCTTGTCGAGCAGGTAGAGGGTCGGCCAGTAGACATTGTGGTAGGCGTTCCAGATCCGGTAGTCGTTGTCCATCACGACCGGGTAGGTGATGCCCAGGCGCGCGATCGCATCACGGACGTACGGCACCGCGCGCTCGTGTTCGAACTCCGGCGTGTGAACGCCGACAAGCACGAACCCGCGGTCGCGGTAGCGGGTGTTCCACTGACGGAGGTGCGGCAGCACGTCCAGGCAGTTGATGCACCCGGCCGTCCACATCTCCACGCCGACGACCTTGCCGCGGAGGGCGTCGAGGGTCAGCGGGCGATCGTCCGTGTTGAACCATGGGCCTCCGCCGGTGAAGCTGGGGGCGGCACCGGTCAACGCCACCGCCGCCGACGCGGCAAGGGCCAGGGCGCCCGCAACGGCGGCTGCGACCAACGAGATGCGCATGCTCGAATCCTCCGCGGTCTAGTGTCGCGGCTAGCGTACCGGCCGTGTGTAAGGAGCGTATAACGATCGGGACGGCGTGCGGAGTCTAGAAGGCGGTGTTTCGGGGAACTGTTGCTGGTGAATTGATCCGCGACTCGAGACTGCGGGGCCGCGGCGTCGTTCGGAGCATGCGCATACTTCAACGGTACCGAAAGTCCGCGGAGGTGCCGATCTGGCCGCAGATCGGCGGGTTGCTGCTGGCCGCGGCCGCCTCGATGGCCGTAGCGTGGTTCGGCCGGGGCCTGCTTGTCGTGCCGAGCCCCATCGTTCTCCTGGTTGTCGTGTGTTCAGGGTTCGTCGGAGGGTTGCGTGCGGCACTGCTCGCCGCCGCAGCCGGGTGCTTCTACTTTCTAGGCGTCTTCTCGAGCCCCGATCACCTGTTCGGTTACACCGCCGATAACCTCCGGCGCGCGATCGCATGGGGCGGGACGACCGCGGTGACGGCGTTGCTGGTCGGCGCCCTGAAATACCGGGCGGATCGGGTGTTCGAGATCGCTACCGAGAACGCCGTCCTCCTGGACCGGGTTGCGGAACGCGAGCACGCCGCACGGGAACTGCGCGAATCCGAGCGCCGGAACCGCAGCCTCTTTGACGACGCCCCCATCGCCCTGGTACGCACGTCCGCGGAAGGGCAGATCCTGGACGCGAACCCTGCCGCGGTGGCGATGTTCGGATTCGGACATCGCGAGGCCATGCTCGTGGCGAACGTCAACGCGCTCTGCGTCGAACCCCGGGACCTCGCACGCGCGCTTAGCGCGCTTGAGAGCGGGGGAGATACCGTGGCGACCGAACTGCACGTCCGCCGTCCCGACGGTGAAACCGTTTGGATCCGGGCGACGGTCCGTGCGGTTCGTGACGCCGCCCACCGGCTCTCGCACTACGAGAGCACCGCCGTGGAGTTGACCCGCCAGCCGGAGGCGGAGCATGCGCGAGACTTGCTCGTTGCGATCGTGGAAGCCCCAGGCGACACCCCCTCCCAGCCGGCCCAACCCGGACCGTCGTGACCGGCGCCGCCCGCGTCGAGCGGTCGCACCTGCGGTCTAACCACGTCGATTCAGTCTTTACTTTCGCGTTCCGGGTGTGGCATAATAATTCGGCATCAGCAGGCTGCAAAGTCGGTTGGTAGCACTGGGTAGAAGGTGGGATAGTATGCCAGCGGGTACGGTGAAGTGGTTCAGTTCTGAGAAGGGGTATGGTTTCATCACCCCCGATGACGGTGGGAAGGACTTGTTCGTGCATTTCAGCGCGATCCAGGCTGACGGCTACAAGTCGTTGAACGAGGGCGACAAGGTCGAGTACGAGGAGTCCGAGGGGCGGAAGGGTCCGCAGGCGGCAAACGTCCGCGTGCTTCGTTAACTCGACCACGAGATCGGATACGCACGCTGGGGACGGCCGATCGGCCGTCCCCAGCGTGCTTCTCTCGCGCCCCAGTGTGTCGGCAGGAGATCCACTCTGTGGGCCCAAAGACCTGCGTACCGATGCTGCTCGAGTGTACCACGTCGTCCTTTCGTGTCGTCCACGCTATGCGATGGAGGTTGCGCGATGCCGCATGAAACGTATGCGACGCGGTTTGGGCTCCGGCCGATCGCGTATGGTCGGCGCGGGATGGTGGCGACCGCGAACCCGCTCGCGACGCTCGCCGGGGTGCGCATGCTCGCACAGGGCGGCAACGCCGTGGACGCGGTGGTCGCCGCCGCCGCGGCGATCGGGGTCGCGGAACCGTACATGTCCGGGCTCGCCGGGTGCGGCACGCTGGTCCTGACGCCGCCGGGTGCCACCCCGCGGGTGCTCGAGTTCCTCGGCCGCGCGCCCTCCGGCGCGACCCCGGAGCGGTTTGGGGCGGGGGCGCCGCCCGATGCGGGGTATGTGGCGCCGTCCGTGCCCGGCAACCTTGCGGGGTGGGCGCGCGTGCTCGCGGACTACGGGACGATGCCGCTCGTGCGGGTTCTCGAGCCGGCGATCGAATATGCGGAGCACGGCATTCCGTTCACACCGTTCGACCACATGGAGTGTCAGGAGCTGCGCCAGCGCCTCACGCCCGAGGGGGCCGCGACGTACCTGCACGGGGGGCGCGTGCCGGAGGTCGGCGCGCTGCTCAGACAGCCCGATCTCGCCGCCACGTTCCGGGCGATCGCCGCGCAGGGCGCCGGCTATCTGTACGATGGTCCGCTCGGTGCGCAGATCGACCGTCTCATGCGCGAGCGCGGCGGCCTCATCACCGCCGCCGATCTCCGCGCCTATCCCGGCGCGCTCAAGTGGGTGGCCCCGATCGAGGCCGCCTACCGCGGAGTCACCGTATACACGTCACCGCCGCCGACGAGCGCGGTGCAGGTCCTGGAGACGCTCCGGATTCTCGACGGATTCGACGTGGGCCGTACGACGCATCTTGGCCCCGACCACATCGGGTTGGTCGCGGAGGCGGCCCGGCTCGCGCGGGTGGACACCGACCGGTACGTGGGCGACCCGGACCGCGTTCCGCCGGCCGTGGACCGCGTGTTGTCTGCGGCGCACATCGACGACCTCCGGGCTCAGGTCGCGGAACGGCTCCGCACGGCGCCGCGCGCCAGTGGGCAGGTCGCGGCGGGCGGCGCCGCCGGCACCAGCGCGTCGACCACGCATCTCGCGGCCGTGGATGCCAGCGGTCTCGCCGTGAACATCACACACAGCCTCGGCAGCGGCTTCGGGAGCGGGGTCGTCGTCCCCGGGACGGGCGTCTGTCTCAACAACGCGCTGCATTGGTTTTCGATGACGCCGGGCCATCCGAATGCGATCGCCCCCGGAAAGATGCACGAGTGGCCGATCGCGCCGGTGCATCTGTTCCGGGATGGGCGCTTCTGGGGGACCGTGGGGACGCCCGGCTCGTACGGGATCCTGGTCACGACCGTGCAGGTGCTGGTCAACCTCATCGACTTTGGGTTGAATCTTCAGGACGCGATTGCCGCGCCCCGGTTCCGATGGGTGGACGACGTCGGGGATCCACTGCCCGCCGCCGGCGTGTTCATGGAAGCGCGGCTGCCCGACGTGACGCGTGACGCGATGGCGGCCCGCGGCTACACGGTCACCCCGCTCGGCGCCTGGTCGATGCGGGTCGGCGGCGTGCAGGGGATCCTCGTTGATGCCGGTTCCGGGTGGCTTGCGGGTGCAGCCGACCCACGCCGGAACGGCTACGCGATCGGCTGGTAGGGGGGCAAACGATGCACTTCACCGTGGTCGGAGCGGGCGCCATCGGCGGGACGATCGGCGCACACCTTGCGCGGGCGGGACACGATGTGGTGTTCGTGGACAGCGTCGCGGAACACGTGAAGACGATCGCGCGTGACGGTCTCCTCATCGAGGGGGCGGACGAGTTTCGCGTGCGGGTGCCCGCGGTCGTGCCCGCCGACCTGGGGCGCGCGCTCGGCGGCCGCGCGCCCGAGGCCGTGCTGCTGTCGGTCAAAGCCCAGCACACGGCCGGCGCGCTCGAGCCGGTCGTGCCGTTCCTCGGTCCCGACAGCTACGTGGTGTCGATGCAGAACGGCCTCAACGAGCGCGTGATCGCCGGTCGCATCGGCCAGGAGAAGACGATCGGCGCGTTCGTCAACTTCGGCGCCGACTACCAGGCGCCCGGCCGGGTCATGTACGCGAGCGCCGGCGCGCTGTACCTGGGCGAGCTCGACGGCCGGATGACGCCGCGGCTCGAGCGGCTGGGCACGATCATGCGCGAGTCCTTCCTGAAGAACACCACGCTGACGCCGAACATCTGGGGCTACCTCTGGGGGAAGCTCGGCTACGCGTCGCAGTTGTTCGCGACGGCCACGGTGGACGAGACGATGGGGGCGGTCCTCGGGACGCCGGAGAACACGGCGCTGCTCGCCAACCTCGCGGCCGAGGTCGTCCGGACGGCGGAGGCGGAGGGTGTGCGCAGCGAGGGGTTTGACGGGTACGAGCCCGGGCCGATGCGCTTCACGTCGCCGCGCGACTGGGCCGGCATCCGGGCGAGCCTGGACCGCCTCACCGCGTTCAACCGGAACTCGCTCAAACAGAAAAGCGGCATCTGGCGGGATCTCGCCGTCCGGCACCGGCGGACCGAGGTGGACCAACAGCTCGGCCCGATCGTGGAGATCGCGCGCGAGCACGGGTTCCGCCTGCCGCTGAACGAGCGCCTGATCGAGTTGATCCACGACCTCGAAACGGGGCGCCGCACGATGGCGCCCGAGAACCTCGCGGAGCTGCGCCGCCTCAGCCAGGCCGCCTATCCCGAGGAGGTGTTCCAGTGAGCCGCTACCGCGGGTTCGTCGATCAGCACGTGGAAAACGTGCTGGCCGATCTCAAGACGCTCGTCGAGCTCGAGTCACCGACCACCGACAAGGCCGCGGTGGACCGGGCGGGCGCCTACCTCGCGGGCCGGTTCGCCGACGCGGCCCGCGCGGAGATCGTGTGGCATCGGCAAGAGACCTGGGGCGACCACTTCGAGGCGCGCATCGGCGGCGGCCGGCGCCGGGTGCTCCTCATCGGTCACTTCGACACCGTCTGGCCGGTCGGGACGATCCAACGCCTGCCGTGCCGAATCGAGGGGGACCGCCTGACGGGGCCCGGATGCTTCGACATGAAGTACGGCGACATCCAGGCGGTCTGGGCGCTGCGCGCGATCGTCGAGAGCGGGGCGGCCAAGGACAAGACGTTCGTGTTCTTCGGAAACACCGAGGAGGAGGTGGGCAGTCCCACCTCTCGGCCGATCATCGAGCGGCTGGCCCGGGAGTCGGAGTGCGCGCTCATTCTGGAGCCGTCCGTCGGTGAGGAGGGCGCGGTGAAGTTGTGGCGCAAAGGGGTGGGCATGTACCGATTGTCGGTGCAGGGTGTCGCCAGTCACGCCGGGGCCGACCCGGACAAGGGGCGCAGCGCCGTGCTCGAGCTGGCTCATCAGGTGATCGACCTGCACGCGATCAACGATGCCGCGAAGGGCACCACCCTGAACGTCGGCGTAGTGCGCGGCGGCACGCGGTCGAATGTGATCGCCGCGTCCGCCGAGGCCGAGATCGATCTCCGGGTGCGCACGATGGACGAGGCGCGCCGCGCGGACGAGCGGATCAAGACGCGGCCGACGTTCGTGCAGGGAACCTCGGCACGGATCACAGGCGGCCTGAACCGTCCGCCGATGGAGGAGACGCCCGCGTCGCGGCGTCTCTACGAGCTCGCGAGGCGGCTCGCCGCGGACGAAGGGGTCGAGCTCGCCGCGACCGGGACCGGGGGTGGCAGCGACGGCAACTTCACCGCCGCCGTGGGAGTCCCGACGTTCGACGGGCTGGGCGCGGTGGGCGACGGCGGACACGCGGACCACGAGCACATTAGGGTGTCCGCGGTGGCGCCGCGGCTGGCGTGGTTCACGCGGCTGCTCGCCGAGTTGTAGCGGCGGCGCGGGGCCATGCGGCAGGTGCGGGTGGCCGGCGCGCGCGGGTTCTTCGACGTCGTTGCGGGGACGGGCCGCTCGCAGGCGGCGACGATGGTCCTCGCGCCGGGTGAATCGACCGGTGGCGACGACAACGCGCACGTCGAGTCGGACCAATGGCTCTATGTGATCTCCGGCACGGGGCGGGCGACCGTCGGCCCGCGGACGTGCGCGCTCGACGCGGGAACGCTTCTCCTCATCGAAGCGGGCGAGCCCCACGAGATCCGCAACACGGGTACGGCACCGCTCGTGACCGTGAACGTGTACGCACCCCCCGTGTACTAGGCGTGTCCGCGTCGGCCCGGCAGGGGCGATGCGGTCCCGCGCGGCGGTTACGGGAGGTACCCGATCATCTCGATCTCGACGTGCAGTTCCGGTCGCGCGAGCGCGGCCACCTGGACCGTGCTCCTCGCGGGGAGGTCTCCGGCGAACGCGCTCCGGTACACCTCGTTCATCGCCGCGAAGTCCGCGATGTCGGTGAGGAATACGGTCACCTTGACGACGTGGCGTAGACCGGAACCGGCGGCCTCGAGGACGATCTTGCAGTTCTCGATGCAGTTGCGCGTCTGCTCGCGAATGTCCGCCGGGACCTTCCCGGTAGCGTCGGTGCCGACCTGGCCGGAGGTGAAGACGAGGTCGTCCAGGCGAATGCCAGGCGAGTAAGGCGAGGTCGGGCGCGGGCGCCCCGGGGGAAAGATCGCGTGACGTTCCATACGGGCATGCTGCCCCCTTTCCGACTGATGAGGAATGTGGCGCGGGTCAAGTATACCATCATCGCGACGCGCCGCTCGACCGCGTCACCAGCACGGCCAACACCGCCATGCCAGCCGCGAGAACGGCCGCGGCGGTGTAGATCGCGGACAGGGTGAGGTGTCCTGCGTCGCGGGCCGCGCCCACTCCGTACGCTCCGATTCCGTAGCCCACCATGTACACTGCGACCAGCGTGCCCGATGCCGTCGCGGCCCACCCGGACAGTTCGTCCTCCGCGAAGCTGATGCTGAGCGGGAAGAATGCGGAGCACGCGAGCCCCGCGAAACCGAACGCAACCACGCCCGCCGTGGCCCCGCCGACGCGCGGGATCGCGACGAACGCGGCCAGGACCAAGACCGGGAGCGCGCGGTAGATCCCGGTCTCGGGGACCCAGGCCGAGACGGCGGCTGCGCCGATCCGTCCGGCGGTGACCATCGCCCAGAACGCGGCGAGGGCCACGTCGGCCCAGTACGCGGAGACGCCCGCGTCCCCGTGCAGATAGATCGTGGCCCAGTTGCCGAAGAGCGTTTCGCAGGTCCCGTACAACGCCACCGCGCCCGCGTAGACCCACAGGCGTCGCGCGAACCGGGGAGGGAAGGCCGCGCGGATCGACGCCGGACCGCGTGCGTCCGATGCCGCGCGAAGGCGTTGCGTGAGGCTGGCCGCCACGAGTCCGAGCAGGGCGAGCGCGACACCGGACGGCAGGAGCCACCACGCAGTTCCCCGCATGAAGACCGCGGCGAGCACCGGCGCGAGCGTCGTGCCGGTCCCGAGAAACGCGTGGAGCGCTGGCAGCGCGGCCTCGGTGCGCGTCGGGAAGAGCGTCTGCACATACGTGTTGAGCGCCGTGAGCGTGGCGCCGAACCCGGCGCCCAACGCCGCTGTGGCCACGAGCAGCGCGCCGTAGGCGGCGTCTGGCCGTCCGGTCACGCGCTGGCTGAGGACGAGCACGCCCATCGACACCACGTTGGCGCACAGGCCGCCGACGAGCACCCACTTCATGCCGACGCGGCTCGCGAGCCGCGGACTCAGGCTGGAGGCGATGATCGCCAGGACGACGAGCGGGAGGAACAACGCTCCGTACCGGCTGGCGCTCAGGCCGTAGAGGCGCGGACTGGTCAGCACGCCGCCGAGCGCCGGAAAGGTCACGAGGGCGACCCCCTGGGCGAGCCCGGACAGGTAGACGACGGCGATCTCAGCCGGCCGCGGCGCCATGCGGGATCCTCGCTCGGGCTACGCGGCACCCAGGCGCGCGCGCAGGTGCTCGGCGACGCGAAGCGCGTTCGCGATGATCGTCAACGACGGGTTCACGGAGGAAATCGACGGGAAGAAGCTGCCGTCCACGACGTAGAGATTCGCGACGTCGTGCGTCCGGCACATGAGATCGAGCACGGACGTTCGGGGATCCGTGCCGAAGCGACACGTGCCCACCTGATGACACACGGCGGCGAGCGGTACCCGCTTGGCGAAATAGGCGGTGTGGGGCAGGAACGTGTGCGCGTGTCCCGTTCGCCGGAGCATCTGTTCGAGGAGCCCCACCAACCGACGGTGCGGTTCCTCGTTGTTCGGCGCGTAGGTGAGGACGATCTGGTCAGCTGCGTCCAGCGTCACTCGGTTGTCGGGACGGGGCAGGTCCTCCGTGGTCATCCACCAGTCCACGGCGTGGCCGGTCACGTACTCGAGCGCGCCGTACGGGGTCACCGCCGGGGTTTCCCCCCGGAGCATCTCCGGCTTCGACTTCCCCATGAGTTGGATGTGGCCGAGCGGGTAGTCCACATCCGGTCCGGTGAAGTAGAAGTCGTTGAGGCCGAGGGTCTTCTGGAAGACCGTGGGATTCGCGGTGGTGGCGGACACGGCGAGCATCGCCGAGTTGTTGTGGAGCATGAGGTTGCGGCCGACTTGGTCGGACGAGTTTGCGAGGCCGCGCGGATGCCGATCGCCGGCGGAGCGCAGGAGCAACGCGGCGGAGTTGATTGCCCCGCAGGCGATGACGACGATCCCGCCGGAAAACGCCTCGGTCGCCCCGTCGATCTCGGCGTCGACCTGGGTGACCTCGGTTCCCGCCGCGTTCGTGCGCAGACCGGTCACGCGGGCGTTGATCCGCAGCGTGACGTTGCCATGGGTCACCGCGCGATCCACGCAGGTCACCTGGGCATCGCACTTCGCATCCACGAGGCACGGGAATCCGTCGCACGTGTCGCACCGGATGCACGGGCGCGCGCGGGGTGCGGCGTCGTCACGGTTGATCGCCATCGGCAGCGGGAACGGGTGCAGTCCCTCCGCGCGCAGGGCGTCGGCGATCCCCTGGATGCGCGGCTCGTGGCGGAGCGGCGCAAACGCGTACGCGCGCGACGACGGCGGGTCGAGCGGGTCCTCGCCGTGGCGTCCGTGCACCATGTACAGGTGCTCCGCCGCGGCGTAGTATGGCTCGAAGTCGGCGTAGGCGAGCGGCCACGCCGGCGAGAGCCCGTCGTGATGGCGAACCTCGCCGAAGTCTCGCTCGCGCATCCGCAGTAGCGCCGCACCGTACACCTTCGTGTTGCCGCCGACGTAGTAGTTCATCTCCGGACGAAATGCGCGCCCGGCGCCGTCGTGCCAGACCTCGGCCGTCTTGTAGCGCGCGTCGGGGAAAACTGCGCCGGGGTCCCAGTTGGCCTTTTCCCTCGGGAGGTAGCCGCCGCGTTCCAGCAGGAGGATCCGCTTGCCCGTCGGCGCGAGCGCGTACGCGAGGGTGCCCCCGCCGGCGCCCGTGCCGACGATGATGACATCATAGGCGTCCACGTGCGGCCTCCTAGCCCCCGTGCATAAACGACGGGTAGAGCGTCATGCCGCCGTCCACGAGCACTGTCGTGCCGGTGATGTAGCCGGCGACGTCGGAGGCGAGCACGACCGCCATCTTGGCGATCTCGTCCGGCCGGCCCATCCGCCCCATCGGGATCTTGCTCATCAGGTCGGCCCGGGTCGACGGATCTTCCCACACGTCCGCGTTGATCGGCGTCTGGATCGCGCCCGGAGCGATCGCCAGGACGCGGACTCCGTGGGGCGCGGCCTCCTGCGCGAGCGTCTTCGTCAGCATGCTGAGGCCGGCCTTGCTGGCGGTGTACGCGGTGTACCCGGTCCAGGGAATGAACTCGTGCACCGAGGTGAGATTGAGCACGACCCCGCCCCGCTGCGGGATCATGCGCCGGAGCGCTTCGCGCGCGCACGCGTACGCGCCGTCAAGGTTGATCGCCAGCACCCGGCGCCACGCGTCCAGCGAGTACTCCCATGCGGGGGCGCGCGGTCCATCGACCCCGGCGTTGTTGACGAGGACGTCGATGCCGCCCCAGGTCCGGTCGAGCGCGGAGAACATCTGCGCGACCTGCGCCGCGTCCGAGACGTCCGCCGCGAGGGCGTGCGCGTCACCGCCCGCGCTCGTGATGCGCGCGACCACCTGCTCCGCCGCCTCGGGATGTACGACGTAGTTCACGCACACGCGGGCTCCCGCGCCCGCAAGCTCAAGCGCGATCGCCTCGCCGATGCCGGAGTTGGCGCCGGTCACCACCGCGCGCTTCTTGTCCAGACGAATCTCCACAAGCGTCCCCCCCAAGGCGGTCCCGTCCGTTCCTCGACGGCGACCGCGCAGTCCGTGCACGGCGCGGACGGCTCCGCGCGGAGGTCGCGCGGCGGTTAGAGCCGCGTCCGCTGCGCCGACCGCCGGTCGTTGACCAGCGTGCCGCTGTGCAAGACGCCGCGCATGGCACGAGCCCTCCACGAGACCGTGGAGTCATAGATCGGTTCGCGTGTGTCGACCGTCGAGATCAAGACGCCCGCCCTGTTCAGCGGCAACCGGCCGGTCACGACGCCGTCCGGGCGCACGAAGAAACTCGCCCAGCAGCTCTCCCGCGCGGAGGTGTTGCTGCAGCTGATCCAGACGTGGTTGGTGGCGGCGGCGGCCACCATCGTTGCGGGCATCGTGATTCCCGGCAGGGTGCCGCCTCTGTTGAGCGTGCGGAACCTGGCGCCGACATACTCGCGCATGTCCGTGAGGCGTTTCGGTGTGATGTGGCCGGCGTGATAGGAGTGGAACACCACGTGAACGCCCCTGCGCGTGTACTCGCGATACAGTTCCGGATACCGGTAGTCGTGGCAGATCAGGGCGCCGCACCGGACGCCGTCGACCGTGAACACGCTGCTGCGGTCACCCGGACTGTAGTGGGCGAGGTCGCCCGTCCGTCCCGACCGGTCTCCCGCGCAGAACCGTTTGTCGTAGCGGTCGACGACGGCGCCGCGGTCGTCGACGATGTAGAGGCTGTTGTGCGGCTTGTGCCTGCCGGTCAGCCGGTGAGTCGACCCCAGGACGACCCAGAGCCGCAACCGGCGCGCCAGATCGAGGACCGGGTCCGTGCACGCGGCGAGCCGCGCCCAATCGAATCCGTCGTAGGACGCGAAGTCCGCGCCCGCGTAGCCCGAGAGCGCGCACTCGGGAAAGTGCGTAACGCGCGCGCCGCGCTCCTTCGCGGCGCGCATCTGCCGCAGCACGTACCGTGCGTTGCGGCGGACATCGGCGTCGACGGGAAACTGGCAGGTCGCAATCCTGATGCGCATCGGTTGTCCGATCGGGCGTGTGGTGTCGGGTCGGTGTGCGGGGCCCGTCACGGGCATTGTACCACATCACTCCACGATGACCGTGAAGTCGACGCCTTCCCACCGTGCGGCCTGCGGCCAGTAGAACGTGAACCGGACGTCGGCGCCCCGGGCGAGTGCGGCCGTCGGAATGTCCGCCACGTGGACGCCGAGGCCGGTGTCCTGCGATGCGCTGTCCCGGACCGTCCGCCACGCGTCGTCGCTCCAGTGGACCACCGCGGGCGCGAGCGTTTCCACGCGCAGCGTGGTGCCGGCCGCGAGCGCGCGGCTCTTGTTGTTGAAGCGCCACGGCGTGTAGCGGCCGCCCGCGGTTTCACGGCCTGCGCGGTAGCGGGCGGCCGCTTGCGGAGGCATGTCGAACACGCGGCCGTCCGCGATCGAGCGGTGCAGCTTGATGTACTCCGCGTGCGCCCATACCAACGGCATCGCAGACCCTGACGGCCGTCCGAAGAACAGCTCCCGCGCCGGGAGATCGGGACCGTCCCACACCTGCTCCGGGATCAGCCCGCTGTCGCTCGCGAACGCTTCCATCGTCCGGAGGAGCTGTTCGGCGACTTCGCGGTGGCCAGCCGCGAGTTCGTAGTGCGCGCGCTCGCCCGTGAGCAGCGGCCACGCGCGGCCGACTCCGGTGCCGTCGAACGCGCGGCCGTCCTCGTGCTCCCCGTAGCCATCGCCGTTGTATCGGTGCCACGCCGGGCCGGCCGGAGTGTCCACCTTGAGGAGGGCGTCGATCACCCTGACCGTGTCGACGATGCGGGGATCGTCCGGCGCCCGGAGACCGAACCGGACGAGCGCGAGCGCGTCGGGGCTGATGAGCTGCGAGGCCGGCGCGGCGCTGCTGCCGGGCGGTCGGTTCTTGATCGGCACGAACCCGTCGCGCGACGCGGATTCGGCGACGTCGGGGGGCGCGATGCGGACGTAGTAGCCGCGAACGTCCAATCGTCTGGCAAGATCGGTGTTCGCGACGTACGTCCAGCGTTCGACGTTCGCGTTCCAGATGTCCGCGGTCTCGCGTAGGTAGCACGCCACGGCGGCGTCCCCGTTTAACTCCGCGAGGTCCGCGGCGGCGAGCAACCCGGCGATCTCTGCGGCAAGCGTGAACGGCGAGTACCCGGGGTCTTCCTCCCAGCGGTCCTGCTGGGTCACCGGCCCGTTGCGCACGACGAACCCGGCGGCGTTACGGACCATCGGCCAGTAGCGCTGGACGCCGATGGCATCGAGGTGGCCGCCGCGCCGCAGCAGGTCCACGAGCAGGATCGGCAACGCGGTTTCGTCCATCTGGACGCCTCCCCAGTACGGGGAGCCGTCCAGCCACATGTTCTGGGGCCAGTGGCCGTCCTCTTCCTGCGTCACCCGAAGGTAGTGCAGTACACGGCGGACATCTTGGATGCCCCCGGCGGCGAGCAGGCCGCTTGCGGACTCGACGAGGTCGCGGGGCCACACGAGGTGGTAGCCTCCCAGGTCGCCGTCCTCCTGCGCGAACCCCCACGGGATCGAGAGGCTCGCGATCATGCCCCCGGGGAACGTCTTCGACTCATGGGTCCGCAGCACCGCGGCGCTCGTTCGGTACACGTCCTTCCCCGCCTCGATGGGCGCGCTCGGGGCGCCGCGCCCCGGCGCCTTGGTGAGGCTGCGCTGCCACTCCTGCCAGCGCCGCACGTAGGTGTCTTTTGCCGGCTCGAAGCCGTCGAGCAGACTGGCGATGACCCGATGGCCCGCCTCGGCCGCGTCCGCGCCAAATCCCAGCGCGAGCACACACTCGCCGTCGGCGGCCTGGAGGTCGATTTCTGCGACGAGCGCGACGTTGCCGTTCTCGGCCCGCGGGTATGCCCACGTCAGGTGTTTGTTCCGGACCAGGTCCTGCCAGCCGTCCGAGACCCCGACAAATCCCACCGACCGCGCGCGCCATGGCGCGGAGCACCCCAGGGCGAGCGCACTTCCGTCCCGTTCCGCGAACAGCATCGGCGCGCCTTTGAACGCGTCGGTCCACGCGGTGTTGCCACCGCCGTGGTTGCTGAGATGGGGCGCAAGCAGTACGTACAGGTGATAGTCCTGTACGCTGCCGGTGAGCGGGACGAAGCGCGTCCGCTGGAGAACTGAGTCGCGCGCGGGATCCGCGATGATGTCCTTCTCGATGCGGTACCGCCCGTTGAGACAGGTGTTGACGACCCGGTAGGCCGGCACCCCGGGCGCCGCGCGGAATACCTCCGAGCGAGTATGGCGCTTCTCCTCCGAAAAGAACGTGTGTCCGTCCGTGACGATCAGGCCCATGTCGCGCGTGCAGGCCCGGTCCTGCCGCGGCCAGTACACCTCATTCAGGATGCCGTGACTCAGTGTGAACCAGATGCGGCTCGCGAAGCTCAGCGCCGTGCCCACGCCGGTCTTGGCGCTCGATGTCCATCGCGCCGGGGAGCCGGGCCACCCTGGTGCCTGCGTTGCGGGATCGTCCATCGTCGGTGCCCTCCAGGAACCATCCTACCCGACAATCCGTCCTCCCGGCGGGTGACCTGAGCCGTCGCCCCGGAGACCGTCCATGGCCGAAGCCGGCGCGGACCCTCGCGGGCCGGGGTCGGCCGCGCTGATCAACAGACCGGTGATGATGCAGGCGGCGCCCACCACCGGGACCGCGCCGTAGCCCCACCGATCGGCTGCGGCGCCCCCGATCGCGGCGCCGGCCGCCCCCGCAAGCGCCGTCGTCGCGGTGAAGATGCCGATCGCTTCGCCTTCGCCCATCGGGGCGCGCTGTGCGGCGACCGCCACGCCGCTGACGCCGATCAGGGCCCAGGACGTCACGACGACCGCGAACCACAGTTCGGCCCAGGCACTCCGGCCGGGCACCGGCGCGTACGCGAGCGCCGCGAGGATCACGAGCGCAAGCAGGCGGACGGCGAATCCCAATTGCAGTACGCGGGTCGCCCCCAGCCGGTTCGTCAACCGTCCGGCCGGGGCGTACAGGAAGAGCGAGATCACGACCGCAGCCGCGTAGCTGAGGGACGCACGCGCGGGGCCGACCTGGAAGACGTGCTGCATCAACACCGGATAGACCGCGTAGTATGCAGGCCCTCCCGCGTCCGCCAGCAGCCATGTGCCGAGGAAGCGGCCGAACGGCGTGGCGAGCGTCTTGCCGAGCGAGCGCAGCGTTTCGAGGCGCAGCGCGTGGAAGTTTCGGGAGAGGCTGCCGGGCCCGTGCTCAACGTGCATCACCGGAACCGGGGCATCCACCACGGGCCGGCCGGTCGAGAGGCGGGGCGGTGTGCGCGTCGCCGGCCAGCCGAGCACCGCGCCGGCCGCGGTCAGCGCGCCGCAGATCAGCAGCCCGGCCCTCAGGTCCGTGCGGCCCGTCGCCCCCGCCAGGACGAGGCCACTGATCCAGCCGAGGCCGTAGACTGTTTGCAGCCCGCCGATGCGGACGGACCATTCGTCTTTTGGATAGACCTCCACCACGAACATATACGCGACCGTGGACGCGGCGGACGAGCCGAGCCCGAGCAGGAGGGCGAGCAGCACCCACGTGCCGATGTGGGACGCAAACGCAAACGCGCCGACGGCCGAGGCCGTGACCGCCATGCCTCCCGCCAGCAGCGCCCGATGCACGCGCCAGCGATCGGCGAGTTCGCCCCACAGCGGCGCGGCGATGCTCCCCAGGTTCATCGACGCGATGACGAGCCCGATCTGGCCGGCGGTTCCACCCCGGATGACCGTCAGCGGCAGCAGGATCGGCAGGCCGCCGGCGACGCTGACACCGAACAGGGCATAGGCCAAGTACCAGAGCTCGATGTGCCCGAGGCCGCCCCGAGCTCCGCCGGCGGACGTGCCGGTCACGAATCGTGCGCGGGTTTTTCCAGGCTCGTGGGGAGCATCCACCGACGTCCGTCGTTCGCAAGCAGCGCGTCCGCGGCTTCTGGGCCCCAACTGCCGGACGCGTAGTTGGGAAAGTGTGTCGGCATCCGCGCCGCCCACGCCGCCAGCACGGGGCTGACCACCGACCACGCCGCGTCGACCTGGTCGTCGCGCATGAAGAGGGTGGCGTCGCCCCGCATCACGTCGAGCAACAGGGTCTCATAGGCCTCAGGCGAGGGGGTGCGGAACGCCTGCTCGTACGAGAACAGCATGTCCACCGGATCGAGATGCATGACCGGGCCGGGGCGCTTCGCCTGCAGCCGGGTCAGGATCCCTTCCGCGGGTTGGATGCGGATCGCCAGCCGGTTGGGCTGCCAGTGTTCGATCGCCGACGCGGGAAACGGTTGATGGGGAGCGGGGTGGAACAGGATCGAGACCTCAGACGCCTTGGCCGGCAAGCGCTTGCCGGTCCGCACGTAGAATGGGACGCCCTGCCAGCGCCAGTTGTCCACGAAGAACTTGATCGCCGCGAACGTCTCGGTCGTTGAGGGCGGCGCGACGTCCGGTTCCTGGCGGTACCCGGGAACCGGCTTCCCGCCGCTGACACCGGGTCCGTACTGGCCCCGCACCGCGACGTCGCCGACGTGGTCCGGATCAATCGGCCGCAGCGCGCGGAGCACGTCTGTCTTCTTGTTGCGGATCTCCTCATCGGCGAACGACACGGGTGGCTCCATCGCCACCAGGCACAGGATCTGGAGGAGGTGGTTCTGCACCATGTCCCGGAGCGCCCCGGCCCGCTCGTAGTACCCCCCGCGGTGCTCGACCCCGACCTCCTCGGCGACCGTGATCTGCACGTGGTCGACGTACCGGCGGTTCCAGACCGGCTCGATCAACGCGTTGGCGAAGCGGAACGCCAGGATGTTTTGGACGGTCTCCTTGCCGAGGTAGTGATCGATGCGGTAGATCTGCCGTTCCTCGAACAGGCGGTACAGCGTCCGCGTCAGCGTGCGCGCGGACTCGAGGTCACGGCCGTAGGGCTTCTCGACGACGATGCGGACGCGTTCGTCCCCGCGGGTCAACCCGGCCTCGTTCAGGCGGTCGACGATCGTCGCGACCGCCATCGGCGGCGTCGCCAGATAGAACACACGGTTTGCGGGGGCGGTCCATTTCTGCTCGATGGGTTCGAGGTGCGCGGCGATCGCTTCGCCGCCTCCGGAGTTGACGAAATCGAGCGACAGGAACGAGATCCGGCCGGCGAAGGCGCGCCACGAAGCATCGTCGGCGCGGCCTCGTCGCGAGAACTGGTCCACGCCGTCGCGGAGGTGCTGCCGGAACGCATCATCCTCGAGGGGCTTACGGTCGACGCCGACCACGGCGAATTCGGTCGGCAGCCACTCGTCCAGGAACAGATTGTAGAGCGCGGGGACGAGCTTGCGCCACGCAAGATCCCCGCCGGCGCCGAAGATCACGATGCTGGTCGGCCCCGGCCGGGTGCCGGCGGGGGCCGGGCGGCGGTCACTCACGGCTCCACTCCGTGTGAAAAACGCCCTTGTCGTCGATGCGCTCGTACGTGTGCGCGCCGAAATAGTCGCGCTGCGCCTGGATGAGGTTGGCCGGAAGCCACGCGCTGCGGTAGCCGTCGAGATACGCGAGCGACGCGGCGAACCCCGGTACCGGGATGCCCGCCGCCGTCCCCCGGCCGACGATCCCGCGCAGGTCGTCGGCACGGTCCGCCACCTCCGTGCCGAGCGCCGGGTCGAGCAGCAGGTTCGGCAGATCGGGCCGCGCGCGATAGGCCGCGCGAATCTTCTCCAGCGCGGCCGCGCGGATGATGCAGCCGCCGCGCCAGATGCGGGCGACGGTCTCGAGGTCGATGCCGTAGCCGTAGGCGGTGGACGCGCGGTGAAGCGTCGCCACACCCTGCGCGTAGGTGAGGAGCATCGAGGCGTACAGCGCGTTTCCGAGCGCGGCGACAAACGCGCCGCGCTCGTCGCGCAGCGTCGGAGCGGGCCCCGCGAGTCGGCGGCTCGCGGCGGTCCGCTCCGCCTCCAGGCCGCTGAGGTCGCGCATCGCCACCGCCATGTCGATCGTGGGAATCGGGACGTGCAGGTCCATCGCGTTCTGGGATGTCCACATCCCGGTGCCCTTCTGCTTCGCCGCGTCCAGGATCACGTTCACCAGACGTTTCCCGGTGCGGTCGTCGACTTTCAGGAAGATCTCCGCCGTGATCTCGATGAGATACCCGGCCAGCTCGCTCGTGTTCCAGCGCGCGAACACCGCGTGGAGGTCATCTTCGCCGAGGCCGAGGCCACGCTTCATCAGGTCGTAGGCTTCGGCGATGAGCTGCATGAGCCCGTACTCGATGCCGTTGTGGACCATCTTCACATAGTGCCCCGCCGACCCGGGACCCATGTACGCCACGCACGGATCGGCCCCGACTTTCGCGGCGACGGCCTCGAAGACGGGGCGCACCCGTTCGTACGCGTCCGGCGGCCCGCCCGGCATCAGGCTGGGGCCGCGCCGCGCGCCGGCCTCGCCGCCCGAGACGCCGACCCCCAGGAACTGGAGGCCGCGGTCGGTGAGCATCTTCCCGCGCAGGTCGGTGTCCTTGAAGAACGAGTTGCCTCCGTCGATCAGCACGTCGCCCGGCTGGAGGTGGGGTAGGAGGTCGCCGATCACCGCGTCCACCACGGACCCCGCGGGCACCAGCATCATCACCGCGCGCGGGGCGCGCAGCATCGCGATGAACTCATCGAGACGCGCGGTCGCGCCGATTTGGAGGTCGCCCGCCTCTTCCCGCAACGTCTGCGCCCGGGCGGCGTCCTTGTCGTAGCCGGCGACCGCATACCCGTGATCCGCCATGTTGAGGAGGAGGTTGCGGCCCATCGTGCCGAGCCCCACCATGCCGAGGTGATAGGCGCCGCCGCTCATGCCGCGTCTCCCGCGGGACCGCGTGTCGGGCTCATGGGGCCTCGAGCCCGAGCGAGGCGAGCTCGGCCCGCGTGGTGTCCACGCCGGTGTGGTGGATCGCGTGGAGTCCTTGCTCGCCGCCGATCTGCGCAAACATCGCGCGGTCGTCGACGTAGACCGCCTCCGCCGGCGTCGCCTGGGCGACGTCCAACGCGATCCGGAAGATGTCCGCGTCCGGCTTCCGGACGTGTACGAAGCACGAGCAGACGAACGCGTCCATGAGGTCGGTCAGCCGGAACGTGCGGACCCGATGCAGGGTCAACTCGCGGCCTTCGTTGCTGAGCGCGAAGATCTTGAGGCGATGGCGCGTTCGCAGTTGCTGGAGAAACTCGATCATGCCGGGCAGCCGCTGCGACCGGGAGAACATGAACGCCTTGAACGCGTCGCGCGTGAACGGCCGCGGCTCGTAGAACACGACGTGGCTCAGGTATTCGTCGAGCGTGGACTTGCCTTCCTCGTACGTATCGAACACGAAATGGTGCCGTTCGTCGAGCGCGGCGGGGTCGAGCTGGAACTGCTCCGCCGCCAGCCTGCGGGCGGCCCGGTCCCACCCGTTGGTCAACAACACCCCGCCGATGTCGCAGAACAGCGTGGTGATTCGCGGCTGGCTCACGGACGGAACCCCTCGGGCACGGGCGGCGTCAATCGCGTCATGCCGTGCGGCGGTGTGCTTCTGTCCGGCCCAAACGGGGTCCTGTTTCCGGGCGGATCGGGGGCGCCGTCCGAGATCCTCGCCCGGCCGAGAGGGGGTCGGGCGCTGCCGGGGAATACCTGTTGGACGCGACTGGATGGCATGCAGGTCTGCGCGGGTGGAGCGCGATGGTGAAGAAGGTCGAGCACCGCAGGGTTGACACGAGCACCCTCCTGGAGTGGTATCGTTCCATGGTGTTCATCCGCCGCTTCGAGGAGCAGGCGGAGCGGAGCTTCCGCCGCGGCAAGATCGGCGGGTATCTGCACCTGTACAGCGGCCAGGAGGCGGTCGCGGTCGGGGCGCTCGCCGCGCTGCGCGACGACGACGTCTTGTTCGCGTCGTACCGCGATCACGCGTACGTGCTCCTGCGCGGTTCAGATCCCGGGGTGGTGATGGCGGAGCTGTACGGCAAAGCGACCGGGTTGTGCAAGGGCAAGGGGGGGTCGATGCACCTGTTCGACGTGTCGCGCGGGTTCTACGGCGGGTACGGGGTCGTCGGCGGTCACGTGCCGCTCGCGGTCGGCGCCGCGTACGCCCTGCGATACGAGGACAGTGGGGACCGCCTGTGCGTGTGCTTCCTCGGCGACGGCGCGCTGAACACGGGCGCGTTCCACGAAGCCGCGAACCTCGCGGGGCTGTGGGGGCACGAGGGGCTCTGCCCGGTCGTGTTCGTGATCGAGAACAACCAGTACGGCATGGGGACCTCGGTGCCGCGGTCCTCCGCCGTGACGGTCCTGGCGTCGCGCTTCGGCGCGTACGACATTCCCAACGAGCAGTGCGACGGCATGGATCCCGCCGTGGTCTACGAGGTGGTCCGCCGCGGCGCGGACGAGGTCCGTCGCACCGGCCGCCCCTGGGCGATCGAGACGCTGACGTACCGGTATGCGGCGCACGGCGCGGCCGACCTGCTTCAGCCCTACCGCGAGAAGTCCGAGATCGAAGAGTGGCGGGAGCGTGACCCCATCATCCGGGTCGAGCGACGGCTGCGGGAGGCGGGGGCGCTGGACGACTCCAAGGTCGAACAGATCGCCGCGGAGGTCGACCGCCGGGTGGAAGACGCCGTGACGTTCGCCGACGCGAGTCCGGAACCCGCGCCCGACGAGCTGTTCACGGACATCTACGCGGACGGGGAGGTGCGCCCGTGACGCGCCGGCGCCGCGGGCGGGCGGAGGGACGCCGATGCCCGAGCTGACCTACCGCGACGCGTTGAAAGGCACCCTGATCGAGGAGATGGATCGGGATCCCCGGGTGCTGCTCCTCGGCGAGGACATCGGAGTGTACGGCGGCACGTTCCTCGTGACGGACGGCCTGCTCGCGCGGTACGGGCGAAAGCGGGTGATCGACACGCCGATCTCGGAGCTCGGCTTCATCGGCTGCGGCATCGGGATGGCGATGCTGGGCCTGCGCCCCGTGATCGAGGTGATGACCTGGAACTTCTCGCTCGTCGGCGCGGACCAGATCATCCAGAACGCGGCGAAGATTCGATACTTCTCGGGCGGCCAGGTCGGCGTGCCGATGGTGATCCGCGGCCCGAACGGGACGGGCGTACAGCTCTCGGCCCAGCACTCCCAGGCCCTGGAGTCGTTGTACGGGTATTTCCCGGGGCTCCTGGTCGCCTCGCCCGCCACGCCTGCCGACGCGCGGGGCCTGCTGCGGGCCGCGATCCGCGGGAGCGACCCGGTGATTTTCCTCGAGAGCGCCTCGCTGTACGGCGTGCGCGGCGAGGTGCCGGCCGGCGACCATCTGGTGCCGTTCGGCTGCGCGGCGAAGGTGCGCGAAGGGCGCGACGCGACGCTGGTCACCCACGGGCGGATGCTGCACCTAACCTTGGCCGCGGCCACGCAGCTCGCCGCGGACGGCGTGGAGTGCGACGTGATCGACCTACGCACGCTGCGTCCCCTGGATATGGCGACGGTCGCCGACAGCGTGCGGGGGACCCATCGCGCCGTGGTCGTGGAGGAGCAGGGCGCGATGTTCGGGGTGGCGGCGGAGGTCGTGACCGGCATCTACGAGCGTTGCTTCGACGATCTCGACGCCCCGGTTGTCCGCGTATCGGGCGCGGACGTCCCGATGCCGTACGCCCGGAATCTCGAGGTGCTCGCGCAACCGAACGAAACGAAGATCGTGGAGGCGGTCCGGCGCACGGTCGCCTAGCGCCGGCCGGGGTGGATCATGGCCGAGGTCATCATGCCTAAGATGAGCGACGCGATGACGGAGGGGAGGGTCCTCTCCTGGCGGAAGCGCGTCGGCGACCGCGTCGCGCGAGGCGATGTGCTGGCGGAGATCGAGACGGACAAGGTGAACGTGGAGATCGAGGCCGAGGCGGCGGGCACGCTCTCGGAGATCCTCGTACCGGACGGCGGCCGTGCCCCGGTCGGCGCGGTGATCGCGCAGATCAACGGCCGGACCACGACGGGCGCATCGCCGGCCGCCCCTGCGGGGCGACGCTCGCCAACCGCGAAGGAGGCTCCCGTCGCGGCCGACGTTCCCCCGGTGGCGGCCCCGCGCTCCGCGCGCCCGCTCGCGGCGGACGACGCCCCGGTCGCGGTGGACCGTCCGCCGGCGGCTGCCGCCGAGCGCGTCCCCGCGGGAATATCCGGGG
>Ga0209168_10000367_pt1 | contig 47498 bp, 37 predicted proteins | sample Coa_R1_FD_187156 | JGI IMG/M metagenome (GOLD analysis project Ga0209168, IMG submission 187156) | Surface soil microbial communities from Centralia Pennsylvania, which are recovering from an underground coalmine fire - Coalmine... | ecosystem: Environmental > Terrestrial > Soil > Unclassified ...
GTGGGGCCAGGATTCAGGATCGCAAAGCCGAGGGAAGCTCGGGGTTGGTGAGCACGGGGCTGACGTTGGCGGGATCCATTTCTTGTACAGAGTTGCGGGCAAAGGACCGTTGCGTGTGGTGCAGGCTCCGGGTTGGGGCGCCGGTTCCCACCGATGAAGAATTCGATGCACACCTGAAAAAACTCTTATCGCTTTATTTCTACGATCCCTCGTCGGGAATGTTCTTAGCCACGGCCATTATCCGCCGCTATGGGTGTGCCCGTGGTAGACTCTGCCTTCCCCATAGTTCAGGACCGGACCAGACAAAATGGCTAATCGTCCTCGGATCGCGGTAGTCGGCAGTGCCAACATTGACCTCACCACATTCACAAATCAGTTTCCGCGGCCGGGTGAGACTATCTTTGGGCAGAAGTTTGATCTGGGTTTCGGCGGCAAAGGCGCAAATCAAGCGGTTGCTGCGCGCCTCTGCGGTGCAGAGGTATTCATGGTCGCACGTGTCGGCAGCGATCTCTTCGGGCCCGCAACCATCGAGAATTTCCGGAAGCAGGGGATTGATCCAACGCACGTCAAACAAGTCGAAGGACTATCGAGCGGTGTCGCTCCAATTTTTGTCGAACCCAGCGGCCAGAATCGGATTCTGGTTGTGAAGGGTGCCAATGACGCATTGCAGCCCGCTGACGTCGACGCAGCCGCCGATGTACTGAAGTCGGCTGACTGCATCGTGCTGCAATTCGAGATTCCGATTGAGACCGTCTATTACACCGTTGCCTTTGCGCGCAAACATGGAATTCGCTGCATCGTGAATCCCGCACCAGCGCAACCGGTCCATATGGCCGCTCTCAAAGATCTCGACTATTTTGTCCCGAATGAAAGCGAGGCGGAAACGATCACCGGTACGCCCGTAAAAACTGTCGATGACGCCAGGAAGTGCGCTGGAAAATTGGTTGCTGGCGGAATCAAGCGGGTGATCATCACTCTTGGCGCCAACGGATCATTGCTCGCCAGCCGAGATGGCATCGAACACGTCGCTCCCTTCGCCGTCCAAAGCATCGACAGCACCGGTGCGGGCGATGCATTCATTGGAAGCTTCGCCGTGTTTCTTGGAGAAGGCTTGCCGGAAAAAGAAGCGGTGCGCCGCGCGAATCTGTATGCCGGCCTCTCGACCACGGGCATCGGAACGCAGAAATCGTTTTACAAGCGGTCGAGCTTCGACGCGGAGTGGTCTGCGCGCGCGTAAGAACGAGCGCGCGGTCGTCGCGAACTCATTTACAAGACCGAAACTTCTTGACTAACCGCCAAGGGGCAATTTATAAGCCCAGTCTGCGGTCTGAGCAGACTTCCAACTTCACGGGGAAGGGGGCAGTCTGTCTTTTTGGGGCGGCCGCTGAAAGGTGAAAAGAAATGTCGAGCAAGAGAATGCTCTGCGTTATGTTCTGTTTCGCATTCGCTGCCCTGTCTACTCCGTCTCTTCATGGTCAAGCCACGGCCAGTTTCTCTGGCACCATTTCCGACAAGGCTGGCGCGGTCATCTCCGCAGCGAACGTAAAGGTTACGTCCCAGGCTACCGGGCTGACGCGCGAAATCAAGACAGACGATTCCGGACACTACATCATTCCATTGCTCCCGGTCGGTTTCTACACCATCCATGTGGACGCGCAGGGTTTCGGGCCCGCCGAGCAGAAGGATGTCCGTTTGCAGGTTGACGAACAACGCGAACTGAATTTCACTCTTCAACCTGCCTCGGTCAGCACGAGTGTGGAAGTGAATGCGACAGAAGTTGCAGTGGAGACTACTAGCCCAAGCCTCGGGCAGGTCATCACTTCCGAAGAAGTTTCCGAACTTCCCCTCAACGGCCGTAATTTTGTGCAGCTCGCGACTTTGACGCCTGGCACGACGGCTTCGACCAGTCCGGTGAGTTTTTTCACGAGCGCAGCGAGTAGTGAAGCCGCGACCCGCGGTTCGTTCTCCCTTTCAGTCGGAGGATCCCGCGAACAGAGCACAGACTGGCTTCTCGACGGCAATGACAACAACCAGCTTGACGAGGGTGGAATCGCGATCTTCTCGTCTATCGACGACATCCAGGAATTCAAGGTCCTCACTTACAATTACTCAGCCGAGTATGGAGAACGCGCTGGCCCAACCGTGCTGGTCACTACGAAGTCAGGCTCAAATCAGTATCACGGTTCACTGTTTGAGTTCTTCCGCAATACCAAACTGGACGCCCGCAGCTACTTTGCGACATCGGTTGAGAAGTTCAACTTGAATCAGTTCGGCGGATCCTTTGGCGGGCCGATTAAGAAAGACAAGACGTTCTTCTTTGTCGACTACCAGGCCAAGATGCAGCGCCGCGGCATCCCCTTCACGGGATTTGTTCCGACCGGTTCTATGGTGACGCCCGACGCCACCGGCAACTACGATTTCAGCAACGATCCACTCGGCGTTCAGCTGATTAATCCGTTCACTCCTAAACAAATTCTTCCGGGCAGCACCACACCGGAGTCGGTTCCCTTTCAGTGCAACATCGGAACAAATACTCCCGAGACTCCAGTGAGCGGTGGGCAACCATACGTACTTGGAGCTACGCAAAACTGCAATATCATCCCCGCGGCTCTCATCAATGCCCTTGGCGCGAAAGTAGCTCAGCTCTACCCCACACCAAACGCAAATGCAGCCGGCTATAACTACGTGAACGAGCCGGTGCGAAAGTTGAATGAAGGGACTGCTGACATTCGGCTCGATCACAATTTCTCAAATAAAGATTCTGCATTTGGCCGCTTCAGCTATGACCAGGCGACCAACTTCGTCCCCGGCGGATCGCCCACTTGGTCCGAAACAAATGCGTTCGGCAGCAACCAATACATCGATAATCATGGGCGCAACGTTGCGATATCAGAGACTCACATTTTCTCTCCGAATCTCATCAATCAGTTGAATGTGGGTTACAACCGCATCTTCAACCATATTCTTTCGTTCGGTACGGGAAGCTGCGAGGCCGCTGTGATCGGGATTCCCGGAGCAGACCTCGGAGCAAAGTGCAGTTCTCAGACTGGCTATCCCACAAGCCTGAATCAGTCGAACAAAGATTGCATCAGCTGTGGTTTGACCTCGTTCCAGATGTCCGCCTACCTGTCCATCGGTGATCGCGGATTTGCTCCGTATCAGGGTGGCACGAACGTCTACTCCCTTTCCGACGTTCTTGATGTGATTCGCGGCAAACACAATATCCGCTTCGGGGCCACTTATCGCGCCGAAGAAATGAACGTGCGCAACAATGCGTTCCAGGACGGTTATGTCGTGAACAATGGCCTTGCCACAGGTGACAACATTGCGGATCTGCTTCTGGGCAGCATGGGGGTCTTCGCCGCGCATGATCAGACCTTCCTCGGAGGCACCACCGGACGCCGCTGGAAACTCATTCGTCCATTCGTACAGGATGATTGGCGAATCACGAACAATCTCACTTTGAATCTTGGATTCGCCTGGGCACTGGCTACGCCCACAACTGAAGTGCAAAATCGGCAGGCAAATTTTAATATTCAGAATCTGAAGTGGTACGTGCCCAAAGGCAGCCCGGCGATCAGTGGCTGCACGACCTGCATCACGACCGACGGGCGTGTGGGTGTGCAGTTTGACAAGAAAGCATTGGAGCCCCGCATCGGATTGTCCTGGAAGCCGATGGGCAGCGATAAGACCGCGATCCGCGCCGGCTATGCAATCTACCACGATTCCGCGTGGAATCAGGGTGGCCAGGGACTTTGGCAAAATCCGCCGTATTACGCCGAGGTCGACCCACCCACCTTCCTGTTCGGGTACGGCAGCACAGCGGGTTCGCTCTCCGGTGGCTTTCTGCTGCCAGCAAATACACCCTCTGCGCTCAATGTCCCGGGCGGTGCTATCTACAATGCGCCGGTCAATCCAAGTTCTTACACCGGAACAATTCAGTCGCAGAACCTCAATTTCCGGCAAGGTACCATTCAACAGTTCACGCTGAATGTGGAGCGACAGATACCCGGCAATGTCGTTCTCACCATGGGCTATGCTGGCTCGCGCAGTGCGCACATTCTCGTCGGCCAGTCAAACGAGAACCTCAACGAGCCCAGTGCTTGCCCGGGAGGGGCGAACGCAGTGCCCGGTTACACTCTCGGCTGCGGTTTTGGAACTTTTCCGTATGCAGGATTTTTCCAGGTCGTTGCCGCTAACAATAGTGTAGGCGCCGCTCGGTACGATTCGTTCGAGGCCAAGGCGGAAACCAAGAGTACGCGGCACGGTTTGTATGCACTGCTTGGCTATACCTATTCCCGCACTTTCGATACCGGGATGCCGGACGGATTGGGCACCAACCCCGGCGCGATCTATTATCCACTGCCTGGAACCGCGCGACTGGACTGGGGACTTTCCTCTCTCAATCTCAATCACAGTTTCACTGCCAGCGTTCTTTACGACCTGCCCTTCGGAAAGGGCAAACAATTCGGCAGCAACTGGAGTGGTGCCACCAATGCCGTCTTCGGAAACTGGCAAGTAGATCTCATCGAGAGAGCCACGTCTGGGTTCCCGCTCTATGTGGTCGATAGCGCAGACGGATCAGGCACTTTCTTCTCCTATAACGGATTCACTCTGCAGCGCCCAAATCAGGTCGGCGATCCGAATAAAGGCGGAGGCGGAGCGAACTGTCCAGCTCAGGTCCATACCGTTCAGCATTGGTTGAACCCGTGCGCGTTTGTGGCAGCTCCGCTGGGCGAACTTGGAACGGCAGCCCGCGCACCCGCTTACGGTCCTCGCTTCGTGAATACAGATTTTTCGATAATCAAGGATCTCGTGTTTCGCGAAAGCATGAACCTGCAATTCCGGGCTGAGTTCTTTAATCTTTTCAATCACCCGCAGTTCTTCCTTCCGGGCATCGGAAACAGCGGAATGCAGGACATCAACACACCGTCCAGTTTCGGCGTCATCAGCAATACGGTAAATAACCCTCGCTTGATCCAATTCGGGCTGAAGCTGAAGTTCTAGGTCGATTGGAAGAAGAGTGCTGAATCCGGGCAGATCGGTTCAATCCGGTCTGCCCTATTCTGTCTGACCCGATTGAACGGAGTTTCTCATGCGATTCCGCTGTTGCCGCCAAATTGCGCTGCTGATCGTGCTGGTGTCAGCTGCCCTGGCGCAGCCGCGCCGCAGAGTCATCATCAACGAAGACTGCTCCGGTCCGGGCGGCAGCAATATGCAAACACTCTTGACGCTGATCCAATCACCACAGGTCGAAGTGCTCGGCATCACCGTCGTGAGCGGAGATCAGTGGCGCGACGAAGAAGTTGCGCACACGTTACGTTTGCTGGAGATCATTGGCCGCACAGACATTCCCGTCGTCCCCGGGGCAGAGTTTCCCCTTATCCGCAGTCGTACAGAAGCGCAGATCTGGCAGCAGCACTACGGCAAAGTGGCCTACGCTGGTGCATGGGATGATCGCTGGTGGCACGAAGCGGGCGTTATTCCTCCGCTGCCCGAAGGCCAGCCCACGACCAAACCTTCTAACGAAGATGCGCCACACTTTCTGATTCGCATGGTGCGCAAGTATCCACGCGAAGTGACGATTTACGAGGGTGGGCCGATGACGAATCTCGCGCTTGCCGTCTCTATCGACCCCCAATTTCCGGAACTGGCGCAGGAACTCGTCTTCATGGGCGGCAGCCTCAGTCCGAAGAGCGATAATCCCGAGTTCGTGAATAATCCGCGGCACGAATTCAACTTCTGGTTTGATCCGGAGGCCGCAGCGATTGTGCTCCGCGCTCCCTGGAAAAAGATCGTTTGCACTCCTACCGATATCTCAGTGAAGACCCACATGACGGCAGAGTTGGTTAAACAGATCGGGGCTGCAGGAACGCCGCTGGCGCGCTATGTAGCGAAGTTCGCCATGTTGACTCCGGGTGCAGACATTATGTGGGACGAGTTGGCGGCAGCCGCCTGGATCAATCCCACCATTATCACGAAGAGCGAGACCCGCTTCATGGCGGTTGATCTCGATCACGGCGCGACCTACGGCGATACTCTGAGTTGGGCGGAAGATGCCGGCACGCACCTGACCTCACGGAAGATCGAGATTCAAATCGATCTCGACACCGAGAGATTTTACCGTATGTTTGTCGCCCTGATGACCTCTCCAACTTCACACTGAATTCGGCTCCTGCTGGCACCCGAAGCGCGAACAGCATACAATAAAAGCTTGCGGCTGTTCGCACTTTATGTCTCCCATCCCAGACGATCTCACTACAGTAAAAGACGACATGATTGCCTTCATCGAAGGCCATGGCATGCGCCGTTTCCACGGCTTTGTGGATTACGAAGAGGTTCAGTGTGTGATGTGGGACATGGGAGAGAACCCCGATGGCTGGAAGGATTTTGTCGAACTCGCCAAGGCTGCCGGCGCTCCGTTCTTGACCATGCATTCCTGGACCCTCGAGCGTGCCGAACTCGACGAGATGGTCGAGCGTCTTACCAATTCTGAGTTTACGGACGGCGATGACGTCGAAGATGCCCGCTGGCTGCGTGCCCACGTCGGCAAGATCGGATATCTCCAGCTCGGCTGGGCCTACCAGGGATCGATGTTTCTCTGCGAGGTAAGCACGGACTGGTACGAACGCTACCAGCACCTGCTCGAAGTCTCCGACGAATTCGGCGGGCTCACCCTGGACGAGCCCGATCAGGACGAAGAAAACTAGCAGCAAGAGTCGTCGACCAAAAGGAGTTTATGTGGTGACGGCCGCCTCGGCCGTCCACTGACGAGTCTCGCGGCTACGTTTCCAACATCTCTGCACAATCCCTTCTGGAGTACACTGCAGCATCACCCATGCAGTGGATCCAAAAGCCGTCGAATCGAGACCTCGTAGAATCCCTGACTGCGTCTCTTCGATCTAACTCCGCGTTTTGCAGCACTGTCAGCGTGCGCACATCTTCCGTCCGCGCCCCTTTACTCGTGCGCCGAGGTATCACGGACACACAATCTGCTCAAAGATTCCTGAAGCCCTCGCTTTCCGACCTGCATTCCCCCGAACAGATGACCGGCGTGCGAGTCGCTGTCGATCGTCTCGATGTTGCCATCGATCGTAAGGAGCCCATGCTGATCTACGGCGACTACGACGTCGACGGCACGATGGCAGTCATCATTCTCAAGACTGCGATTGAACTCTGCGGAGGCACCGCCGATTTCCACGTCCCACATCGAATCCGCGAAGGTTATGACATGCGTGACGATGTGATCGAGCGCGCGGCCGCCGCCGGCATTCGCCTGATCATCAGCGTCGATATGGGCATTCGCGCCTTCGGTCCGGCGGAAACCGCGCAGCGTCTTGGCGTCGATCTGATCGTTACGGATCATCACCTTCCCGGTCAGGATGGTGTACCGAAAGCCCTCGCCGTCGTGAATCCCAATCAGCGCGGGTGCGATTATCCGTACAAACAACTCTGCGGGGCTGGGGTAGCGTTCAAGCTGGCGCAAGGAATTATGCAGCGCCGCCTTGAGGCGAAAGACCAGAACAGACTTCTGCTTTCATTCATGAAGGTCGTTGCCATTGCGACGATCGCCGACGCGGTTCCACTGACTGGCGAGAATCGAGTCTTTGCCTCTCTGGGGCTCGATGCCCTGCGCAAGGCCGTCAACCCAGGCTTAAAGGCTTTGCTCGAAACGGCACATATCTCGGCCAATCGCCCGCCGACCTCAGGAGAAGTTGGTTTTCGCATCGCCCCCCGTATCAACGCTGCGGGACGCATGGACGTCGCTCGCGACGTGATCGAACTCTTCAGCGTGAAAGACCCGGCTCGGGCGCGGGAACTCGCAGCAAAACTCGATCAGCTGAACACCGACCGCCAGGAAGAAGAACGTCGCATCCTGCGATCGGTGGACGAGCGCTTCGCCGCCGAGTCCGCGTTATGCGACGCTTATTGCATTGTCGTTGACGGCGACGGATGGCATCGCGGTGTTATCGGCATTACGGCTACCCGCATCGTCGAGCGCTACAACCGTCCGGCGGTCGTCATCTCGCGCGAGGGAGATGAATCGTTTGGCTCCGGACGCTCGATTCGAGCCTTCCACTTGCTCGAGGCAATTGAGTCCTGTGGGCCTTTATTTACTCGCTACGGTGGACACTCACATGCCTGCGGATTCGCCATGCCGACAGCGAACGTGCCCGAGTTGCGTGCGCGACTTGATCAGTTTGCGCGGACCAGGCTGAAGCTGGCCGATTTCGATCCTGTGCTGGAGTTCGATGACGAATTGGATTTGACCGAAGTTACGCCCGAACTATTTCACGCTCTGCAGTTGCTAGAGCCGTTCGGTATGGGGAATCCCGAGCCTGTCTTCGCGGCCAGAGGCGTGCAACTGGTTGCCCCTCCGAAGATCCTGAAAGACAAACACGTGAAGCTGAAACTCAGGGCCGGCGAGCTGCGACGGTCGTCTGCCGATCCCGAAGAACTCACTGCAGCCGCGATCCTTGCTACTCCGCGCTGCCATCCGGACGGAGCAGCGATCCGCCGCAGCGAGCGAGCCGCGGTTCTAGCTGAGAGAAAAGATCCGAAAGCGGACTTCCGTTCCAGAATTACCTTTGACGCCTTGGGCTGGCACATGGCGGAGCGTCTTCAGCAGTCGCCGCTCTTGGCGGGCGATACGATCGACATAGCTTTCTGCATCGGACACAACGACCATCCCGAGTACGGCGGATTAGAACTCACGCTGCGCGATCTCAAGGCTTCGAAGAGCACCGTCGGAGGGGTTAAATGAACTCAGTCGGTCAGACGTGCTGTTTTCTAATCCTTGTTCTTACCCTCGCATGCGACCCGGGGATGACCATCCATCAGGAGGTTCCGGAGTCTCCGGCCATCGCGAAACCCGCCGTTGCCGTTCGAGTGAAGGCCCAAAACTTGTTGATTGGAGAAACGTATTACCTGCCCATTGTCGAGATTGAGAATCGCTCCAATACACGATTGTGATCGTTAATTGCGTGCTGACAGCACGAACGGCGACGTCCCAAAGCAAATCTTCCGGACCTGACGGTTCGCCTACAGAAATCGCTCCGGGCGAATGAAAAACGAGGAAGTTGCGGTTCGACTTGTCGGAGAGCGTTAGTAGTGTATTTCACGATTCAGCGGAGTTGCGGATTCACTATCGCCGCGGCAGTGTCGAGCAAATCGTGAGCGCCACCATTGTGGGAGGATCACTGCAAAAGCGAGCCCACTGATGTGAGGGTTTGTCATGAGCAGACGACTCATGATGACCACAAGTGGTAGTGCCCATGCCGCCGCTCCATTTGAACCTTAATTCCGAATAGCTCCGTCAGCCGCTCTACCCGCAAAATTTCTTCCTTGGCTCCATCCGCGACCACGCGTCCGTCCTTCATCAGTACCACGCGCTGAATCTCCGGGACGATGTCCGCCAACTCATGTGTCACAAGAATGATGGCAGTTCCCGCCCGCGCCAAGTCGCTCATGGTCTGTCGTACTTTCTGCTGCGCGCCCAGATCGAGCGAATTGCAAGGCTCATCGAACAACAGCGCGCGAGGCTTATGAACCAGCGCTCGCGCAATCAGCACACGCCGCGCCTCTCCCGACGACATTTCGCAAACCGCTCGATCGGCAAGATGCGGGATCCCCAAATCAGCGAGTGCCGCCTCGGCCAGTTCCCGGTGTTTCGGATCGACATGGTGATTCGAATAAATCGCTGTGCTGCTGAAGAAGCCGGAGAGCACGACGTCCCGGCCACAGGCATCACCGGTGCACCATGCCATCAAGTCGTTCGAGACAATGCCGAGCAGCGCTCGTAGCGAGAAAACGTCCCAGGAATCCGCACCCATGATCGACATCGACGACTTATCGCGCGCGACCGGGGAACATTCCCGCGTAATGGTCTTGATCAGCGTCGACTTCCCGCAACCGTTCGGACCGAGAATCGCCACATGCTCGTCTGCCTCAATCCTCAGGCTGAAGTCATTGAGGGCGATCTTCGGTCCGCGCATGACCTGTATATTCTGGAATTCAAGCAATGGATTTTTCGGAGCGTCATCCATAGGAAGGTAAAAGGTATCAAAAACTGGGTACCGGATACCGAGTACAGGGTACTGATTTACACTGAAGCCAGATGCCGCTCCGGGTCTACCGTTTGCGCCGCGTGCTCGCCGCGACGGCGGTGTTGATCACACTGCTGGTCGCCGGCATGTATTTCTACGCGCGCTCTCGGGCTACCAATGTTCTGAAGTCGATTCCCAACAAGATCGGCTATGACATCAAGCAGACGGCGCATGGCTTCCAGTTTTCCAAGTCCGACGGCAAGCGCACCCTCTTTACGGTCGAGGCCAGCGATGTCAAAGAGTTCAAGCTGAACAGTAATGCTGAATTGCACAACGTGAACATTGTGCTCTATGGCCGTGACTCCTCACGCTACGATCAGATCTCCGGAGACGATTTCGCCTACAACCAGAAAACGGGCGACGTGACCGCGATGGGGGACGTTCAGATCGATCTTGTGGCCAACCCGGCAGGCCTGTCGAGCCCGGATCAGTCCCTGCCGAAAGAACTAAAGAACCCAATTCACCTGAAAACGCGCGATCTGGTTTTCAACAAGAACACGGGAAATGCGTCGACGAATGCCCGTGTCGAGTTCCGTTCTCCACAAGCCTCCGGATCGGCTGTGGGCATCAAGTACGAGGGGAAGAGCAACCAGCTTATCCTCACTTCGCAAATCCACCTCGAATTGAGTGGGCCTGAAGCCGCAGTCATCGAAGCCAAGCACGGCGTCATTACTAACGATCCCCGGCAAATTGTGCTGGACCAGCCTCACCTCGACCGAAAGTCTGGAAGCATGCAGTCCGACCAGGCTGTCTTTTATCTGGGTCCTGAGAACCACGTGCAGCGGGTTGTCGCCACTGGGAACGTCCGTTCGGAGACTCGCGCGCGATCAGATGCATCCCCCAAAGTGGCCTCAGAAACTGAGTCCGCCTCACGGACTGCAGGTCCGCAATGGACGCGCAGCCGAGCCGATCAAGCCGAGTTTCTCTTTGTCCCGGGCGAAGACTTGCTGCACACGGCAAACCTCAGCGGCCAGGTTCACTTCGAGCAGACCGGTTTGCATCCTCTCCAAGGGGATGCCGGTCGCGTGATCCTCGATTTCGCAGGTCAGAACGAGCTGAAAAAGGCTCATGCGAGCGAGGGCGTGCACCTGATTCAAGAGCAGACAGATTCCATTGTTCCCTCGCAGCAAACTGCCGCTGACCGCCAACAAAATTTCGATCTGACGGCCCCCGCGATCGACTTTGACGTAGTCGAGGGTCATCTCCTGCGCCAGGCGGTAACTTCAGGCGCGGCACAGATCACCATCGATCAGCAGTCCGCTCCAAATTCATCGGCGCAACAAACCGTGGTGACCGCAGGCAGGTTCGTTGCCGATTTCGTGCAATCCGACGGACGCAATCGGCTGGCGAATGTTCACGGAGCGCCAGATGCTCGCATCGTAAACTCTACGCCGGGGCAGCCTGGCCGAGTCAGTAGCAGCGATTCCGTGGATGCTATCTTTCTCCCGACGGGTGGCATTGATTCTGTCATTCAGGCCGGCCATGTGGTTTACTCCGACGGCCAGGCCCCGGAAAAGCGCATGCAAGCCTGGGCGAATGGCGCCCGTTACACTCCGGCCAATCAGATGCTGACTTTGACTGGCAGTCCGCGCATTTCCAGCGGAGGGATGGCCACCACCGCGAATACGATTCGCATCAATCGCGCCAATGGGGACGCCTTGGCCGACGGCGAGGTGAAGAGTACGTACAGCGACGTGAAAGAAGATCCCAACGGAGCTTTGTTAGCGTCATCTTCCCCGATTCACGTGACCTCGCAAAGCATGGTCGCCCACAATGCGCCGGCATTGGCCCAGTACAAAGGAAATGCACGCCTCTGGCAAGACGCGAACGTGATCGAGGCGCCCTCCATCCAATTCGATCGCGATCGCCGCTTCGTGACAGCTGCAGGCTCCGCCAGCCAGCCCGTGCAGACGATCCTGATCCAGGCAAGTAAGGTCCACGCCACTAACGTCCAGCCAGGTAATGTTCAGCCGGAAAAGAAGGAAACCCGACCCACCCAAAAGAGCCCCCAAGAAGGCGCAAGACCCGCCGGGCCGAGTCCGATCACCGTCACGTCGGCCAAGGTCACCTATGCGGACTCGGAGCGTCGTATCCACTACGAAGGAGGGGTCTTGGCCAAAGCCACTGAGTTTACGGCGTCGGCCAAGAGCGCCGACGCCTTTCTTCTGCCTAGGAGCCAGACCACGGCCGACCCATCGGTTCCCGCTCCTGGTCAACTCGACCGAATGGTCGCGGAAGGGAGTGTATTGATCCAGCAGCCGAACCGACGGGCCGAGGGCCAAAAGCTGGTTTATACGGCCGCCGACGATAAGTTCGTCTTGACCGGCGGACCGCCCTGCATTTTTGATGCCGAACAGGGCAAGATTACCGGGGTTTCGTTGACTTTCTTTAGACGCGATGATAGGGTGCTCGTAGAAGGCGAAGCAAGCAGTCCTGTGGTAACCCAAACGCGGATTGCCCGATAATTGGCAAGATAAATGCGTACCTTGGCCACCGAAGAAATCGGGAAGACGTACCGGGGCCGACGCGTTGTGAATGGTGTTAGCCTCCAGGTCCAACAGGGCGAAGTTGTTGGATTACTTGGACCTAACGGCGCTGGGAAGACCACTACATTCTATGCCATCGTTGGCTTGATCCCCCCTGACACTGGCCGCGTCCTTTATGACGGTCAGGACATCACTGACGTTCCCATGTATCTTCGGGCTCGCCAGTATGGCATCAGCTATCTCCCGCAAGAGGCTTCGGTATTTCGGAAATTAACCGTCGAAGAGAACATCCTCGCGGTACTCGAGGCTCAGCCCATCTCTTGGCACGAGCGCCGCGAGAAGATGGAAAAGTTCATTGACGAACTGGGACTTGAGCATATTCGCCAGAATCGCGGCTACGCCCTTTCCGGGGGAGAGCGTCGACGGGTGGAGATTGCCCGATGCTTGTGCATCAATCCCACGTTTATTTTGCTGGACGAACCGTTTTCCGGGATCGACCCGATCGCTGTACTCGACTTGCAGAAGATCATCAGCAGTCTGAGAGCCAGCGGCATCGGAGTTCTGATCACCGATCACAATGTGCGCGAGACGCTGTCCGTTACTGATCGCGCCTACATCATCGACGACGGCCGCATTTTCCGTCACGGACAGCCGGGCCAGTTAGCCGGTGATCCGGAAGTGAGAAAAGTGTATCTCGGCGAGAGTTTCTCGCTGGTGTAACGAAGCAGTTCCGGGTTTCAAGTTTCGAGTTTCAATCGCGAACTCGTGAACTTGAAACTTGAAACGCGAAACTTGAAACCATGGTGTTGTTACAACACAAACTTAGCGTAAAGCTCTCGCAACGGCAGATCCTGACTCCCGGCCTGGTGCAGATGGTCTCTGTTCTCGCGCTCAACAAGCTCGAGCTCAAGGACATGATCAACACCGAGATGGTCGAGAATCCGGTCCTCGAAGAGCTTGAAGATTCTGTTCCCCTCATCGACGAAGTCGGCAAGAAGGAAGAAGACCGCGAACGCGCCGCAGCCGCTACCACGGAAGAGAATCCCATCACCGCCGTCGAAAAGAAAGATCCCTTCGAAGAAATCGATTTCGGTTCCTTTTTTCAAGATTATCTCGATCCCGGATACCGTACCCACAGCGAGATGGAAGACATCGAACGGCCTTCGTTCGAGAACTTCCTGTCCAAGCCCTCAAATCTTACGGACCACCTTGCCTGGCAGCTTGGCGCATTGAGCCTGCGCCCGGAAGTCCGCGAGGCTGCCGATCTGATCATCGGCAACCTGAACGAAGACGGGTACCTGATCGCGAGCGATGATGAACTGCTGGGGGTTGTGCCTCCGGCTAGTCCGGAAGCTGACGCCCAGGCAGCGAAGAGCATTGCCAATGAGGTGCAGGCGTTGGGAATCGCCGATGCGGAGCCACATGCCGACGCCGCAGAAATTTCAAGCCCCGGTGGGATCCCAGATCCGTCCGATTTGCAGGCCTATCCTGAGCTAGACACTTCGGCCTCTGAAGAAATTGCAGCGACGAGTGAATCGGCATTTTCTCCGGGCAGTGGCAATGGTGCCGGCGCCGCTGCGGCCGCTCCTGCTCCGGAACCGGCCATTGCGCCGAAGCCAATCTACCAGCCGAATTTCGGAGCCTCCGACCTGCAAGAAGCGTTGCAAGTTGTCCAGCAACTGGATCCTCCCGGCGTAGCCTGTCGCGATCTGCGGCAATGCCTGCTGAACCAGCTCCACTTTCATCAGGTGCAGTTGGAGCATCACAAGAACGGCAACGGCAACGGCACAGCGCAAGTCCTACAAGACGCGATAGCCGTTGTCGACCAGCACCTTCGCGGGCTGCAGAACAAGCAGCACAAAGAAATCAGCAAGGCGATTGGCCGCCCTATCGAAGCTGTGCAGGCTGCACTCGATTACATCCGCACGCTCGACCCGCGTCCCGGACTTCGCTACAACAAAGTCCAGGCTCGCCTTATCGAACCGGATGTCGCTTTCGTAAAGCACGGGGACGAGTGGCTGGTCATCATGAACGATGAGGATCTGCCGCAGCTTCGCCTGAATCCGGCTTACAAGAAGCTCGTAACGCGCGACGGCACCAACGACAAGAACACGCGCGATTACGTCAAGGAACGCTACAAGAGCGCGATCCAACTCATCAAGAACATCGAGCAGCGCAAGCAGACGATCACCAAGGTCTGTTATTCCATCGTCGCGCGCCAGCAAGACTTTTTGGAACGAGGAATCGACTTCCTCAAACCCATGATGATCAAGGAGGTGGCCGAAGAAATCGGCGTGCATCCTTCGACGGTAAGCCGTGCTGTGGCCAATAAATATGCCCACACGCCACAAGGCGTATTCGAGCTGCGTTACTTCTTCAGCGAGAGCGTGCAAGGCCCGGAGGGTGGTGGAACTTCACTGCTCATCCTTAAGCGCCGCGTCAAAAAGCTCATTGAGGAAGAAGATCCCGCTCGCCCTTTGACCGACGAGCAGATCACCCGCATCCTGCAATCGCAGGGCATTCAAGTGACCCGCCGAACAGTCGCCAAATACCGTGAAGACATGCGCATCCCGAGCACGCACCAGCGCCGGGTAAGAAAGTAGATCTGGTAATTGTGCAATCGGGGAATCGGGAAATTTGGAGCTTCCGGTTCATCCCGCGACCGGTCTTCAATTACCAAATTACGAAATCACTCAATTACAAAATTGTTGCCAATGCAGTGCCCGTTTTAACTCGAATTAGAGAATTACTATGGAGGGGCGCTCATGAACGTGGAGTACACGGGAAGACAATACGAAGTCACCAACGCCATCCGCCACGAAGTAGAAACCGGCCTCACGAAAATCCGAAAAATCCTGGGTGATAGATTTGAAACCAAGGTCATCCTTGCCGTCGAAAAACACCGCCACAAAGCCGAAATCACGATCAATCCGCGCAACGGACCTCTGGTCGGGCTCGCTCAGGCCAAGGACATGACAATCGCTGTCAACGAAGCTCTCGACCATCTCGAGAAGCAGGCGATCAAGCACAAAACTCGCTGGCAGGCGAAGAAACGCTCCGCCCGCAAGAGTGAAGAAAGCAAAAAGTGGAACGGACACTCCGACCAGGAGGAGATTACAGCCGCGGTCGGGCTATCGGAAAAGACAGCGGTTCCCGTGCTGGTCCATAAATATCCTGCGGTGGCTAAGACCACGGAAGTGCACTTGGTTCGCTCGGATGATGCCGTAGCGATGCGCCCCATGACTCTTGAGGAAGCCATCAAAGAGGCTCACTTCAAAGACCGCGACGTCTTCATCTTCCGCGACCCCAAGGGGAAAGTAATGGTTCTGCACCGCGCCAAAGACGGCAAAATGCAGTTGATCGAAGTTCCGTAGTCCGGAGCATTTCCGAACTCGAGGATGCCCCACCCTTGTCGCGCACAGTCCGCGACAGGGTGGGGATTTTGATTTTCCAGGTCTTGTGGGGCGTTACTTATTCGTGACTGTGATCCCAGGTGACTGGATCGGAGAGCCGCATTTCCCTGTCAGCAATCCGTCGAGAAACGCCTTGGTTTCCAGCAGTGTCAACTTCTTGGTTGCGCCCGCAAACCCGACGCCTGCGAAATTCATATGCGATGCCTCATTGATCACGCCCAGCCACTTGCAACCCGGGGGCATGTCGTCATACGGAATTGTGCGCGATTTCCACTCTCCGTCCAGACCCTTGTCGCGCGTCCCAGTCAGCATCAGCACCGGCTTTCGAATTCCTGCCCACGCATTCTCTGGAAACATTTCCCCCGGTCCGTCAGGCGATAATGCAATGTAAGCATCAAACCGATCCCGGCCCTTCACTCCCAAGTTGTTCATTGCGCCCGCTTCGACCATCACCGTTCTCGCGCCCATGGAATGCCCAATCAGTGTCACGAACGGGGCTTTGCACAATGTGGCAGCCCATTTCAATGCAGCCGCAATATCCATCAACCTTCCATCGTAGGCCTTGGGGTCATTCACGAGCTCCTGTAAACCGCGCTTCAGTCCGCCAGCATTCCGCATGTCCGAACCCAGCGCAGAGCCCCCACTCTCCTTATGTCCCATCACAATGGCGCGCCAGCCATTAGACTGCAGGCCTTGGGCAATATACTCGTAGCCATTCTCATTCCCTCCGGCTCCAGGAGAGATTAACGCCAACGGCGCGCACCCGTTGTCACTCGGGGCATAGACTCGCAACGGCGTGCTGGCCCCGTCCTCGCGTGGAGCCTGGACTAACTTCTGCGCTTGTGCGGACGGCGCCAGTAGCAAGAACAGGACGGCGGAAGCTACGGTAATGTCCAGTCGTTTCAAGTAATCCTCCCAGTGTGTCGCGTTCAACAGATCGACGCTTATACAAATCGCCGAGTTTTCCTGTGATCCTCTGTGCCCTCTGTGGTTAAAAGCCGTTGACGTCCTCGGCCAGACAGCACGGATCACGCAGAACGAGGTGCGATACTTTAAAAGATCACTATTTCCGACGCATTACGTTAGCTCGCCGCTATATCGGTGCGACGTCGTGAAGAAGATGATGGGAAAGATTACACGAATACCCCGAGAGCTCAAAAGAAACTGGTGTCCCCCCTCACTTATTGATACGTTTCAATAGAGGCATTCCGCGTGTTACAATCCGCCGCCGAGGGACTCTTCCGCCATGGTGACGCGCATTCTCAGCAGCGTTTCTTTATGTATCTTGCTAGCTTCTACTCTTTGCCCATCAACTCTTCTCTACGGACAGGCTGCCACTTCTCAACCGAAACTCTCCGTCCATTGGGAAGAACTCACTGCTTCCGACTTCCGCGAAGGCATTCACCGCTCGCAAGGAGTCTGCCTACTTCCGTTCGGCATACTCGAAAAACACGGTCCGCATCTTCCGATCGGCACCGATCTTCTTGACGTCAGGTATGCCACTCTCCATGCCGCCGAGCAGGAGTACGCTGTTGTCTTCCCCGAATATTATTTCGGCCAGATCGCCGAAGCCAGGCATGAGCCAGGCACGATGGCATACAGCCGTAGCCTGCAACTCGCGCTCTTGCAGGAGACCACCGACGAGATGGCTCGAAACGGTTGCAAGAAAGTGTTGATCGTCAACGGCCACGGAGGCAACGATAGCCTGCTGCCTTACTTTGCCCAGACGCAGCTCGATAAGCCGCACGACTACGTGGTTTACGTTTTCAATGAACGCTCGCCGGATCATGGTGGTCCGCCGAAGAAAACCAAGATCGACATGCACGCCGGCGAGAGCGAGACTTCAAAGATGATAATCGCCCATCCCGAGCTCGTCCATCCCGATCGCGCCGCGAGCGAATCGGGTGTCGACCAGGCCCGCCAGAAGATTTCCGAAGACATCTACACCGGTATTTGGTGGTACACGCGTTTTCCGAATCACTATTCCGGCGAAGGCGCTGCCGCCACAAAAGAGCTTGGGGAATATCAGATGAAGTGGTGGATCGACTCAGTGGTAAAAGCGATTCAACAGGTAAAAGCCGACGACGTCAGCCCCAAACTGCAGAAGGAATTTTACGAGAAGAGCACGCACCCGCTGGACACGCAACCGTAAGCACATTGTTGAGTGGTGATTTCTTGATTGCTGATCGAAGACTGGAGAACTCATCTTCCCGGATACAGTTCGGTTTTCAATCAACAATCAAAAATCAGTCAATCGACAATGCTGTTCATGAGCTTCCGATCAGCACGCCCGTAAGGAACACAAGCACGCCGCCCAGCCCGACTTGCAATGCGGCGGTAACCCACGGAGTGTCCATGTAGCGACGCCGGATCCACGTGATGACTCCCAATTCCACCAGCACGACCAGACCGGCGGCCAACAACGCCGCACGAAAATCTTTAATCAAAAATGGCAGCGTGTGCCCGATTCCACCCACCGCCGTCATTGCCCCGCAAATAAATCCCCGGACCCATGGATGTCCGCGTCCAGTCAGGCTGCCATCGTCCGACAATGCCTCGGCGAATCCCATACTGATCCCTGCGCCGGCCGATGCCGCCATCCCAACGAGGAATGCGTCCCAGCTCTTCTGTGTGGCCAGCGCAGCTGCAAACACGGGCGCCAACGTCGAAACCGACCCGTCCATCAATCCTGCCAGCCCTGGCTGCACAATCTGCAGCACAAACAGCCGCCGTTGCGCCACTTCTTCGTCTGCCTTCACGTTGTCCGGGAGCTTCTGTTTGTCTAGTTCCTGCGCACGCTCTTCGTGCTCACGCTCTTCAGTGGCGAGATCGTCGAGCAATTGCCGGATGCTCGCGTCCTGCGTTCTCGCCGCAGCCTTCTCATAAAACCGGCGCGTCTCCACCTCCATGGTTGACGCTTCTTTGCGCACTGCTTCAATCCGCAACGGCCGCACCAGCCATAGCGCGGGCCGCTCCACAAATCCGCGCACATCTTGCCGGCGGATCAGCGGGATATGTTCCCCGAACTTCTTTCGATACAACTCAAGCAGTCGCCGTCTGTGCCCGGACTCTTCTTCACGCATTCCCTCGAACATCGACGCCGTCGCCGGATAATCCTGTCGCAAACCTTCCGCGAAGTCGGAGTACACGCGCTCGTCTTCTTCTTCAAGAGCGATCGCAAGTGCCAGCACCTCGCGTTCGGTAAGTTCTTCGAACTTTTTCATGGCCGATAGCTTACCTGCCGAAGGCCAATCGAGACAATGCGCATGATCCTGTTTTTGGACCAGAGCTTCGCGGGTATCTCACTCGGCAATTGCCGGAAGAAAGCGCCGTTGGGGCTTCGATGCTACTATCCATTTCATGAAGGCTCGCAAGTCCCCTCGATCTTTACGGAGACCTCCGAAAAAATCGGGCGAGACAAATCAGCCCCCGGAACTCGTCATCATCACGGGCATGAGCGGCTCCGGCAAGGCTTCGGTACTGAAGGCATTCGAGGATCTCGGCTACTACTGCGTCGACAACCTTCCCGTCGAACTAATTCCGCGCTTCGCTGAACTGGCCGTGCAATCTCGGGATATCCGCCGAACCGCCCTCGTCGTCGACGTACGCGAAGGCTCCAAACTCGACAAGTTGCCAGACATCGTGAAATCCGTGCGCCGCATGATTCCCACGAAGGTCGTTTTTCTTGAGGCCTCCGATGCGGTGCTGCTGCGACGATTCAGCGAAACCCGTCGCCCGCATCCTCTTGGCAATGATGCTCCCGTGAAGTCAGCCCTCAAGCAAGAGCGCCGTCACCTGGGTGCGATCCGCCGCTTCGCCGATTTCGTAATCGACACCTCGAAGTTCAACGTGCACGAACTTCGATCGCATATTAACGAGCGCTTCCAGCAGCAATCGGCCGAGAACAGCATCCTGGTCTCCTGCGTCAGCTTCGGATTTCGCCAGGGCGTCCCGGAAGATGCCGATCTCGTCTTCGACGTTCGCTTTCTCCCCAATCCGCATTTTGTCCCTGAATTCCGTCCGCTCACCGGACGTCATCCGCGTGTGGCCAAGTACATTCGTTCGTTCCCGCAGACGCAGGAGTTTGTTTCACGCATCTCAGACCTGCTTGTGTACCTGCTTCCTCACTACATCCATGAGGGCAAAAGCTACCTGACGATCGCCTTCGGATGCACTGGAGGTCAGCATCGCAGCGTGATGATCGCCGAGGAAGTCGGTAAGCATCTGCGCCGTGCCGGATACCGCGTCAAAGTCGTTCACCGTGACAGCCCCAAATAGCGAGGAGGCCCGTGCCGACTGCTCCCTATCCACTCCATCCCGGGCCGCGCGCCGTTGGCGCGAGAAGTGGGTTTTACGGGCACCTGAAACGCCATTCTTCCGGCCTCCGCCTCAAGTAAAATAAGACCTTGCATCCCATCTCAATTCCTTCGGCGGAGAACCTGGCCCGCGCGGGAGGCCCATGCGGCAATTAATGCGCCTCGTCCGCTATGTACTTCCTTACCTGGTCCAACTTCTGCCCGGTGTGTTTCTGCTGGCCGGAGTCGGCTTCCTGGAAGCCTTTCGCTTGGTTCTCCTAAAACCCGTGCTCGACCGCGTGTTGAATCCCTCGTCTGGTTCGGAGAATATTCTCCTCTTTACCATCCCCAAGATTGAAAAGCCGGTCTATCTTCAGTGGTTCGTTCCGGCACATTTTCACAATGCCTGGACGATCGTGGCGTACGCGCTCGTGGCCTCGACTGTGGTGAAAGGAATTTTCGACTATACCGGCACGTATCTTGTGAACCACGCTGGCTTCGGCATGATCACGAACCTTCGCAATGACTTGTACAACTCGGTTTTGCGACGATCGGCTGCCTTTTTCCAGAAACACACGACCGGATCTCTGATCTCGACGATCATCAACGATATTGAGCGTGTTCAGTTTGCCATGTCGAGCGTGCTCGCCGAGTTTCTGCAGCAGGTCTTCACGTTCATTTTCATTGCAGCCGCCGTGGTGATCTTGGGGCGGGACCTTGCGTGGGTGCTCCTGCTATTTGTCCCCGCGATCATTTTTTCGGCGGTGCGCATCGGTCGTCGTGTCCGCTCGACGACGCGTACTGGGCAGGACCAGTTAGCAGATGTGCAGAATATCCTGCAGGAAACGATTAGCGGGAATCGCATCGTGAAGGCCTTTGGGATGGAATCGTGGGAAGTCGCGCGATTCCGGAAGGCGGCACAGCGTTTGTTTCGGGCCAACCTGCGTTCCGTGGCGGCTGCTGCCATTAGTTCTCCCCTGATGGATAATTTTGGCGCCATCGCCGTCGCGCTGCTACTGCTCTTGGGCAGGGACCGCATCGCTCACAATCAGATGACCCTGGGCGCGTTTGTTGCGTTCTTCGCCCTGGTCCTCAGCATGTACAATCCGGTGCGCAAATTCGCGGTTTTCAACAATAGCTTTCAGCAGGCGCTGGGCGCCTCATCGCAACTGTTCGACTTCATGGATACCGAGGATGTAGTTACTGAAAAGCCTGGCGCGAAACCATTGCCACGCTTTGCCGGAACCATCCGTTTCGAAGACGTTTCCTTCTCCTATCAGGAGGACGGCGATGAATCCCGCGAGATCCTTCACGGCATCGACCTTGAAGTAAAGCGCGGGGAGATCCTCGCTATCGTTGGATCAAGCGGGGCCGGGAAGAGCACGCTGGTGCATCTCATTCCACGCTTTTTCGATGTCACCAGTGGGCGCATCCTTATCGACGGTCACGATGTTCGCGACGTCGCACTTTCGTCTCTCCGTTCTCAGGTAGGCATCGTCACGCAGGAGACCGTGCTCTTCAACGATACTGTCCGCAACAACATCGCCTACGGCCAGCCGAACGTTCATATGCGGGAGGTTGAAGCTGCGGCACGCGCTGCTCTGGCTCACGATTTCATTCTTGCCCTCCCGGCGGGTTACGATACTGTCATCGGAGAGCGAGGTGTGCGGCTTTCTGGAGGCGAGCGCCAGCGTCTGGCGATCGCCCGTGCATTGCTGAAAAACGCGCCCATCTTGATTCTGGACGAAGCGACGTCCGCTCTCGATAGCGAGTCGGAGGCGCTGGTGCAGTCGGCCTTGCACAACCTGATGAGCGGACGCACTGTCTTTGTCATCGCGCATCGGCTCTCCACAGTTCGTCGTGCCGACCGCATCGTAGTGATCGATAATGGCCGCATTGCTGAAACTGGAGCGCACGACGATTTGATGAAGGAAGTCGGCATTTATCGCCGTTTATATGAACTGCAATTTTCGAATTTGGAAGCTCCAAAAGCAGTAGCAGAACGCTAAGAATCGGCCCCTATGCAAATACGCTCGATGACAGGTTTCGCGCAGGTGAAAGGTGAAATTCGCCAAAATGGCGGTTGCCCTCCGCACTCATCCAGTCCGGCTCAACCGAATAGCAAGCTGGGCTTCACCCTCTCCTTAAAGTCAGTGAACCATCGCTTTCTCGACCTGCACTTCCGTCTCCCGTCCGGCACAGACTCCCTCGAGATGCAACTGCGGCGTATTCTGAAAGAGAAGGTTGCTCGTGGGCACGTCGAGGTCTCACTCAGTCTGGATCGCGCCACGAACGAGACTTTCTCGCTGAACCGTGAACTGATTAGCGGATATATTTCTGCCTTCCGAACCGCGGCGACCGAGTTTTCTCTTCCTAGTGAACCTGATCTCAATGCTGTCTTGCGCATTCCCGGAGCTCTCGATTCAGCAAACGACAGTGCCGACGGAAAAATCGAAAGTTCAGTCATGGCCAAGGTCGGCGAGGTACTCGACCGGCTGAATCAGATGCGCGAAGAAGAAGGCCGTGGTATTGTCCGCGAGCTTCGCGACCGCATGGATCATCTTGTCGAAGCCGGAAAAAGCGTGCAACAGCACCGCCGCGCCGTTCTGCAAAATTATATGGAGAGACTTCAGTCTCGCTTGCTGGAGCTGCTCGGTTCCAGCATCGATCGCGAACGCGTGATGCAAGAGGCGGCCCTGCTCGTCGATCGCAGCGATATCCAGGAAGAAATCGTCCGCCTCGAAACTCACGTGCAGCATTTCCTTGGATTACTCGACCAGGGCGGCGAGATCGGAAAGAAACTCGATTTCCTGTTACAGGAAATGAACCGCGAGGCCAACACTCTACTTTCGAAGACTTCCGGACTCGCCGGGGAAGCCCTCAAAATTACAGAAGCGGGACTTGCTATGAAAGCGGAAATCGAAAAATCACGCGAGCAGGTACAAAACCTGGAATGACTTCAACCACTAAACCGCTGGTCTTCATCATCTCCGCTCCGTCAGGCTCGGGAAAGTCCACTCTCACAAACGAGCTTCTCAAACTCGTATCGAACCTGGACTTTTCCATCTCGTATACAACCCGTGCGGTTCGCGGGAGCGAACAAAACGGCAAGCACTACCACTTCGTGACGATGGACGTGTTCAACAAAATGATCGAGGCTAAAGAGTTTCTGGAATACGCCAACGTCCATGGGAACTGCTACGGCACTGCGCGCCAGTTCCTGCGCGATGCAGGACACAATGGCCATGACCTCCTCCTCGATATTGACGTCCAGGGCGCGGCCCAGATCAAACGCACCTTGACCGACGCCATTAGCATCTTCGTTCTTCCTCCGGATCGCCAGACTCTCGAGTGGCGTCTGCGCAATCGCAGTGAAGATCCTGAACAAGTCATCCAGCGCCGCCTTCTTGCCGCCAGCCGCGAGATCGCGGAATACGACAAGTACGATTACGTTCTGGTTAACGACAAGCTGGAAGAGTCATGCGAGAAACTGCGGGCCATCGTGGCCTCAGAGCGCTTGCGCCGTCTACAACGCCCCCTCTCCAATCAGGAGCGCCAAACTATCGATCTGGCCGAGTCCTGTCGTTTGGCCAACGTTCGCGACCGGGTTCAACCGATTCTGTCGTCCTTTGGTGCGCCCACTCCCTCGGCACGCTCCTAGGTTTCGCGGTATCATGGTTGCAATGCTCGTCGAGGGCATTGACCGGAAATAGCCTGAAGCGGGACAAGCCTGCAAGCTGCTTTGTTCTGTGAAACGCTCGATTTGACGTTCGGCACTGATTACACTTCAAATCGTTTTTTCAAGGGGGATGTCCCAATGAAGTTGATCGAAGGCTTTGACAGCAACTACCGGTACATTTTGGTGGCCGCGCGGCGCGCGAGGCAACTGCAATCCGGTGCGCCCCCGGTGGTCGACACCAACTCCCGCAAACCGTGCCGCATCGCGCAGGATGAAATTCGTGCCGGCAAGGTCAAATGGGAAATGACTGAAACTCGCAGCGCCGCCGAGCAGGCCTCCGAAGCTCTCGACAAGGCCCTCGGTCAAGACTAGCGAATTCTTTGATTTCTTGATGGCTGGTGGTTGATCGCGCAACACACGTTTCTGAATCGACAATCAGAAATCAGCAATCAAAAATCCATGAAGATCGCCCTCGGCGTTACCGGCGGAATCGCAGCTTACAAGGCAGCCGAAGTCCTCCGTCTGTTGCAGGATCGTGGCATTCGCGTGCAGGTTGTCATGACCCGCGCCGCCCAGGAATTCGTCAAGCCTCTTACCTTCGCCGCACTCTCCGGAGAAAAAGTGATCACCGGAATGTTCTCGCCCGGCGAAGAGCACGAGCCCAATATTGATTCCGCCATCGAGCACATCGCGGTCGCGCAGTCGATTGATGCGCTGGTCGTGGTTCCGGCTACCGCGGATGTTATCGCCCACTTCGCGCAGGGGATTGCCACCGACTTTCTGACGACGCTTTACCTCGCCACCACGGCACCAGTCGTGATGGCGCCCGCGATGAACGTCAATATGTGGAATCATCCGGCCACCCAGTCGAATCTTGAGGTACTGCGCAAGCGTGGCGTAAAGGTGGTCGAACCCGGATCCGGATATCTCGCCTGCGGCATGGTTGGCCAGGGACGTCTGGCCGAGAACGAAGCCATTGTCGCCGCCGTCCTCGAGACTCTGGGTGCAACGCAGGATCTCGCCGGAGAGACCGTGCTTGTCACCGCCGGTCCCACGCGCGAAAAGATTGATCCCGTGCGTTATCTGACGAACCGGTCCAGCGGACGTATGGGATATGCCCTTGCAGAATCTGCGCTGCGCCGCGGCGCCCGTGTCCTGCTGGTGAGTGGTCCTACGAATCTAACTCCGCCGGGCGCAGCCGAAGTGAGCCGAGTCGAGTCGACCGAGCAGATGCGCGACGCCGTCATGAGCCTGCTACCACAGGCGAGTATTGTGATCAAGACCGCTGCGGTGTCCGACTACCGGCCAAAATCTGCCGCAGGTCAGAAGATCAAGCGTAAGGGCCCGATGAGCCTGGAACTCGAATCCACGCCCGACATTCTCAAAGAGCTTTCTCAAAAGAAGGGCAACCAGATCATCGTGGGCTTCGCGGCCGAAACCGAAAATGTCCTTGAGAATGCCCGCCAAAAGCTGGTCTCAAAAAATCTCGACGCAATTGTCGTGAATGATGTCTCGCAGGAAGGCGTCGGCTTCGACTCCGATCGCAACGCCGTTACCATCATCACCCCTGACGAAGTCGTCGAAGTCCCCGAGACTACAAAGTGGGAAGTAGCCCAGCGCGTCCTTGACCAAATCTCAAAGCTCCGCCAATCTCGCAAATCTCCCGTCAAAGGCTAATCTCGGGAAATGTCATCCTGAGCGAAGCGAAGGATCCCTACTGCGGATCCGAAACTATCCAGAGATGGGTGCCCCATTTCTCGCGCGCCGTTTGCGCGAGAAGTGGGGATTTTTCCGTAACATCGCCACAACGTATAATCTGGTGAACCCGAATAGTGCCCACTGCTTTGAATCCCGACCTGCGCCGCGCCCTAACCGAGCGCCTTCGTTACTACAATGAACTCGGCATTTACGACTTCTACCGCCGCGAAGGCGCGCTGCTCCAACCAGATTCGTCAGCCGAGGCCGCTCCAGAAGTCCCAACAGCTCCCCAGCCGGAACTGCGAGAGGAAATGTCACCCAGGAAATCTGCCGTTCTTGCCAAGCCCACCGACGAAAACGTCTTTGAAATCGCGACTCCAAAGCCCGAGCAAGCCGTCACTGACACCGTCGCCGCTCTGAAACTGATCCGCGAAGACCTCGGCGACTGCACGCGTTGTAAGCTGCATCAGCAGGGACGCAAGCAGATTGTTTTCGGTGTCGGCAACCCGCAGGCCGATCTCATGTTCGTGGGCGAAGGGCCCGGTGCTGACGAAGACACACAAGGCGAGCCCTTCGTGGGCCGCGCCGGTCAACTTCTCAACAACATGATCAAGGCGATGGGCATCCGCCGCGAAGATGTCTATATCGCCAACATCGTCAAATGCCGGCCGCCGGGAAACCGCACTCCCGAGCGGGACGAATGTGAGACCTGTTCTCCGTTCCTCATGCGGCAGATCGCGGTTATCAAGCCGAAGGTTATTGTTGCCCTCGGCGCGGTTGCCGCCAAGAACTTGCTGGCGATCAACGCACCCATGTCCGAGCTTCGCGGACGCTTCTACGATTTCATGCCCACGGGCGCGCGCAGCGACCCGAATTGGCAAGGAGCAAAGCTAGCCGTGACCTATCACCCGGCGTTCCTCCTGCGCGACCCGCGCCAGAAGGGCGAAGCGTGGAAAGATCTGCAGATGGTGATGAAAGTTCTTGGCCTGAAGCCACCGCAAAAGACTGAATAGAGTTGTCATCCTGCGCGAAGTGAGTCGTTCCAGCGAAGCGGGCCGACTCACGCAGTCGAAGGATCCCTACCCTATCCCATCACCTGTTCCACATCGCGTCTTAGTTTATCCTTCACCCAATGCCCGACTTCTGTGACGTTGCCCTCTCGGTTCCGCTGGACATGGCTTTCACCTACCGTGTCCCCGCAGAATCGGCACCAGTCGTCGGCGGACGCGTCCTCGTCCCCTTCCGTCAGCAACGCATGATGGGCATTGTGGTTGAGCTTCACGAACGTAAGCCCAGCGTCGCCACGAAAAACATCCTCTCCGTAGTGGATCCGACGCCGGTCCTCGACGAGCAACTGCTGCGTCTTGGCCGCTGGATCGCCGACTACTATCTCGCCCCAATCGGTGAAGTTTTCCGCACGATGCTGCCTCTCACCGCTGAGTTCAAGCACGTAGTTGGCTACCGCATCTCTGAGCAAGGTCAGATGGCTCTTCACCTCGCGGGAATGTCAGGTTCCTCCGCGCGCTCTCAGCGAACGCCGGAAGAGCAAGCCGCGGAGTTTCGCGTGATTGATTACCTTGCAGGATCAGATGGGGAACTCGTTCGCGAGCAAGCTCTGCGCTCCGCCACCGGTTCCTCCCGCAAAATTCTTGACGGCATGATTCGCAAGAAATGGATCATCCGCGAAGACATCTCTGCCCAGCAAGATGCTGCTCGCACCATCAAGGTCGCCGTCCTGAAGTCCGCCGAAGGCAAGCTGAACGCAAATCAGCAAACCATCATCGACACTCTTGCTGCCACGGGCGGAAGAGTTCCGGTCGAGACGCTTCAATCGCTCGAAGTTCCGCGAAGCACGCTGAGCACTCTTGTCCGTCGTGGACTGATTCATCTGATTGAAGAACCCGCGGACTTCACCGTCTCGCGCACCAAGCCGCGCCCCCAGCCGTTCGAGTTCGATTTCACCCTCGCGCAAAAATCAGCGCTTGCCTGCCTTCGCGAAAAAGTCGATAGCCGCAAGTTCTCCGGAATGCTGCTTCATGGTGTCACGGGTTCCGGTAAGACCGCCGTCTATCTCGCAGGCATGCGCTCCGTACTCGAAGCCGGACGCTCTGCCATTCTCCTCGTCCCCGAGATCGGCTTGACTCCCGCCGTCGCAGCCGACCTGCATCAGATCTTCGGGGACGAAGTCGCGATCCTGCACTCCGCGCTCTCGGACAAGGAGCGCGCCGAGCAATGGCACCGTATCAAGCGCGGAGAGGCTCGCATGGTCGTGGGTACGCGTTCGGCCGTCTTCGCCCCAGTCAACGACCTCGCCCTGATCATCGTCGACGAGGAACACGATGCCTCGTACAAGCAGGAAGAAACGCCGCGCTATCACGCCCGCGACGTAGCCGTCGTGCGTGCCAAGATGGCTAATGCCGTCGTAGTGCTCGGCTCCGCCACCCCGTCGCTCGAGTCCTATTTCAACGCGACCAAGAATAAATATGCTCTAATCCAACTTCCCGACCGTGTCGAGAAGCGCCCTCTGCCCGAGGTTGAGATTGTCGACATGCGGCAGGAGTTCCAGGAGACGGGCCACGAACAGGTTATCTCCCGCAAACTCGCCATCGAAATTCAGCAACGCCTTGACCGCAAAGAGCAGGCGATGGTGCTGCTCAACCGTCGCGGCTACTCCCCAGTTGTCCTCTGCCGCACCTGCGGAAAGAAACTCGAATGCAAAAACTGCGCCATCGCGCTTACCCACCATAAGCGCGAACACAAAATGGTCTGTCACTATTGCGGATACATTGCCCCCGTGCCCAAGGCGTGCGTACATTGCGGCAGTGAGTACGTCTATTTCCTCGGAACGGGATCAGAAAAGCTGGAAGAGTTGTTGCATGGCATGTTTCCGCAAGCGCGCATCGCCCGCCTTGATCGCGATACAGTGCGCGGCCACGAAGACTTTGAGCGCACGCTCAATGCCCTCAATGAAGGCGAACTCGACCTGCTCGTCGGCACGCAGATGATCGCCAAAGGCCACGACATCCATGGAGTAACGCTGGTCGGTGTCGTTGGCGCCGACGTTGCTCTTGGACTGCCCGACTTCCGCGCAGCCGAGCGTACCTTCCAGCTGCTGACCCAAGTTGCAGGTCGCGCCGGTCGCGGGCAATCGCCCGGGAAAGTCATTCTCCAAACCTATTTTCAGGATCACTATGCGGTCCAATTTGCCGCGCGCCATGATTTCCAGGGATTCTATGAAAAGGAACTCCGCTTTCGCAGCTGGATGCACTATCCTCCATACTCCGCGCTCGCCAACGTGCTGGTCCGCAGCGACAATCTCGATGACGCCTTAAAGTGGTCGGGCATTCTGGGTAAGTGGTTCAATGAAACACGCCACGAAGCCGTTCGCGTCCTCGGTCCGGCCGCCGCACCGATCATGCGCCTCAAACGCGATTACCGCTATCATTTCGTGCTGAAATCGCCGAGCCGCGAAAAACTCAATACGACGCTACGAGCCATGCTCGCTCATGCGGTGCTACAAAAGATCCCGCGCACGCAAGTTATCGTGGATGTCGACGCTCTCTGGCTGATGTGACGGGCTGCTGTAACCGGGTTTACTGTGACCGCGAAGGCGCGCCATAATCTCTTCCCAAATGCCGACGAAATCTCCAAAACCCCAGTTTTTCGCGACACCAGCCGCTTGGCGCGCCTGGCTCGAAAAGCATCATGCCGACTCGGACGAACTCTGGGTGGGATTCTACAAACGCGACTCCGGACGTCCCAGCATTACCTGGCCCGAGTCGGTCGACGGAGCCCTTTGCTTCGGCTGGATCGACGGCGTCCGCAAGAGCATCGACGCCAGCAGCTATAAAATCCGCTTTACGCCGCGCAAGCCGCGAAGCATCTGGAGCGCCATCAATGTCAAGCGCGCTGACGAGCTCTCAAAAGCTGGACTGATGCATTCCTCCGGTCTGGCGTCGTTCGAGAAACGCAACGACGACCGATCGGCGATCTATTCCTACGAACAGAGAAAAACAGCCAAACTGCCGCCGGAATTCGAGAGGCAATTCCGCAAGAACTCCAACGGCTGGAAATTTTTCCAATCCCAGCCGCCGTGGTACCAGAGAACCTCCACCTACTGGGTGGTCAGTGCAAAGAAGGAAGAAACGCGAGTCAAGCGGCTGGGCACTCTCATCGACTGCTCGGCCCGTAAACAGAAAATTCCAAGTCTCAACCGCGATGCACTGCAAGGATCGAAGTAAGCCTGCAATCGATCAATTACTCATTTCAAACGGCGAAACCGTGAACGTCAGCACGAGCATGATCGCGGCCAGCAGGGCCAACACCCACCGGTTCACAGGAAGTTCCGGATAGTCTGGTGCCTGTTGCACCCGGTATGTAGCCACGTTCATGACGATGATCAATCCAGCCCATACTCGCCAACTCAGATGGAAACGGCCCAGATAGACAAGCACGATCACCGTCATCCAGGAAATCAGACGATGTGCGCGCGGGGCGAGAGCGTAAATGATGTGGCCGCCATCCAGTTGGCTGCTCGGCAGCAGGTTCAGCGCGGTGGCAAACATCCCGACCCACGCGGCGATCGCTGTCGGATGCAGATATACCCGAGCTAGCGGCACGGCTGCTGTCCCATGTCCGGGAGTAAGACTGCGCACCGCATCGTGCATCAGAACAAAAATTGGCGGAAATCCCAAGCGGAGCTCCGATGGTCCGATCCCCGGTGCCATCGGCTTGGAAAGCGTCATAGCCACCGCAAGCGTAATAATCGCCACTACGAATCCGGCAATCGGGCCTGCGATCCCAATATCAAACAGCGCCTTCCGCGTGCGGATCGGACCTCGTATCCGGATCACTGCCCCCAACGTTCCGATCAGCGTAGGCGCAGGAATAAAAAAAGGAAGCGTCGCCCGCACTCCGTAATATCGGCAGAGCAAATAATGCCCCATTTCATGTGAGAGCAGGATTGCCAGCAGCGTCGCCGAGAACGGAATCCCAAGCAGCAGCCGGGACGGCTCAGCGAATACCCATCCAATCGGAAAAAAAGGAATGAATTCATCGCCCGACGCGAAGGGTGGCAGGTTGTGAAGGAAGTTAAACTCCATCCTCGCTCCAACCACCAGGGTGGTGAAGCAAGTCGCCGCCAAGAGCAAAGCGTAAATCCAGTACCGCGGGCGCGGCGGCGCCCCCTCCGGTAAAGGCAGCGGATGGTAATACTCGAGGGTTGAACTGCTAATCGGGGAATTCGTGTCCGACATCGGATTTTCGGCCCTGCATGCAAACTCAGGCCTTCTTCTGATGCTACTACGAGATCTACTAACGGACGACAATGTGCAGGTCCGGTCGACGACCGAAGCTCATCATTTATGCGAAGTATGATCTACGCGAGTACACTCTATGCGAAGTACGATGCGCTCGAACGCGGAAGCAATTTCAATCAATGGACTGCAGCTCTTTGCCTGGCTTGAAGCGCACTGCCCTTCCTGGCGGAATGGAAACCTCGGCGCCCGTTCGTGGGTTGCGTCCTATGCCCGTCTTTCGTGGACGCACATTAAACACTCCAAATCCCCGCAGCTCAATCCGATTGCCCGCGGCCAGAGACTTCTTCATGCTCTCGAAAACGGTTTCCACGGCCAGCTCGGCCTTGGTCTTGGTAATGCCAGTCTTCGCGACTACTTCGTTGATAATGTCGAGCTTGATCACGCGCGGCTCCGGGGTGCAGGTTCAAAATGGTCTTTCAAGTTATTGATGCTAAGGAAGATAACCGAGATTGTCAACCGGAGCATCAATCCCGTAAACTAGCCAGCAACCCAGCCTACAACGATTGAGTGATTGAGCGATTGGGCCATCGAGCGATTTTCCTGAAAGAGAACGATATTGCCGATGTGCCCTCAATCACACAATCACTAAATCACCCAATAACTCAATTCTAGGAGTTTCATGCTGAAGAGCGACCGCTGGATCCGCAAGATGTCCAAAGAACACGACATGATCAACCCGTTCTCGGAGAAGCAGGTTCGGGAGGGCGTAATCTCCTACGGCTTGTCGTCCTACGGCTATGACTTGCGCGTGGCCGACGAGTTCAAGATCTTTACCAACGTAAACTCTTCTATCGTCGATCCCAAGCACTTCGACGAAAAGTCATTCGTTACCGTGCAGACCGACATTTGCATCGTCCCGCCGAACTCTTTCGCCTTGGCGCGCTCCGTCGAATACTTCAAGATCCCCCGCAGCGTCCTTACCATCTGCGTAGGAAAGAGTACCTATGCGCGCTGCGGGATCATCGTCAACGTGACTCCGTTCGAGCCTGAGTGGGAAGGATTCGTGACGCTGGAAATTTCGAACACAACGCCGCTCCCGGCGCGCATCTACGCGAACGAAGGGCTGTGCCAGATCATCTTTTTCGAGTCCGATGAAATTTGCGAGACTAGTTACGCTGATCGTAAGGGTAAGTACCAAGCCCAAAAGGGCATTGTCCTGCCGAAGTTGTAAACCCGTCGGCGAAAGCGCGTTCCCCATTTTTCGCATTTAGTTCGCGCGAGAAATGGGGATGCTTTTTGGAGTTATATCAAGCCGAAGCCGTTGGACCTTCCAACTCCGCTGTTGACAATGGACGAGAATTTCTACTGCTCTGCGCTGTGGAAACTCAGGTAAAGATTGTATTCACAATTCCAGTTAGCAGCTTACAATCCCGCGATGAGACGTCGTTTTGCAGCCACGGCTCTTGACCGAAGCGGGACCTTTTCAGGGGATTGGAGGTCCTGCTTCATTCAATTTTTACTTCCTCTGAAGTCAGGTTCGAACGCTGCATCGTTCCGCGTAACCCTCCGCAAGTGACGACCCTCCCACGCGACGGGCACAGAGGCTTCATGGGCCCTACACGCGCCAAGAAGCTGTCTTCGCCCGGAATAAGCCTTTAGTAAATCAGGTACCGCGTCTCCCACATCACAGAGGACCACTAAAAGCTAGAAGCTAGAAGCCAGCCGCCGGCCCTGCTACACTCATCCGTTTGCGTAGAGTCATTGCTTCGAACGTCTTGCCGCAGCACCAGCGCTGCTGACCAGACCTAGCGAGCTACCTCTACCGATTGAACGGAGGAGTTCTCCATGCGCCGTCTTTTTCTTTCTCTCCTTTTTCTTGCCTTTGCCATTCCCGCATTCCCCCAAGCCAAGCATCCTTTCACCTTCGAAGACATGATGAAGCTGAAGCGGGTCGGCGATCCGCAGGTTTCGCCGGACGGCAAGTGGGTGATCTTCAGCGTGGTTGACGTCGACCTTGCGGCGAACTCAAAAACCCCGCACATCTGGATCGTCCCGCTAGGCAATGGAGAAGCTCATGTGGGGACGGCCGCCACCGGCCGTCCGGCCGAGCAAAGCTCGGCGGCTTCTTCCTCGGCGGAACGCGAACTCATCGCCGACCAGGATGCCGACCGCCCGCGCTGGGCTCCTGACGGGAAGCGGTTCGCCTTCCTGTCGACGAAAGACGGTGGCTCTCAGGTTTGGATCGCGGACTTCGATCCTGCGGCTGGCGCCCTTATTTCTTCGCATAAGTTGACTTCGATCGTTAGCGAAGCCGGGGGCGAGCTGTGGTCGCCCGATGGCAAGAACATCCTCTTCACCTCCGATGTGTACCCCGAATGCGATGGCACGGCTCAGGCAGAAACCGATTGCAATGCCCGCAAGGCGAAGGCGGCTGAGCAGTCGAAAGTCAAAGCGCTGATTTTCGATCATCTCCTCTATCGTCACTGGAACGCCTACAAGGAAGGGAAGCGCACGCATATTTTCGTGGTTCGTGCTCCGAAAACGGCGAACGAGGGCACTTCCGAAGGCGAATCGCTCATGGAAGATTTCCCACGCGACCTGACCCACGGCGACTACGACGCGCCCGTGTTCTCGCTCGGCGGACAGGATGACTACGCCTTCTCTCCCGACGGCAAAGAAATCTGCTACGCCTCGAACCACGACAAGAATCCGGCGGCCTCAACAAACAACGATCTGTGGATCGTCCCGGTCAGCGGAGGTGCGGCCAAGAACATCACCGCCGACAATCCCGCCAGCGACGCTTCACCGCTCTATTCCCCCGACGGACGCTACATAGCCTACCGCGCCCAGCAGCGTCCCGGATATGAGAGCGACCGCTTCCGCCTCATGCTGTACGACCACAAGACCGGCAAGGCGAGAACGGTGGAGACTGATGGTAACCCCCACGTTAGTTTCGACTACTGGGTCGGCGACTTTGCGTGGTCGTTGGACTCTTCGGAGATTTTTTTCGTGTCGGAAATGAGTGGACATGCTCCCATCTTTTCCGTGGGTCTGAAGGATGCCGCGGGACGGACTAGGGATCAGGTGTCGTCGATCGTGGATGATCCGGACAAGAAGCCGGACGTTTTCGGATACGACGATGATCTTGCGATTCTGAAGGACGGTCTCCTTTTCACGAAGATGACGCTCCAGCACCCGACCCAAATCTACACCTCGAAGAAACTGAGCGAGCCGCTGACCCACACGAATGATGGGCTCCTCTCGCAAATCTCCATGTCCCCGCTTGAGTCCTTCTGGTTCACCGGTGCACACGACGAGAAAGTCCAAGGCTTCCTCGTCAAGCCGCCGAACTTCGATGCTTCGAAGAAGTATCCCGTGAAATTCCTCATCCATGGCGGACCGCAGGGTGCCTGGGGAGACGACTGGTCCTATCGCTGGAATCCCGAGCTGTTCGCGGCACCGACTTCTTCGACGCCCGGCGGCTACGTCGTCGTCATGATCAACTTCCACGGCTCGACCGGATATGGGCAGAAGTTCATCGACGCAATCAACGGCGACTGGGGCGGGGCTCCGTTTGAAGACCTGATGAAGGGACTCGATTACGCCGAGCAGACCTATCCGTTCATCGACAAGAACCGCGAGTGCGCACTCGGTGCCAGCTATGGCGGATACATGGCCAACTGGATCCTCGGCCACACCGACCGCTTCAAGTGCATCGTGACGCACGACGGCATGTTCAATGCCGAATCAGCCTGGGGCACGACCGAAGAACTCTGGTTCAACAATTGGGAGTTCAAAGGCACTCCTTACGACAATCGCGAGAGCTACGTGAAGTGGTCGCCGCACCAGTACGCCAAGAATTTCAAAACGCCCACGCTGGTCGTTCATGGCCAGCGCGACTACCGGCTGGATGTCAGCGAGGGCCTGCAGCTCTTCACTACCCTGCAAATGGAAGGCGTTCCGTCAAAGATGCTCTATTTCCCCGACGAAGGCCACTGGGTGCTCAAGCCGCAGAACTCTCAGCTCTGGTACAAGACCGTCAACGACTGGGTCGACCGCTGGACGAAGTAGAGCCGGGCTTCGGGCTCCGGGCTTCCGGCATTTCGACCTCAGACCCTCGACCTCGGACCTCAGCGAGGCTCGTGTAGGGACAGCCGCCTTCGGCTGTCCGCAGAGCGCCACTCGGCTCTTGTGCCAGAAGCGGCCTTACCGCAAATCCCAAACGCCTCCGACATGCATGCGGTGCTCATTCTCAGGCGGTGATTTGGTTCGCGGTGCAGCGTTCTGGTTCGATTGAGGCTGCAGGACTTGCAACGGATAGTCGAGCCCAGCCGAAACTCCCGCCGTCACCGAGACGTCCACTTCCACGGGCGCGCCAAAACCGGAAGCCGAAGGCACGATGTTTGCGAATCCGTTCATGTCGGTGCTGGCACTGGTCTGACTGACAGCGAGGATCACCGGCTGCACAGGATTCCCGTCGTTTCCGGAATCGCCGGTTGCATTGCGTTCCACCGTCACAAAGAAGCTGATGGGCGCCGCCATAATCGAATTGGGCGGCGATGAAGAATCCGTGACGCGCACGATTACAGGCTGAAATGCCGCTCCAGTCGAGATCTGTCCCCCGCCGGAGATTGGCTCTAGCACCTGTTGGGCTAGCGGCACCACATTCGCGAAGAACAGGCTGCACGGTGAATTGGATGGGGCGACGCACGCGCTTACTCGCAATGCCGCTGTGACCTCGTTCACGTTGAGCGTAACGCCAGCGTATCCGCCCGAGTTGGTTACGGCGCTCCCCGCACTGAGGGTTCCGGTTCCCGTCACGATGCTGAAGTTCACCTGGACATTGTTGAGAGGAGATCCGTTGCTCAGAACTCGCGCCGTGATCGGAACCCCGATGGTCGCGCCGTATGAGATCCAGACATACGACGTTAGCAATCCGATGTCGGTGGAGTGTTCGACTGCGTTCAGCGTCGCGCTAACCGATTTTGACGGACTGTACACGCCCGGGGCCAGGGTCGCAGTAATGTTTGCAGCGCCAACCGCGATCGGCGTGAGCCCTGTAGACGCATAGCCGCTCTGGTCGCTGGTAATGATGCAGGATTGCGCGCCTCCGCAGGCGGATAGTTGTACATTGTTGCTCCCGCTCCATCCAATGGTCGCTCCGCTGACCGGAGTAACTCCGTCAGCAGCAAGTACGCGCACGATCAGCGGGCTCGCGGCGGGTACGCCTACGGGGGTGGACAGATTCCGCCCGGATAGCAAAACGATGTTGTCCGTTGCCGCTGCACCATAGACCAAGGCGTTAGTGATGGTGCTGGAACCGCCACTGACGGGATCGCTGATGGTAAGGTTTTGCGTGCCGTCGCCGTGCGCCGATGCGGAGAGAATGAGTTGAGTAGAACTCGTCGCGATTTGTGCCGCAGTACTGCTGCCGATCGCCGCCGTAAATCCTGAAGCGAATCCGATTCCTTGCACCAGAACCGGCGCACCACTCACCGGGACGCGCGACGGTGAAACCGAGTCAGCATAAAGAAAGTGGGCGTGATAGTGATAATCGGGGCGGCCATCGCCGCGAAGATCAGAGATCCCAAGGATAAAGTTGCCTCCAGTGTTTACCACGGCGTCGAGGCGCGTCAGGGCGAATGGTAGTTCATTGAAAGGCGATGGCGTGAACACTGGAGGCGCGATGCCGGGCGGATCCAGAGCTGACCACATGCCGATGACCGGCTGCGCTTTCGACTCCGTCGGGTCCGCGGATTCATCCAGTGCCGTGACGCCCACCGATAAAGTCCGGTTTGCATGGGCAGAGACGAAATAGTACTGCATGTCGCCGTAGCCCGACAGCGACGAATTCCAATCTCCGCTCGAAGCCAGAGCCGCCGGAGAACTCCATGAAGATGGGTTGTGTGGAATTGGCTGCACGCTGCCGGTCATCAGCAGGTCTTGCTCAACATCGTTCCCGGGCTCGACCGTGACTGTGATCGGCGAGACATTCCCCGATGGCGCGACCGGACCCGGCCAATACGAGCCGACTCCGGCCGACCATGTGGAATCGAGAGCCTCGATGCTCAGTTGGTATTGCGCGCCAGTCCCAGGGGGTTGAAGGCCAGAGAGGTCAAAGAAACTTCCGAAGCTCGAACTCGTCGACCCCCAGTCTGAGAAGGGATCTCCCAGCAAGTCGGTGAATCCCGTGATCCGATTGCCGGCATTCCCCGTGAAAAGAAACCCTGACACGGACGAGGCAGCGTACCTGTGCGAGGGTTGTCCGGTGTTGGGGTCGATCCAGCGAGCAACAACGTTCACGCCCTGCATGGGCTGGGTCGAGTTGCCATGAGAATCGGTGAAATACACCGCTCCGTGAATCCGGGCCGTGGTGCTCGAGAGCATCTTCTTTCCTGGAAAGCCGGATTGATTCTGCGCCGTCACGGGATAAAGCCGTGAGATGGAGGCTGTGTCGTCCATCGAGAGCTGGTATGGATTCGCGTAGCACCGAGTAATCGGGACACAGTTCATCGGATCGCTGAAGTGCATCACCGGAAAACCCGCATAATCATCGGAGGTCGGATGAGGCGAGCCGGTAATGACATTAACGTTGAGCTGCGACCATCCCACGCCGAGCACATTGCCGATCGCGCGCACCAGGCGGTACTCCACGTCGTTGAGTTGCGAGGATTGCTGGATGCACTGCCCATTGATGACGATGAGCGCATGCTGATAGGTGGCGAAAGTCCCGAAATTGTCGTCACCGCCGAACACTGCATTGAAAAAGCATTCGCCCGAGCCTCCGGCGCCCTGGCCGAGTAGAGCGTCAGTAACCGACCCATCGTAGTCGTACACGATGCCCACGGGGGTTCCGGTCGCCGTGGGCTGAATGTCAGCAGGCATGGAAACAGTTCCATCGGAATTCACCGTGACGTTGGTTCCGTTCACGTCTTCGGCGAGCGAACCGCCGCTGCTGGCGGCGAGTGCAGCCGTCGGCACAGATGTCCACACGCTGAATGCGCTGGTGACGAAACTGTTGGCTGACGCATTGGGCAGAATCGGGCTGAGGTCGCCTTGGTCGGTGTAATACGTGATTACCCCTCCCGGCCAGACCAGTGGCTGTCCCGTAGTCGACGGATCAAAATAGCTGGAGCCCGCGACATATTTCGGCCCTCCGGCTCTCGACGTGAGCGCAAAGAGCAGCACGATACCCATCGCCCAAGCCAGCCTGAGGAGGAAAAGGCGAGTGGTCAATGCCATGTCTGTTGTCATGGTCACCTCTCTCTTCACACTTATTCCTCCCCACCGGCCCGACGCACCGCCAAGGCGAAGTCGTTAAAAGGAACACGCGACCTCCCACCAAGGACGGGATCTGCACGGAAAACGGAAAGATGTTCAGCCGAGAGCAGGACGCGCCCCCGGGGATCAACGGTGAAACGGCCGATCTGCCCGCCTACGCAACTCGTAAGGCCCAGCTTGCTTCTCGGGTAAAGGAAGAGCAGCACGCGCTGGCCGACCTGATAGCGTTGACCCGCCGACCACAGGCCAATCCACTGGGAGATCGTAATGTTCTCGCCCGGCGTGGCGCCACGGATCGCTTTTTCGACGTGGAACATGATCGAAACCGTTTCAAGTGGCTGTGCGCTGTTGCCGGCGTGACGTTCGACCTTCATGACGGTTCCAGAAAAGATTATCCCCGCCGAGCTTGTGAACTGCGGCAGGCCCAATGACCCCAGAGTGCGGGCGGGATAACGCGTGAAATGGTTGACCGGCGTCGTAGGCGCTTCAGGAACATCAGGAGGCCTGATGTGGACGTCCGGCGCGAACCCGGTTGGCGGGAGCGCACGATCACTCTGACTTTCCATCGCCTGCGCCAGAGCGAGCAGCGAGATCAAGAGCAGACCAGCGGGACTTCTCCCAAACATTTGGGGAGACCTCACTTTTAGAATGTCTGCTCGGAGGAAATCGGGAAACGGATTAGCCTAGACCAACCACGAAACAAAAAGATGTGACAGATGTCACAAGACCCTGTGGATAACGTTGTCGAAAAATCAACAACCGGAATCTCATCTCGATCATGTACCACCCGCACAAATCGCCAGGCCGCTCTGTGTCGCGTGTCTCAGGACGAATATTCGCCCCATCCGCACTTTCGTCAGTCTCCGCCGACGATGTACAGCTGAATTAGTGGAACATTTAATTTTTTACAACCTACGAGCCCTTCTTAAACTCCACCGACGGTGAACGCCATGTTTGCGGATCGTTCACTGCCCCGCGGCTATAGTTCACCACGTCCATGCGTTCGGGGGATACTTTGATCAGCACTAGGTTCTTGAACCCGGGAAACGCCGTATCCCAGTAGGCGCGCTTGCGCTTGATCATCTCCGCTCGATCGTCGATCAGTTCCGCCCTTCCCGTGATCGCGACGTAACCGGTGGCCTGGCCATGGTTCGCATAGTAAAGTGTGACATTGGGATTGCTGCGCATGTGCTGTGCTTTTCGTGTCAACGTATTCGTCGCAATCCATACGGTCATATCCTCTTCCGGTGGAAAGGGATTCATCGTCCTGATTTGCGGACGTCCATCCTTATCTTGTGTTACAAGCGCGCAATAAGTCTGTCCCGCCATAATTTCCCGCGCTGCCGCAATCAATTCGGGACGACCAAGCGGTGTATGAGGTTCTTCTTGCACGGTTTCAGCATGAGTCAATTTCGAAAAATACGGAAACATCAGCGCTGCTACTGCACCTTTGAATGTGTCTTTCAAAAATTCTTTACGGTTCATGATGTGCTCCTTGCTATTACGATGAATAACTTCCTTCGGACCAATCACGGGCTTCACAGGGAGCACTCTACGCTTGTTCTACGCACCTCTCAATGCCTTCGTCGGAGGATTTGGCGAGTTCAGACGAGATAAATGTAGGAGAAATCCTTCAGTGATGCTCCGTAATCCGCACCTCGGCAGTTTGCGCCGGGACGTCGATGAGAATCACCGTTCCTTTCGTTCGATCCGCGATCTTCGCACTCAACGTTTTTCCGTCGCCAGTCGCGGCCGCTTCTTTCCATGCTTGGGAGACTTCCAATTTCAGTGTGAGCGGTACATCGTAGATCTTCTGATCCATCGGCCACGTCATCGAAAGGCTGACCGAGTTGGCGTCGCTTTGCACGATCCGTATCGAAGCGGCCTTGCGTTCCTGAACGTATCGGAGCACGTCGCCAAACGTTGCCGTCCAGACCTCTGAATGCCGCTCGAAATAAGCCGCGAGTTCATCGAGCGCTTCCGGTGTGACGGTAAGCCAGTCTCCACCGACACCGTGAAAAGCATAGATACCCCAGCCATGCCCCTGCAGAGCAGGTCGCGCCATATCGAGCAAAGCAGGGAAGTCCTTATCCGCAGTCAGGCCCAGATTGTTCACCGCGAGGACGTTCACATCATCCGGACTGTTGGCGCCTCCTGAGCCGTATGCGCGCGCTCCAAAGGAATTCTCCGATACGTAGCGCATGTACAGGGCAGCATTCCTGACCTCATCGGGCGGCTTGCCGAAACTCATATTGCCGCAGGGATACGCGAAGGTCAGACCTCGCTGCCGAACAAGCACGCCCGAGATTTCCTGGGCCGCGTCTTTGATTTCCGCTTCCATCATCTCTGGCGTGTAGTCCTGCGAATGGGGCGTAATCTCCGGCAACAGGCACGGATGATGCACTGTATGGTTGGCCAGTTCGTTGCCTTCCGCAGCCAACTGCTTCCATTCAGACTTCCGTTTTTCCCAAGGGCCCATTCCCGTCGCCACGAAAAAAGTTCCGGTGAGATGATGCTTTCGCAAAATCGGTCCGACATGATCGAGGTGACTATCGATGCCATCGTCGAAGGTGAGCGAAATCGCAGCGGAGCGATCCTGCGGCCATGGAGTCACACTGATGGTTGGCGCAGAATTCTGCGCAGCGGCGATCAAAGCCATCGTAAAGATCAGTATGAGTACTAACGAGTTTTTGGACATGCGCCTCCCGGTGGTTGAGCGAGGAAAATAGCTCACCATTATCGTCTAATGCTTGTGCCACACATAGTGCGGGCACAAAACCGCCTGCAGCACGCTTCGCGATATCCGAAAGCAGAGAAATGCGTGCTATCTCCCGGGTGGCTGATTGACGGGGTGGCCCATTCAAACCCGGGTTTGGCTTGAGTGGGGGGGAGACTTGGTTCTAACGGTTTCTGCCGGCACGTGACTTCCTCGCGACTCCCTGTTTGCCCATCTCTCCCACAGGATGGGACAATAAGGACATATGCAAAAGCCGCTCAAAACATTTGTATTTCCTATCTTCGCGGCCGGGACGCTGCTCATGGGCCAGGCCCTGGCGCAAGATGCTCCGGCAAGCACAACCTCCAAACCAGCCCAGTCGAGTCCGACGCAGTCGACAACTTCGGGAACAGCGAAAACGGCAACCACAACAAAGAAGCCCGCGACAACCGGTACCAGGACGGCAACACCACTCACCTTGAAAACACAAAAAGAAAAAAACAGCTATGCGCTCGGCATGAGCATCGGCACAGGCCTGCACAAGCAGGGAGTGTCGACGGCCGTCGATCCGGCGCTCGTTTCCCGTGGCCTTCGTGACGCCATTAGCGGTGGCAAAACTGCCATGACGGAAGACGAGATGCGGGCCGCCCTCCAGCAGCTCCGGACCATGGTGCAGGGCGCACAACAAGCCAAAGCCCATGCCGAGGGTGCGTCCGCCCGCAAGGAGGGAGAAGACTTCCTCGCAGCCAACAAGACGAAAGAGGGAGTGCAGACTCTTCCGGATGGTCTGCAATACAAGATTCTCCAGCAAGGCAACGGACCGAAGCCTACAGCCAATGACACCGTGACCGTGAATTATCGCGGCACGCTCATCAACGGAAAAGAGTTCGATAGCTCGTACAAGCGCGGGCAGCCGATTGCGTTTCCGGTAGGTGGCGTCATCAAGGGATGGACCGAAGCGCTGCAGTTGATGCCAGTCGGCTCGAAGTGGCAGCTCTACATTCCGTCGGATCTTGCTTACGGCGACCAGGGCGCCGGCGCCGACATCGGCCCCGGACAGACTCTGATTTTCGATGTGGAACTTCTCGGCATCGGTGATCAGACGCAGAAGAAATAGTGCAAGAACGAGGTTCAAGATGCAGGCCGTCAGCTCAGCTGGCGGCCTTTTTATGTTTGTCTAAAGGTATCTGCGCCACCACCCTCGAACCGGGGGCGGCTTACAGGCTTCGCTGCACGACCGGCGCCGGCAAAGATCCACGCAAATGCTCTTCCGCGGACAGATTGGCGCCCGCCAGCAACAGCAGTCCTGACAAAAATGCCCAGAACATCATCGTCACTGACAATGCGAATGGGCCGTACACTTCCCCGAAGTTGAGCCAGGGCAGCGCGAGGATGTAGGCGTACTTCAACGCCTCGGAAAGAAGTCCCATGATGATCGCCACCGGAAGCACGGTTCGAGCCGGAACCTTGCCGTTCGGCAGAATCCAGTAAATCAGGAAGAAGATCGCGATGCTGGCCGCAATGGCAAAGACCTTCATGACAAGAAATCCTACGACACGGACAAAGCCGGTGCCGTAGCCGCGCAAGAGGAACTGCATGAATGCGACCGGGCCCGCCGTCAGCGCGATCGAGAGCAGCGCTAAAGCTCCGCAAGCGAAGGCCAGTCCGAACGAGACGAGTTGATTCCCCAGATAAGAGCGGTTGGTCTCGAAGCGCCAGATGCGGTTGAGCGCGACCTCCAGTGGCAGAAACACTCCCGAGGATGTCACGAGCAGAATGATCAGCGAGGCAAACTGCACCCTTTGCCGCGAATTCACCATCGAGTTGAGATTCCGTATGACGAATTCCTGCCCGGCCGGGAGATAGTCCCGCAACAACTCCAGTACGACGTCATACATCACGCGCGAATGGAAGACCCGGCGGATCAGGGTCATCATCAACACGACGAAGGGGAAGAACGAAAGAATCGAGTTGGCCGCGACCGAGAACGCGAATGTGTGGACTTCGGTGCGCATCAGGTACTTGACGGTGGCAAGGATCAGACCGGGCGATCGCGGTCGGCGTACGCGAGCAGCAGGTTTGGGCGCTGCCGGCGGGGCAGGTGCGGGCAAAGTCGGGGTGGGCGGAGTCACCACGGTAGAACTAAATCGTACCAGACGAGGCGAAGAATTCCGGCAAAGGGCCGAACCAAAGTGACCGGGCATGGTTACTCGCCTATTTCTTTATCTGCGTTAAAGCTATGGAATATGACCATTAGTCACATTTGTGTTTTCCTTCTAATTTCCCTTGCGAAACGTTTCAATACTGCTTATTATCTGTTGCTCGACACCGGGAAACGGTCCGGTGGTGAGACCAGAAAGCTTGGTTGACGTTTGTTGGGTGTGGTGGAAAAGCGCCAAATTGTCGGACTCCGGAAGTTCCCGCAGCAGCACTTCACTGCGACCGGGAATGAGGAGTCTTTTCTTTTTTGGAAGAAATCCTTCTACACGTCTTGAACGCAACCGAAAATTCTACCGGTTTCTTTGAGGGGGGCTTCGGGTCGATCGAAGCGCAATCCGGGATTCTGGAGAATCATTCTTCGCGATTGGTGAAAGGAGTAGTTTCCGTGAGAGAGAAAGGTACAGTGAAGTGGTTCAACGGAGCGAAAGGATATGGATTCATCCAACGCTCTACAGGGGAAGATGTGTTCGTGCACTTCTCCGCGATTCAAGAGAACGGCTACCGCACCCTCAATGAGGGTGAGACCGTGGAGTTTGACCTGCTCAAGGGCCCCAAGGGCTTTCAAGCGGCAAACGTAGTCCGCGCATAACCTGCGAACCATTTGAGAGCCCTCCCGGTCCCAGCGGGAGGGTTTTTTGCTTTAGACCTCGGGCTCCAAAAAAATCCGCCAACACTCCCGACGCCTTTCGGTAAGCGCCGACCCGACAGCAGCCTACTCGCCGGTGCTGAGAATCGAATTTTCGAACATAGAACTGGGACAAGTTGGAATCTGATTGCCACTATTAGGCAAGCGATTGCAACTTCGCGCTACTTTTACGGTGTTTGCTTTCCATTGCTCTTGTATCGCTCTCCCACACATGATTTACTTGCGAAACAATACTGGGGCGACTCAAGGAATTAGAGTATGAAGCTGTTTTCGGAATCCTGCCTATTGCGCTCCCTCGCGCTCGTAGTGGGGGTTCTCTCCGTGAGCGGTCTCGCTAGGGCTGGAACTCAGTACGTTGTGACCAACGATGATGCGGTCTTCCCATTTCATACTGGCGTCAGCTTTTATACGATCGGCACAAATGGCCTCGTCTTTCAGCAGCAGGTGCAGACAGGGAACTTTGGGATTGGCGGCGGATACTTTGGAATGAACCGACTCGCCGTGCTCAACAGTGCAGAGCAGCAGTGTGTGTATGCGTCGGAAGCCGGTAACGACGACGTCGTAGGAATCGTTGTCGGTACGCTGACGGTGGGGGGCAGTGCAAGTGGATCGTCCACCGATGGCGGTACCACCAACGGAATCGGCTTGGCGATGAATAGCAATTACCTCTACGCCAGTTTCAGCGACTCCAACACCATCGGCACCTTCCAGGTCGAGCCCGGCTGCGGCCTGACATTTCTGAACGATACGTCCGTTGTCGGCTTACAGAATGGCGTGATCAACGGCATGGCTGTGCATGGCGCCATGCTGATCGTCAGCTACACCGATGGTTCCATCGAGTCGTTTAACATTTCCGGTGGATCCCCGCTTTCCAATGGCGACAAGCAGTACTCGACCGCGACCGTGAAGTCGCAGGATGCCACTTACGCAAATTCCATCGACATCACCAGCGATGGCCACTACGCGATCTTCGGGGATACGTCTACCGCAGTCAGCGTCGAAGTTTCCGATATTTCCTCCGGCAAGTTGACCAAGACGAAGGTCTATCAATCTCCGGCAAGCATTAGCTCGAGCAACATCATGCTGAGTCCCGATGAGACCATGCTCTACATCGTTAACACGCAGGGAGACACGGTCAGCGCGGCCTTCTTTGATAAGGCTACGGGCAAGCTGTCAGCCGGCTGCAGATCGGGACGCTTGCGCGGAATCTCGCAAAACTGGTCGTACCTCGCCGGTGCGGCCTTGATCAGCCAAACCGGCAATGGCGGCGGAGTCTATGTCGCCGAGTTCGGCAGCGCTTCGGGGATCGCCACCGTGACGCTCACTACATCCGGGCAGACATGCTCATTACAGGAAGCATCGGGGTCGCCACTTTCTGATCCGAACAGCCCCGGACTACTCTCGATTGGTACTTTCCCCCCTCGAAATTTCTAATGCAATCGTACGTGTGGGGTGCGATCGCTCGCGTTGAGCTCATAAGAACGTAAGAACGAAGGAGTCGAATATGCGGTGTTTGTCGAAGTGGTGGCTGCTCGTCGCAATCTGCGGATTCTCTTTTCTAAAGCCGCTGGCGCAAGATTGTCCCCCGCGTCCCACCTCGGGAACAGTCGTGGGCGATCCATACAGCATTTATTCGGAAAACGGCTCCTTGAACGCCGAATTTGTGATGGCGCACTCGGTGGATGACACTGGCTATACCCACTATTGCTACAACTATCAGGCACCTCATAAGGTCGTCGAGGCCCCAACCTTGCATGTCAAGCCGGGCGACGTGCTGAATCTGAAAGTAGTCGACAGGATTCAGAACACCGAGTCCATGAAGATGAACATGGCTCCTCCGTCAGGCCCTATCTGCGGCGACAGTGGCACCCCGACCCTCAATTCGACGAATGTGCACTTCCACGGCATGAACGTCCCACCTGTCTGTCATCAGGATGACGTGATCACTACTGTGATCCAGCCCGGCACACCGGGCTTCCAATACAGTGTGCATATTCCTACGTACCAGCCGCCGGGCCTCTATTGGTACCATCCGCACATCCACGGATTTACCGAGTTTCAAGTCAACGGGGGCGCGGCGGGAGCTCTGGTAGTCGATGGGATGGAAAAGGTGCGCCCCGAGGTTGCGGGACTTAGCGAGCGCGTTTTTGTGATTCGCCAGCAGTACCTCGTTCCCTGGGTTCCCGGACCCTATGAGCTCTCGATCAACTATCAGGTCTCGCCCTTGCTCGGAGGCAAACCGATTATTCAAATGAAGCCGGGGGAAAAACAGTTCTGGCGCGTTGCTAATGCCACCATTCAGGATTTCCTGCAGCTCCAGATCCAGAACAACGGCACCCTGGAACCGATGGAGTTGGTCGCTCTCGACGGTTATCCTCTCGCGCAGACGAGAAAGGAAACCACGATTCTGATTCCACCGGCCGGGCGCGCCGAGTTTATCGTGCAAGCTCCTCCTGCTGGCGGCAGCGCAGTCTTCTTCACCAATGCGTATAACACCGGCCCGACCGGAAATCTGGATGTGTCGCAAAGCATCGCCAACATCCGGACGAGCACCGACGCCATCGCCACGCAGATGCCGAAGGCGACCCCTCCTTCCGCAGACGGAACAAAATTCTTCGACTATGCCCAGCAGCCCGCATCCATCCAGCGCAAACTCTATTTCTCTGAGGAGTTTGGCGGTACCAATGGCCCGATTCAGTTCTACATCACCGTCGACGGACAAAAGCAGAAAGTGTTCGAGCCGAATGAACAGCCCGTCATTACAACGAAAGTCGGGGCAATTGAAGATTGGACGATCGAAAACCGTGCCCTGGAAACGCACGCCTTCCACATCCATCAAATCCACTTCCGGGTGCTGGAAATCGATGGAAAGCCCGCTGCCAACAATGATCTGCGAGACACGATTGAAATCCCATACTGGGACGGCAAAGGGCCATTCCACAGCGTGAAGCTGCGCATGGACTTCAGCGATCCATCCACTGCCGGCACTTTTCTCTTTCATTGCCACATTCTGCTGCACGAGGATCTCGGCATGATGCACAAGATCCTGGTCCAGCCATAGCCATTGCGACTTCATTTTGAGAGGGTAAGAGCCATGCGCAAACGCATCCTGTTTGTGATCGGAAGTGTATTTTTGCTGGTCAGCGGATATCTCGCGGGAACCCAAACCACGCCCCAGAAATATGACGAGGTGCATGGGACCGTTCCGAAATCCTACGGAAGGCTCGCGGCGGCGATTCCGGACAACATCGGCACCGGTCTGGTCTTTGAAGACGCCGACGGCACGATCCGATTTGTGAGCGTCACCGGCATGAAGGAAGGCGAATTACCGCGCTATGACCAGACCCCGGTTCGCGGCGGCATCCCGAAATCGTACGGTCATCTCGTGAGCGCGGTCGTCAACCATGGCTCAACCGGTCTTGTCTTCGAGGATGACAAAGGAGTGATTCGCTTCGTGACGATGACCGGTGTGACAGAAAGCGAACTGACCCGCGAATAAGGCGTAAACCCTCAGATGGCGGAGCCCGGGCGTGGACAGGATAACCGCGGCGTTCCGGTATACCTGAGTTCAATTTTCGATCGATCCGCGCAAAATATTCCAGTTCAAGGAGTTACGGGTGTCGGGTACTCCTTCGTCCGCGCAAAATCTTGAAAACAAATAATTTAAATGTAAAGTATTCCGAAATAATGACTTAAGGTT
>Ga0209168_10000368_pt1 | contig 47472 bp, 51 predicted proteins | sample Coa_R1_FD_187156 | JGI IMG/M metagenome (GOLD analysis project Ga0209168, IMG submission 187156) | Surface soil microbial communities from Centralia Pennsylvania, which are recovering from an underground coalmine fire - Coalmine... | ecosystem: Environmental > Terrestrial > Soil > Unclassified ...
AATACATTGAGTGGCAGGGCAGAAAAGAAAAACCCCAGACAACGAAGTTGTTCTAGGGTTCTCATGACGACCAAGGAAACCCCGGGCGGAAGGACGAAGTCCTGGAGTCCGGGGAGGAGGTCATTTATTTGACACGATCATCAGGCCGTAATATAGTTGAATGTTTTCAGGAGGAGAACATGCAGGGCAGCACTAAGGCTGAAAATAAAAGCAATAAGGTTCCGAAGAAAAAACGGCGTCAGCAAGAAAAACGCTATAAAACTGAATTCGATAAAAAATGCGCCAAACACGGCATTGATTTTTCCAAAGGATTCACTCCGGCGGTTATCAGTGCAATCAACATGCTCAATCTTGAGTATTTGGCAATTGCCGCTGCGCGTTCGATCGGCGTGCTTGGCATCGTGCTATCTCTGGATGTTCTGAGCCGGAATCTAGAGCACAGAGAGCGGTATATAAAGCTGCTGCAGGATACCAAGGCTGAGTGCGATTCTGCGATGAAACAGTATTTGAATTCCAGCAGAAATATAAAAAGCACTAAAGCGCGGATCAAATACCTCAGCGCCATGATCAGGATTTTTGTTCCGGCAGTTTCCCACGCCGGAAATTTGATGAATAACTGGGCGACATGCGTTCCAGAAGCGATTACGGACGACTGGCTTTCAGCCCGGGATCTTTGCGATTTGGCAATAACCTTGCCGCGATTGTACTGAATAATCCCGCCAATCAATTCAAAAGCAGCGAAATTCCGCTGCTTTTTTATTTGATCAATTTAATTTTTCGTAACTTCAGAATCTGGTGGAGTTTCAGTTTGTTCTTGTTTTTTATTCTTAGCTACGGATTTTTTTGCAGCTTTGGCTGAACCTTTTTTCTTCGGCTTATTTTTTTGCGCTTCCCAAAGCTGGCGCAGTTCTTCTTCAGATTCCGGTTTTTTGTTGATTACAAATTCGCAGTCCGGATAACGCGAGCAAGCGTAGAATGGTTTGCCGCGGCCGCGGGCTTTTTTCTCGACAACATCGCCGATCCCGCAATTCGGACATTTATAGCCAATCTTGTTCAAAATCTTTTTAATGCCCTTGCATTCTGGATAACGCGAGCAGCCCAGAAAATATCCAAACCGACCGCGCTGCACCACCATTTCTGAACCGCAGACCGGACAGCGCTCATCTTTAGTTTTTTCTTGCAAGGATTTAATCAAAGCTTCTTCTTCCGGAAGCGGCTTGGTAATCTTTTCGCCTTGCGGGCAAGCCAGGAAGCGGCCGTAACGACCGAATTTAATAATCATTGGCTGGCCGCAATGCGGACAGGGCACATCCGAAATTTCAATTTGTTTTTCAACCTCTTCGTTCTTTTTATCAACCAGCTCTTTAAATGGGGTGTAGAATTCGCCGATCACAGGTTGCCAGCGGCGTTTGCCTTCAGCAATGTCATCAAGTTCGTTTTCCATTTCCGCGGTGAAATTGATGTCGACAATCTGCGGAAAATGTTCAACCAATAAGTCATTGACTAGAAATCCTATATCAGTAGGTTTGTAGCGTTTATCAATTTTTTCAACGTAGCCGCGGTCTTGAATTGTAGACAAAGTCGGCGCGTAAGTTGAAGGGCGGCCGATGCCGTAGCTCTCCAAAGCTTTAATTAAAGTGGCGTCTGAATAGCGGGGCGGCGGTTCGGTGAAGTGTTGCAAGGGTTTTAGTTCGGCAAGTTTAAGTTTTTCAGTTTTTTCCAGATCAGGAAGCTGGCCCTCAACTTGGTCAGATGGATCTTCTTCGTCCTGTCCTTCAGTGTAGGCTTTGATGAAACCATCAAATTTGACCACCTGGCCGTTTGCTCTGAAATTGTAAGTTTTTGCTGAGCCGCCTTTGGCTTCAATATCAACCGCGGTGGAGTCAAAGACCGCTTCGGCCATTTGCGACGCGACAGTGCGTTTCCAGATCAGATCATAAATTCTGGCCTGTCCACGGTCCAGATATTGTTTTATGTTTTCCGGTAAGCGCGACAGATCAGTTGGCCGGATGGCTTCGTGTGCCTCTTGGGCATTGCGCGATTTGGTGGTGAATGTCCGCGCCTGTCCGGGATAATATTCTTTACCAAATTTTTCAGGAATTACCTGGGCAGCTTGTTTTAGTGCCAATTCAGAAAGATTGACGCTGTCAGTACGCATGTAAGTAATCAGGCCGGTTGAGCCCTCTTCGCCAATATCAACGCCTTCGTAAAGTTGTTGAGCAATAACCATGGTCTGTTTTGCGGACATTCCAAATTTGCGGGCCGCTTCTTGTTGCAAAGTCGATGTGGTAAATGGGGCAGCCGGATTTCTGATGGTTTCTTTTTTTGTAATCTCTGTAACTACGTAGTTTGCGGCATTTAAATCTTTTACCACTGCGTCGGCCTTTTCAGAATTGTTAATATCAAATTTTCCGACAGCTTCGCCGTTTATCCGGTTCAGTTTTGAATTGAAAATTATTTTGTCTTTGTTAAATAGCGCTTCTATTGTCCAGTACTCTTCCTTGATGAATTTTTCTATTTGACGTTCGCGCTCGACAACCAATCTTACCGCTACAGACTGAACCCGTCCGGCAGATAAGCCGTAGCGCACTTTTTTCCAAAGAAAAGGAGAGAGGTTATAGCCAACCAGGCGGTCCAGGATCCGGCGAGCCTGTTGGGCATCAATTAAATTAATATCCAGTTTGCGCGGATGCTGTAAGGCTTGCTCAATTGCGGTCTTTGTGATTTCGTGAAAAGCGATGCGCTTAGTCTGTGATTCATCCAATTTCAGTGCGCTCAATAAATGCCAGGCGATTGCCTCGCCTTCGCGGTCTTCGTCAGTTGCAAGTATAACTTCAGATGCTTTGCCAGCCTTACTTTTCAATTCGGAAACGACCTGTTTGGCTTTAACAGGGATTGTGTAAGTAGGTTCAAAATCATGTTCAATGTCAATTCCCATCTTGCTTTTCGGCAAGTCTCGGATATGACCAAAAGACGCCTGGACGTCATAATCCTTGCCCAAGAATCTGGAGATTGTTTTAGCTTTGGTGGGAGATTCAACTATTACTAAACTTTTTGGCATAATAACTTTTTTGAGTTTAACCGCGCGCTCGAAAGTTTGTCAAGTTTTTAGCGTAGCAGTTGTTGCCGAGATTATGAATTTTATTTTTAATTTCAAGAACAACCAGGTTGGCATTCACAATGTTTAATGGGATTTTTGTGCGTTTTGAAATTTCAATTAGTGATACCGCCTCCGCGTCGATGCTTTGAATAATTTTCCGTTGAATTTCTGAAAGATCCTGGTATTTTTGGTCCTGCTCGGCTTTTGTCAGGTTTGCCCGCAGTTCTTCGTACTCATTTATTATATCAGCGGCGCTATTGATTAGTTTAGCCCAGGGCTTTTTAATAAGATTATTAGTGCCAGCGCTATTTTTTTGAAAGATTGAACCTGGTACCGCAAACACCTCACGATTCTGGTCGAATGCAAACTCTGCGGTGATCAGAGCGCCGCTTTTTTCAGCAGCTTCAACTATTACCGTAGCCTTGCTCATTCCGGAAATTATTTCATTTCGGGCAGGAAAGTGCCATTCTAAAGCGGACGCTCCTTTCGGGTAAGCCGATAGTAGCGCGCCGCCGCCGCGCATGATTTTATAAGCCAGACTGAGATTTGTCCGCGGGTAAATACTTTGGTCGTCCAAGCCAGAGCCAAGCACCGCTACAGTATTTAAGTTATTGTTAAGCGCCGCTTGATGGGCGAGGCTGTCCGCTCCGTATGCCATCCCGGAAATTATACAGACCGGCAGTCCTGCAAAACCATTGATCAATAGATCGATTACTTGCTGACCATAAGGAGTAATTTTTCTGCTGCCTACAACTGCAATATTAAATAGATTTTTTTGCAGAGACCCTCTATAATAGAGCGGATTGATAATTTTTGTTAATTGTCGTAATAATGGTGGATACTCAGGATCAGATGTTCCTATGGTTTTTATGGGGAATTCGAGCATATTTAAAAGATTTGTTGACAACTTTATTCAAAAATGGTAATATATTGAATCCGGTTGAATCGATTTATTCTGCCTGAGATCCTATTTGCGAGTAGCCAAAGCAAGCAAAATCCCTCCTACTGTTTGCGAGTAGCTGTTAAGTAAAGGTGCTGTCGGTTTTCCGATACATCTTTCACTCGCAGGTAGGGTTTCCGGCAGAATTTTTTTAAGTCTCAGAAATAAAACTAGCACTCCAGGGTTAAAAAAACGTTAAATGCAGGAGGTTGCATGCGGTTATTACTACGAAGATTTTTTTCGGCAGTCCAAGGATTATCCTTGCAAATCGCGCAGTTTGGAATAAGGAAGTACCAGCAAGGCTGTTTGGATGATATCAATGCCAATCAACAGGTGATCAATTCCTTGCTCAGATTGAAAAATTGGCATTTGCAAACTGAGCGATTGTATGAGCATCGGCAGCAGCGCCGAGAGCTGATCACGAAGTGCCGGAAAGCAGGTATTCCGGAATGGCGCAGACGGCTAGCGGCATTTCCAAATAAGGATCATCAAGAGTAAAGTGTCGCATCAGAAAATTAAAAGGCAAGCGTGGCTTGCCTATTTTTTTGGCCATTATTTTATTTTTAGTTCAGCCAGGGCACTTTCTTGAATTTCTTTAAAAGGAATTTTTTCCAATTCGCCGGGGTTGAATTCTTGTAGAACGTAATCCTGAGTTGACGGAATTTTTTTATCAGCTCTTGCTTCGATTCCAATTCTGACCCTGCTAAATTCCTGGGTACCAAGCGCATCGATAATCGATTGGACGCCGTTGTGTCCGGCTGAAGAGGAATTTTTTGTCCAGCGAAACGTACCGAGCGGCAAATCTATTTCGTCATGCAGAACCAAAAGTTCTTTGGGCGAAACTTTGAAAAAATTTAAAAATTCGTTGACGGCCTGACCGGAGTCGTTCATGAAGGTTTGAGGGTAGACAAATAAAATTTTGTCTCCGGACTCTGTGCGTACTTCTTTTACAAGCGAATTAAATTTTGCTTCAGGGCCTGAAAACTGCAGCCTATCAAGGATATAATCCAAAGCCAGCCAGCCAACATTGTGTCTGGTTTGTTCATATTTTTTTCCGGGATTTCCTAGGGCTATGACCAATTTCATAAATTTATTTCAACAGCTAATTTAAAGCTTTTTGGTTGGGGTTGCCTACTTTTTGGCGCAGCCGTAAAACTATCGGTGTACCCCAGAAACCCAGTTCTCTGACAATAGCGTTTTGAATAAATTTTCTGAATTGTTCCTGAATTGCCGAAGGCTTATTGACAATCATTTCAAAAATCGGCGGGTCAGTAGAAACCTGGCGCAGCGAGAAAACTTTCGGCACCCGCTCGTCTTTAAGCCTGGTTGGTTGGCGTATTTTTAATTTTTTAAAAAACAATTGGCTAACTGCCCGGTCGTCAGCGATTTTGTTGCGGTTGGCTTTTATCTCCAAAATATATTTCAGGACATCTTCAATTCCTTCGCCGGTTTTGGCTGAGATTGGAACAACAGGAGCCCACCATAAAAACGGAAAAAAATGCTCAAGATTTTTTTGCAGTTTAGCGTGTTCGGATTTCGAAAGCAGATCAATTTTATTTACCGCGACGACCAAACCTCTCCCAGCATTAACAATATCTCCGGCAACCCGCTGGTCTTGCTGGCTGATCCCTGCTGAGGCGTCAATGACCATGATCGCAACATCACTTTTATAAAGTGAGCGAATAGTTTGCAATGCCGCGTAAATGTCCGGCAGCGGTGCGCGTTTTTCTTTGCGTTTCAGACCGGCGGTGTCAACCAATTTTATTTTTTTGTCGTCGAAGACGATATCAGTGTCCACGATATTTCTGGTTGTGCCCGGTAAATTGGAAACTACCACCCGTTCAGAGCCCACAATTTTGTTGAACAGCGAAGATTTTCCGACATTTGGTTTGCCTAAAATGCTTACTGATATCACTGCCGGATCTTTTTCAATCCCGGCGAACCCTTGTTTGCTTAAAATTTCAGCTACACAGTCTAAGAGATCACCAATCCCTGATCCGCTGATTGAGGAAATTGCAAAAATTTGTTTTATTCCGGTAAATTTAAACTCTCCAATGGTTTGCTCAATTTTTTTTGGCGAATCAATCTTATTTATTGCCAGCACCACCGGCTTTTTTTTCTTGCGCAGACTGGTCAGAATAGTGCGGTTAATATTTTCGGGAGGCAATTTACCGTCAATGACATATAAAATCAAATCAGCTTCGGCAAGTGCAATCTGCACCTGTTTTTGGACATTTTTTTCCAGCTCATCATGCTGCTCCAGCATTATTCCGGCCGTGTCGATCAAAGTGAAATCCACGCCATTCCAGGAAGTATCGGCATAGAATCGATCGCGAGTAGTGCCGGCGACATCTGAAACCAACGCTTGTCTACGCGCAGTAATTCTATTTAGCAAAGTGGACTTGCCGACATTCGGCTCGCCGACAATTGCTACCAGAGCTTGTCTTTGTTGCTTTTCCATGAATGCAGTTTAACAAAAAAAACGATATTTGTCGGCGCTTTAAATATCGGTTAAAATCCGGATACGAAGTGTAAAGATATGCAAGGTTATCGCAACGAAGAATGGTTTAAATGGCATACCCCTGAAAATCAGGAAATTGCCGCTGAGGGTACCGAGCGCGGCATGGCGCGGGATGCTTTTATTGAAGCGGCTAAAGCGGCGGGTAGCGAAGGCGTTCCTGCTGAGGTTGTTGAGGCGCTGTCTTCTTTGCAGATCGAACCGGCTATCTGGTTGCAAACCGCAATACGCGATGCCCGCAACTTCCGAGTATTAAAAAATTCCGGCAAAACCGGAGAGGTTGTCAGCTTAATTTTTGAAATTCACAAACTTTGGGAAGAGAATTCGATCGGTAATCGGGAAAGCCTTCAACGGCGCAATGATCAAATTCTCGGGCGTATTAAAAAAATCGTCGATTTGATCAGGCCGGTAAAATAGGCTTATTGCGAATTGCCGGGTGCGCCGACAAATAAAACCAGATTGGCATGCGCCACCATTTGGGCAGGCTTTGGCTGAACCGCAATATGTAATTGATCTTCAATAAATTTTTCAGTAAGCGGCGCGGGGCTAATTTCATAAAGTACGCTTTGAGTCAGCGCGATGCCGCGGTAAGGAACCTCGTAAATTGTTGAGCCGGCCTGGTGTAGATTATTTAGTACTTGGCCGTATAAGGCATTGTCAGTGCCCATATTTTCAATTATTACAGAAGCGTGCTCATTGCCAAGCTGTGCGCTTTGAAAACCATTTTTAAAAAAATCCTGGATTTGGGCGTCAGTTGTTCCCGTACAAGGCTGCAGGATAAATATGCCGTCTGTGGTGCTGCCGTTGCAAATCAGTCCGCTGCTGTTATCCAGAGTTTGACTTAGAATTTGGAAGTCTGAGCCTTTGATCATTTGAGCAAGGTGCAGCATTTGATCAGGTTCGATGTTGGTGTGAAAGTGGTCGGTCAAAATATTTAAGAGCGCATTATAAGTTGAGCTGTCTTTGACCAAATTTAATGAATTTACTTTGTCCCGGAAAGCGCCAATCACTTTTTCCTGGCGTTTGCTCCTGGCGAAGTCGCCATTTTCTACGCCTTCTGCATGTCTGGAACGTGCAAAAATCAGAGCGCGTTCTCCGTCCATATGTGCAGGGCCGGCCAGGAAAGTTTGCGGCGGCAAATAACCGTTGGTTGCGTCATTAGGAAATTGGTCGTCAGTGAAAGTGCGGTCAATTGTAAGGTCAACTCCGCCGACTTTATTGATTGCGTCGACAAAACCCTGAAAATCCAAGGAAACATAGTAGGGGATGCTCTCGCCGCTGACGCTTTCCGCCGCGCCGCGGGCGTTAGCGCCTGCCGCATCGAAATTCAAATGCGAGCCGATGCCGTCAGCGAAAGCCTGGTTGATCTTTTGTTCATCTCCGGAACCGGAGCGCCAAAGGTAATCGCGGGGAATTGAGGTCAGTAAAATTTGTTTACTCGCCGGTTTAATACTTGCCAGGATCATTGAGTCGGTTAAATAGGGGCCGTCATGATTCGGACCGCCATAACCGAGCAGCAAAATGTTAATTTGGCCCTGGGCTTCGCCCTGAAGTTCGGTTCCGCCGTGGCTGATGGCTAATTGCGCGATTCTCCCGAAGAATGAATGGTTGCTACCGAAAATTTTGGTGCTGACATTGTACGCTTTGGCAAACAAGCTGCCTAAAATAATCAAAAAAATTATTAAAAACGTCCAAAAAATAATCGGAAAAATTCTGCGACGCTGCGGCTGCGGGTTTAAGCGTGGCGGTTGCGGTCTAAATTGCTGCATAATTTTGAAGTGAACTTGATGATTAATTATAACACGAAAAATGCCCTTGATTTCACTGAAAAATTCAGCTATATTTATGAAAGTCCGATTTAAAAAGCGGACGATTAGCTCAGTTGGTTAGAGCGCACCGTTCACATCGGTGAGGTCTGAGGTTCAAATCCTCAATCGTCCACCAATCAAACCCCAGCTTCATTAATCGCTCAAAAAGTTTGCTTGGATTGAAACGACACAAATTATTTATGGATCAAATTCAAAACCAACCTCAAAATCAGAGTCCTCAAGATCCGCGCGGCGGCGCGGCAAAAAGCCTTGGGCTGTTTATTTGGGATTTGCTGAAAATCCTGATCATTTCGTTTATCATTATTATTCCGATCCGCTATTACGTCGCGCAGCCGTTTATTGTTCAGGGCTCTTCAATGGAGCCAAATTTCCATACCGGAGAGTATTTGATCGTTGATGAGATAACTTATCACACCTCCCAGCCGCAGCGTGGCGATATTATTGTTTTCAAATTCCCCAAAGATACCACTCAATATTTTATTAAGAGGATAATCGGATTGCCAGGCGAAACAGTGCAGGTTAAAAACGGCAGAGTAATAGTTTTCAATCAACAACACCCGCAAGGCTTTACTTTAGATGAGAATTATTTGCCGCCAAATACTCCAACTTTAGGCAGTGATCAAAAGGTGACCCTGGGTTCTGATGAATTTTTCGTGCTGGGTGACAATCGCGGTGCCTCTTCCGATTCGAGATTTTGGGGGTCAGTGCCCCGTTCTGATGTTGTCGGCCGGGTTTTATTCCGCGCCTATCCATTTCAAACATTTACCGAGTTCGGACACATTCAATACAATAGTTAAGCTCAACAGATAAGGAATTTATGCCGAAAGAAAAAAAGAAAGCATCGAATCTGGGCAAAAGACCGCATTCGCTGTCAGGTTTGACCGATATCATTCCCGATAATGGCCATGCCTGGGACCATCTAATCACCAGACTGCATCAGCTCTCCAAAGCTTACGGTTTTTTCCGTGCCGAGGCGCCTTTGCTTGAAGATCACGATTTGTACGAAAATGTTGATATTGAACATGGCAACATCGTTAATTTTTTAGATCCGGAAAATAACAGGATTGCCATCCGGGCTGAAATGCTCCCGGGGTTAATCCGAGCCCATTCTGAACGTAAAAATATTCCTGAGGATTACAAACTTTCAAAATGGTATTATCTTTCTCCAACCGTAGTTTATGACGAACATAAGCGCCAGTTTGTTAGCGCCTGGGAGTATGGATTTGAATTATTTGGTGAATTTTCTTCGCTGAATGAGGTTCAAGGCATCAGCTTGATTTGGAAATATCTGCGTTCAATCGGCTTGGAGAACCTTGCTTTGGAAATCAATAGCGTCGGCAGAACTGACTGCAGGGGCGATTATGATGAACAGCTCAAGAGTTTTTTGCAAAATAAAAAATATGAGCTATGCAATGAATGTGTGGCCTCTTTGGAAACTTATCCTTTGCGGGTTTTCCGTTGTAAAAATTTGGAATGCAAAACCGTCGCGGCGGAAGCGCCCCAAGTGGTTGATTATCTCAATGAAGAGTGCCACAAGCATTTGACCCATGTTTTGGAAGGACTGGATGAGTTGGGCATCAGCTATAACCTTAACCCAAGCCTGGTCGGCCGCGAAGGCGCATCGCAGATTATTTTTAGCATCAAATATAAAGATGATCAGAATGAATATTTTATAGGCGAGGGCGCGCATCACGAAGATATTTATGAGTCAATTACCGGAAAAAAAGTAGCTTCGTTCGGATTTATCGGATATTTGGAAGTTTTGCGCAGCGCTTTGCGTAATTTGTCGCCGGAATCTCAGGCACACCACCAGCACGATCTTAAAGCCGAAGTTTTCTTAGTGCCGCTTGGCGATTTGGCTGCCAAAAAAGCTTTACGACTGTTTTCTGAATTGTGGGATGAAAATATCGCTGTTCATGATCATTTTGGCAACAGCGGCGTGAAGAATCAGTTGAAGCTGGCGGAAAATTCCAAAGCGGTATTGGCGCTGATTATCGGCCAGAAGGAAGCAATGGATGACATGGTAATTTTGCGTGACGTTAAGAGCGGCATGCAGGAACTTTTTCAGCACGAAAGGATCGTAGAAGAAGTAAAAAAACGCCTGGGACGCTAATCGTGTATGCATTTATATTTACTTTCCGGTCCAGCGTTTGGGTCAATGGCGGTTTAAAAATTTCAGATAAAAAACAGAGGTCCGCAAGGGACCTCTTTTGTTTTTGGTGAATCTGTTTTTGCTCAGGCCAACTGGGCTGAAGCGGGTTGTGCCTGTGCTGCGCCAATAAGCGGCAACGGCAAGAGATATTCGGAACTTAACTGTTCCGGAGTGATCAGTTGGTGTAACTCGCGCCAGCGCCAGAAAATTGTCACTCTGACCTCCGTGTGGACCGAACCAAGCTTCTGGACCTCTTCGCTGTTATTGGCACCGAACATGAACAGGTGTTTGGTGTGTTTTGGCAGGTTTTGAAAGTCCTTAGCCCGGTCGGAAATTAGATGGGTGATGCCGAGCTTTTCGTAAATCTGGATTTTTTCTCCGGTCTGCCGGCAACAAAGTACATGTTCAGAATCAATTCCGGTGATCTCGTGGAAGCTGAAGCGTTGAAGCATCGTTCTGAGCAGCAATTCGTGTTCAGGTTTTTTACGTCTGGTTATGATGAAGCAGCTTTTGAAGGACTCTTTAATTTTTCCAAGTACTTCAAGCGCTTCCGGATAAGGCGGAAGATATCTTTCACTGAATCGTGGGGCAAGTGTTCCTCCGTAATCACATGCGATCTTCGGAGTAATACTCGCGTTGAGCAGATTCATCGGGGCCCTCCCTGAATTTTTGTGATTTAATTATAACAAAAAAGCCGCTGCTGCGGCAGACTTCAAAATCAAAGATTTCGTCCATGATCCCTCCTGGGATTTGTCATCCTAGCAGTTTTGTTGCGGATTGTAAAGATTTAAAAGCGCTTTTATTTGACCAAACGCTCGGTTTTCGCTATATTCAGTTTAGTCGAACGGCAAAACTAAGAGCCTTTTTAGCCGAAGCAAAAGACACCTTTAGAAGGGGGTGAGCAGATTTGGTAGAAGTAAAAAAGAAAGATGGAGAATCGTTTGAGAGTTTGCTCCGCAGATTCAACCGCAGAATTCAACAAAGCGGTGTTTTAGTTCGTGCCCGGAAAATCAGATTTTTTGAACCGCCGAAAAGCAAGCGTTTGGTTCGTGAAGATGCTCGTCGTCGCGCTCAAATTAAAAAGCGCCGCGAAGAATTGAAAAAAATCGGAAAGTTGCCGGTTAAGAGTTTCCGAAAATACTAATTCGGATTGTAAGCATGTTAAAAACCAAAATCGATAATGATCTGACAGAAGCATTGAAAGCCAAGGATAGTTTGAAGGCCGATACTTTGAGAATGCTTAAAACCAGAATTAAGAACGATGAGATTTCTGCACAAAAAGAATCAGATGATGACAAAGTTCAGAGCGCGGTAGCATCAGAAATTAAGAAACGCCGTGATTCGGTAGAAGCCTATAAAAACGCCGGTCGTACTGAGCTTGCAGAAAAAGAATCAAAAGAAATTGAGATCCTCAGCATTTATTTGTCGGCTCAACTTTCAGAACAGCAAGTCGCTACAATTATTGACCAGGCTTTGTCGGGTCAGAATTTTTCTGCAGCGGATTTTGGTAAGGCAATGGGGCTGGTCATGCCTAAGTTAAAAGGTAAGGCTGACGGCAGCTTGATTTCAAAAGTGCTAAAAGAAAAATTAAAGTGAAGTGCGAAAGTAAAAGTAAATGGCGCAAGCAAATTATTTAGTAGGACTTGACGTCGGTTCTTCAAGCGTCAGGGTGGTGGTCGGTAAAATCGAAGAGGACGGCAAAGGACCGAACATCATCGGAGTTTCGGAAGCTCCTTCAGCGGGAATCCGCAAAGGAGTGATCGTTGATATCGACGAGGCTGTGTCAACAATTTCTCAGGCGCTGGAAAAAGTTGAGCGAATGACCGGTGTGCAGATCAATCACGCAGTGGTCGGAATCGGCGGTTCGCATATTTCTTCAGTTGAATCGCACGGTGTAATCGCGGTTTCCCGGGCTGACGGCGAAATTACTGAAAATGATATCATCCGGGTAATTGATGCTTCCCAGGCAATTTCAATTCCGCAGAACCGCGAAATCATCCATGTCATTCCGAAAAATTTTACGGTTGATGGCCAGTCCGGAATTAAAGATCCGCTGGGCATGTCCGGAATCCGTCTTGAAGTAGACACTGTAATTGTTCAGGCCGCTGCGCCGTTTTTAAAAAATTTGCAGAAAGCCATTGCTCAGGCAGGATTACAAATTGATGATATGGTTTTGGGGCCGCTGGCGGCGTCTCAGGCGGCGTTAAGCAAGCGCCAGAAGGAACTGGGCGTAGCATTAATTGACATGGGCGGCGGAACAACTGGTTTGGTGGTTTTTGAAGAAGGAGAATTACTTTCGACCGCGGTTGTGCCGGTCGGCTCAGCCCATATCACAAACGACGTTGCGATTGGGCTACGAACTTCCATAGAAACAGCTGAGCGAGTTAAGGTTGAATACGCCCACGCTTTACCTCGGGAAGTGCCCCGTGGTGAAGAAATTGATCTTTCTAAGATTGATCCGGCAGAAGAAGAAAAAGCTTCAAGACACCAGCTTGCTGAAATTACTGAGGCAAGGCTGGAAGAGATTTTTGACCTGATTAATGCGGAGTTGAAAAAGATCGGCCGGGATGGCAAATTGCCTGCAGGGGCGGTCTTGACCGGAGCTGGCGCAAAACTTTCCGGGGTGTTAGAGTTAGCAAAGAAACGTTTGAAATTGCCGGTACAAATTGGTATTTCGGCGAATGTTAATACGGTTATTGACCGCGCCTCTGATCCGGCATTTGCTACCGCGGTCGGCTTGGTTCTCTGGGCCGGGGAATATCACGCCAATACCAAAAGTCCTAAAGTGTTCGAATCAAAAATGTTTAAAAAAGTCGGGAAGCTGTTTAAGAGATTCTTACCTTAATGCAGAAAAAAAATAGCAGATCGGGACACAAGAAGAAAAGCATGCAGATCAAACCTAAAATGGAAACTTACGCTCGGATCAAGGTGCTCGGGATTGGCGGCTCAGGAACAAATGCCGTACACCGGATGAGTGAGCTGGGAATTAACGGAGTTGAGTTTATTGCGATCAACACCGACGCCCAGGCTTTGCACAATTCTTTGGCTGACCGCAAAGTACACATCGGTAAAAATGTTACTCGCGGTTTGGGTGCAGGAATGATGCCGGAGCAGGGCAAGCAAGCGGCAGAAGAATCGCGCGAAGAGATTATGGACGCGATTCATAATGCTGACATGGTTTTTATTACCTGCGGATTGGGCGGCGGTACCGGCACCGGCGCAGCGCCGATAATTGCTGAACTTTCCAAGAATGCCGGAATTTTGACGGTCGCGGTTGTGACTAAACCGTTCAGTTTTGAGGGCAGTAAGCGCAAGGAAATTGCTGAAGAGGGCTACGCTAATTTAAAAGACAAGGTCGACGCGATCATCAGCATTGCTAATGATCGGATTTTACAAATTATTGATAAAAAAACTTCTTTAATTGATGCTTTTAAAACTGTTGACGAAGTTTTACGCCAGGGCATTCAGGGCATTTCTGATTTGATCACTACCCATGGAATTATAAATGCTGACTTCGCTGATGTCCGTACAATCACCCAAAACGCCGGAACAGCTTTGATGGGCATTGGCGTCGGCAGCGGTGAGAGCCGCGCGGTGGATGCGGCGCGCAACGCAATCAATTCGCCCTTGCTTGAACTTGCAATTGACGGAGCCCGCGGCATTTTATTTAACATTACTGCCGGCCCAACTTTAAGCATGACTGAAATTGATGATGCCGCTAAGATTATTACCAAAAGTGTTGACCCTGAGGCCAGAATTAAGTTCGGTGTGGTCATCGATGAAAATGTCGGCGATGATGTCAAGATCACTGTGATCGCCACCGGTTTTGATGAAATGCAAAAACGGCCGACTATGATCCGTTCAGTTGAATTTGATGAACAGCCCACCGGTTTCAAGCGGCTTGATGATATTAAGCGTGAAGAGCCAAAAATGCCGGTAATTCCTCCGGCAAGCGTCGCGCCGCAAATTTCTGAGATTGAAAGCAGACCAGCCCAGCATCTGCCTGAGCAAAAACCCCAAAAAAATCAGCAAATTCCGGAACCGCGAGTCAGGAAGCCTTTGTTTGGCGGCTTGAATAAGCCGGATGATCAGGATGATAGCGGTGAGCTGGATATCCCGGCGTTCATAAGAAAAAAAATGAAATAAGCCCTCGGGCGTTAAGGCAAAATTATGGTAATGCCGCCGCAAGTAAATTTCTCCGGTAAAACCCAGGCAAAGTCTGGCGCTGCTGGAAGCGGCGTGGTGCGGTCAAGCGCCGGGGCTTCAGCGCATCACAAGAACGGTGACGGTGGATTTTGGTCTGCTGTGACCGCTTTTATTTTGCTGATGATTTTCTTTTTCTTTAGAACCGGTGTCGGAAAAAATATCGCGACAATGTCTTTGCATACCAAAGAGATCCTGCTCGGCGCCGCTTTGCTTTTGGACATCTATGCTTTCAGCAGGAAAATCAGCCAGACGCATCATGATCTTTCTTATCGTCAATACGTCACCAATTTTATAATTTGGATTACTCTGATTTTTGTTGTCCCGGGATTAATTTTTTATCTTTTTTTGACTTAAATTTTTTATCGATGTCCAAAAGAACCGATGTTTTGGTGCTTATTATTTTGCCGATTTTGGCCGCGGCCGTAACAATTTATTTGAACACCAACCTTTTGGTTATCTCGGTTTTGTTGTTTTTTATTTTGCCGTCAATGTATATTGCATTCAGCGATCCAGGAATTTTTTGGAAAAGTTTTAAATTTGCAATCTTGTTTTCGATCCCGATGATGCTTTTCGTCGATACGATAGCGGCGATAAACGGCGCGTGGATTATTCCGGTGACAATTTTTCCCTTCAAACTTTTTGGAATATCTACTGTAGATAATTATTTTTTTGCCCTGGGCTGGGCATTATTTGCGGTACTGTTTTATGAGCACTTTTTTGACAAAGTGCATCATGGGCAGAAAATTTCTAAGCAAATCAGAAATTTGATGTACGGTTTTGCGGTGCTTTGTTTTGGTCTGATCGTGATTTTTTATCGGGATCAGAATTTATTAAAAATTCCGTACTTTTATTTTTTCCTGGGCTTATTTTTTGTTTTTGCGCCGCTTATGGCTTTCTTATTGCACTATCCTAAATACATTCAACGTTTCGGGATATTAGCGCTCTATTTCTTTTTTACTTTAATGCTCTATGAAATTTCAGCGTTGAGAACCGGAGAATGGTTTTTTTCCGGGAGATATATTGGTTATGTCCAGATTCTTAGTTACAGATTTCCGTTAGAAGAATTTTTCTTTTGGATGCTGATTGCCACCCCAAGTCTGTTGGCATATTATGAATTTTTTGCAGATCACAACAAACTTAATTCCAAACGTTTTTAGCCTATGCGCTTCATTAAAATTTGCCGGGTCTTATCTAAGTATTTAATTTTTTATAAGTTTACTCGGCATTGCCGGGAAATTTTTGGGGTGCGACTGCGGCTGGCCTTTGAAGAATTAGGTATTACTTTTATCAAAATCGGCCAGATTATTTCGATGCGTTATGATCTTTTGGGCGAAGCTGACCGTAAAGCTTTGCGCAGCCTGCTCGACGACGTTAATCCCATTCCATTCAGCGAAATTAAAAAAATTTTAAGTCAGGAGTATAGTTGTCCGCTTGAAGCGATATTTTCGGAAATTCAAGAAAAACCAGTTGGTTCAGCTTCGGTCAGCCAGGTGCATAAGGCTTGGCTGCTCAACGGTGCTGTGGCCGCGGTAAAAATCAAGCGTCCGGGCGTCGATAAAACTTTTATTAGGGATATTAATTTTTTAAAAATCTTGGCATCAATTGGCGAGAGGTTTTCTTCAAAGCTGCGTTATATCAGGGCAAAAGAGCTGGTTGCTTATTTTGAAAGCTGGATCAGGCAAGATTTGGATTTTGTACTCGAGATTCAGAATATGAAGAAGATTGCGGAGCAATATGAATTTGCAACCGGCAACTTCAGAAGTGATTTGGGCAGGGGAACTTTTCCAAAAGCCTTTGATCAGCTTTGTACTTCCAGGGTAATTGTCATGGATTTTATCGACGGAATTCCGATGAACAGAAAAGAACAAATTCTTCAGAAAGAAAATTACGATTTGGCCAAAAGCGTCCGGACATACATTGTCGCGGCAATCAGAAGCTGGTTTGAAGCGCGCGGCGAAGATTTTTATTTCCAGGCTGATCCGCATTTTTCAAACATTTTGGCATTGCCAAACGGCAATGTCGCCGCGATTGACCATGGTCTTGTCTGTAGATTGCCAAAAAATCAGGCGGAGTTATTAAAAGATTTGGTGCTCGCGGTTTATTTGAAAGATCTTGGCAAGGTAGTGCAAATAGCTCTTGAAATGACCGACCCTGATCCCAAATATCAGGATTTTGGTTTGGAAAGCGATTTAAAAATATTTTTGGACCGGGCTCAGCACGAAACTTTCGGCTTTTGGTTTAGCGATTTTGTTAAGGTCCTGGTCAGACATCACAAAAAAATCCCGGTTTTTATTGTCAGTTTCGGGCGCGCTGCGGTTATGATCGACGGCTTGGCTCATGAGTATTTGCCGGGGGAAAGCACCTTGGACATTTTGGACTATGAATTCAAGCGGGCAATTTTAATTGGCACGGCCCGGCAACTGATAAGCGCTGACTGGAAAAAGCTGACCAGAGTTTTATTAAGCAAGATAAATAATGTTGAAGGGGTTATTAAAACCGCGATTGAAAATCCGGCTGGTTTTGTTGCTGGCCTGGGCAGGATTATTAAATCCGTGATGGCTTGACAGTTGTAATCCATTTGTAATACAATTGTATTACATTATTTAACCGCGAGTTTATGGACGAAAATAAAGATTACGTGCTTAATATCCGGGTTTCCAGGGAAACTTATAATAAGTTGCGCTCAAAAGCCCGAGAGAATAGGGAATCGCTTTCAAGCCTGGTCAGAAAAGCGGTACACGACGGCTTGGAGATTTTTGGCGACATAAAAAAAGATTTTTTTGGAGAAAAAAATGACATATTCAAAAAAAACGTTCCGGATTTCGATTATTTTCAAAGCGTGATTGCAGCCAAGAACCTTGCCTGCCAACGTTGCAGCACCCAAATTGCAAAAGGCGAGCGAGCATTTATCGGCGAGACTAAATCTGGTTCAAGAAAATATTTTTGCAGTACTTGTTTTGCCGGAATTTAAGTCTTGCAAAAGAATCAAATTTCTGCTATAATATATTTGTGAAAGATTAAAGCTCTGGAAGCCTACAGTCCGGGGTTTTTAATTGGTCGATTTTTACGCAAGCCTTTTGTTTACAAAGATCTAGTAAATAACAGGCCGTAAGAAACAAAAATAAAAACAAAATCTAATATGACAGATATACATAACAGGCCTTATATTATTGCTTGGGCGGCGATTGCAATATTTTCGCAGATGTTTTTAGTTGGCATTTCCGCCACCGGCGCTTCTTTTGACAGCTCCGGCCAGCCATATCGTGATTATTTTGCTCCCTCTCAATTGATTTCTTCCAGATTTGATAATGACCTGACAATCATCGCAGATAATCTCAAATGGTCGGTGAATACGACTTCAAATATAGTCGGCACCAAGATTGCGGGTTTCCTGGGCATAGATCAAAATTATGCTTTTGACCAGAATTACTCGGATCAGTTTGCCAGCCAGGCAGATTTAAGCCCGATGGTTTTGGGCGCTCATACCAGCAGTCCGTGAGTGTTTTTTAACTCTACGTTCGGAAGTTTTTTGATACCCGCACCCTTACAATAAATCAGGAGGCAACTTAAGAACATTGATGTTCTTGACATCTTAAAGAGGCTTGACCTTACACACGAGGCCAGGCCTTTTCATTTGTGGATAATTACCCTGGTTTTTTGCAAAAGCCCTTTATTATTGGGCTTGCATGATATTCTATATGTAGTGCTATACTATTTATAGACACACAACATATAGTGTCTTTGAAACAAATATAAAAATACACGTTTCAATATTTGGAGACCTTTTGTTTAATCCTTCCGGGTTTTACGCTTAGTTTTTATCGCGCGTTAATCAACGAAAATGCATTGTCTTAACTGCAACAACGAAGATACTAAAGTAATAGATTCAAGAGTGGCCTCCGATGGTGTTGCTATTCGCCGCAGAAGGGAATGTCCGAACTGCGGTTTTCGTTTCTCTACTTACGAAGAAATGGAAATTTTAGACCTGACGGTGGTAAAACGTGATGGTTCCAAGGAACTTTACTTAAAAGAGAAAATGGAACGCGGCATTCGCCGGGCTTTCGAAAAACGACCGCTATCAGATGAAAATTTTCGCAAGCTGGTCTCTCAAATTGAGCAAGAAATCCAGAAGAAAGAGGTAAATTCTGAAATCGGTTCTCAAGAAATTGGTGAAATCGTGATGAGGAAGGTCAAGAAACTTGATAAGGTCGCTTATGTCCGGTTTGCCTCAGTTTATAAGCAGTTTGAAGATATTGAAGAGTTTAAGGCCGAGCTGCAAAAATTATAATTTTAAAAAGTATTAAAAAACAAATTAATTAATAAGTATGCCTCAAGAAAACCTCCAAACCAGAACCAAGAATGCCCTCTCCGAATTGGGAGAAAAGATCTTTTTAGACCGCTATGCCGTTAAAGACATGAAGCGGGAGACCTTAGCGGTTGGCGATACCGTTATTGTTAACGTTAATCTGAAAACCGGCCAACGGGAAATTGGAATTATTGAGGAGTATGACCAAGCAGCAATGCAGGTCAAAGTGCGCTTGCGCGATGGTGAACTGACAAGCCGCGCGGTTGAGCACGTTGATAAACCTTTGGAAGTTCGACCTGAACAAATGTTTGAAAGAATTGCCCGGCATATTGCTTCTGTTGAAAAAACTCCTGAGAAGCGCTCGGAATGGGAAAGAAATTTCCGCGATCTGATGGATGACTGGAAATACGTCCCGGCCGGAAGAATTTTTACCGGAGCGGGTACCGGACAGAATCTTACTTTTTATAATTGTTATGTTCTGCCATGTCCAAAAGACAGCCGCGGCGGAATTTTTAAGGCGCTTGCTGATATGGCTGAAATTTTCTCGCGCGGCGGCGGCAATGGCTTAAACCTTTCTTCTTTGCGTCCACGCTATGCTTATGTCAAAGGTGTTAACGGCCGTTCTTCTGGCGCGGTTTCTTGGGGCTCGCTTTACAGCTTTGTTACCGGTTTGATTGAACAGGGTGGATCACGCCGCGGTGCTTTAATGTTGATTTTGAATGTTTGGCACCCGGACGTCATTGATTTCATTAATGCTAAGCGTGAAGCCGGTAAAATTGAAAATGCCAATATCTCAGTAGGCATTACTGACGAATTCATGCAGGCGGTTAAAAATGATACCGATTGGGATTTAGTTTTCCCTGATACCGCTGATCCGTTGTATGACCAAAAATGGCAGGATTGTCAGGGCGATATTCGCAAGTGGAAAGAAATCGGTGGAAAAATTATTAAATATAAGACCGTAAAAGCAAGAGAGATTTGGGATCAGATTATCACTTCTGCCTGGGCATCGGCTGAACCGGGAATGTATTTCATTGATCGAGCAAACTACTACTCTAATTCTTGGTACTTTGCGCCGCTGCCATGCACCAATCCTTGCGGTGAGCAGCCGCTGCCGCCATGGGGCGTTTGCAATCTTGGGCATGTTAATTTGGCCAAGCATATGAGCTCGGACAAAAAAGATGTTGATTGGAACATGCTCAAACAAACTGTGCAGCAGGCAGTGCGTTTTCAGGACAATGTCATTGATGCAACTCCTTACTTCTTTGATGAGAATTTCAGGCAGCAGATGTCTGAACGCCGGGTTGGTATGGGCACGATCGGCCTTGCAGAAATGTTGATTAATCTGGGCATTAAATACGGCAGCTCAGAATCGGAAAAGTTTATCGACAAGTTGTATCAGTTTATTGCGGTAACCGCGTATGAAACTTCGGTTGCTTTGGCTCAGGAAAAAGGCGCGTTTTCACAGTTCAATGCTGAAAAGTTTTTGCAGAGCGGTTTTATGAAATTGATGCCGGAATATATTCGCAATTTGGTCAAACAGCACGGCGTGCGCAATGTTACGATCATGACCCAGGCTCCTACCGGAACTGTCGGTACCATGGTCGGCACTTCGACCGGAATTGAACCATTCTATTCTTGGACTTATTTTCGCAAAGCTCGCTTGGGCGTGCATGAAGAGAAAATAAAAATCGCCCAGGATTGGCTAGATGCACATCCTGGCCAGGCACTTCCTGAATATTTTGTGAATGCAATGAACCTGACTCCTGAGGAACATGTTCGGGTTCAGGCTGCGGTCCAGCGTTGGACTGACGCAGCAATTTCCAAAACTGTTAATGCTCCGGCTAATTACACTGTTGACCAGACTAAGAAATTATATGAGTTGATGTATGACTTGGGCTGCAAAGGTGGCACTATTTACCGCGATTCATCGCGTAGCGAACAGATTTTGGCCACTGACGTAAAGAATTTAGGCAAGGACGTGGTTGAGCAGCTTGAAAAGAAACAGAAAAAAGAAGAGGCCAAAGCTGAAGCCGATCATGCCGCTGAAGCTGTTGCCGCTCTTGAGAAAGATGTTATGCATGTCGATGCCCACAATCCAAACAAGATTGTGGTGAAAAAACTGGTCCAGAACGGCACCCGCTTTGAAGTTGTTCCGCGCGCCCGGCCAAATGCCATGCACGGCACCACGTATAAGACCAATACTCCTTACGGCAATTTATTCGTGACAATCAATGAGGACGAGCATGGACCATTTGAAGTTTTTGCCCAGCTCGGTAAAGCCGGAGGTTTCTTTTCGGCACAATCTGAAGCAATTTGCCGTTTGATTTCTTTGGGCTTGCGCTCAGGGGTCGGAGTCCAGGAAGTGATCAAGCAGATTAAAGGCATTCGCAGCACTGAAGTTGCGTTCTCAGATGGCGAAGTGGTTTATTCTTTGCCTGATGCGATTGGTAAGGTTTTAGAAAAGCATGTCGGTAGAAATCAGCAAAGTTTGCAGCTGCAATTTAAGGAAAAACAGGCTAAGGCCGTTGAGACCGTTCAGATAACTGAAGAAGTTAAAGAGACTGTCGTTTCCGATGGCCGATTAAGCATCAAACAGAAAATTTCTATTGCCGACATGGGTTATGCGCCGGCCTGTCCGAATTGTTCTTCAATGTTGATCATGCAAGAGGGATGTATGAAATGCGCGGACTGCGGATATTCCAAGTGCGGATAAGGTAAAAGTATAAAGCCCTGCAGATGAATTTCTCAAACTACCTCTGCAGGGCTTTTAGATACCTTTTATGCTGTCAGACGGATTTTTAAATTAAACATAGCCGCTCTTTAAATTATTGCCCATGAATAAATTAGAAAACTCTGATAGTGCTTGTTCGGTCTGTGGTCATCCAGCGGGTCATTCGCCAGACTGCATTTTTTTTAATGCCGTACCAAACCGAATTTTATTTGATAATGAAAAAATTAAAACAGGCGACAAAATAATTAAAACGGCGCTATGGGTCACCGCTTTTGATTTTGATTTCTACGCCAACGTAAATCTAGACAGGAAACAGGTTCATTTCTCCGGAGATTTGGCAGAAAAAATAGGGTTTATTAAGCATGTAGAAATAGATAAAGCGTTAAGGGGTGAAGGCATCGGCGGCCTGTTATTAAGCAATTTGGAGGAACAGCTGGCCAAGAGGGGAATCAAAACAATTTATGCAGGATTTTTTAGTACCCGGACCGTAAATTTCTTTTTACAAAATGGATACGAGATCGTTCCGATAAAATCTATAGACCAGGAAACAATTGATAATTGGAGCATGGGTGTTTCGGATTTTGATGAACGGGTAGATAGTGAGCAGACATTTAACCGATTGAAAGAAACTGAAGGGAATAAGTTTAAAAAAATTTTGTTACGTAAAAAGCTGTTAAGTTAATAAATAAAAATGTATCTTGCGGGAATAATTTTTTCTGTTCTGGCGATGTTCGGCTGGGGGCTGGGCGATTTTTATATTCAGAAAACTACCAGGAGAGTTGGCAATATCGAAAGTCTGTTTTTTATCTGCCTGTTTGCTTCGATAGTTTTATTGCCATTTTCATACCAGGGAATCGGTAGGCTCAATTCTCATACAATCTGGCCGCTTTTGATTGTGGTGGCGGCAACCTTTTTCGCTATTGGTATAAACTTCCAGGCCTTTAAAATAGGCAAAATCAGCGTTATTGAAACGGTATTGGGACTGGAATTGCCGATGACTCTGGGGTTCAGCATATTGTTCAAGGGCGAGTCAGTGAGTGTTTGGCAGGTTTTGTTGATACTGCTAGTATTTTTTGGAATTATGTTTGCCACCGTAGAGGATCCATTAACTTTGCATCATCACGTCAAAGAAAAAGGCGTTTGGCTGGCGATGATCGGTTCAGTAGTGCTTGCGGTTATCAATGTTTTTATGGGGATTTCAAGTATCCAAACCACGCCGCTCTTCGCAAACTGGTTTACTTCTGTTTTGATCGTTGTCGCTCTTTATTTTTTTATGTATTACCAGCATGGCAGGCATCATCTTGCTAAACACATGGAAAATAATGTCGGTTTGCTGACCAGGCTGGGCATTGTTGATAATGGCGCGTGGATTGCTTTTTCTTTTGCGGCACTTTATATTCCGATTTCAATCGCTACGACCGTGTCAGAGGGCTACATCGCCCTCGCGGCGGCTTTAGGCATTTGGGTTAATCATGAAAAATTGAAACTGCATCAGCTGGTTGGGGTATTTTTGGCGATCGGTGCTATTATTGTTCTTTCAGCGATAAGCAAATATTAATTTTTGCAAAATGAAAATAGTGGCGATTGGCGGAGGCTTAATCAGAAAAGGGCAGACTTTAGGGATAGATCGGGAGATAGTCAGGCTCGCTGCCAAAAAGAATCCTAAACTGCTGTTTATTCCGACCGCAAGTTATGACCACCAAGGATATTGGCAGATTGCTCAAAAGTATTTTGGAAGTTTGAAATGCCAGACTGATGTTTTGTTTCTGCTCAAAAAACCGCCGAAGCTTCAAGAGATCAAACAAAAAATCGGTTCAGCTGACATTATTTATGTCGGCGGCGGTAATACCTTGAAGATGATGCGGCTATGGAGAAGGCTGGGTGTTGATAAGCTGCTTAAGGCGGCCGGTAAACGGGGGACGGTGCTGTGCGGTTTGAGTGCCGGTTCAATTTGCTGGTATGAAGACGGACACAGCGATTCAATGTCTTTTTATAATCCAAAAAAATGGGATTATATTCTGGTCAAAGGATTGGGATTTTTGAAAGGAACTCACTGTCCGCATTATGATGGCGCAACATTGGGAATCCCGCGTCGTAAAAAATTTCAGCAGATGATTAAAAAAGTCGGCGGATTTGGTATTGCCATAGAAAATGGAGCGGCGATCGAATATGTCGGCGAGAAGTTCCGAGTTTTGGCAACAAAAAAGTCGGCCGGAGCTTATAAAATTTTTAAGCAGCGTGGTAAAATAATTGAACTGCCTTTGCCTAAGACTAAGGAGTTTTTACCCTTGAGTAAGCTTTATGAAAGATAATGCCGGAAAAAAGAGTATTAAAGTGAGATTGAGAAAGGCCCGCAGGGGTTTAAATATTTTTTATTACGGCAAAGGAAAAGGCAAAACCACCGCAGCTATGGGGGTGGCGGCCCGCGCGGCCGGTGCCGGAATGAACGTTTACATTTTGCAGTTTGTTAAAGCCCGTAAACCAAAAAAAGGACATAACCTCCAAAGCGGTGAATGGCCAATCTCTTCAGAAATTTTATTTTTTGAGGCGGCTGAGAATGCCCTGCGATCGGGTGCGGGAACGGGCAAAGGCGTGCACCGAAATGGCGTTGGCTCAATCAAAGCCGGTCAGGTTGGCGTCGGGTTTGTTGGGATCCTTGGTGATAAGAAGGCGCGCACCAAGCACATACTAGAGGCAAAAAAAGGCCTGGCCCAGGCCAAAAAAATAATCGCTTCCGACCGCTATGATTTGATCATTTTGGACGAATTGGTTTCGGCATTGGAATTAGATCTAATTTCGGAAGCTGAGATATTGGATATAATCAGGAACAAGCCAAAACACTTGCATTTGATTTATACCGGGCATGACAAGTTCGATAAAATCATTGAGGCGTCAGATTTGGCTTCTGAAATTTTGATGATCAAGCATCCTTATTACAAAGGGATTCTGGCTCAAAAAGGAATAGATTTTTAAAGGCATTAAACGATTTAAGCCAAATATCAATGGAAAATCCGCTTCGTTGGAAAACTATTGTGCATCAGGATAAAAAGATGCACGAGGGGGTGCATGCTTTAATCCAGCGCGATAATAAGTTTTTATTATTGCAGCGGCGTTTTCCGCCGTTCGGTTGGGCATTGGTCGCCGGTCATGTTGAAAAAGGCGAAGAACCTGAAGCCGGTTTGATCCGTGAAGTCCATGAAGAAATCCGCGGCAAAGCAGAAAATATAAAATTTTTGTTCAGCATGGTTGATACGGAAGGCTGCTATTTGTATCAGCATTGGACTCATATCTTTTCATGTCAGGTCGATCGCGACCCGATTCTTAGTTATGAGTCAAAAAATTTCGGTTGGTTTGCTCCGGATAAAATTGCCAACTTAAATTTGACTAAGGTTACTAAAGCCATTCTGGAGCATTTGTTGATTGTATAAAAAAACAGGCTTCCTTTCGGAAGCCTTACTGCTGGGTTGCCTGTTGATCTTGATCAGGTTCCGGCGGTTTGACCGCTTGCTGGTAGAGCTTTCTGCCAACCAGAATCATCGCAGAGCTGAGCGCAAAACAAAAGATAAGATGGCTCATTGCTGCTTCTGCGACCGAATCTAGGTCATCGGCGATCGCCGGACCGAAAGTTCTGACACTCATGAACATCGCACAGCATCCGTAGAGCATGCCAGCTTTGCCGCCCTGGGTGTTTAAGAACTTTGCTAGCCGGTTTGGTCGCGTTGCACCTGCACCGCTTTTTAGTGATTTGGCTTGCATTGCGCACCTCTTTAGTTCGGGATTTCCAGAAATTTTTTGATCGCTTTGAAATTGATCGTTCCGCCAGACAAGGTCCATATCAGACCTGCCGTAGAAAGTACGCCGGACAAGCTCAGATAGTAGGCCATTTCGGCCTGCATCATGTGGAATTGTTCGATGTCGGCAGCTCCTATCGAAAGTATATCGATGCCGAATGCGATAAAGAAAAGAATCGAACCAATGCCGATTGCCAGCCAGCCAAGCAACATCGAGGCCTTGGTGCTTAGAGTCCAATGGTCAGGCATAAACGCCTCCTAAAATTTTCAATATTCTAACATTTTTATACTGTATTGTCAATCAAGTTGGTAAATGCTATATTTTATAAGTATGAAATTGATTGAACCAAGAAATTTAAAAGGTTTTCGGGACTATTTACCTGAAGAGCAAATCGCCAGGTCCAAAATGATTGAAACTATAAAAAAAGTTTTTGAGCTATTTGGATTTGAACCGCTGGAAACTCCGGTTTTGGAATATGAAGATATTTTAGCGGGCAAGTATGGCGAAGAGGGCGAGAAGCTGATGTACCGCTTCAAGGACCAGGGCCAGCGAGACGTTGCGATGCGTTACGATCTGACAGTTCCTTTGGCGCGAGTTGTCGCTCAGTATCAAAATGAACTGCCGCGCCCATTTAAGCGTTATCAGATCGCTCCGGTTTGGCGTGCCGAAAATACTCAGAAAGGCAGATACAGAGAATTTTATCAGTGCGATGTTGATGTGGTTGGTCCAAATGTCGGCCTTGCAGATGCTGAATGTATTGCGATGGTTTCAAAAATTCTGCGTCAGCTGGGCATTAAAAAGTTCAAAGTCAAGGTTAATAATCGTAAAATATTGAACGCGATTATGGCTACTGCCGGCCTGTCCCCGGAAAAAGTTCTGGTCGGAATCCGAACAATTGATAAAATCGAAAAGATCGGAGCAAAGGCGGTTGCTGAAGAACTGGAGAATGTGCTGGGCATGAAAAAAAATGAGGCAGAGAGTTTGATTAGATTGGCCTCAACTAAAGTTCCCGATGTTGGAGCACTAAAGACCTTTATCAATAAATATATTTTGCGCGATGCTCAGGGTCAGCAAGGTTTTTCAGAATTGAACAAAGTTTTCATGGCACTGGAAGAATTTGGAGTTAAAGACACTGAGATTGATTTGAGTTTGGCGCGGGGTTTGGATTATTATACTTCGACAATTTTTGAAACAGTAATCACCGAAAATACCGAATCGCGCAGATTTGGCTCGGTAGCAAGCGGCGGCCGCTATGACAAATTGGTTAATTTATTTATCGGTAAAGATTTGCCGGCAGTGGGAATTTCAATCGGCATCGATCGATTGTTTGCGGCAATGCAGGAGCTTGGCCTGGTAAAAAAAGGCAATGTCGTTGATGTTTTAGTTTTGAATCTTGAACCAGCTTTGGAGCAGGAATACATCGGTTTGGTCCGGGATTTACGGGAAGCGGGAATTAACTCTGAAGCATATTATGAAAACGCTGACCTGAAAAAACAATTTGCTTTTGCAGAGAAAAAAAATATTCCTTTTGCGGTTTTGTTTGGCACTGAGGAAAAATCAAAAAATGAAGTCACGGTTAGGGATCTAAAAACTCGGAAGCAGCAGACTTTTAAGATCAAGAATTTCGTTAAAGAGCTTGAAAAACTTTTGAAAGAGTAAATTTGTGCGACAAACCCACTGGCAAGAAAAGTTAAGTGCTTCTTTTGTTAATGTTTTGCTGGTTTTATTGATTTCTATTCCGGTTTTTTTGAAATTCCATGGGGACTATCATTGGAAGATCATAACTGCTTTAATATTTTTTGGCTATGAAACGCTATGCTTTATGACGCCTGGGAAACGCGATCTTGGAATGTTTACGATTAGGACCAGTTGGAAAAATGTGCCCGGTTTCGGCCGATACATTGGATATAATCTGCTTTATACTTTAAGTTTTGCGACGGTGCTATGGCATATTTGGTTTATTCCGGATCTATTTCTATTAAATATGTGTTTGATTCAGATACCTTTTATTTTTATTTGTAATAATACCTTTCACGGCCAGGTTACCGGCATGGCGACCGTCACAATTTAAAGTTTATTTAATAGGGTTATGTTAGAGTGGCGCAATGCGTCGCTCTAATTTTTTTATTGGCGTTTTGTTGTTACTGGTTGCCATTTCCTTGATTCGAGCCCAAAGGTTTACGATCCAAAGTCAGTTTCAAAGTTTCTACGGACAGAAAATCGGACTCAGGGGCATCATCGTTAATGATCCGGAAGAAAAAAACGGCCGGGAAAATTTAGAGATATTGCCGGATGCTTTTAAACAAAAAGTTTTATTGACAGTGTTCAGCGGCCAGGATTTTAAATACGGTGATTATCTTCTGGTGCAAGGGAAACTAACAATTCCTAAGGAGTTTGGCGGATTTGACTATCCGGATTACCTTGCCGCAAAAAATATTTATGGTGAAATGTTTTTGCCGAAAGTTTTTGTGCTCAATACCAGGCAGGGCAACAAGGTCTTTTATTACAGTCTGGTTTTCAAAAAATATTTGTTCAATAAAATTTTGAAATTGCTGCCTGAGCCCCAGGCCGGACTTATGATTGCATTGATCTCGGGAGATAAAAATTATTTGTCGGATTCTGTTGCGGCGCAATTCAACAATACCGGCGGCGCTCATATTATCGCTGTTTCCGGCTATAAGCTGACCTTAATTTTTATCTCGCTGGAAAGCTTGATTAAATATTTAGGACGAAGGAGAATTTTTATTTTAAGCGCAGCTTTCGCAATTTTTTATCTGATTGCAGCGGATTTTGCGCCTGCCGTTTTGCGGGCGGTGGTTATGTCAGTGTTGTTTTTGATTGCCAGGCAGACCGGTAGGAAATATAGAATTTTGCCGGCTCTGCTTTTGACCGCGGTGATACTACTTTTGGTTAATCCTTTGATAATAAAATATGACATCGGTTTTATTTTGTCTTTTACGGGAATATTGGGCATTCTTTATTTTGGTCCTTTGCTGCGCCCTGTTTTTAAAAAATTACCAAATAAATTTGGGCTGAAAGAAATTGCTGTCAGTTCTGTGTCGGCACAATTAGCAACTGCTCCCATAATTGCCTATTATTTTCAGCAATTTACGCCGCTTGCGCCGTTAACAAACGTCCTGACAGTGCCGTTAATGGCCCCGCTGATTTTGTCCGGGTATCTTTTCGCAGTCCCGGTTTTAAATCGGCTTACCGCTTACTTTTCAGGATTTGGTTTAAAATTTATGCTTTTTGTGGTAAGATTTTTTGCACATTTTGGATTTGCGGCGCTTTCAGTGCATATTTCCAAGCTCGGGCTTGGATTATTATACGCGGCTGAGATCGGAACATATATTTTTATTAACAAACTATTGAAAAAGCCCGAGGCTTTTGATAAACTTAGAAAGTAATTTTATGACTACAACATCAAAAATCATCATCACAGTAATTGTGATCGTCGTTTTGGCTCCGTTAATTTGGACCGGTGTCCGAATTTATCAAAAAAATCACGGTAGCAATCACCCGAGCACTAATTCATTAAATGGTTCAAGTACTGCGTCACAATCGCAGTCATCTTCTTCCGGTCAGTCAGCTCAAACCGGCAACCAACCCAAATCTAATCAAACATCATTCACCGGCTGTCCGAACGGCCAAGATATTATGAGCACGGATTCAAACGGCAGGTTTAAGCCGACAATCGATATTGCAAATAAACAGGCGGTGTTAAATACCAGCATGGGAAAGATCGTCATCGACCTATATGACAAAGACGCCCCAAAGACTGTAGAAAATTTTGTTTGTCTGATTCAACAAAATTATTACAACGGTATAATTTTTCATAGAGTTGCGCATGGATTTGTAATCCAGGGCGGTGATCCAACAGGCACCGGCACCGGCGGCAAAAGCGTTTACGGCCCAACCTTTGAAGACGAGCTTTATCCTGATACCGCATCGTACCAAGCCGGATATTTAAAAGGAGTGCTGGCAATGGCCAATGCCGGGCCAAACACCAATGGCTCGCAGTTCTTTATCTTGCTTGCCGACCATCCGGAGCTGCCGCACAATTACACAATTTTCGGTAAAGTTGCTTCAGGCCAGGACGTCGTTGATAAAATCGGAAGTTTGCCGGTTACTCCGGTTTTTGGGCCAGATGACGGTACCCCAACTACAAAAGTTACAATTAATAGCGCCAGCGTAATCAGCAAGTAAGTGCAAATAATTTCAGCAAGTAATTCAGGAAAATAATTATGGAATTCCCAATTGGTAAGACCAAGGTAGCAGGAGTCGATCAGAAGTTTGATTTGAACGATACCGAAGATCGCAAGAAATATTTTCAGGCAAAAGTCGGCACGGAAATAAAAAAGCTTCAGGATTATCTGAAGCAAAACGTTTTCTTTGCCTTCATGATCGGTAAGAAAAATTCCGGGAAGGGTACTTACACAAAAATGTTTATGGAACAGGTTGACAGCGAGCATGTCGGCCATGTCGCGGTCGGGGATATTGTTCGGGATATTCACAAGGCGCTTGAAAACGAAGAATCAAAAAAGGATCTGGTTAATTTTTTGGAAAAAAATTACCGCGGTTTCCATTCGGTTCAGCAAACCATTGACCAGATTGAAGGCAGGTCGCAGTCTTCTTTGATCTCTTCAGAATTGATTATTGCTTTAATTAAGTACGAAATGAGTAAGCGTAAAAAGCAGGCAATATTCTTTGATGGTTTTCCTCGAGCGCATGACCAGATTGGCGCCTCAATGTATTTAAAAGAGTTGCTTGGCTATGTCAATGAACCGGATTTTTTTGTGTTCATTGATTTGCCGAACACAATTATTGACGAGCGCATCAAATACAGGGTTGTTTGCCCAATCTGCAAAACTCCGAGGAATCTCAGGCTGCTTGCTACAAAAGACGTCGGTTGGGATGCAGATAAAAAACAATTTTATTTAATGTGCGATACTCCAAGTTGTAACAAAGCAAGGATGCTTCCAAAAGAAGGCGACGAGCTCGGCATTGAGCCTATCCGGGAGCGACTGGAAGTCGACGGCCAAATTTTACAGAAGCTGACAACTTTGACAGGCATTCCTAAAATTTATTTGCGCAATTCAGTGCCGGTTGATCTGGCCAAGGATTATGTAGATGATTACGAATTGACTCCGGCCTATGAATACAGACTTGGATCGGATGGCAGGGTTGAAGTTATTGAAAAACCATGGATCGTAAAAGACGATAATGGCGTTGATTCTTACAGCTTGCTGCCGCCTGCGGTGATGGTCAGTTTAATTAAGCAGATAGTTGCGGTATTAGGATTGTAATGAAGAGGCTTTTGTAAGTAGCTTCGTCTGCGGTTGATAAAAATTATAAAAAGAAAGAGCGAACCTATGTTTCATGGTTCGCTCTATGTTTAAGTGTTGCAAGTGAAAACTATACTGTATGTGCGGGCTTTTTTGGACCAGTCGGTGTCCTTTTGGTGAGCGCATCAGAGATCGCATCCAGAATTTCTTCTGGCTTCAATGCGGTCGGTTCCTGGTCCCAAGAGCAAATTATGTTTTTGCCCTCACTATGGTAAAACCAGCTTTTGCACGGGCCTTCTCCCGGTTGGGACAAGATTTCCGTGGTATTTGGGATCGGAATTGGCAGATGCTTCTTCTTAAGATCACAGAAGCGCAGCTGCCGGACTACTCGATCAGGATCGATCCCAAATTCTGCTATTAGACTCTGGTCGAAATGGACACTCGAGTGTCCATTTGGGTGTATGATCGCCAGGACCAGTGGACGCCGCAGCTTGAGTTTCTTTGCCTGCTTTTGGGCAGTTTGTGAGTGGAAGAATCTCAAGACGCTGGGTCCATAGGCCGGTTTGGGGACCTTGATCATTCCCACCGTGAAAGTCCTCTTGATGCCGTTGACTTCGCAAAGTTCGACGTTGTCAAAAAATTTCTGACGCACGTGTGTGTAGATTTGCGAAGCGTAGAATTGCGCCGCAATCGCGTTGCGGCCCCAGCCCAATGCTCCTTCAAGACCATACTGCATTGAAACGTCCTGTATGATCTTTTCCAGCTCAAAGAGCTTCTCAATCTCGTCTAGTTGATTGTCATTCGCACCTTCCAGGTAGGTGAAAAATTGCTTCACCGTCGGGTGCTCATGGATTTCCAGTCCGCGTGCAATCAATTTTGCACGCGAACCGTTGGTCGCTTCTGCCGTTGCGCTCCAATCAATGCCAGTTTGTTGGTTTTGGAGGTACTCGGCCAGGTTTTCAACCTTGTCGGTTAGAGCCTGCAAAATCAGGGCTTCAAGATTTTTCGGTTTATTCTTGGATAGCTCGAGGCCCTTAGTGGCGAGAAAATATGCCACAGCGTCGTCGAGCTTCAAGGAGAACTCTGGAGCCAGTTCTGGGTGCGACATCGCGTAGATGTGAGATTCTACTGCGATTTGCACCCACTTCACCGCACTAATCTGATCTGACTCGAAATAGTCATTCACATTTTTGACTATACGAGGCATTGACCAGTCGGCCTGGCCCCGGATTGAATCGGTCATGAACGTGTACCACAACAAATTCGCGAGTTCGGGCCGTTGGTCGATGTTTGTGTAAGCCGCCATTCTGGTCGCGGTACAGGTGTGTGGATCCCGCGACTGAAATTTGCTGTCGACGTGCTCATCAAACACACTGCCTTTGCAGTTTCCAAGATTCATTGTTTTCCGGCGTTGTAGGTCGTCAGGCTTAGTGTTGTTTCTGCTTCGGAAAACCACAGGGGCTTTCGAGATACCGGAGAAAAATTTTTCTCCCTCGATCACCGCCAGGGCATAGGCAACGCCTTCATCCCAATGGATACCGTCAGGATGAAAAGTGACCATGCTAACCGGTTGAGAGGGGCTATTTTTACCGGCATTGCGCAATCCCTCTAGTATCTCACCGGCACTCATGTAGTTCTGCAAAGCCGTTTCCCGTTCTTGATCAGCATATTTCAAGTTATTCACTTGCGTATCCTCCATTTTCGGTATTTGTTTGGAATGTACTACTATCTCCAGATCTCAAGGTGAGATTCGAAGAGGTTCGATATAATCTCACCTTTTAAAGCCTTTAATATATAAGGCCTAAAAAGGTGAGGCTATTGGTAACTCACCATTTTACTATTTTTTAAGCATTTTGTCAAATATGCTAATTTGGGTAAGAGATACTCATATTTTTGGGGATCTAATAAAAAAACCCCGATTTTACTGGGATTTTTAAGCTTCTATTTTAAGAGAATGTCGAACTAGAGCCATAAGTTCTTGCAGAAGACCAGGACGGTGAACATCAAGATTGCCAAAGCGGCAGTGAACCTGATTCTGTAGTGTCTATTCAGATAAAATATGCGTGGCATTGAACGGACCTCCTCTTAGCTCAATGCTAGTCCGGTTTGACCTCAGTGTCAACAAATCTATAAGATTATTTCATGCCGGAACTTCCTGAAGTTGAAACCGTAAAAAGACAATTGCAAAAGTCCCTGATTCATAAACGGATCAAGGGTGTTTTAGTCTACATGGACAAGATGGTTAAGGTCGGACCCGGAAAAATTTCCAATGTTAAAATTGGTTCCAAAAAATTTACATCTGAATTTATCAGATTGTTGCGCGGCAGGAAAATCATCAGCTTGGATCGCCGCGCTAAATTTCTGATCATAAAACTTTCCGGCGGCATGTCACTTATGATTCATTTGAGAATGTCCGGCCAGCTGATTTTCTTGGACAGAAAATCTCAAAACAATCCTTTGCTGCTTAGTTTGGCGAAGACTGCAATCAAACAAACATTGCCAGGCAAACATACTCATGTTGAGTTTATATTCACCGAAGGCAGCAAACTTTTTTACAATGACACCAGACAATTCGGTCATATCAGACTTGTTGATGCCAAAGAGTTCCAAGAAGTATTGAAACAATCAGACTTGGGACCAGAGCCTCTGACTATCGGTCTGGCGCAATTTGAAAAATTGATTGCAAATCACGGCGAAAAACGCGCCAAAGATTTTCTACTTAATCAAAATATTATCGCTGGAATCGGCAATATATATGCTGATGAATCTTTATTTTTCGCTAAAATCAGGCCGACTCGAAAAATGCGTACCTTAAGCAAGCCTGAGATCAAAGCATTGCACGGTGCGATTAAAAAAATATTGAATAAAGCCATCCGTCTGGGCGGCTCATCGATTGAATATTTTTTAATGACTAACGGTTCAGCCGGAAAATACAGTAATGAACATGTGGTATACGGCAAGGGCGGCAAGCCTTGTCCGAATTGCGGCCAGCAGCTGCGATCCTTAAAAATCGGTTCGCGTACCACCATATTTTGCGCGGTGTGCCAAGTTTAAGAAATCGAGCTATACTGAATTTATGAACGATGAAAAATGGCAATTATTAATAGAACAGGTTAAGGCCAAATTTGGCGACGTCTCTTTGCATACTGAAGATTTGCTTGTAGAGACCGCAGATGGCGTGGTTAAGCAGGGTACTGAAGATATTCTGGAATTTGAAAATGACATCGGGCGATTTCAAATCGCTAGAGAAAATAAGCCGGTATTGCTTGATAAAAAAATGCATTTTTCGCATCGGCAAGGAGATAGCGCCCGCACTGAATACGTTTTCTCTGAAAATGAACTCAGCCATAAATTGGTTATCTATAAAGAAGATCAAAACGGCGAGTGGCGCAAGCTTGATGCTGACGCAGCCGATTTTTTGCGAGGCTAAGATGCTTTCCGAAGCAGTTTTAAGAACCGTTAAATATTTTGATGTTCAGGAGCACTGCCTGACTTTGATTGAGATCGGCAAATATCTGCTGGAAGTTCCGGGTTTGGAAAGGCGCGAGTATAGCCTTTCAGAAATTCAAAGAGCTCTAGAGCAGGATTTAAAATCCCGAATCAGCTATGATCGCGGTTTTTATTTTTTGAGCGGGCGAGAGAGTTTGGTCCGGAAAAGATTGGACGACAATTTTTACGCTTCAAAACGGTTGCGGCGTGCAAGGAAATTTTTGCCCAAGACCAGGCATATCCCTTTTGTCTCCGCGGTTTCAGTGGACGGTTCAGAGGCGGTTAGTAACTCAAAGCAAGGCAGCGACATCGATCTTTTAATTATTACCCAGACAAATCGGATTTGGCTTGCGCGGCTGACAGTGACCTTTTATTTTCAGACGCTTGGCATGCGCAGGCACGGAAAACTGATTGCCGACCGTTTTTGTTTGAACCATTACGTTGCTACCCCAAAATATTTAGATTCGGATCACAATCTTTATACAGCAGTTGAATACATTTCTCAAATTCCATACTTCGGCGGCGAAGTTGCTTACCAATTTTTGCAGAACAATATCGGTTGGATCAGGCAATATCTGCACCAGCCTTATTTTGAGCAAAAACAAACTCCGGCGGCTTCGGTTTTCAAAAAATTTGTTGAAAAAATATTTGCCAACCGTTTTGGCGATTGGCTGGAAAAAATAGCCGGAGTTTACCAGCTCAGCCGCATTGAAATTCAGGATTATATTACGGTTGAACCTGATGAATTGTCGTTTCATCCGGGCAGCAAGGGCCAGCGGGTTTTGAAGCGCGCCGGACTATGAAATGAAGATTGGATAAAAGCTTTTTTGCGGCCGGTTTTGCCTTACGCTTGACGATTTTAGCCGGATCGTTATAATTGTAAATGCAATATAAATTAGCACTCTTTTTGTAAGACTGCTAATTTTTAATCAGAATTAAAGAATTAACGGAAAAAGACATGAAAATCAAACCAATTGGCGATCGCGTCCTGGTTAAACAATCGACTCAGGATGAAGTTACTGCATCGGGAATAATTTTGCCGGCAAGCGCTGAGAAAGAAAAAAAGGCTCAGGGCAAGATTGTAGCCCTTGGAAACGGGCCAACTATTAAAGAGCTTGGTTTAAAAGAGGGGGACACGGTAGTTTTTGGAAAATATTCAGGGGAAGATATTGAGATTGATAAAGAAGAATATAAAATTTTAAATGTCAGTAAGACTAAGGACGACAGCGAAGTCCTTGCAATTGTGGAATAATTTTATTGATTTTAAGAAAGGAATATAAACATGGCAGCAAAAGATATTAAATTGGGATATGAAGCAAAACAGGCGATCAAGGCCGGCGTTGATGCCGCGGCTAACGCGATAAGAGTTACGCTTGGACCTACCGGCAGAGCGGTAATTATTGATCGCGGCTTTGGAGCTCCGACAATTTCTGATGACGGCGTCACTGTTGCAAAGGCAATTGAGTTCAGTGACAAATTTCATAACATTGGCGCATCTCTAATCCAGGAAGTTGCCAATCGCACTAATGAAGAGGCTGGCGACGGGACTACTACCGCCACCGTTTTGGCGCACAAGATGATTGAGATCGGTTTCGAACGGCTGCAGTCGGATTTTTCCAAGGCTAATGATGTCAAGCGCGGCATGGACAAAGCCGTTAAATTTATCGTAGAAGAACTCAACAAAGTCAAGAAAGAAATCAAAAGCAAGGGCGAGATTGAACAGGTTGCCACCATTTCTTCTTTAGATCCGGAAGTCGGCAAATTAATTTCAGAAGCAATGGAAGAGGTCGGTCATGACGGCGTGATCACGGTTGAAGAGGGCCAAACTATCGGAATTGAGAAAGAGGTTGTTAAAGGCATGCGCTTTGACAAAGGATTCGTTTCCTCATATATGATGACCAATCAGGAACGAATGGAAGCTGTCTGGAACGATCCCTACATTTTAATTACCGACAAAAAGATCGCTTCAGTTCAGGAAATTTTGCCGCTGCTTGAAAAAATCATGCAGAGCGGTAAAAAGGACTTAGTAATCATCGCTGAAGACATTGAAGGCGAAGCTTTGGCCACTTTTATTTTGAACAAGCTGCGCGGCACATTTAATGTTTTGGCGGTAAAGGCTCCCGGTTTTGGTGATCGTCGCAAAGAAATGCTTCAGGATATCGCAGTTTTGACCGGCGGATCGGTAATTACTGAAGATCTTGGATTAAAACTGGATAATGCCGAAGTTTCAATGCTCGGCCGTGCGCGCAAAGTTATTTCTACAAAAGAACATAGCACCATTGTTGACGGTCAGGGCGATAAGGCGGCGATAGAGGCACGCATTGCACAGATCAAAAATGAATTGAAAGCATCTAATTCGGAGTTCGATAAAGAAAAATTGCAAGAACGCTTGGCGCGTTTGTCCGGCGGCGTCGGCGTCATAAAAGTCGGCGCTTTCACTGAAACTGAAATGAAAGCAAAGAAATTTAAGATTGAAGACGCTCTGAATGCTACTAAGGCTGCGGTTGAAGAGGGAATTGTCATTGGCGGCGGCGCTGCGCTTGCCAAAATTGCGCCAAAGCTTTCAGAATATATTTCCAAGAGCGCCGAGTTCAGTCCGAACCAGAAAATCGGCGCGGAAATGGTCAGAATTGCTTTAGAGTCTCCTCTTAGGCAAATTTCGGCAAATACTGGTTTAGCTGCTGACCAGATTGTTGAGTATGTGCAGAACAGCGGCACTCATGAAGGCTATGACTTCAGCGAATATGAAGAGGCTGATTGGTCTAAGGGCAAAAAAGATTTAATGAAAGCAGGGATAGTTGATCCGGTTAAGGTCACCCGTTTGGCTTTGGAAAACGCGGTTTCAATTGCATCGACCTTGGTAACAGCCGAAGCCGTGATCGTCGATAAGCCTGAAGAAAAGAAAGATCTTGGCGGTGCCGGCGGAATGGGCGGCATGCCGGGCATGGGCATGGACATGATGTAAGCGTAAGCTGACAAAAACTTAAGTTTGTTAAAAACCGCCCGGTTGACCTTCGGGCGGTTTTAGTTTAAAATCAGCCAAAATCTTGAGAAGCGAGGGTAGATGCAAATGCTGAAGAAAATCAATGTTATATTGTTTGTCTGTTTCGCCATTTTTGCCGCGATCTATAGTTTTGCTCAATCAAATCCGGCAAATTCTGACGCCGACTCAAATGTCCAGACCCAGAATCAGATTCAGCCGGCCTGGCATCGGTTTGAGTCATTTCCAAATGCCTACGAACACCGAACCGGCAGCTGTATGATTTCTTTGCAGGACAGCGGTGAAATCAGGATTATTTCGAACGACATTGCGACCTCCCACGACCGGTGGACTGTGGAGCGTGTCAGAATCAACAGCGCGTACTATTCCATGACCGTGCAAAAAGAAGCTAAGATTTACGAAGGCTCCTGGAATTATGCCCAGAGCACTCCGGATTCCAAGCTTTTCGTCGAGAATTGTTTGGGAGATATAAACAGTCTGCCCAATCACGATGTCGCAGCAAGAATCCTTGGTGCAATCAGTTTCATCTACGATCGTCAAAAATCATCTTTGAAAAACTGCGCCGGTTACGAAAATCCACGGGCACAGGGCCAGTTGGGACAGGGTCAACTGGAGTCCAAACCCGAACCTGAGCCCAAGGAACAAAGGCAATGGATGGCAAGATTAAAGCCGGTCTGGTTTCTGCATGTCACCCAGTTCGTCAACTCTCTATTACCGTTGTTGCAGTACACTCATATTTCCGGGCTGTGTCAGATTAGCACTGAAGATCGCAGTCGGATTTTGATCCATTCAACTGACCACTTTTTATCTAAGGAAAGTTGGAATGTCGAGGATTACCTGATTACCGGTCCACAGATGCAGCCTTGGGTTGAAAGAGAAGCTCGTTTCGAAACAAGTTATGGCGAACGGCTGACATCTGACATGGAGATTTTTGCCGACAACTGTTTGGCTGACATAGATCTTTTGCCGGACGTGCAGATTAGAAGCAAGATTTTGAACGGTTTTGTTGCAAAGCGGCCGTCCATACCCGGCAAAACCAGCGGGATGTAATATCGTAGACTTAACTCAGCAATTTTGGAAAATACCTGAAACTGCATATCGGTTTCAGGTATTTTATAATTTTGGCTTGTTTAAGCCAGTATTTAGTGGTCTAGAAGCCTTGACAAATAACATATTATCATGTATAGTACCGAGTTACGCTATTTTCCCGAAAGTAGCGTAACGCTATGGCTCCTGATTCCGCTCAAACGGATTGGGGGCGCTAAAAAGGACCCGGACGAGAGTAATTTTTTTATGACTCTGCAGTTCCCGGGTCTTTTTTGTTTGTAATAAAAAAAGGCAGATTGGATCTGCCGTTTTAATTAAGCATGGGAACGAATCGAACTGATTTTTTGGTTTTAAAGTATCCGGTACTAGTATCTTGAAGCGGCCAGTACCTTAACTTCATCACCGACAGAAATTACACCGGTAGAACGATGCACAAAGTTTTTACTGAAGTAAACTTTGTTTTTTCTTTTTTCGTCGGTGAAGCCAATGTCTCTGCCCCGGCGAAAAGAGGCCAAAACTGTATTAACCTCTTTATGATATATTGCCGTCTCCTGATCGATGCAGGGGACCGGACATCTGTCGCAGAGGGTTTGCCCTTCAAAGAGTACATTGCCGATCTGCATTAGTCGGATGTAGTCTTCGATATGTGCAAACTCCTGCTCTTCTCCGGCGGAGCCCTGGACATCAAAGATCAGAGTACCGCGCCATCTATTGATTGGGATTTCCGAGAAGCCGGCTGCGGTCATGTGTTGATTGAAGGCGACGTGGGTTTCCCGGGCGTGGGCTGTAAAGCTAAAACCGTCATGAAAAGCCTGCTGCCCGCCGCCGAATTTGTTCGGCCGCACAAAATTCTGATCCATCCGCACTAAACGATAGCGACCCGGTCTTTGCCGGCTGAGAAAATCTGTTGCCCATTCAGCAGGCTCATCGCCTTGGTCAGTTGCAGATCCGCAGTCTTGCCAAATCTGGACCTGCTGAGTTTCTCCGTCGACCCCAACTAAAGGTACACGCAAGACCGGGACGGACGAATCAGTGGGGACATCCAGTTCAAGATTTTTGTCCACGATTTTCGCTCGAACTTTGCAGATTGATGGAATCGCAACGCCCAGTTCGATTATTCGTTCAACCTCACCTTCTTTAACCCGTTCTCTTGATGAGCGTTGGGCAACAAACATCGCCGGAGTTTCCGAGTTTTTTGGTTCTTCAACGAACATCCAGTCTTTATCGTAAACGAGCCCGGTTTCCCCGACCGCAGCAGAACTTAGATATTCCCCGCCAGCTGATTTCACTGGTTGGCGTAAAATCCTGGTTAGCACCAAGCTAACATTTTCAAGTTCCATGCTTGTGATAACCTCCTTTCAGATGATAAACAGCCTAACAGTATATTTTATAAAAACATTCCAAGCAAGACAGCTTGGATTAATCATTTTTTAACTTCATATGGGTATTATTATGCAGAAGGTTGTTTGAAAATTCGCGGTTCGGGCTTTAAATTGACACTGCAGCGCTTTTACTCTAAAATTAACTGGAAATTAAGGGAAAAAAGCAATGGGTGTACCAAAGAAGCACAAAACCAGGTCAGGCAGAAACCAGAGACGCGCGCATGATCATCTTTCAAAAAAGTCTCTTGCTGTTTGCAGTAATTGTGGCGCGCCGGTCAGACCGCATGAAGCCTGTCAGGCTTGCGGTTATTACAAAGGACGCCAAGTTTTGAAAGTAAAGTAATCTGAAACTTTATGGCAAATCGGCATTTGTCTCGAACGGTCGCAATGCAAACCCTGTATGAGTGGGATTTTAATGGAAAAAAATCTGATCTCAAGACGCTGACTGAGCATAACATTGAACAGTTTGCGCCAGGGCTTGAAGATCCCAGTTTTATTTACGATCTCCTGGATGGAGTAAAAAATAATCTGGAACAGATTAATAAGACCATCACTGAGACCGCACCGGAATGGCCGCTGGAGCAGATTACTGTTATTGATCGAAATATTTTGCGCCTAGGTATTTATGAATTGTTGTTTGCCAAAGAAGTTCCGCCGAAAGTCGCTATCAATGAGGCGGTTGAACTTGGCAAGACATTCGGCGGCGAATCATCAGGAAAATTTGTAAACGGAGTGCTCGGCACCCTTTATAAAAAATTATTTCCTGAAGAAGCCTCTGCCAACCCCGTAGAAGAACCGGCGGAAAAATAAAAGCAACTTTAAACAGCCTTCTGTAAAGAAGGCTGTTTTAAATTTAATAATGAGGAAAAATTATGAAATATATTCTGAGTACTTTGGCTTTAGCAGGAACATTGTTCGGATCAGTGGCAGTTAGTAAGGCAAATATTAAAAATTTACACAAAAATTTGTCTTCAGGTCTGTCGAGTATATCGCAGGCAGTTACTACTCCGATCGCAGCGGCTAAAACCACTACTAAAAAAGTTTCTTCAAAGAAAAAGCAGAAAGCGGCTGCGGTTCCAAAAAGCCTGCCAAAAAATAATAAATCGACAACCTCAAAAAAGCCAAAAACTCCTGCGAAATCAAAGCTGAGTACGGCTCAACCAAAACCGGCGCCGGCAAAGAAAGTCCAATCAAAGAGTGTTAAAAAGAAGGCTGCGCCTGCAAAGAAAAAAATTCAGAAAAACAAAAGCGCTACCCCAAAAAATCCCGACACTAATTTACAGTCACCAAATCTTGGGACAGATCTCAGTCAACAGTTTTCGGCCAGCGCGCCAATAATTTCGGGAAACGATCAGCAAGGTCAGACAGATTCAATCGGAGAAAGCCAGATCATAAATATTCCTGATAATCAGGAAGAAAGTGCTTGCAGTGCTGCGCAAGCTTAATGGTTGCCTGGTCTTGAGAATTCCTTTATAATTGTGAGGAATCCTTAAAGAGAACCTAAGACAGTATGAATAAAAATGAGCTTTTAGAAACATTGGCAAGCAGACTTGGAGTGTCTCGCTCTGAAGCGGAAAAGATCTTAAATACTTTTGTGGACGTAATTACTGAAACTTTGAAAAAGGGTGAAGAGGTAAATATTGCCGGCTTCGGACATTTTTCAGTGAGCAATCGTGCATCCCGCGCAGGAGTTAATCCGCAAAATCCTAGTGAAAGAATTCAAATCGCCGCTACCAAAGTTCCAAAGTTTCGTGCCGGAAAAAATCTTAAAGAAGCTGTTAAAGGAAACCCGGTTACCTAACTGTCGTCTGGGTTCAGACGGGAACTGGCTCAATTGGCTAGAGCGCTCGCTTTGGGAGCGAGAGGTTCCGGGTTCGAGTCCCGGGTTCCCGACCACTACTATTTATACTGCTGAAGGCAAAGTTCACAAAGGGAGCGCGTAGCCGCGAAGCGGCGGCCATGCTGACCATATAAGTTTGAGCTTTGTAAGGAAGCCTTAGCCATTGATATATGTTAATTTTTAAAAGGCCGTTGGTAAGGCCTTTTAAAAATGCTGCTGATAAGCAGGTTAAGAGTTTAAGATTGAAAAGGGAGAAAAGCCAAGGCACTGATTTTAGACATACGGATTTGCCCAAACAAATAGAGCCAATTCCGGTATTTCCCCGGATTTGCTGGTTTTTTGAAGAATGCCCATAAAATGGGCTTTTTTTATTTTGGGTTGACCCTATTGATTTGTCACATTTTACAAAATACCTCGAGATATTTGATTTATTTTGAAAAAAAATCCTAATGTCTATTACCGTTGGAAAGAATAAGATTTAATAGGTCATTAATTACGTTTTTGGGGAAACTCTTTATTTATGAAATTAAAATTTCTTCTTGTCTCTGCGGTTATACTGGCCTTGTCGATATTGGCAACTTCCAGGACTTTTGCTGCCGGCGTCGGCAATCAGAGCGCCAACCAAAATATAAATCAAAATGCAAATCAGCAAAATTCAGCTACTCACCAGGGTCCTAGCCAGAAGCCGGCTGCAAGTCAAGGGTCTTCAAGTAATGCGCCGTTACAAACCGTGGCCGTTTCAAGATTGATCAGTGCCGAACCCGCTTCAGGCTTTTCGTATGTCCAAAACAGATTCAGTCCACAAACTACTGCGATTTTGTATACCACAGCGGCGGTGTTAGCCTCAGTTGGTTTCGCTCTAGCAACCGCATATCAGAAACGATTGCCATTGACCAGTTCAGAGTTGCGCACAGACGCAGTTGGTGATTCTTTGACGATTACAAATTAGTATTGAACTGAAACAAATAGATGCAACAGCAGAACAATAGTGCCAAAGTCGCCGGGATAGTATTGATTGTTTTGGCGATTATTACTGCGGCCGTAGTCGCTTATCACAATTCCAGTAAAAGTCATCAGCCGATAGTATTTTCTGACCGATCAATGCTTGATGGCCTATGGAATTATCACAAATTGATCTATATCGACGCTACTACCGGTCGTACCGTTGATCACGATCGTGGCAATTCCAGCACTTCCGAGGGCGAAGGTTACGAAATGCTTCGATCGGTATGGTGGGATGACAAGCCTGAATTTGATCGCGCTTGGGGCTGGGCAAAAGCGGTTTTACAGCACACCGGTTCCGATCATTTATTTTCCTGGTATTACAGCCAGTTGCCTAACGGGAATTTCGGGATCAATACGGCTATCGGCGCACAGAATTCCGCTTCTGACGCAGATGAGGATATTGCTTTGGCGCTGATCTTCGCAAATGATCGTTGGCAGGACAGTAATTACTCGGATGCGGCAAAATTGCTGATCAGCGATATTTGGAAAAACGAAGTTGTAATTATCAACGGTAAGCCGTATTTAACGGCAGACAATGTTGAAAAAAGTTCCGGTGCGTCAGTGGTTTTGGTAAATCCTTCCTATTTTGCGCCGTATGCCTATAGAATCTTTGCAAAGTATGACCCAAATGATAATTGGAACGGTTTAGTTGATAGCAGTTATCAGGTTTTGGCAGCCTCAATGAGTTCCAAACTTGATAAAAATGCCAGCAGCGGTTTACCGCCGGACTGGATAACAATCAACCGGAAAACCGGCGCGATCAATCCGGTCAATGATCCGAACTTTAATACTGATTATAGTTTTGATGCGATTCGCGTGCCTTTCAGGATAGGTTTGGATTACATGTGGTTTCAAGATTCAAGAGCGAAACAGCTTCTCTCCCAAATGGGTTTTTTGGATCAACAGTGGATTCAAAACCAGATGCTTTATACCGATTATGCTCACGATGGCAGTGTCGTCGGCAGGACCGAAGCGCCTTCGGCTTATGGCGGAAACTTAGCATACTTCGTCGTTAATGATAAAAAGTCCGCTGCTCAAATTTTCCAAAATAAATTAAAGGTTCTTTACAGTCCGGACACTAATGCTTGGAAAAATAACTTAACTTATTACGATGACGCTTGGGCCTGGCTTGGTATGGCCTATTACGACAATTTCTTAATTAATCTAGATCAAAGTAATGCCAAATAATATTTACGATCACTCTAGTTTTTTAAAATCTGAAGTTGCAAAATCTTTACTGGTTGTAAATACAATTTTAGTGCTGATTTATTTTCTGGCGATTGCTTTTCTTTTCCCGATCAGCAACCAGCTGATGTTTTATGTCTTGATAGCTACCGAAATTTTTCACGTTTGGCAGGCGCTTGGTTTTTGGTACACCCTCTGGGACACAAGCTACATGCCTAAGGCGATTGTCAGATTCACTCCACCGGTTGATGTATTCATAACAGTAGCCGGTGAGCCGGTTGAGATAGTTGAAGAAACCGCGCGAGCTGCAAAGGCCATGGATTATCCAGATTTCAGAGTATTTTTGCTTAACGACGGTTATGTCACAAAAAAAGATAATTGGCAGGAAATAGAAGAACTGGCCAGGCGTTTGAAAATTAATTGTATAACAAGAAAGGTTGCCGGGGGAGCCAAGGCCGGCAATATAAATAACGCTTTGCGCAATACCCGCAGCCCGTTTATTGCGGTGTTTGACGCGGATCATGTACCGCATCCTGATTTTCTTAAAAAAACCGTGCGCTACATGCATGATCCAGAAATGGCCTTTGTTCAGACCCCACAATTTTACAAAAATTATCAGACTAATTATGTTACGGCCGGAGCTTGGGAACAGCAGGAATTATTTTTTTCTCCCATTTTGCGCGGGAAGAACAGGATGAACTCGGCGTTCCTTTGCGGAACTAACATGGTCATTCGCCGCAAAGCTTTGGAGCAGGTCGGGGGATTGTATGAAGACAATATTGCTGAAGATTTTTTAACCTCATTGTTTATACATCAGCGCGGCTGGAAGTCTGTTTATGTCCCTGAGGTGCTCGCCGAAGGCCTCGCCCCAGAAGACCTTCTTTCATATACTAAACAACAATATCGCTGGGCGCGCGGCAGTCTTGAAGTAATTTTTCGGCACAATCCTTTATTTATGCCCGGACTTACTTTTAGACAGCGTCTGCAATATTTGCAGTCTGCAAGCTATTACCTTTCCGGTCTTATAGTTTTGATTAATTGTTTGTTTCCGTTAGTTTTCTTTGCAACCGGTTGGACGCCGTTTACGGTCTCGACCATGGTTCTTGCCGCGGTATTTTTGCCGTATATTTTCCTGACGATCTATACTTTGAGTATTTCTACCAACCTCTCTTACACTTATCGTGCGGTGGCTTTTTCAATGGGGTTATTCGCCGTTCATATTAAGGCGATGTTTTCGGTGATTTTTCAGGTGAAGCAAGGTTTTTCTGTAACTTCAAAACGCGCGTTGCAAGGTAATTTTATAAGGTTGGTTATTCCGCATATTAGTTATTTGATTTTAACCGTAATTGGAGCAGGATATGCCCTGATCAGGTTTGGTTGGATTTCTGCGGTGGTCAATAATATTGCTTGGGCACTTTTGAATTGCATCATTTTCAGTGTTTATATCGTTGCGGCGCTGCCTGAGAGATACAGGCATTTGAACACGGTCTCAAAACAGGCGCTGCCGCAAAAAGTTATTTCTTCTTAATTGTAAAAAAATGCAAACTGAACAGGATATTTTGGAAAATTCCGGCACATTTTTTGCGCCAGAACAAGAACAGCAAGTTTTAAACGTTCGGACAAATGCTAGAGTTTCTAACGGCTGGAAAATCTTTTGGCTGGTTATTTTTGTTTTGGCGGCGAACCTCTTATTTACAATTCATTTCAGCTTGCGGCTTGATGAATCACAGAGCTTGTGGCAAAGCAGCAGAAGCGTGCCGACTTTGCTTTCAATTGTGGCTCAGGACGTGCACGTGCCGCTATACCATCTGATCTTGCATTTTTGGGAAGTATTTTTTGGCAACGGAGTTTTCACGGTCCGGTTAGTTTCTTTATTTTTCTTTGCCGCGACGATCCCGGCAGTGTATATGCTTGGCAAAGAAGCTTACGGTCCAAAGGTCGCATTATTTGGCGCGGTGTTGGCGGCTTTTTCTCCATTTTTAAATTGGTATGGAGTTGAGGCCAGGATGTATAGCATGCTGGTGTTTTTTACCGTTTTGAACCAATATTTTTTTATTAAATTATTCCATGAAGACCGCCCAGGAACTTGGTGGGGTTATATTATTAGTGGATTTTTTGGAATGTTTACCCATTATTTCTTTTTGCTAGCCTTGCTTACTCAGGTTATATACTTTTTCATGAATCGAAAATTATTTCCGCCCAAGGCCGGGAAAAGATTTGCTTTGATCGGATGCACCCTGGCAGCGTTATTCATTCCCTGGCTTTATTTTGTTTTTCATCTTGGATTTGCAGCAACGAGTCAGCCGTTGCTTCAGACCCCAAGTACTTTTAGCCTTTTTGATACTTTTATCCAATTCGTTTTCGGATTTCAGACTGACCATCTTGATACTGTGTTAGTCGCGCTTTGGCCGATTGCGATGTTACTTGGTTTTTTTGCTTTGCGTCGAGACCGCAGGAGCGGATCGCGCCGGCAAATCTCAAATTATACCGGATATTTTTTGTTGTCAGCATTTTTTCCGGTGATTATCGTTTTCATAATCAGTTTTGTTAAGCCGATTTATCTTAGTCGATATTTGATTTTGACCATCCCTTCTTTATATTTGTTTTTAAGCTGGTTGATCTCAAGTTTCCCTGAAGCTTTTGCGAAGTTTGTCAGGGTCGCCTTGGTTTTGGCAATGTTGGTTACTTTTTTTAAGCAGAGTGTCAGTGCGGCCACCCCGGTCAAAGAAGATTATCAGGCGGCGGTCCAATATATATCGCAACATGCTACTGATCAGGATGTCATTGTGGTCGCCGCTCCTTTCACGATTTATCCAATTGAGTACTACTACAAAGGTAGTTCTCAAATTCAAACCCTGCCGATCTGGAATCAGTATGCACACGGTGGTTTGCCGAGCTTTGATCCAAAAAAGCTGCCTGATCAGGTTAAACAGGCTGACGGCAGTGCCGAAGATGCTTATGTTTTACTCAGCCAGGATCAGGGTTTTAACGAGCAGATCAGAATTTATTATGAAACCCATTTCCAAAGAATTAGCAGCGAACAATTTTCGCAGGGATTGAATTTATATGTTTATAAATTACGTCAGGGTTCCTAGAGTTTTTCAACGAACTTTCCATGTTGAAAAATAAGTCTGAAAATGTTATCTTCCTGTTGCTGTCGCCAACTTTATTGTTTTTGGCAGCAGACTGAAAAGTTTGTCAGGGGGAAGAATCGAATGTCCAACAAAAAACCGGGTGCTTTGGTTGAGTTTATAAGTGCGCTTTGGGAGCTTGTCAGGTATCTGTTCTCTCATAAAAAAGGGGGAGAAGAGCACAGAGAAAGGCATGGCTGGATGTAATGTAAAATCCGCCGCAGTTGATCTGAGGCGGATTTTTATCCAAGAGGAAACCCCGGACGGAGGCCGTGTAGATCACACGGTCTTTTTTAATTCCTCGCCGCAGTCCGGGGATGAATCGTGCCCGGACACAAAACCACCAATGATTTGTGGTTTTGTGGTAGGCTAGAGCCATGAGAACCCGTAGTCTAAACCACTCGATACCGTTAAATTTTTAGCGCTTTTCGGCAAAATCTCGCTCTAAAAAAATCCTGTCACCAAAACCACACTCAAAAAGTATTGTAAAAGCTTACTAATATGTACCGATGTAAAACACATCGATAAAT